>Ga0308157_10002879_pt1 | contig 26688 bp, 28 predicted proteins | sample PhyBR1_FD_201035 | JGI IMG/M metagenome (GOLD analysis project Ga0308157, IMG submission 201035) | Phyllosphere microbial communities from UC Gill Tract Community Farm, Albany, California, United States - DLSLB.R1 | ecosystem: Host-associated > Plants > Phyllosphere > Unclassified | place: USA...
TCCGTCAAGATTATTGGTTCAGGAAGATATTGCAGACGCTTTCATTGCAAAAGTGATTGAAAGAACTGAAGCTATCAAAATCGGAAATCCATTAGACAAAACCGTAATGATGGGCGCGCAGGCTTCGAAAATCCAGAAAGATAAGATTTTGGGTTATCTGAAATTGGGTAAAGAAGAAGGTGCAGAAGTCCTTACTGGTGGCGATGTGAACACTGTTGAAGGTTTGGAAGAAGGTTATTATATCAAACCAACCATCTTCAAGGGGAACAACAGAATGAGAATTTTCCAGGAAGAAATTTTCGGTCCGGTTGTGGCTTTCACGACTTTCAAAGATGAGGCGGAAGCTTTGGAGATTGCAAATGATACAATCTATGGTTTGGGAGCGGGCGTTTGGACGCGTGATGCACATCAATTATACAACATTCCGAGACACGTGCAGGCGGGTAGAGTTTGGGTGAATCAATACCACGCCTATCCTGCTGGTGCGCCTTTCGGAGGTTACAAACAGTCGGGGATTGGTAGAGAAAATCACAAAATGATGCTTGACCATTACCGTCAAACCAAAAATATGTTGATTTCTTACAGCAAGAATAAGTTAGGGTTCTTCTAATAAGTTGATAATGATTATGGCAACTTATCCGCCCTCTGTTCCCAATCTTTTTTTGCGGACGTTTTGTAATCAAAATAACGTTTTAAGATGCAAAAAAAGGATTTCCACTCAGGTCGGGTTGCGGATTTCAAATCCAAATGACGCGAGTCGATAAGTTGTAGGAACCTAAAACTCAATATTAAAACCCGACAGAATTTTTTGTCGGGTTTTTGTTTAACTTTAAATAAAAAAGATGGAAACTAAAGATAAAATCTCAAGACTTTCCGTAACCGACGAGGCGATGGAAGTCATTTGGGAACTCGAGAAAAAACACGGCGAACTGATGTTCTACCAAGCTGGTGGCTGTTGCGAAGGCACTCAACCACAATGTTTTGAAAAGGGTGGATACTTTCCAAGAATGAATGACGCAATGATTGGAACCATCAACGGCTTCGAGTTCTGGATAGACCGTGACCTTTTTGAATACTGGAAATATTCGCATTTTACATTGGACGTTTTGGAAGGTTGGGGACCTGGCGGATTTTCTCTGGAAACGCCTTTGGGAAAAACCTTTAAAGTTCATTACAGACTTTTCACGGCAGAAGAATTGGAAAATCTTGAACCTGTAAAGAGAAGTGAATAGAAAATAGAATCGTGACATAGCCCCGATAGGAACGGCATCCTTTTTTGCTTTTTGTACAAATCTTGTTTCGAAGACCCAACTTCTTGAAAGCAAAAAAGATATAGTGGATAGCGGGAAATAGCTCCTAAAAATTCAGACTGTTTCTACTTTTACAAACTTTGAGACAATCATACTGGCGAGAATGTTCCCGACAGAATTGAGCACTGTCGCCAACGGGTCCACCAAAGTTCCGATGATAATGACCGCTGGAACGACATCGGGTGGGATTTTGTAAACCGAAATCATCAGCATTTCGCCGATGTAACCGCCATTTGGGATTCCGCCTGCGACTGCGCTGACGAAAACGGTGATGCCAAGAGCCATTATAAGATTCATTGGTTCGAAGAAGTTCCAACCGAGTAATTGAAATGCGACATAGATTTTGATGATGGATGAAATGGACGAACCGTTTTTGTGAATCGTCGTTCCAATCGGAATCACGACGTTGGCGATGGATGCAGGAACGCCCATTCTTTTTGCAGACTCGATTGCGACCGGCATTGTTGCGAGACTGCTACAAGTACTAATAGCGGTGGCAGTTGGCAAAAGACTTTCTTTCCAAAAGGCTTTTACACCTTTTCCACCTTTCCAGACGAAGGCGTAAAGACTGAAAAATACGATGAAATAAATAGTTCCAGCGATGTAATACAATCCCAATGGTTTAGCATAAAATCCGAAAAGTTGAGGTCCAATTGTTCCGACTTGGTAAGCGAAATAAGCGCCTAATCCGACGGGCGCAACTTTCATTATTAACAGCAAAAGTTGCTTCATCACTTCGTTTCCGGAAAGGATGAAGTTTTGAAATGCCTTTCCCATTTCGCCAGATTTTCTGATGGAAATTCCGACTAAAAAAGAAAAGACCAGAAGTGCAAGCATATTCTGTCTCGAGAATAAATGGTAAAACTCGCTGACGGTGAAAAATCCTACAATTTGGTCGTTTATACTAGTATTATTTTGAATGTTTTCTGTAATAGCATCGTGAATATTAGTTGGTGTTTCTGTCGGGAAAAGATATACGAGAACGATACAAAACGTGGCTGAAATCAAAATGAAACTGAGGAAAGTCAGAACCATTGTTCCGATGATTTTGCCCAATTGATTTTGCTGTTCGATTCCAGAAATAGCGGAAACAATCGCAAAAAATACGAGCGGAATGACTGTGACGAAAAGCAGATTAAGGAAAATGTCACCAATTGGTTTCAGGTAAACGACAAAATCCGGTGCGAAAATTCCCACGAGACTTCCGATGAAAATCCCGATGAGAAGCAGGATGATGTTGCTGTAGTTTTTCCAGAAAGATGATTTCATTCCTCAATTTTAATCAAAGATAAATATTTCTGAACCACAAAATGTAGATTAGTCTAAATCAAAATTATTAAATGTATATCGTAAATAATATTCACTTTTGTCATTCCGGAGGAAACCTAACGAAGTGGTTCGACGAAGTCAATCTTAACTGTACAGATTCCTCCGGAATGACAAAGCGTTGTTTTATTCTGCAATTAATTGATTTGAGAGCAAAAAATTACCGAAATTTGTTTCTATGAAAACAGCAGTTTTAATCACCATTGGCGACGAGATTCTCTCCGGAAACACCGTTGATACCAATTCCAATTTCATTGCCACGCAACTCAAAGAAATAGGCATTAAAGTGACTTCCATCTTCACGATTCCCGATGATGAAAGTGCGATTGTTTCGACGCTTGCAAAAGCATTCGAAATGGCGGATGTGGTTTTTACGACGGGCGGATTAGGTCCTACGAAAGATGATATTACCAAGAAAGCTTACGCTGAATTCTTTCAGGACGAGTTGATTTTTTCTAATGATGTTTATGAACATCTTCGCTCATATCTCGAAAAAAGAGACCGCCTTTGGATTCTGGAACATAATAAGGAACAAGCCATTGTCTTATGTAAAGCTAAGGTCTTCCTTAATTATTTCGGGACCGCACCTTGTATGGTTTTGGAGAAAAATGGAACGTTTTGTTTCAGTCTGCCAGGCGTTCCTTATGAAGTGAAGCCATTGGTGAAAGACCAAATCATTCCGTTTTTGAAAGAGAAATTATCATTAGAGCATATTGTGACGAGAATCGTTTCTGTTGTGGATGTTCCGGAAAGTATTCTTTCAGAAAATATTGAAAGTTGGGAATTGGCTTTGCCGAAACATATTGCGCTGTCTTATTTGCCAATCGGAACGAGGGTGAAATTAAGATTGACCGCTTCGGGAAGTTCGCAGGAAATATTAGAGCAGGTATTGGAAACTGAGATTCAGAAATTAATTCCAATCATCGGCGAAAATATCATCGCAACCCACGAAGACAAAATCGAAAAAATCCTTGGCGAATTGTTGAATGACAGAAAGTTGACCATTTCGGTTTCAGAAAGTTGCACGGGCGGAGAATTGGCGCGTTTGATTACATCAATAACAGGAAGTTCAAAATATTTTATCGGCGGGATTGTGAGTTATGCGACCGAGAAGAAAGTTGATATTCTGAAAGTTAGTCCGAAAACAATCGAAGAATTCACGGTCGTGAGTGAGCAAGTCGCATCTGAAATGGCGAAAGGCTGTCAGGAATTATTCAAAACTGATATTTCAGTTTCTACCACAGGCGTTGCTGGTCCTGGAAAAGGCGAGGATGGGAAAGATGTGGGAACGGTTTATTATACTATTAGAGTTGGCAATGAAGAAGTAACTTCAAAATTGTTTTTGCCACATTTGGAAAGGATTGATTTTATGAACTTTGTTTCTCAGAAAGTGGTGCAGGATATCGTTTCGTTACTCATCAAAAAATAAAAAAAGACAGCTGTAGTGGCTGTCTTTTTTTTTAACTTCTAATATCTGAGTCTAACTTCTATTTCAATATTTCTTTAAGGAAAGTCAGCGTGTGATTCCACGCGCGTTTCGCCATTAATTCATTATAATCTGGAGATTCCGGGCTTGTGAAAGTATGTTTGGAATTGGCGTAAGTGATGATTTGAAAATCCGTTTTTCCAGTTTTTAATTCTGCAATCAGATTGGTCATATCTTCCGGTTTTACGCTTTCGTCGTCTGCCGGATTTTCTACAAGAACTTTGGTTTTGATGGGAACATTCAGTCTGTCATTTCCTTTTGCCAAACCGCCGTGAATAGACACAACGCCAGCAACTGAGAATCCAGCTCTTGCCGTTTCCAAAGCGCCAGTTCCACCGAAACAATAACCAATGACAGCTATTTTTTCAGGATTCGCGCCTTGCTTTTTCAGTTCTTCCAAAGCCATAGAAATTCTTTGTTGGTAAGCTTTATAATCTTGCTTGTAAGTTCCTGCAATCTTTGCAGCGGCTGAATTATCAGCAGGAATATTTCCTTCGCCATAAATATCAGCAACGAAAGCGATGTAACCTTGCTTTTCCAGTTGAAGCGCGGCATTTTTTGCTTCATCGTCGATGCCTTTCCAAGCTGGTAGAATCAGAACGCCGGGAAGTTTTTTTCCTGCATTTGAAGTGACTAATCCGTTCAGTTTCTGAGTTCCGTCTTTGTAAGCAATTGTTTTCAATGTCTGGGCTAATGTGAGTTGCATTCCGAGGAATACAGTTAATAATGAGATTGATAGTTTCATATTTTGACTATTTTGATTTGATTAAATTTTCTTCTTTCTAATGAAGTTGATTACATTCATTAAAAGTACAAATAAACTAAACACGACCAGCTGAATTCCAACATAATGCCAACCGCCCAATTCCCAGCATTTCAGTCCGATGAAAGTTCCCAAAGCGCCACCAACAAAATACGATGTCATATAAATTGTGTTGATTCTGCTGTTCGCTTTTTCATCTAAACGATAAATCAATGCAACATTCGTGACTTGAATAGACTGGACGCCAACATCAATGAAAATCACGGCGAGAATGATTGAAATTAAATAACTAGGAAACAGAAAAATAACGACCGAACCAGCCAACAAAATGACACTTGCAATCAGTTGTGTGTATCTGGAATCGCCTTTGTCAGACGCTTTACCAATCAATGGCGCAACCAAGGCACCAGCAATTCCCAACATTCCGAAAAGTCCAATCGTGTCCGAACTGTAATTGTAAGGTTTTTCAACTAATAGAAAAGTTAATGTTGTCCAAAATGAACAAAACACCGCAAATGCAATTCCACCAAGCAAAGCCATAAACCGCAATTGTGGAAATCTTTTCAATTGATAAAATGACGATGATATCAATTGAAAATAAGATTCTTTGAACGTCGGTTTTACACTCGGCAATTTGAAATAAACAAAAGCCAAAGAGAAAATCGTGAATCCAGCCGAAAGGTAATACACCATTTTCCAGCTGCTCCATTCCGAAATATATCCACTGAAAACCCTTGCCATCAATATGCCGACAAGAATTCCTGTAAAGATAATTCCGACATTTTTTCCTTTTTCGTTTCCTGATAATTCCGCCGCCATTGGTAAAATAACCTGAGCCGCGACCGCCGTTAATCCTAATAATAAACTGAATAAAAAGATAAAATAATAATTGGAAACCAACCCAATCGCTATCAATACAAGGAATAAAGTCCCCAGTAAAGTCAGAATCAATTTCTTGCGGTCAACCTTGTCGCCCAACGGAACTAAGGTCAATAATCCTGCGCCATAACCAACTTGCCCGAGTCCGACCATAATTCCCATTTTACTTTCCGGAACGCGGAAGCTTTCGGCGATTTGATGTAGAATGGGCTGGGCAAAATAAATATTCGAAACACTGATTCCTGCGACAACAGCCATTCCCAAAACCTGACCTCTGCTCAGTTGTGATTTTACCTCTGACATCACTTATTTGGAAGCTTGGTTAAGGATTTCCAAATCTTCAGAATCCAAGTTTAATTTTGGCGCATCAAATATGGTCTGCAATTGTCTTTCACTCGTCGCGCTCACGATTGGAGCTGTGATTAATGGATTTGCTAAAAGCCACGCCAAAGCAACAGTTGCAGGTTGAGACTGGTGTTTTTCTGAAACTTTGTCGAGTGCACTTAAAACTGCTTTTCCTTTGTCATCAAAATATTTCTCGATGCTAGCGCCTCGGGTTGTTTTTTCAAAATCTTCTTCGGTTCTGTATTTTCCGGTTAAGAATCCAGCCGCCAAAGACCAATATGGGAAAGCGCTCAATCCGTATTTTTCCACTAATGATGCATATTCCGTTTCGAATTTTTCTCTTTCCACTAGGTTGTAATGTGGCTGAAGCGCAACATATTTAGGCAGATTATTTTTCTCAGCGACTTCAAAAGATTCAATTAATCTTTCGGGCGAAATATTCGATGCGGCGATATATCTCACTTTTCCGGCTTTTATGATTTCGTCGTAAGCAGAAAGCGTTTCTTCAACTGGTGTCACTTTATCATCAAAATGTGTGTAGTACAAATCGATATGGTCAGTTCCAAGACGTTTCAAAGATTCATCCACCGATTTCAGGATGTGTTTTTTGCTAATGTCGAAGCCGTGTTCTTTGGTTTCGGAACCCACTTTTGTAGCAAGAACGATGTCTTGTCTGTTCTTTTTCTCTTTCATCCATTTTCCGATGATTTCCTCGGATTGTCCGCCTTTTCCGTTGACCCACCAAGAATAAGTGTCTGCTGTATCGATGAAATTAAATCCACCTTCTTCGAATTTATTTAAGATATTGAATGATTCTTTCTCATCCAAAGTCCATCCGAAAACATTGCCTCCAAAGTTGATAGGAGCGATTTCTAAGTCTGTATTTTTAATATTTACTTTTTTCATTTTGATAATTATTTTTTTGAACACAAAGTCCACCAAGTTTTAAATTTCAATTCAGTGTTTCAAGTTCACGAAGCCGTAAAACTTATATAAGCGAAGCGCCTTTATCTCAATATTTTTATTGATTTTAAAAGAATCGATGAATCTTTGATTTGTGAACCTAAATTTGGAATTTCACTAATAAATTCTTTTTGAGCTTCGTGTTCAATATTCTATTTTATGGTTTTAAAAATTCTTTGACAGGTTTGATGAATTGTTCAAAAACCTCGATGTGCGGAAGATGTCCCACATTGTCGAGTTCTACCAATTTTGAACCTTTGATTTTTTTCTGAGTTTCTTTTCCGAGGATTTGATATTGTCCCATTTTTGCAGCAATTGCAGGGTCTTTCACATTGTTTTTTCCAATCGCAGTTCTGTCTCGTGTTCCGATAATTAATAAAGTTGGAACATTCAAGTTTTGAAATTCATAAACAACAGGTTGCGTGAAAATCATATCTGAAGTTTTAGCGTTGACTAAAGCGACTTTCGGATAATCCGGCGCGTTTGTCCAACCTGTCAAAAGATAAACCCACTCGTCATATTCCGGTTTCCATTTGTTGTCGTAATAGAATCCGTTTTGATATTTTTTCGTGGATTCGTAGTCGGCTTTCAGTTCTGTTTCGTAATTTTTATCGATGGAAGTGTAAGGCGCAAACAGTTTCCAATCTTCCAGTCCGATTGGGTTTTCGAGGATTAATTTCTCAACCGTTTCTGGGTACATCAATGAAAATCTTGTCGCCACCATTCCGCCCATCGAATGTCCCAAAAGATAAATTTTATCAATTTTTAATTCATCCAAAACGGCTTTCGTGTTCTGAGCCAATTGCTGAAAAGTAAATTGATATTCAGTAGGTTTTGATGATTTCCCAAATCCAATTTGGTCAGGAACAATTACTCTGAAACCTTCTTTGGTCAAAGCGTCAACCGTAGTTTTCCAATAAGCACCATTGAAGTTCTTGCCGTGAAGCAGAACCACAGTTTTTCCATTCGCTTTATTTGGTTTGATGTCCATATAAGCCATTTTCAAATCCTGATTTTGGTTTTTGAAATTGAGGAAATCGACTTTGTATGGATATTCATAATTCGTCAGCATAATATCCAGAACCGGCCGGTTTTGAGCCATCGAATAATTAATTGATAAAATCAGAAACGCTATTATTTTTATTAATTTCATAATTTAATTTTTGATAATTAATGAGTTGAAGCTGGTCTGTATTTTTCCCAATACCAAAGCAATCCACCTAAATAAATCGAATGTACCAATTGCGCTTCAATCCCAGTCCAATTTTCCACAGAGGCACTTCCGAAAACCAAAAGTCCCATCAGCGCCAAGCCAGCATAAATGGTATATTTGATTTGATATCCAATTAATAAAACCAATCCAATCAGAAATTCTGCAATCGGAATAAAGTATCCGAATGGCGTCAGCAAACTCTCAGGAATCGCTGATTTTTCCATAGATTTTACCATTCCTTCCGTGAAGGTTTGCAATTTTGGTATTCGTACCAAGCCGTGACCAAAGATGGAAAGCGCAACTGGCAATCTTAAAAAGAAATAGTTGGTTTTGAAGTCTTTCATAGTTTTAAACTTATTTCAAATGGCTGTAAAAATCAGGTGTTGGATTCAGACTTTTATTTTTCCATTGATGCCAATAAGGATAAGTCGGTGGAACTTCGCTGGCTTTATCTAGCTTTTCAACTTGTTCACGTGTTAAATTCCAGCCTACAGCTTCCAGATTTTGCTTCAACTGCTCCTCATTTCTTGCACCAATAATGATGCTGGAAACGGTCGGTCGTTGCAACAACCAATTCAACGCAACCTGGGCAACCGTTTTTCCAACTTCGCCGGCAACTTCTTCCAAAGCATCAATCGTGTTGTAAAAAATATCTTCCTGAACAACCGCTTCCGGAACCGGACTTCCGCCTTGAGCAATTCGCCCGTCTTGTGGAACTGGTTTGTTTCGGCCGTGCTTTCCGCTCAATCTTCCAGACGCTAATGGCGACCAAATAATCGAACCGACGTTTTGATCTAATCCCAAAGGCATCAATTCCCATTCGTAATCACGATTAGCCAAAGAATAATAGACCTGATGCGCAATATATTTGCTCCAACCGTATTTTTCTGAAATCCCAAGTGACTTCATCAAATGCCAGCCAGAAAAATTAGAAGCAGCGATATAACGGACTTTTCCACTTGTTACCAATTCATCCAAAACTTTCAAAGTTTCTTCAATCGGCGTATTCCCGTCGAAGCCGTGCATATGATAAACGTCGATGTAATCTGTTCCGAGGCGTTTCAGGCTACCTTCGACTTGTTTCAAAATATGGAGTCGGGAAGAACCTTGATTATTTGGACCTTCACCAAATGTGAAAGTTGATTTTGTGGATAAAATAAGTTTATCGCGGGAAATATCTTCAATCGCTTTTCCAAGAACTTCCTCCGATTTTCCGTCAGAATAAATGTCAGCCGTATCAAAGAAATTGACGCCGGCATCCATACAAATGTTAATGAGTTTTTTAGCTTCATCCACTTGCGTATTTCCCCAGGCTTTGAAGAAATCGCCTTCGCCACCGAAAGTAGCAGTTCCGAAACTGAGAACAGGAACTTTTAAACCTGATTTTCCTAAAAATCTATATTCCATATATTTTTAATTTACATTTTGTGATTAATAATTCTTTTGTAAAACACTTCGACTCCGCTCAGTGTGACAACTCCAAAGCTGTCAGGCTGAGCGGAGTCGAAGCTTTTTATTGGCTTTTCAGTTTTTTCATAAATTCCGTTATTGCAGGTCTTAATTCTTCGAATAATGGGTGTTGTTTGTTCTTTAGCATCACTTCTGTAAAGAGTTTTAAACCTAAAGCAAATTCAGTCGCCGTATTTTCATCATCAAAAATTTTCTTAGATTTAATAACCTCAAAAATGTTGAACAAATCATCGTGGTTATCGAATTCAAGATTTAAATTTTTTGTGCCTTTAGAACCGTCTTTCAGTTTAATTTCTTTTAAATCTAATTGATAATAGTTGTTTCGTTTTTCCATTATTAAAAAGCGTTTACCAAATCATCAATCGTTTTGATTTCTTCTTTTGAAAGTTTAATGTCAATGGCTTTTGCATTTTGAACGGCTTGTTCTGCATTTCTTGCTCCAGCCAAAGCAATCGTAATTCCGGGTCTTTCTATCGTCCAACGCAGAACCAATTGTCCAAGCGTCGTATTATGTTCGTCCGCAATTGGTTTGATTTTGTCCAGAAGCTCATTGGTTTTTTTGATAAAATCAGGCTGGAAATGAGGATGACCAGCTCTGTGATCGCCTTCCTGGAATTTGTAATCTGAAGTGATTTTCCCAGTCAATAAACCTCTTTCCAAAGGACTGTAAGCCAAAATAGATTTGTTATTTTCGATGCAATAAGGAACTGTTTCGTCCTCAATACCACGATTCACCATACTGAACGGAATCTGATTGGAAACCAGTTTCAAAGTCTTTTCAGCCTCAGCCATTTGTTCCGCATTGTAATTACAAACGCCAGCGAAACGGACTTTTCCTTGTTCAACCAATTTTGAAACCGCTTCGAAAGTTTCATCAATCGGCGTTGTAACATCTGGCCAATGGATTTGATAAAGGTCAATGTAATCTGTTCCAAGCCTTTTTAAGCTTTGCTCACATTCGTAAATGATGCTTCCTTTTCCGGCGTATTTGTAAATGTCAATATCCTTTCCGTCGTTATTTTTGCTTTGCATCGCCAGAGTTCCCTTGTCCAAATCCCAACGCATTCCAAACTTTGTAAGGATTTGAACCTTGTCTCGAGAAATATCTTTGATAGCCTCGCCCACAATTTCTTCGCTCGTTCCTTGTCCGTAGATTGGTGCGGTATCAATAGAAGTTACGCCGACATCATAAGATGCTTTGATGGCTTCAATCGCTTCGTGTCTGTCTGTGCTTCCCCACATCCATCCGCCGGCTGCCCACGCTCCGAAAGTGATTGCTGAAACTTCTAAATCGCTGTGTCCTAATTTTCTATATTCCATTTGCTTGATGATTTCGATTAAATTTAGATTTTGAGTTCCAATTTTTATGCCTTGAAACCTCCTTACAAATGTTGGAAAAAATTAAAGATTTTTGTTTGTACAATTAATTTAAATAATTGTAATTTTATGCTATCGTAAGAAATTTAAAATAAATTTAATATTGTGAAAAAGTTGCAATTTGAGTCGTTGGTTATTAGTGATTTGGAAGGCGAGGAGTTTGGTCATCCGTCGCACAGCCATACTTATTATGAGATGATTTATGTTTTGAAAGGAAATGGCAATCATCATATCAACAACATTATTCTGCCTTACAAATGTGGCGACCTTTTCCTGATTTCGCCTGATGACCAGCATTATTTCGAGTACAATAAATATTCAAGATTGATTTTCATTAAGTTCACAGACGATTATTTCAAAGGGAACAAACACCTTTCGCCAGATTCTTTCGCGATGAATTCTCCGGAAAACGTGATGCGAAAACAAATCCTGAAAGAAAAAAAACTCATTTTCACAGAACCTTGCAAAACGATTCTGAAAAAGACGATTGAAAATATTTTATCTTACAACTGTAGAAAAGACGTTTCCACGTCGCCAATCGTATTTTATCAAATTCTTTCAATTTTCGGATTGATAAAAGAAGCGACTTCCAAAATGGACATCAGATTGGATGTTGGACTTCAAAATAAGGAAGATGTGATTTCGTATATTCATCAGAATATTTACCAGCCAGAGACGATTCGAATCAAAAATATCGCTTACCATTTCAATATTTCGCCGACTTATTTCAGTGCTTATTTCAAGCGGAACTTCGAAGTTTCCTACCGCGATTATGTTAATGATTATCGGATGGCGCTGATAGAAAGACGAATGGAATCCGGGCAAAATACCATCAAGCAAATCGCTTATGAGTTTGGTTTTACGGACGAAAGTCACTTGTCGCATTATTTTAAAAATAAGAAAAGCAAAACGTTGGGTTCATACAAAAATAAGAGTCGGAGTTTAGCTTAAAGCCTTGATGCATTCTTCCCGAATCTTCCATAATTCTTCTAATGAAAATGGAATTTGAGGGTTTTCTGCAAGCCAGTTTTTCAAAGAATTTCTATGGAACTCAATTTTGAATTGATTGATTTGATGAGGTTCAATCTCAATTTCCTCCAAAAGGTCATTGATGAAATCATTTTCTGAAGAGTTCTTCTTGGTAGAATCGAGAATCTGATTTTTAAATTTCAGATAATTATGTGCCTCCGGAATGTATATTAAATTGTGGTTGTCGAGAACAGATTTTATCTTCGGTGTATTTTTCCCATTCATTCGGAAGATGCCGAGAATTAATTTAAAATCCGATTGCTGATTTTCCTCTGCCAGCTTTTTCAGAAGCGCGTGTTTGGTACTGCAAGTTCCACAGTTGTCTGTAAAGACGGTCGCAAGATTATCTTTGTCAAGGTTTCTTCGGTAAGGTAAATTCCTAACAAATTCCGAAGCCGAAAGAAAATCAAAACAATAATTTTGTTTGAAGAGTTGGGAGATTTCTCCGTCAGAAGTAATATTGAAATTAAATAATTTCATTACTTTTTAGACTTCATAGCTTTGACTTTCTTGATAGAATCATCAGCTAATAATTTTTGATAATTATCAGATTCAGCCGGAATCAATTGGACTTTAGAATCCGCATTATGAAAAATCCCGAATCCATTTTTCTTAGCTAATGGCGAAGTTCTCAGACAAGCTTGTCCTTTTGAAAAGAATTTCTCTTTCTCTTCTTCAAATTCCGAAGGCGAAATGTCATTTCGTTCCGCAAAAATTTCAAATAATAGTTCGTCGGAAGTATATTTCAAAGGTTGTTTCGATAACTTTTCGAATTGATAATTGGCAATTGTTTTCTTATCATTTTTCACCACCGGAATCACAGCTTTGGAAACCGGAGAATCTTCTGCGATTTCTATTAAAGTGTTGGTGTAATTGGTGGTGTGGGTTTTCATTTTGAAGTATTCTTTTTGAAAAGATAAATTATTCCAGCAATCAAACCTACAATTCCGCCATAATAACTTCCATTGTGCATATACGCAGCTTCAATATAATTTTGAGGATATTGAGTCCCAAAATCTACAGATACTCCAGAATTTTCAAGATTAATAAAGCTACCTATTATATATCCAACAAAACTTCCTAAAAATGCAAATGCAATATTAATTAAGATTGCATTTAGAATATTTTTAAAGTTGTTCTCTGTTTTTAAGAACAAAAAAATGGTAGAATAAATTATCCCTAAAATTAATCCAACCCAATATGACCCTAATATTCCAACAAGAGAAGCTAAAATTCTGTCATTATTTATTTCCCAATCATAAACTCCAAAATTACCAAAAAGAAAATTTTTGAAAAATTCTGAAGAAACAGAATATGAAATTTGATTATGAATTGCTCCAAATAAACTTGCAATTACAATTGATAAAATTATAATTAAAATGATTTTTAAAAATATCAAAGCTGTTTTCATTCGGAATAATATTAATTAAAATTTTTATTTAATAAATATTCTATTTGTTGTTGATTGTCAAAATTTCTGAGAGGAATGTAGATGCAATTTTTATTTTCTAATCTCAGGATTAATCCCTTTTTAGTTTTTTTAATTGATTTTAAAGCTTTCCACACTATTTCGCCCTTCGAATAGGAACCCGTGTGTAATATTTTTTCATCATCGAATTCAAATTGGGTAGTGATATTTATCAATTTACTTTTAGATATTTCCTTCATCCATTTGTATTTTGAATAATGAAATTTTGTGAACTCGTAAATTCCAACACCAATGAAAAAATAAGGAAATAAGCCAATTACTTGATTAGCATCTATAAATAAAAGTACAATTCCAAAAACTATTAATATCCCTCCTAAAATGTCTTCATAATTTTTTAGAGGTTTTGATTTGAGAATTTCTTCATACGATTCTTTGTAATAATCTTTATCGGCAAAAAGGTTAACGGCAAAATTCATAAGATTACACGCTTTGAATTTCAATATTCCTCTTCGACCGCACCAACCACAATCCCAAAAACGTCAAAAACCCATTGAGAATAATCAGTTCCACACCAATTCTGTAATCCGTATTATTGGTCACATAAAGATTAATCAGATAAGTCAAAACCGGCGCAAGTAGCGTCACAGCCAATATCGAATACTTTTTTACAATCGTAAATTTCGTCAGAATCCCAAAAGCAAACAATCCCAAAAGTGGCCCGTAAGTGTAACCCGCAATTTCCATTATCAGGTAAACAATCGACTTCTCATTGATGGCTTTGAAAACCATAATCAAAGCGAAAAACACCACTGCGAACGTCAAATGAACTTTCATTCTCAGTCTTTTCTTTTGCTTCTCGGTTTTTTGCTGGTCTTCATTCAAGCCCAAAAGGTCAACGCAATAGGAACTCGTCACCGCCGTCAAAGCACCATCTGCAGAAGGAAACAAGGCGGAAATCAAACCAATAATGAAAATTACAGACAACGCCATCGGAAAGTGTCCCAAAGACAACGCCGGGAAAAGGTCGTCGCCCATAATATTGGTCACATTACCAGCCGCATCTTTGAATCCGAAAAGGTTTGTCACCACTTCTTTTCCATCCACAATATTCGTTACGGTAGAGTAGCCTGCCCCATTTTGTATGGCAAAAAGATAAAGCAAACCACCCAAAAACAAAAACGCCAGATTCACAAAAAGCAAAGTTCCAGCAAACGTCAGCATATTCTTTTTCGAGTTTTTCAGGTTGTCCACCGAGATATTTTTCTGCATCATTTCCTGGTCAAGACCCGTCATCGCAATCGTGATGAACATCCCGCCCAGAATGGTTTTCAGGAAAAAAGTTTTGGAATTAATGTCAGTATTAATAAAATGCGTGTACTGCTTTTGCTCCAAAATCGAGTAGGCTTCTCCGAAAGACAAATTCAAATTCGATAAAATATAAACGATGCACGCAATCAAACTCAGAATCATAAACGACGTCTGCAACGTATCCGTAATCACAATCGTTTTCACGCCACCTTCAAAAGTATAAAGCAAAATCATCAGCAACAGCACAAAAGCCGTTACCCAAAACGGAACGCCCAGATTCTCAAGCAAAAATATCTGAAGGATATTCACCACCAAATATAATCTCGCCGTCGCCCCAATCGCTCTGGAAATAATGAAAAACAAAGACCCGATTTTATGCGCCTCCACATTGAATCTTCGCCCCAAATAAGTGTAAATCGAAGTCAGATTCATCCGGTAATAAAGCGGAAGCAGAACGCCCGCCACAATGAAATAACCGATGAAAAATCCAATCACCATCATATAATATTCGAAACCACCAAACGGATAATCGCCCGCCGTCATCTTCCCGACCGTGCCCGGAACCGAGATAAACGTCACGCCCGAAAGCGACGTCCCAATCATCCCAAACGCCACCAGCCACCACTTGCTTTTCTTGTTTCCAATGAAAAAAGACTGGTTGTCCGAGTTACGGCTTGTAAAATAGGAGATGACCAAAAGCCCGATAAAATAGGCAAAAACGAATAATAATAAAATAGTTCCCGGATTCATTGTTCAAATTTGAGTTGAACAAAAATAGTTTTTTTATCGTATTGCTCAGAAATTAATTATTTGGGCAACTTTTCCGCCTTCCGTTCCCGCTTTTTTGTCATTGCGAAAGACGTGAAGTCATAAGTTGAAGGTTTCCACAATCGCAATGACAAAAAGAGCTCCACTCAAGTCGGGTTGCAGATTCTACATAAAACCACGATTTGTCACAGAATTGGGGATTTCTGAGCGGAGTCGAAGACTTTATTTAATGAAAATCAATTACCGCGTCGGAATCATCTTCTTCACAACAACATAAATCAAAACCGCTGATAACGCGAGAACTGCAAACGACCCAACCCACAAACTGTCAAACCCAAATTGACTCACCACATAAGTTCCCAGAAATGGCGTGAAGATAAACGAGAAGGAAAATGCAATCCCATTCAGTCCCATATACGCACCTTTGTTTCCCCGCTCAGCACGCAAAGCCGTCACAGTGGACATAAATGGAAGCACCCAAATCTCCGCAACAGATAATATCGTCATCGAGAGCAAAAGCAAAGCGACATTACTTCCCAAAAGCAATATCAAATAAGACAATCCAGCCATCACAATCCCAATGAACAAGATTTGTGGAATCTTCAAAGTCCGCTCAGCAATACTTACCAAAGGCATTTCCAGCAACACAATGATAAATCCACTGTAACCCAAAATAAACCCAATCGTACTCTGACTCAACTTCGCTACATCTTTATAGAACAACGGAATCGTATTGAAAAACTGGAAGAAACAAACCGCAAAGACAGCACACAAAATACTGTAAAGCAAAAACGGATAATCTTTGTAAGGTGATTTCGTTACGACGTTCTCAATCTTTTTTTCAGGTTCCAATCTCTTTTTCTCCCGGAAGATTTTATTTCGTTTTCGGAAGAAGATAATGTAGATTATTCCTGCAACCAAGGCTCCGATGGCATTCACCACAAATAGGAAATTATAAGAAATTCCGCTCAGTACACCGCCTAAAGCTGGACCAACTGAGAATCCAAGATTAACCGCCATCCTGTTCAGCGAAAAAGCTTTGGTCAGATTTTCAGGTCTTGCATATTTAGTAATCGCTACAGAATTTGCTGGTCGGAAAGTATCGCTAATCGTACTTTGAAGGAAAATCAAAAACGCCATCATCTCAATACTAGGAAAGAATGGAATAATCAAAAATATCGGCGCACTCAAAAACAAACTCCAGGATTGAATGTAATATTCTCCAAACTTATCCGTCAAAAATCCACCCAACCAAGAACCAACCACTGAACCAATGCCATAAAAACTCAAAACAATTCCCGCATTTTCTAAACTGAACTTCAAATGGTCTGTCATATATACACCCAAGAATGGCAAAACCATCGAGCCAGAACGGTTGATGAGCATTACGATAGACAACATCCAAGCTTCCCTAGAAAGTCCTTTGAACGTTTTGATATAAGAATTGAAAAGTTTCATTTTGATTTTCGAACTGCAAAAATATCGTTTTGTTTCCTAGATTCAGAATGAATTTTAAATTAAATAAAAAGGCTTATCGATCTGATAAGCCTTCTGTGTTTTGATAATTAGTTTTTAGGAATAGTTTTCTTAATCTCGGCTAACGTTGCTGTATTTGGCAGGCCTTGAACTTGTTTTTTTGCACTGGCTGACTTTCTGTTTTCCATCGGTCTACCGATAATACTCGCTTTGATAGCATAAATATCAGATGTTCCAGGAATCGTTTTGCCAGAAGGTACCGAAGAGTTTTTGTTCTGAGCTTTTGTTTTCTGCAGACCTTCCTCTGAAGCTAAACCTGTTCTTTCCACTTTCTTTTCAGAAGCTTTGTCCTTGTATGCTTGTGCGTTGGCTTCTAAAACTTCTTTAGGAATTTCTTGTTTTTCTAGATTAGACTTATTTTCCTGAGCCATTGCGAAAGAAGTTCCTGCAAAGACTAGAATTGCGATATATAAATTTTTCATTTTGATTAGATTTTAGATTATTTGATACTGATTAGCACATTTATTTTACCGATGTCTTTACCTTCATACGATTGCAAAGCTTTCCCGAGAACTTGTCCAATTTTTACTTTGTCTAGATCGGCTTTCATTGCCACACCTGCTGTTGATGATGTTACCAATAAGTCGCCTCTCTTGATTGCTCCGCCTTCCAGACAGACTTTGGTAGGGATGACACCAATAACGCCCATCGGAACTTTATCAGAAATATCTGTTTCAATGCTTTCTTCTGTTAAAAGAACACCAGGTTTTGTAGCGTAGACACCAGCAACCAGATTAGAATAAGGCTTTGAAGATTTTTGTACAGTTCTGTCAGAATCAGTTGAAATTACCAAAATATCTCCTGTTTCATACTGCGAAATATGACCCTCAACAGCAAATGCTTCTGCAACGTCTGCACCATTAGCTTGAGTTCCGCCATTGAAAAATGCTCTTCCGGCTTTATTGATTCTTGCTACGTTGGCTCCAGCACTTTGAAACGTGGCCAAGTTTCCAGAAGCTCCTGTATGATTGATTAAAAGTGTATTTCCTGTTCCGTTAGATGAAATCTGTACAGTGGCTTGTCCGTTGGCAGCATTAAAATTAGCAAATCTTCCTGCTCTTCCTGTCCCGAAATTGGGTGTCCAGCCATATATTGCACTACCAGTGCCATCTGCGCTTGCTTCTAGCCCATCACCATTTCCTCCTGCATTTGCAGTAATTCCATTTCCTGCGCCTTCTGTGAGGGCTATAAGGGCTGGTCCGTTTCCAGAAGGGTTACTGGCATAGAATAGACCACCATATCCACCTGTTCCAGAGGATTTACCATAGACTCCGGCTGTACCAAAATTGGCAAAAATAGAATTGACTTCACCAACAACTGCAGCCGATGTACCTTGTGTATTATCAACCAAAAAATTCCCGGCAGTACCATTCCCGACAGTTTTGACATTAACCACACTATTGTCATTGTCTTCGTTGAAATTTTCGAATTTAGCAGCGCGACCTGTTCCAAAAGACGGAACCCAACCATAAACTGCCGTTCCAGTACCATCTATGTTTGCTTCTACTGCATTCCCATTTTTTCCTGCGTTAGCTGTTACCGCATTTCCGTTTCCATCTGTTAAAGCAACTAATGCGTGTCCATTTCCTGCCGGATTGGAAGCGTAAAATAACCCAGCTCTACCGCCTGTTCCAGAAGATACACCGAAGATTCCTGCTGCGCCAAAGTTGCCAAAAATGGTATTAACCTCACCTCTTACTGCTGAACCAACACTATTTGTGTTATCTAAAAGAAATGATGAAGCATTGCCTAAAGTATTATCAGGAATATTTCCATTGGAGTTACTTTCGACTTCCAAGATATTAGCTTCAGTATTAACTTTGTTAAGATTTTCAAATCTTCCTGCTCTACCAGTACTGTTACTGATTCCGACTTGACCATAAACACCAATCCCAGTTCCCGAAGTATTGGTAGCCACAAATCCACGAACACCATAACCTCCGCCGTCATTTCTGCCTACAACTGCGCCTGCAATATTACTTGTTGTTAATCCCACAACTGCTTCACCCGCAGCACTGTTGCGGCCAATAACTCCCGCTGCTGTTTGTGCAGAAGTGGAAGCATCAATTCCGGAACCTCCAGCACTTGAGGATATTATTGATGTTCCGTTACCTGTAGTAGAGGCATTCACTACATTTCCGTTACCAACTGTGGATACATTCAGTGCATTGTTGTTATTGGAATTATTTAAGATTGAAATATTTGCAGCGATACCATTAGTGCTGGTTGCGTTCAGACCTGTTCCGGAAGTACTGTTGGCATATACGCCATATCCAGTTCCGGAAGAGTTCCCATACACGCCTAATCCACTGGGTGTGACACCATAAATCCCCCAGCCTGAACCAGCCTGAGATCCCCAAACTCCAATTCCTAATCCTCCAGTGCCATTGTTGATTCCTTTTATTCCTGTTGAGAATCCTCCGGGAGCTGTAGCTGTTATTTCACCTCTTACTGCGGAAATACTGCTGGATGTTGTAGAATTCTGTCCAACAACAGAACTTCCGTCGCCATTATTTATTAATGTAAAAAGATCTGAAGCATTGTTTACTGTATTGGTGTATGGTAATGTTAAAGCACCGCCTCCACCTCCGCCAGAGGATTTTGCATACAAAGCGTACGGAACGCTCAATAACTGGCTAGTGCCGGTGATGGAATAATTGGTTCCTCCTGCAGGATCGGTTTCTGTTTTAAGATAATAAGAATTGCCACCCCAGTTGATCGTGTTGAAGGTTCCGGTGAGAACTGTTCCGGATCCTATTTCTAAACTTACCAGACCATTAACATTGGTCGTTCCGGTAATTCTTTCTGAGTAAACCGATGTCCCTCCGGCTGAACCTTGTAAAACGCTTATTCTCACGGCAATGTTTTGATTGCTCAGAAGTTGTCCAGACGTATTTCTGATAATTGCCTGATAGCTCATTTTTTCCGGAGCTTGTGCAGAAACCATATAAGTTCCTAAGGCAAATGCTGCAATTAATACAATTTTTTTCATAAGTATTATTTTTTGATGATTTTAAATGTTTTGATGTTTTGGTTTTTCTGGTAAATCTGAATGATGTAAACAGAAGTAGGCAAAAGAGAAAAGTCCAGTTCGCTTTTCTGTTGATTAAGATTCCCTTTTTTTATCAGTTTTCCTTGTGAGTCAAATAAAATATAATTAGAATCTTGATAATTTTTGTCATTGAAATCGATGAACAAAAAATCTTTTAGAGGATTAGGATATAAGAGAATATTTCGCTCTTTGTTGTCAAAATCTTCTACAGCAAGGGTTGTGATCTCAAAAGCGTGCTGTACACCTTCCATTACCTGAGCATTGACGCCTTTTTGCAGGTAATCTATTTGCCCGACAGTATAAGATGAACTGCCTCCGCTTCCTGTGGTTGTTATTCCGGCCGAAGCAATCGTTTTTTGTGCTTTTAATAATCCCACTGGAGCAGAGGATAAAATTAAAAGCGGAATTAATAGGTTACTTTTCATAGGTTGAATTTTTTCTATCTCAAAGGTAGATTGAGATCTTGCTGATGAAAAGATGAAATAGATGAACGACAATTTTAATAGACCAATGACATTTATTCAAAAATTATTGTAGATTTAATGTGATTATTAAAATCCTATTAATGAGGAAACTATACGTTTTTCTTGTGCTAAATTCAGTCTTGTTTCTATTTTCGCAGAAGCAACCCGATCTTTTGCAATACAAAACAACAGGAGAAAAAATCAAAGCCTGGGATTCGTATTGTAATTCATTAACAGAGACAGAAAATTATTCTTTACTGGTCCGGGAAGCTGATATTGGGATTGCTCTTGCAAAGCATGATAATAAATACTTGTCAAAATTCTATTTTTATAAAGGTTACGGTTACGAATACACCAATAATCAATATGAAAAAGCAACAGTTTATTTTGAAAAATCATTAAAGCTTGCAAAAGGTAAATATCCGGAGCAAGAGGTTTTAGCTATTATGAGACTCAATTATATGTATTATTCCATAAAGGAATATAAGAAAGGTGAGGAGTTGATTAATTATGTCAAAAAAATTGTTGATACCATAAAACCCAGAAATTTAAAAGCTACATTATTAGGAAGCATTGGGGAGTATTATCTGGATAGGTCTGAGTTCGGAAATTTTATTAACTATAAGCTAAAAGCTATTGATTATCTGCTATTAGATAAGAAAAAAAAGGAAACCAGTAATAATATTGGCATATCATATCTTCAGATTGCAGATGCTTATAATGATATGAAACAATTTGAAAAAGCAGTAGAATATACCAATTATGCCGGTCCATATCTCAAAAGATCAGACGGGATTGCCTTTTTGTATAACACTTATATAGAGGCATATACACATCTGGGAAATCTGGATTTGGCCAAAAAATATTATCTGGAGTTGTATGAACTCGGCCAAAATAATCAAATGCTTTTCCTAAATGTAAGCTATGCAAACCGGAATATGTCTGAGTTTTATCTGGAAAAAAACAGACTGGAGCTGGCAGATGATTATGCAGATAAAGCTTTACTTTTTGCCGAAAAATCAAATGATGAAGAAATACTGATGGAAGCTAATACAATAAAGGGAAAAGTACTTGCGGGACAAGGGAAATATTCTGAAGCAATTACAACACTCAACAAAGCTTTGGATTTTGCATACATCTATGATAAGCGTTTTTTTGCTGAGATTAATAAAAAACTATCCGAAAGTTATGCAGCCCAAAAACAATGGGATAAGGCTTATAAATATTACAAAGCTTATAATCAAACTAATGATTCTCTATCGGCAGAATCTGGGAAGCAAAGTCTTGCAAATGCTGAAGCCAAATTTCAAAATAAAAGTAAACAACAGGAAATAAAATCTTTAGTGAGTGAAAATATGATCCACGAGTTGTCCATTAAAAACTCAAAAAAGCAAAGGATTTATCTGATTTCCGGGTTGATTGCCATTGCAATTATTGGAGGTTTACTTTATTATCAAAGTCGAAACAGAAAGAAAATCAATCAAAAATTGATGACGCTAAATTCGGAATTGGACAAAGCCAACAAAACGAAAATGCAATTTTTTGGAATACTGAATCACGATCTTCGCAGCCCGGTTATTTCATTAATCAATTTTCTTCATCTCCAAAAAGAAGCACCGGAAATGATGGATGAAGAAACCAGAAACCGCTTAGAATTACAAACGACAACTGCAACAGAACAGCTTCTTGAACAGATGGAGGATCTTTTGCTCTGGAGCAAAGGACAAATGGAAAATTTTGTTCCTTCTTTTAAAAATTATAAAACCGAAGAAATTTTTTCTGATGTTAAAAAGGAATTTGTTTGGGCGGATAATATTCAGATTTCATTTATTTATCCTGAAAGTATGAGGGTTTTTACAGATAAAGAGTACATGAAAACGATTCTTAGAAATCTTATTAATAATAGCATAAAAGTATTACAAGCGAAGCCGGCTGCTCATATTATTTGTAAAGCTTGGGAAGAAAATAATGAAAGTTTTATCGAAATTTCTGATAATGGAGGAGGAGCGAATATAGAAAAATTCAAAGCTTTATACGAAGATCACAAAAGCATCGGAATAAAAAAAGGTTTGGGACTGCACGTTATTCGGGATCTTTGCAAATCCATAAACTGCAATGTCGAAGTCAAAAGTAATCAGATGATTGGCGAGACTCAGATAATTTTAAGATTCAAAAAAACTTAGATTTTCTTTGTAAGCCCGTCCAATTGGTAAATTAATATTACTGTTGATAATGACTTCATAGCTGTTTTTTCTGGTAATAAGATGTCTCGGAACGGCATAGCTTTTATGGATCCTTACAAAATTAGAAAAATGACTTTCTTTCAGGATTTGACCTATTGATGATAAAACACAATGTTTTTTTTGTGCAGTAATTAATCTTGTATAATCTTTCAACGCTTCAAGATAAATGATGTCAGAAATTTTTATCTGAACAATATTATGACCCTCTTTTATTTTCAGAAATTGAGAGCCAGAAAGAATATCAAAATACTCAGATTTTTCTTTCATACTGAAGAAATCAATCAGTTTATGAATAGAATAATCGAAGCGTTCTTTTTTCAAAGGCTTTGAGATAAAATCTAATGTGTCAAGCTCAAATGTTTCAATCGCATATTCCGGATGTGAGCTGATGAAAATACAGGCCGGAATTTTTTGATACTTTTTTCGTATTTCTATGCCGGACATTTCCGGCAAATCTATATCAAGAAACAGCAAATCTATGGAGTCATCTATAAAATTTTTGGCATTTTCAGCGGAATCCACAGCAGCAATAAGCTCCAGAATATTCTGCTGCTTGATCAGATGTTGGAGCATCAGCCTGTCCACTTCCTGATCTTCTATCACGATGCATTTAATTTTTTTCATACCATTGATGTGAATCAAAGTTAGAAAAAAATCCAAATAAAAACCCTTTCCAAATTTCGGAAAGGGTTTTTTGGTATATGAAAAGTTTCTTTTTACTGTAATTTGAAACCTCTAGTTGTGATTCTTCCGTAGGCATCCACGTATTTTACCTGGACATTTCCTTTGTAATTATTAAGGATTTTCTCAACATCTTTCTGAGAGTTGACAGGTTTTCCGTTGATTTCCATTACAATGTAATTATCAACTACGCCAATTTTGTCCATTTCGCTTCCTTCTGTTACATTTTTCGCGATAACACCGCTTTCCAAACCATAATCTGTTTTCACTCTTTCGCTAAGCGGTTCAAACTCAGAACCTATTTTTTCCGTCACAGTCAAATCGTCTTTACTTCTGGAAGATGTTCCACCTTTTTGGTCTTTCAGAGTTACACTTACGTTATTAACTTTACCGTTTCTGGTGTAAGTTACATTCACTTTATCGCCGGGTCTTCTGCTTCCAATCGCCAGAGAAAGGTCAGAGAATCCTGTGATATCCGTGTTATCAATTTTAGTAATGATGTCACCGGTTTGGATTCCTGCATCTTCAGCACCACTTTTTTTCGTGATTTCTGTCACGTAGATTCCGTCGCCAGCTTTCAGGTTTTTCTTTTCTCTTTGGTTATAAGCTGCAACTTGCATTTCGTTAGATAAATCTAAACTTCCCACACCTAGGAAACCTCTCTGTACCAAACCAAATTTCTTGATATCCTCAACAATTTTTCTCGCAAGATTAGAAGGCACTGCAAATCCATAACCTTCATAATATCCGGTTTTAGATTGGATTGCTGTATTGATTCCAATCAAATCTCCGTTCACGTTGACCAATGCACCACCACTGTTTCCAGGGTTAATCGCCGCATCCGTTTGGATGAAACTTTCAATTGGCGTTCTGGATTGCTGACTCAAGATATCAATACTTCTTCCTTTCGCAGAGATAATTCCCGCCGTTACAGTGGAATTAAGTCCAAGAGGATTTCCTACCGCCAGAACCCATTGTCCAACTTCCGTCAAATCTGAATTGGCGAAATTAAGATAAGGCAAACCTTTCTCTTCAATCTTTAAAAGTGAAATATCTGTATTCGGGTCAGTTCCGATTAACGTTGCGATATAAGTCTTTTTATTACTTAATACAACTTCCAGTTTATTAGCTCCGGCAACTACGTGATTGTTAGAGATAATATAACCATCTGGCGAAATAATAACCCCAGAACCTAATCCGGAAGGCATATTTTTAGGAGGCTGCTGTTGTTGTCTTTGCTGATTTCCGCCTTGTGGTCCAAAGAAAAAATCGAACATATCCGTCTCAGGCATTCTTTGAGAAGCAGCACGGTCCTGATAATTCTTGATTGTTACTACAGCCGGAACCGTAGTTTTAGACGCTTTTACAAAATCATCACCAACTGCAGAACCAATGCCTGCAAAAGATGCTTTGTTAGAAGCAGTTGTGAAATATGAGAAATCTTCTCCATTTTTTTCTGAGCTGATGTAGTGACTCGCTCCGAAAACTGTTGCACCGGAAATAACCCCGGTTAATGCGTAAGGCATTAGTTTTTTGAAAGTATTCTTCATCTTAATATTCATTTCTTTTTTGAGATTATTGTTAGACAAATTTAATGCTAAATTAGTATGAACTAAAAACTTAGTGTTACAGTTTTAACGAAGTTTAACCAATTTTAAAAATTCCTTAATAAAATCACATTTATTTTAAGTCAAATTGGCAGTATTCTTCGATTGATTCATTCGGGAATTAGATGATTCTTTATGTCAATTGTTAAAATTTGTTCAGAAATTAATCAAAACAAAATTTTGATGTCGATGTAAAATGTTGTTGCTGTCACTTTTGGCAGAACTTTTGTTTTTAAACACTTAAAATAAATCATATGAAAAATACGATAAAAGTTGCTTTGGGATTTGCTGCAGGTGGCGCATTGATTTTATTAAATCAATTAAGAAAGAAGAAGCAAAGGGAGAATAACAAGTTTATGGCGCCTGATGGGAACAAATATTCGAAAAACGAAATGTACAGAAGTGCGGAAGGCGAAATTTTTAAAAATGGAAAGAGATTACATTTCGAAACGCCAAAACATTTACAGGAGGCCAATAATAAAATAGATGCCCGTCTTGCGAGAAATATTCAGTTTAATGAGCAAAACCCAAATAGGAACGTAAATTATCACAAACGGGGTGTTAGGCATCATTAAATTTCTTAAAAATTAATCACAAAATAATAAATTATGGAATCAGAAAATATAGTTGAAAGACTTACTAAATATGGTTTTGATAACAGTAATCTTTATACGGGATTTAAATCTGTTGGAGAAGCCAGAAAATTTGCAGAAGAACGGAACGGTAGAATAGTTGAAGTAGGTTTCCTGGATGGAAATGATAATCCTGTAGAGGATTCTTCCCAGAACCTGATTGAGGAAAATAAATACTATAAAGCCTTTGCAGGTCCGGATTATAAAATTATCCATTCTTCGGATGAAGGTTTTCAGGAAATTGCTGAAAAATTAAAAGAAAGAAAAAATGAAATTACCGAAAAAAGTCCTGATGAAAAATATATTTCGGATTCTGACCCTTTATTAGAAGAAGACGCAGTCATTATTCTTTTTAAGGATGAGGTACAAGAGGTAACTTCTCGTGAACGTTCAAAATATCTGATGCACACCAAAGTCTATGAAATAGCAGTTGAAGTTCAAAAAACAGAATAGTTATGGCAAATAAAAAATATTCAGACAAAGCCCAGGAAAAAGTTGGTAAAGTAATGCACGAATTCAAGGAAGGTAAACTGAAATCCAGCTCTGGGGAGAAAGTGACAAGCAAGAAACAAGCTGTCGCAATCGGAATTTCCGAAGCAAGAGAAAAAGGCTTGAAAGTCCCGAAAGAAAAGAAATCAAAATAACAGTAATCCGGTTCTGACACCGGATTTTTTATTTCAAAATTTTTGAAAATTGTGAATATTTCTTCGCTTGGAATGATTTGGATTTTATTAATAACTTTGCAGCCTTATGTCAAATGTCAATTCACAACCCAAAACCGTTGCTTTTCATACACTTGGCTGCAAA
>Ga0308157_10002880_pt1 | contig 26683 bp, 25 predicted proteins | sample PhyBR1_FD_201035 | JGI IMG/M metagenome (GOLD analysis project Ga0308157, IMG submission 201035) | Phyllosphere microbial communities from UC Gill Tract Community Farm, Albany, California, United States - DLSLB.R1 | ecosystem: Host-associated > Plants > Phyllosphere > Unclassified | place: USA...
AGCAAAATCAATTTCTTTAGCCGAAATAAACGGAACAAATTGTTTATCGTGAAGTTGTATCATTATTTTTCATTTTAAAATAATGGACAAAGATAAAGAATTAGAACTTAACTGCTTCTATCAAAATGGAGTGTATCGAGATATTTTTTAAGAATGTTAAATATCAGTTAATGTTTACAAATTATTTTTTGAGACTATCTGAATTTTAAGTAAATTGTTGTACTATAATTATTTAACTCCAAAAAACCAATGAAAAAATCCTTAACCTTATTTTCAATCCCGTTATTAGCCTTAATGACTGCCTGCAATGGGCAAGTTAAAAAAGAAGAAAAAGAAGCTTTGGCAAAACAGCCGGGCAATGTTGTAAAAACTGCCATTGGAGATATTACACTTCCTCCGCCCTATGCAACCGAGTCTAAAACCAACAATAGCAAAGTAATAGGCTGGCCTACTGGCAAAACTCCAAAAGCTCCTGAAGGTTTTACCGTAACTAAATTTGCTGACGGATTTGAGAATCCGCGTTGGACTTACATTGCACCAAACCAAGATATTTTTGTTGTAGAAAGCGGAACACGCAGCAGTAAAAACCAAATAACCGTTTTAAGAGATAAAGACAAAGATGGAAAATTTGAAACTAGAGAAGTTTTTATTTCTGGGCTAAACAAACCTTTTGGAATGCTAGCCTTAAAAGACTTTTTCTACATTGCCAATACCGACGGATTATACCGTTACCCTTATAAAAACAATCCGCTTAAGCTAGAAACTAAAGGCGAAAAAATCCTTGAACTTCCTGCGGGAGGTTATAACAATCACTGGACAAGAAATTTATTGGCAAGTCCAGACGGAAACAAAATTTACGTTTCTGTAGGTTCTGGAAGTAATGTTGGCGAAAACGGAATGGACAAAGAAGTTCGTCGTGCCGCGATTTTAGAAATTAATCCTGACGGAACTGGAGAAAAAATCTTCGCTTCGGGTCTTAGAAATCCAGTTGGAATGGACTGGAATCCTGCCAACAAAGAACTGTGGACTGCAGTAAATGAGCGCGACGAATTGGGCGACGACCTAGTTCCAGATTATATTACAAGTGTAAAAAGAGATGGTTTCTACGGATGGCCATATTCTTATTTTGGAAATATTCCTGATCCGAGAATGAAAGGCGAAAGAAAAGACTTAGTCGAAAAAGCAATTGTTCCAGATGTTCCCGTTGGTTCGCATACTGCTTCTTTGGGATTGGCTTTTTATACTAAAGATGCTTTTCCTGCAAAATATAAAAACGGCGCTTTTGTAGGTCAGCATGGTTCTTGGAACCGTTCTAAAATTTCGGGTTATAAAGTGTTGTTTGTTCCTTTTGAAGATGGAAAACCTTCAGGAAAACCAGAAGATTTTTTAACAGGTTTTATTTCTGATGCAAACAAAGCAGAAGTTTACGGACGTCCTGTTGCCGTTACCGTGATGAATGACGGATCGCTTTTAGTAAATGATGATAGCAGTAATACGATTTGGAAGGTTACGGCCAATAAATAAATCACAATACTTAAATCTCAAATTCCAATTCCGAAAATTATTGGAGTAATTATAAAAAGAAAATTTTAAACACATAGAGACATAGATTTTTGTTTAAAAGATGTTATTAAGAAAACTCGTTTTCGCACATAGTTTTGCTATGTGGCTTTTGATAAGTGAAACGCCTTTTTTGCCTCAATCAATGCTATGTTTCTATGTGTTAAAAATAAATCTCAATAGTAATCTGTTCAGATAAAATTCCAAATTCCTAGAATTGCTACATAAAATATATGTTTTTAAAAAAATACTATTTTCTAATTATTGTTTTTTCGATTTTACAAAATCTAATTGCACAAGAAAAAGAAGTCCAAAATATTGATTCTGTCAAAACTCAAAAACTGAACGAAGTTTTAATAAGTCCGCTTCATATCAATCGTGATTTACAGAATAGTTCCGCGTCAATTGGCATTTTATCCGAAAAAGAATTACTTCAAAATAACACCACAGACATTAGCAATATCATCAATACCATTCCTGGTGTTTTTATGCAATCTTCAAATATCACCACAACCCGAATTTCGATTCGCGGAATTGGCGCGAGAACTCCATACGGAACCAATAAAATCAGAGCTTTTTACGGAAGTATTCCGCTGACTTCTGGAAACAGCGAAACGGTAATTGACGATATCGATCTTCAAAACATCAATCAACTTGAAGTCATAAAAGGGCCGCTTTCGAGTATTTATGGAGCAGGTTTGGGCGGAGCGATTCTCATTTCGCCTCAAATATTAAAAAAAGGCAATTATCAAACTGAAATAAGTTCTGTTTTTGGTTCCTTTGGCTTGCTCAAAAACAGAGTCAGTTTTGATTTGAATGAAAAAAGTTCTTCTTTAAGTCTCAGTTATCATAATTTAAAAACCGATGGCTGGCGTCAAAACAGTGCTTACAATCGGGAAGGAATTACACTTTCGGGAGAATTATTCAGAAAGAAAAACAGTAAACTGACATACTTCTCTAATTACACTTATTTGAAAGCTTACATTCCGAGTTCCATCAATAAAACTACTTTCGAAAATAATCCGCAGGCGGGCGCGCCAACTTGGGTTGCTTCACAGGGTTATAAAGAATATAAATCGACTTTGGGCGGATTGGCTTATGATTTCAAAATAAACGATCATTTAAATAATTCAACTTCAGTTTTCGTCAATTATAAAGACAGCAACGAACCGAGACCTTTTGATATTTTACGTCAATATACTTTTGCCTCTGGCGCAAGAACACAATTTTCTGGTGATTTTACAATCGGAAAAATCAAAAATCAATTTATTTCAGGATTGGAATATTTCAGAGATAATTACAGCGGTAATACTTTCGAAAATCTATATCAGCAAAATAATGGAAACGGAAGTTTACAGGTCGATCAACTTACAGCAACTGATCAAAAAAGACATTTTTATAATGTTTTTTCGCAAATTAGAACTTTACTTTCTGATCGATTTGAAATTCAAGCAGGATTAAATTACAACAAAACCAAATTCGAATTGCAGAATGATTTTCCCGCTTCCGCGAATAATCCGAAGGAAGAATATAGTTATGATGGCATTTTTTCGCCACAACTTTCTTTTTTATTTAAGCCGAATGAAATTCAAACTTTTTACTTTTCTGTAAGCCGAGGATTTTCGCTTCCCGCAACCGAAGAAACTTTAACCTCAACAGGAAACATCAATCAAAACATTAAACCCGAAACAGGTTATAATTTTGAATTGGGAGGAAAACTACATTTCTTCAATAAAAAACTGTATACACAAATTGCTGTTTACCGAATGGAAATTAAAGATTTATTAGTTGCCAAAAGAATTGGCGACGATCAATACGAAGGCGTAAATGCAGGAAAAACGTTTCATGAAGGAATCGAAATCTCATTGAATCACAATTGGCCAATCAATCGAACTTTCAATTTAAACTCTTACATCGGAACATCTATCGGGAATTATGAATTCAAAGAATTTGTCGATAACGGAAATGATTATTCAGGAAATAAATTAACTGGCGTTCCAGCCAATACGGCAAGTGCAGGTTTTATTTTAAACACAAATTCAGGGCTTTATATTTCAGCCGATTTTCAGTTCACAGATAAAATTCCAATGAACGATTCTAATGCCAATTTTTCAGATTCTTATTCTCTTTTGAATTTAAAAACGGGTTACCAATTCGAAATTCTATCGGGTTTAAAAGCACGCTTAGACGCTGGAATCAATAATGTAACAAATGAAAAATATGCTTCTATGATTTTAACCAATGCAACAGGAGTTGGAAATGCGCAACCGAGATTTTATTATCCTGGATTACCCATAAATTATTACGGAATTATCTCATTAAATTACTTATTTTAGCGTTGTATTAAATACCAAAAACAATGCTATCCGAATTGCAAAAAAAACTGGATTACGTAAATGCATATAGAGAAAACCGTCTCAAAGCTGCTCAAGATGTTCTAGAAAACCCCACGCTTTTTAGTGAATTGGTTTCAATTTGCTTTTCGCCCGAAGATAAAAACAATCATAAAGCGTGCTGGATTTTAGAATTTGTTTCGTACGAAGAATTGCTTTGGCTCCAGCCTCATCTTGACTTTTTCTGTTCGAATCTGAAAGTTTTAAAAGACGAAAGCTCCATGCGTCCGATTGCAAAAGTGACACAACTTTTAGTTAAATCGCATTATAAGAAAAACGAAAACTGCATACAACTTTCTGAGGAAAATCTCCAAGACTGCATTGAAGCTTCTTTTGATTGGCTAATTAATGATACCAAAGTGGCCACAAAAGCCTACTCGATTCGCACTTTATATATTCTAGGAAATCATTACGATTGGATTCATCCCGAATTAAAAGTAATAATTGATAAAGATTTCGGAGATCATTCTGCAGCCTATAAAGCCGTAGCCAAAGAAGTTTTGAAGAAAATAAAATAGTTTTAATAGCCACGACCCGAGCGATAGCAAATTGGCGAAGCAATTCACGAATTATTTTTTTATACATAATGCAAGGAAAAAAAAATTCGTGAATTCGTGGCGGAAAAAAATCCCTTTTAATCTTTTTAATCTGTGTCAAAACTTTATCAATCCATAGCAGAAAAACTAAATTTTGGCTAAAAAAAGATTAAAAAGTATCTTTGCAAAAACACAACACAAAATGAATTATTTTTCTTCTGATTTTAAATTGGGAATATTAGGCGGCGGACAATTAGGTAAAATGCTTTTGTTCGACACCAGAAAATTTGATATACAAACTTACGTTCTAGATCCGAGCGACGAAGCGCCTAGTAAAATCGCTTGCAACAAATTCTTTCAAGGCGATCTAATGGACTATGAAACCGTTTACAACTTCGGGAAACAAGTCGATGTTTTGACCTTCGAAATCGAATTGGTAAACCTTGAAGCTTTAACGCAATTAGAAAACGAAGGCCTAAAAGTATATCCATCGCCAAAAACTTTAAAAGGAATTCAGAATAAAGGAACTCAAAAAGATTTTTACGCTAAAAATAATATCCCAACTGCACCATTTGAAAGATTCGAAAATTCAGATCAACTAAAATCTAAAATTAACGATTTACAATTGCCATTTGTATGGAAATGCACTGAATTTGGTTATGATGGAAATGGCGTGAAAATAGTTCGCCAAGCTTCAGATTTAGATACGCTTCCAAATGTAGAATGTATTGCAGAAACTATGGTTCCGTTCAAAAATGAATTGGCAGTAATCGTAGTAAGAAATCCATCAGGAGAAATGAAAACGTATCCTGTTGTAGAAATGGAATTTCACCCAGAAGCAAACCAAGTTGAATACGTAATCTGCCCAGCAAGAATCGATGATAAAGTAGCTGAAAAAGCAAGAGCAGTTGCCTTAAAAGTTTCAGAGAATTTTAATCATGTTGGACTTTTGGCTGTTGAAATGTTCCAGACTCAGGACGATGAAATTTTGGTAAACGAAGTAGCGCCGCGTCCTCACAATTCAGGACATTATTCAATCGAAGCAAGCTACACTTCACAATTCGAAAATCATTTACGTGCTATTTTAGATCTTCCGTTAGGAAACACCGACAGCAAAGTTGCCGGAATTATGGTAAATTTAGTCGGTGCCGAAGGTCATTCTGGAGACGTAGTTTATGAAAACATCGAAACCATTTTAGGATGGGATGGCGTTACACCACATATTTACGGTAAAAAACAAACTCGCCCTTTTAGAAAAATGGGTCACGTAACAATCGTAAACGAAAATATGGCTGAAGCAAGAAGAATTGCACAGGAAGTTAAGGAAACTATTAAAGTGATTAGCGCTTAATAATGAAATGAAAAAAGCATTAAAAATCTCTGGATTAACAATCTTAATTTATTTCGCAATACAATTAATAACTATACCTATAACTAAACATGGCCGAGGTTTTTCTATAGGTTTTCCATTTCAGGCATATAGAAGAGTTAATGCGGAATGTTACGTTAGCGACTATTTTTATCCAGAATTTTTGATTATAAATTTCATTACAGTTACAATTATTTTACTTGTAGTTTATTTTTTGGGTAACGTAATCAAAAACAGATTAAAAAAATCCTATAAGTAGGAAAGTTTAAAATAATGAAACCAATGACAGTTTTCAGTCTCAACAAAACTTGAAACTTTAAACCTGAAACAAATACAACAAAAAACATGAGCAAAGTAGCTATTATAATGGGAAGCATCTCAGACATGCCAGTTATGCAGGATGCAATCGACATATTAAAACAATTTAATGTAGAAGTTGAAGTAGATATCGTTTCGGCACACAGAACGCCAGAGAAATTATTCGATTTCAGCAAAAATGCACACACTCGCGGAATCTCGGTGATTATTGCGGGCGCGGGCGGAGCGGCACATTTACCAGGAATGGTGGCTTCAATGTCTCCGCTTCCTGTAATTGGAGTTCCTGTAAAATCAAGCAATTCTATTGATGGATGGGATTCTGTTTTATCGATTCTGCAAATGCCAGGTGGAGTTCCTGTTGCAACTGTAGCTTTAAACGGTGCAAAAAATGCTGGAATTTTAGCAGCACAAATCATCGGAAGCCACGATAAAAAAGTTTTAGATACAATTATTTCTTATAAAGAAGAATTGAAAGCGGCGGTAAATAAAGCTGCTGAAGGTTTGAAAAAGTAATTTCGCAGAGATACACAAAAAAAACACAGAGGCGCACAATTTTTTTGTGAATCTCTGTGTTTTTTCTTTGAGCTTCTTTGTTAAACTAAATTTACAATTTTATCTCTTTTTTGAATTAAGCTGCATCTTCAACTTCTTCCAAAGTAGATTCAAATTCAGATTCGTTTATATCTTCTTTATTTATCCAATTTTCTGAAGTAACAAGATCATAGTTGATATCATCATCTGTTTTCAAATCCCAAACAATACTTTCAGCTTCTGGAAATGGAATATTTTGAGAAATTTGATTTTCAAACAATCTCTTGATAAGATTTCTCTCAGACAATCCTTTATTCAATAATTTTAGTACATTTTCGGCTGTCAGTTTTTGTGTTTCTCCATCAGTTGGTGTCATTGAAAAATGAACTATAGAAGCTTTTGCATTTGGAAATTTGCCATTATACGCCTTAAAAAGCAATTGATTTACATGAAACAAAGTGCCTTGCATGTGTATTTCTGGATATTCTTCGCAAACCTTATCGATTAACATATCGTTCGATATTTGATCTATTTGACCTTCGCTTAATTGATCTCCCAATTTATAGTGCAAAACTATTTGCGCAGCTTCGTTAGGCTCATAATCTGAAATAGCCATTTCTAATAATTCTGCCAAACTACTTTTTTCAGCCGTTGCGCCATCGGGATAATTGAATTTTTCTAATAACGCAATAAAATCTTCGTCTGACCAATAACCTTCAATTTCATTAACCGTATCAATATTCTTTATTACAATTTGATAATTCATCATTTTTTTATTTTAATTATGATTCGCATTTTATAATGCCAAATCTATTTTTTCAATTTACGCTTTTAAAAACGCCTATACCAATAAATAACATATCTATAACACAATTTAAGAGGATTTTATGCTGAGAATCGATTTTGTATAGATGATTAGGTTTTTATTAATTGCTATCTTTGAAATTCAAAAAATTGCCTTTTATTAATAAAAAATATAATAATATAATGAGTGTTTTACTTTCAAAATTTATAACTAAACATAACACCGCACCTTTTTCGCAAATTAAAATCGAAGATTATGTTCCTGCTTTCAACGAAGGAATTGCTTTGGCTAAAGCTGAAATTGATGCCATCGTAAATAATCCTGATGCACCCACTTTTGAAAACACAATTGTAGCAATGGATTATTCTGGTGATATTTTAGATCGTCTTTCAAGTATTTTCTTCAATTTGAATTCGGCTGAAACCAATGACGAAATGCAGAAAATTGCTCAGGAAGTTTCGCCTTTACTTTCAGAATTTGGAAATGACATTCGCTTAAATGCTGATTTATTTGCAAAAGTAAAAGCCGTTTACGATCAAAAAGAAAGTTTAAATCTGAATGCAGAACAAACGACTTTATTAGATAAAAAATACAAAAGTTTTTCGAGAAATGGAGCGAATCTGCCAGAAGACAAGAAAAATCAATTAAGAGAAATCGACAAAGAACTATCGAAATTGAGTTTACAGTTTGGCGAAAATGTTTTAGCAGAAACCAACAACTTCGAATTGCATTTAACTGATGAAAAAGATTTATCTGGTTTACCTGAAGGAACAATCGAAGCGGCAAGATTATTAGCCAAAAATCAGGAAAAAGAAGGCTGGATTTTCACTTTAGATCATCCAAGTTATGTTCCGTTTTTGACTTATGCGGATAATCGTGAATTGCGTAAAAAAATGGCAATTGCATTTGGTGCAAAAGCATTTCAGAATAACGAATTCGACAATCAGGAAAATGTTTTAAAAATTGCTAAACTGCGTTTTGAAAGAGCTAATTTATTAGGCTACAAAACACACGCACATTTTGTTCTAGAAGAAAGAATGGCCGAAAGTCCAGAGAAAGTTTTCTCTTTTTTAAATGATTTATTAGCAAAAGCAAAACCAGCAGCTCAAAAAGAATTTGCAGAATTAACTGCTTTCGCGAAAGAATTAGACGGAATCGAACAATTAGAAAAATGGGACGGAGCGTATTATTCTGAAAAATTAAAACAGCAGCTTTTTAATTTAGACGATGAAAAACTGAAACCTTATTTTCAATTAGAAAAAGTTTTAGACGGTGCTTTTACCGTTGCCAAAAAATTATACGGCTTAACTTTTACCGAGGTTTTTGATATCGATAAATACCACGAAGAAGTTACGACTTACGAAGTAAAAGATGCTAACGGAAATTTAGTTTCGATTTTCTACGCTGATTTCTTCCCACGAAAAGGAAAAAGAAACGGCGCTTGGATGACTTCATTCAAATCACAATATGTGAAAGACGGTATAAACGAAAGACCGCATATTTCTAACGTTTGTAATTTCACCAAACCAACCGAAACAAAGCCGTCTTTATTGACTTTTAATGAAGTAACGACTTTATTCCACGAATTCGGTCACGGATTACACGGAATGTTAGCCGATACCGTTTATCCAAGTTTATCTGGAACTTCTGTTTACTGGGATTTCGTAGAATTACCAAGTCAGATTATGGAAAACTGGTGTTACGAACCAGAAGCGTTAGCTTTGTTTGCAAATCATTACGAAACGGGAGAAATCATTCCGATTGAATACGTTCAGAAAATTAAAGAAAGTGCAAGTTTCCAAGAAGGTTTAGCAACATTACGTCAGTTGAGTTTTGGATTATTAGATATGGCTTGGCACGGACAAGATCCAACCAATATTAACGATCTAAAAGCTTTCGAAACCGAGCAATTTGCTAATACACAATTATATCCAGACGTAAAAGAAAATGCAATGAGTACGGCATTTTCTCATATTTTCCAAGGTGGATATTCTTCTGGATATTACAGCTACAAATGGGCAGAAGTTTTGGATGCAGATGCTTTTGAATATTTCCAAGAAAATGGAATCTTCAACGAAGAAATTGCAAAGAAATTCAAAGACAATGTTCTTTCAAAAGGAGGAACAGAACATCCTATGACTTTGTACAAACGTTTTAGAGGACAAGAACCAAAACCTGAAGCTTTATTGAAAAGAGCGGGATTATTATAGAGTTTCTAAGATACTAAGCTCCTAAGTTGCTAAGTTTCCTAGAGAATTAAATTTTGAAACCGAAGTAGAAATGCTTCGGTTTTTTATTTGGTTTTACTTTAACTATCTTCGTGTTTTAAATCTTAATCTTACAAATACCAGCCGTGAAAAAATATTTTAAAATAGTGCTTTATCTTGCAATTATCGGATTGATTGCTGTCGTTTCAGTAAATTACTATGTAAAATCTTCTACTAAGAGATACATTCACTATTCAATTAAAAAATTCCCTAAAAATGATGTCGGAATTATTTTTGGTGCAGGAATTAATGGAAATCAGCCAAGCAAATATTTAAAAGATCGTTTGGATGCTGGAATAATGCTTTGGAAAGCTAAACGCATTAATAAAATTCTGCTTTCGGGAGATAACGGGCGTGATGAATACGATGAATTGACGGTAATGAAGAATTATTGTTACAATCATGGCGTCGACACTACAAAGATATTTATTGATTATGCAGGTTTCGATACCTATTCGACAATGTATCGAGCAAAACATATTTTTAAGATTAAAAAAGCGACTTTAATTTCGCAGGAATATCATTTAAATCGCGCCATTTATATCGGGGAAAAACTCGGAATTAAATCAGCTGGATATTCTGCAAACCATGGAGAATATCTTGGATATAATTATGTTCGCTTTAGAGAATATGGCTCAGTTTTTAAATCCTTTTTTGATGTTTTGAGAAATCGGGAACCTCGTTTTTTAGGCGGAGAAATTAATATAAATGGAGAATCTAATTATTCTAAAGAAGATAAACGATAAGACTAGTAAGGATATCGCTTCGCTGGAGTTTTTTGATATCTAGAAAACAAATTCACTATAAATAAGAAGCAATAAAAAAGGACTGACTCACTTTTGAGACAGTCCTTTTTTAAAGTTTTAAAAATAAAATCTTTACTCTAACATCTATTTTCTTTACTCTTTGTTCTTTTACTCTTTCTCCAAAACTCGTTTAGCAAGCTTTCCAACTGTCAGTCCTTGCACTACAATTGAAAACAACACCACAATATAAGTTACTTCAAGTAAAAGGTTTTTGTATTCTCCTTCAGGCATAGAAAGTACCAAAGCAATAGAAACTCCGCCACGAATTCCTCCCCAAACTAACACCATTAGAGAACCTTTGTTATAAGCAGACCTGATTCCGAAGAATTTAAAGATATCGAAGAATTTCCAAGGTAAAACGATAGAAGTTAATCTTGAAAAAAGTACGATGAAAATAGCTACGAAACCTGTTATCAATTGTTTATTTAAATCTGGCAGTAACAACAATTCAAAACCAATAAATAAGAATAAAATAGCATTTAATATTTCGTCGATAAGTTCCCAAAATTTCCCTAGATAATCTTGGGTAACTTCACTCATCGCTACTTTTTTACCATAATTACCAATAATCAATCCGGCAACAACCATCGCCAGCGGACTAGAAACGTGTAAACTTTGAGCGATTAAAAATCCTCCCATTACGATAGAAAGCGTGATTAAAACCGAAACTTTATAATCGTCAATTTTCTTCATAACGTTTGATGCAGAAATTCCTAGAACAGCACCTAATAAAAGTCCTCCAATACCTTCTTTTGCAAATAACCAAGCAATAGAACCAAAAGTCATATCAAATGTTGGATCAGTTGCCATTTTCAAAACTACAGCAAACATCACTACAGCTACTCCATCATTAAATAGAGATTCACCAACAATTTTAGTTTCGATTCTTTTAGGAACTTTCGCTTCCTTTAAAACTCCTAAAACCACAATTGGATCGGTTGGAGAAATTAAGGTTCCAAAAACTAAGCAAAATATATAAGGGATTTTTATTCCTAAAAGGGGTGCAATATAAAAAAGTAAACCAGAAATGATTAAAGCTGACAATACAACACTAACTGTAGAATAAATCATAATGGGAACTTTTTGCTCTTTAAGATCTGCCATATTTACGTGAAGTGCTCCAGCGAACAAAAGAAAGTTTAACATTGCTCCCATTAGGATTTCGTTGAAATCAAATTCTTTTATTAAATCAAAAAAATGTTTAGTCGTTGCAGGAAAATAAGAGTCTCCTAAAAGACGAATTCCTACCGAAACCAACATGGCAATAATCATGATTCCGATCGTTCCTGGAAGTTTTAAAAATCTTAAATTTAAATAGGCGAAGAAAGAAGCCAGTACAATAAGTACCGAAAATGTGTAGTATAATTCCATAAAATGTGATTTTTACAAAAATAGCTGTATCATTAGTTAATCAAAAATTCAAGACTTGAATTAACATAACTTTATAATTCGTTAAATATGTTTCAATTATTTTTGAAAGTTTAAAAACTTTTACTTACATTTGACTCATGGAATTCAAAGAGGCAAAAAATAAGTTTGTACAAACCTGGGGAGCATTAGGTTCTCAATGGGGTATTAATAAAACGATGGCACAGATCCACGCTTTATTAATGGTTTCGAACGAACCTGTTTCTATGGAAGATATTATGGAAGAATTGCAGATTTCCCGCGGAAATGCCAGTATGAACTTGAGAGGTTTAATGGATTGGGGAATTGTTTATAAAGAATATAAAGCTGGGGAAAGAAAAGAATTTTTCACAGCAGAAAAAGATTTAGACGAATTAGCAGTTAAAATTTCCAGAGAAAGAAGCAAAAGAGAAATCAAGCCAACGCTAAAAATCTTAAAAGAAGTTTCGACTATCGAACCGAAAGATTCGGCAGAAGAAAAACACTTTGTAGATCAAACTACCAAATTGTATGATTTCGTTTTAAAAGCAGACAATATGTTGGACAAAATGACTGAATTTAATGATAACTGGCTGGGAAAACTGGTTATAAAAATGATGAAATAAAAAAATTTAACCTAAACTTTCATTTTTTTCTGAAAGTTTAAAAATTTAAAAACAACTTATCATGAACTTCTTAAAAGCAGAATGGAAAAACTTAGCACTTTTCAATTATGAAATTGATGCTGCAATTTTAGAAAAATATCTTCCTGCAGGAACTCAAATTGACATTGGGAACAACAAATGTTACGTAAGCTTGGTCGGATTTATGTTTAAAAACACTAAAGTTTTAGGATTGAAAGTTCCGTTTCATATCAATTTTGAAGAAGTGAATCTTAGATTTTATGTAAAGCGTTTTGAAAATGGCGAATGGAAACGCGGAGTGGTTTTCATTAAAGAAATTGTTCCTAAAAAAGCCATCACTTTTATTGCCAATACTTTGTATCAGGAACATTATGAAACTCAGAAAATGAAACATCAAATCATTGAAAATAAAAACACGAATACTTTTATTTATCAATGGAAAAAGGATAAAGAATGGAACACAATTGAAATTGAAACCAAAAAAGATTTAAGTAAAATCGAAATCGATTCTGAAGCAGAATTTATTACAGAACATTATTTCGGATACACCAAAATCGATGAAGAAACCACTTTTGAATATGAAGTGACAAATCCAAGATGGGAACAATTTGAAGTATTAAACCATCGAATTGATATTGATTTCGAAAAAAATTATGGACCCGATTTTGGGTTTCTTCAAACTCAAAAACCAACTTCAACTTTCTTGGCTGAAGGCTCAAAAATTACAGTGAAGAACAAACGGAAATTGCAGATTCTTCCTGTTCTAGAAGAAATATATTAAATCTCATAAATCAGGAAACTATGAATCTTAATATCATTGGGTATTTTACCTACCTCAGCATAACTATTTTCATTATCCTAAAAGTGGGGAAAATCTGCTACAAAAACGGAAATATTTTTGTTTTAGAATTAATCCCAAACCACGCTGATCTCTGTCAAAAAATTAATCAGATTTTGCTTTTAGCATATTATCTTTTGAATATTGGCTATTGTGCAATGACTTTAATTTCCTGGCAAAAAATTATTTCTCCGGCTCAATTGATCGAAATAATTTGCATCAAAACAGCTGTCATAATTTTCATTATTTCAATTCTACATTATCTCAACATTTTGATTATAACTAAGTATGTTCAAAAACTAATTCATAACAATAAAAACTAAATATTATGGAAACTACAAAAATCTTAATCGGTTACGGAATTTATTTACCAGTCGCTTTATTTTTAACTTATTATGTTTCTAAAACCCTTTTCAAAAATGGAAAAATCTTTATGCTTGACATATTTAAAGGACGTGAAGATATTGCACAGGCAACTAACAAACTATTTGAAACTGGATTCTATCTTTTAAATATTGGCTTTGCGCTAATGATTCTTGAATTGCAATTGAGCAACGATACTTATCAAGAATTAATCGAAAATCTAAGTTATAAAATTGGCGGATTTTCTATTTATCTTGGAATTATGTTATTCTTTAATTTGTATTTCTTTTTTAGAGGAAAAAGAAAAGCAAAAGAGGCACAGCGAGAAGAAAGATTAGTTTTTAAAGCTTAATCAGATTAACGAAACCCGACAGAGGTTAAAAAAACTGTCGGGTATAATACTTGAAAAACACATGAGCAAGCTTATAATCGCAGCAGGAACCAGTTTTCTAGGACAAGTTTTAGTCGATCATTTCAAAAATAAATTTGAAGAGATTGTCATTCTAACCCGAGGGAAATCTCAAACAATTGACGGAATTAAATATGTAAATTGGAACGCTAGAACTTTTTCGGGCTGGGAAAAGGAATTGGAGAATGCTACAGTTTTAATTAATCTAGCAGGAAAGTCTGTCGATTGCCGTTATACGAAAGAGAACAAAAAAGAAATTCTTTTATCTCGAATTGAAAGCACCAAAATTCTAAATAAAGCCGTTTTAAATTGTACAAATCCGCCGAAACATTGGCTGAATTCATCAACCGCAACTATTTATCGATTTTCATTAGACAAACAAATGGATGAAATTGATGGAGAAATTGGAAATGACTTTTCTATAAATGTGGCGCTTTCTTGGGAAAAAGCATTCTTTAAAACTGAAACTCCAAAGACTTTAAAAACTGCTTTGCGAACTTCGATTGTTTTAGGAAAAAATGGCGGTGCTTTTATTCCGTTAAAGACTTTGGCTAAAATTGGTTTTGGAGGAAAACAAGGAAAAGGGAATCAGTTTATAAGTTGGATACATGAGGCAGATTTTGCCAATGCTGTTGATTTTATTATTCAAAAAGAAACTACTGGAGTTATAAATGTAGTTTCTCCAGAACCAATTCAAAATGTTGATTTTATGCAAAAACTAAGAAGAGCGATTGGTTTTCCATTCGGAATTCCGATGAACAAATTCTTTCTTGAAATTGGATCTTTTTTTATTCGAACTGAAACAGAATTGGTTTTGAAAAGTAGAAATGTAATTCCTAAGCGACTTCTAGAAAATGGGTTTCAATTTAAGTTTGGGAATATTAATAAGGCTTTTCGAGATTTAATTTAGAACCCAAATTCACATAGTTTTGTCATTTCGACGAAGGAGAAATCTTCGCAAGTAACTCCGCTCCAATAAGCCAATCTTTGTCGAGCCTCTTGTGGAGATTTCTCCTTCGTCGAAATGACAAGAGTAAGTAAAAAACAAACTTAAACCAATGACAACAATATACCTCACAACCAAAATAAAAGCCTCAAAACAAATCGTTTTTGATGCTTCAAGAAATATCGATATTCATCAGCAATCGGCAAGTCCTTCAAAAGAAAAAGCAATTGCTGGTGTAACGTCTAGTTTAATTAATTTAAACGAAACCGTAACTTGGCGAGGTAAACATTTTGGGCTTTACCTTACTCACAAAAGCCGTATCACTGCAATGAATTTCTATGATTATTTTGTGGATGAAATGGAAGAAGGAAAATTCAAGTCGTTTAAACACGAACATTTTTTTGAAGAAGAAAATAATCATACGATCATGAAAGACCGATTACAATATGAAACTCCATTTGGTATATTCGGTAAACTTTTTGACATTTTGCTTTTGCAAAAACATCTTACTAATTTTCTTTTGGAAAGAAATAAGGTTTTGAAAGCCGTTTCTGAAAAATTCGTTTAATATAAATTGCTTAATTTTATAAGTATTATTCTTAAAAAGAATTAATTATAAATTAAAAAAAAATATACTTATGAAATTAAAAACGATATTGACTTTAATTCTTTTTGTTATTTCTTTTGTCGGGTTTTCTCAAAGTAATTGTACAACTCTTAAAGGATGTGAAAGAAAGCTTTGTGAATTAAACACAAAATTAGCTGCTGCGAAAAAAGCTGGAAATCAAAATCAGATAAAAGGTGTTGAAGAAGCGATTGCGCAAACCAAGAAAAACTGCACCACCAAAACAGTCAACAAAGATCTTGACAAAAAGGTAAAAGAGAAACAGCAAAAAGTCAATGAAAGAACTGCTGATTTGAACGAAGCGATTAAGGATAAGGAAAGCAAAGAAAAAATCGACAAGAAAAGAAAAAAACTAAATGAGGCTAAAGCAGATTTGAATAAAGCTTTGGCAGAACAAAAAACAAAATAGTTTTTTGAAAATTTGTTTTCGCAGATTAGGCAGATTTTAAAATATTAATTTCAATTGCCTCCAGTTTTAGCTGGAGATTAAATGTGTTCAAATGTTGAAGGCTTTAGCCAAACTTTATCTTTCGGCTAAAGCCTTATTCAATACTTCTTTTTACCTCCAGCTAAAACTGGAGGCAACTCAAAAAATTAATAAATCTTCTTTTGAAAATAAATTTTCTCATTTTACGGTTTGCGTGAGGGATAGAGGCGGTATCCTTTTATGCAGCGGAGCGGAATAAAAGATTTAGCCGAAAGCCCGACCCGGAGGGACACGCCCAAAATAATATTATTTAGAAAACACAATCATTAACCACCAAAAAATAGGTACGGCTTCGACCCAGAAAGAAGTATAATATCTAGAACGATTGGTGTTGGCAAAAAGAATAAACAGCATTAAAGTTACCACCATAATGAGGTTAATGATAAGATCATGAAGCGTAAAAGTCAATATTCCTAAAACCCAAAACGGAACTAAAAGCGAAAATCCTAAAATCTTAGTTCTTTTTACACCAATGGTCTGCGGAACGGTTTGCAAATGCGGATCGTCATTGGCCAAATCCAGGATTTCGAAAACCAAAATCAGCACAAAAACCAAAACAAAACGCTGAATGCATTTTATAAAAAAGTTGGCTGTAAAAGGAATTTCGGCATTTATATAAGGTAAAACCAAAGTGGCGCCAACCCAGCAAAGTGCGACAATATAAATTTTTACGCCTGCCCAGTTTCGGGCATTTTTTCTGTTTGGAAAAAACGGTAAAGTATAAAGCGCCGTTATGGCAAATATTACTACGGAAACAATTTGTGTAATTCGTTTTAAATGGAAAAAATAATACCCCACCAAAAGGAGCGAAATGAAACTAAAAACGGCTATAATTTTGAGCTGATTTCCTATTGGTTTTTTCTTGACGCGAACCAAGGCATCGTACTTTACGAAATTATATCCTACAATTGTTCCAAAAAAAACAAACAAGGTCATTGGTTCATCATATTGAATATGAAAGAAGTAAAACGTAATTCGGACCAAAGCATAACACGATAAAGCCACGTGAATACTGCTGTTTAAATAAAAATCGAAAATTTGTTTTAGAAGTTTCATGCCTCAAATCTAATCAATTGGTAACAAATCAACTCTTTAGTTATAAAATTGATAAAAATTGAAGTTAAAAATACCTATTAAATTATTAATAATACTTAATTTTGCGCCACAAAAAAACAACACATTTACTTTTAAATGTGATTCGTATGTCAAAAGGGTGTACGAACACATCAATTTAAAAAAAATAGATAGCTACAAATGAAAACAGATGCTTTTGCTTTAAGACACATTGGTCCAAGAGAAACTGATCTTCAGCACATGCTGAAAACTATTGGAGTTGACTCAATTGAGCAACTTGTTTACGAAACCCTTCCGGACGATATTCGTTTAAAAGCACCTTTGAACTTAGATCCTGCGATGACAGAATATGAATTCGCAAATCACATTCAAGAATTAGGGAAGAAAAATAAAGTATTCAAATCATATATTGGTTTGGGTTATCATCCAACTATCGTTCCTGCGCCGATTCAGAGAAATATCTTCGAAAACCCAGGATGGTATACTGCTTACACGCCTTACCAAGCAGAAATTGCTCAAGGTCGTTTGGAAGCTATTTTAAATTTCCAGACTACTGTTATCGAATTGACAGGAATGGAAATTGCAAACGCTTCTTTACTTGACGAAGGTACAGCTGCTGCTGAAGCGATGGCTTTACTTTTTGATGTTCGTACTCGTGATCAAAAGAAAAACAATACAAACAAATTCTTCGTTTCTGAAGAAATTTTACCACAAACTTTATCTGTACTTCAAACACGTTCAACTCCAATTGGAATTGAATTAGTTGTTGGAAACCACGAAAACTTTGATTTTTCAACTGAGTTTTTTGGAGCTATTTTACAATACCCAGGAAAATACGGTCAGGTAAACGATTATAGTGCTTTTGTTGCTAAAGCAAAAGAAAACGAAATCAAAGTTGCCTTTGCTGCTGATATTTTATCATTAGCAACTTTAACTTCTCCAGGAGAAATGGGAGCTGCTGTAGTGGTTGGAACTACACAACGTTTTGGTGTACCAATGGGTTACGGTGGTCCTCACGCTGCTTACTTTGCTACTAAAGAAGAATACAAAAGATCTATGCCAGGTCGTATCATTGGAGTTTCTATTGATGTAAATGGAAACCGTGCTTTACGTATGGCTTTAGGAACTCGTGAACAGCACATTAAACGTGAAAAAGCAACTTCAAACATTTGTACTGCTCAAGTTTTATTGGCAGTTATGGCTGGCATGTACGCTGTTTACCACGGTCCAGAAGGATTAAAATACATAGCAAACAAAGTTCACGCATCGGCGGTTACTACTGCTGAGGCTTTAAATAAAATTGGAGTTTTCCAAACTAACACAGCTTACTTTGATACTATTTTGGTTAAAGCAGACGCTCAAAAAGTAAAAGCTGTAGCAGAGAAAAACGAAGTAAACTTCTTTTACGTTGATGCTGATACAATTTCTATTTCGTTAAACGAAACAACTTCAGTTTCTGACATCAACCAAATCGTTGCTATTTTTGCTGAAGCTTTAGGAAAAGAAACTGTTTCTGTTTCTGAATTAACTGAAGCTAGTCAATTACCTGCTTCATTAGAAAGAACGTCGTCTTTCTTAACACATGATGTATTCAACAATCATCATTCAGAAAGTCAGTTAATGCGTTACATCAAAAAGTTAGAACGTAAAGATTTATCGTTGAACCACTCAATGATTTCATTAGGTTCTTGTACAATGAAGTTAAACGCAGCTTCTGAAATGTTGCCTCTTTCAATGCCAAACTGGAACAGCATTCACCCGTTTGCACCAGTTGAGCAAGCAGAAGGTTACATTACAATGCTTAAAAAATTAGAGCAGCAATTAAATGTAATTACTGGATTTGCTGGAACAACTTTACAGCCAAACTCAGGTGCTCAAGGAGAATATGCTGGATTAATGGCAATTCGTGCTTACCACATGTCAAGAAACGAAGGCCACCGTAATGTATGTTTGATTCCTTCATCGGCTCACGGAACCAATCCTGCTTCTGCAGCGATGGCCGGAATGAAAATCATTGTTACGAAAACTACTCCAGAAGGAAATATTGATGTAGAAGATTTAAGAGAAAAAGCAATTGAGCACAAAGATGATTTATCTTGCTTAATGGTTACGTATCCTTCTACTCACGGAGTTTTCGAATCTTCAATTATTGAAATCACAAAATTAATCCACGACAATGGCGGATTAGTATATATGGATGGTGCAAACATGAACGCGCAAGTTGGATTAACAAATCCTGCTACAATTGGTGCCGACGTTTGTCACTTAAACTTACACAAAACATTCGCTATTCCTCACGGAGGTGGTGGACCTGGTGTTGGACCAATCTGTGTGAACGAGAAATTAGTTCCTTTCTTGCCAACAAACCCAATCTTAAAAGTAGGTGGTGAACAAGCTATTACAGCAATTTCATCTGCACCTTACGGATCTGCTTTAGTATGTTTAATCTCTTACGGTTACATCACAATGATGGGAGCTGAAGGATTAAAAAGTGCTACAGAGCACGCAATCTTGAATGCGAACTATATGAAATCTCGTTTCGAAGGTCACTACCCAATTCTTTACACTGGAGAATGCGGAAGAGCTGCTCACGAAATGATTTTAGATTGCCGTGCATTTAAAGAAAACGGAATCGAGGTTGGTGATATCGCTAAACGTTTAATGGATTACGGTTTCCACGCTCCAACAGTTTCTTTCCCAGTAGCAGGAACTTTAATGATCGAACCAACTGAATCTGAAGATTTGGCAGAACTAGATCGTTTTTGTGATGCTCTTATCTCAATTAGAAAAGAAATTGAAGTTGCAACAGCTGATGATAAAAACAATGTATTGAAAAATGCACCTCACACATTGGCAATGTTAACTACAGACAATTGGGATTTCCCTTATACTAGAGAAAAAGCGGCTTACCCATTAGAGTATATTGCTGACAATAAATTCTGGCCATCTGTTCGTCGTGTTGACGATGCTTATGGTGACAGAAATTTAGTTTGTAGCTGTGCTCCTATTGAAGCTTACATGGAAAGCTAAAATTTAGTTTTCTTATAATATACAAACCCGACAGGTTTTAAAAACTTGTCGGGTTTATTTTTGTTTCCATTTTCAGGTTTCAGGTTCTAGAATAACTTGAAACCTAAAACTTTCCACATCAAACAATAAAGAAGAAATCTGATTTAAAGAAACATAACTTTCTGCTAATCTTTTGTGAAATTATTTCAATAAAATCAAGGTAAAAGCAAAAAAAATTTAGCCTCGAAATCTCCTTCAATCGTTTGAAATCTAGGAAATATTAAAAAATCATTAGAAAAAAGACAATATATTTACAGAAAAATAGTTATTTCATAATTATATGCATGCATACTATTTTTTATGATAGTTATCATAATATTATTTATACATTAGCACTAAATTTATCGGATAATTAAAGGGAAATGAAAATAAAAATTATTGGTATTGGGAGTTATATTCCTAATTTAGAAGTAAAAAACACAGATTTTGATAAACATGTTTTTTTAAATGAGGACGGAACTCCTTTTGGTTATCCTAATGAAGTTGTAATTAAAAAATTTAAAGGTATTACGGGAATCGAGAATCGTCGTTATGCCGAACCACAATACAATTCTTCTGACTTAGCTTTCTTTGCGGCTGAAAAAGCAATTGCAAATGCGGGAATCGATCCAGAAACTTTAGACTACATTATTTTTGCGCATAATTTCGGTGACGTAAAAACAGGAACGCATCAAACTGATGTTTTACCAAGTTTAGCAACAAGAGTTAAAAACAAATTAGGAATTAAGAATCCTAAATGTGTGGCTTACGATATTCTTTTTGGATGTCCTGGATGGATTGAAGGCGTTTTACAAGCAAATGCTTTTATCAAATCTGGAATGGCAAAAAGAGTAATGGTAATTGGTGCCGAGACTTTATCGAGAGTTGTAGATGATCACGACCGTGATTCTATGATTTATTCTGATGGAGCTGGAGTTTCAATTTTAGAAGCATCGACCGATGATGCTGGATTGTTGTCTTACGAAAGTGCTACTTATGCCAATGATGAAGCGAATTATCTTTTCTTCGGAAAATCGTATAATCCAGATTTAGATCCAGACATTAAATACATTAAAATGTATGGGCGTAAAATCTACGAATTTGCTTTAAGCAATGTTCCGTGCGCTATGAAAAACTGTTTAGATAAAAGCGGAATTGGAATTGATGAAGTGAAAAAAATCCTGATTCACCAAGCAAACGAAAAAATGGACGAAGCAATTATCGAACGTTTCTACAAACTTTACGATAAAACGGCTCCAAAAGATATTATGCCAATGAGTATTCACGATCTAGGAAATAGCAGTGTTGCAACTGTCCCTACTCTATACGATTTGATTTTACAAGGAAAAATAGAGAACCACGAAATCAACAAAGGCGATGTTCTTATTTTTGCTTCAGTAGGAGCTGGAATGAATATTAATGCTTTTGTTTATAGATATTAAAATTTAAAGTCGAGTGAAATAATCTCACAAAGACGCTAAGTCGCTAAGTTTTTAACCATATAAGTAATATAAGTTCAATTAAGTTTTCCTTTAATTGAACTTATATTACTTATATGGTTTATTTTTTTAATCAAAACTTTGCAACTTCGCGTCTTTGCGAGAAATTCATTTTAAAACTTAGCACCGCAACTGAATACTAAAAACTGAACACTGATTACTTTTTTAGTATATTTGCGACCTAATTAAAATCAAGAACGAGAGATTAATTCGTTCGCAATAACTATGTACGAAAAAACGTTTCCGAATAAAAGATTCAAACTTACCTTAGAGTTTTTAAAAAAGCACGTTAGCACATCTGAAACCATTTTTGATTTTGGTGTATCCAATCCGTTTTCTAAGATAATGGAAGAAAATGGTTATACCGTAAAAAATACAAAAGGCGAAGATTTAGACAACGACCATACGGCGCTACAAACGGAAGAATATACTGTTTTTACTGCATTTGAGATTTTCGAACATTTACTAAATCCATACACTGTTTTACAAAACGTAAAATGTGACAAACTATTAATTTCAATCCCATTACGTTTATGGTTTTCACCAGCATATCGTTCTAAAACCGATATGTGGGACAGACATTACCATGAATTTGAAGATTGGCAATTGGATTGGCTTTTAGAAAAAACGGGCTGGAAAATTACCGATCGATTACAATTTACACATCCAGTAAAAAAATTCGGATTCAGACCCTTATTAAGATATTTCACTCCGAGATATTATATTGTTGTGGCTGAAAAAATAAAAGCCTAAAGGCAAATTCCAATAAAAAAATCCCAAATTCCAATTGAACCAGCTTTGATTGGAATTTGGAATTTTAGAAGATTGGGATTAATTCTCAAAAATTGGAATTTGGAATTTTTAAAAATTTGGAATTTAAAATGAAATACTACATCGTCATTCCCGCACACAACGAACAAGATTTAATAGGCTTGACTTTAGAATCTTTGGTTTCTCAAACTGTTTTGCCATCAAAAGTTGTGGTTGTAAATGACAATTCTACAGATAAAACTGAAGAAGTTGTGTTAGGTTTTGCAACAAACAATCCGTATATTTCTGTTGTAAACAAAACTTCAGATGCCATTCATATGCCGGGAAGTAAAGTGATTCAAGCTTTTCAGAAAGGTTTTGAAACTTTAGATTCTAATTATGATATCATTGTAAAAATAGACGGCGATTTAATTTTTCCTCCAAACTATTTTGAGACCATTATTAAACATTTCGAATCAGATGAAAGAGTTGGAATGGTTGGAGGATTCTGCTACATTGATAAAAATGGTGAATGGGTTTTAGAAAACCTTACCGATAAAGATCATATTCGCGGAGCCTTAAAAGCGTATAGAAAAGAAACCTATCAACAAATTGGCGGTTTACGTCCAGCAATGGGTTGGGATACTGTTGATGAATTACTTTGTAAATATTACAATTGGAAAATTGTAACTGACCAATCTTTACATGTAAAACATTTAAAACCAACGGGAGCAAATTACAATAAAACAGCTCGTTACAAACAAGGCGAAGCTTTTTACACTTTAGGTTATGGGTTTTGGATTACCGCAATTGCTTCGGCAAAATTGGCGATGATGAAGAAAAAACCATTTCTGTTTTTAGATTATATCAGAGGATTTTGGAAAGCCAAAAAAGCCAATACTCCTTTATTAGTTACCCCCGAACAGGCTAAATTTATTAGGAATTATCGTTTTGCAAAAATGAAACAAAAGCTTTTTTAATCTTAAAAAAATTAAAAAACTGCCCAGCTGAAACGGTAAACTGTAAACTAATCCTTAATTTAGCCAATATTTAAAAATTATGATGCTAATCCGTTATTTATCCCAAGTAGGGAAATATTTTTTAATGCTGAAAGAAATTTTCAACAAACAGACTAAATGGCCTGTTATGAAAAATCTAATCCTAAAAGAAATTGATGATCTTATTATTGACTCACTAGGAATTGTTTGCTTTATCTCTTTTTTCATCGGAGGAGTTGTTGCCATTCAAACAGCATTAAACTTAACCAATCCTTTAATTCCAAAATATTTAATTGGTTTTGCTACACGTCAATCTGTAGTTTTAGAGTTTGCCCCTACTTTTATTTCGGTAATTATGGCCGGAAAAATGGGGTCTTACATTACTTCAAGTATCGGAACAATGCGAGTTACAGAACAGATTGATGCGTTAGAAGTTATGGGAGTTAACTCCGTAAACTATCTTGTTTTTCCAAAAATAATCGCTTTATTAATGTATCCTTTCGTAATCGGGATTAGTATGTTTTTAGGAATTTTTGGTGGATGGATGGCTTGTGCTTACGGAGGATTTTCAACTGGTGCAGATTTTATTATGGGAGCTCAAAAAGATTTCATACCGTTCCATATTACTTATGCCTTTATTAAAACTTTAATCTTTGCCATGCTATTGGCAACAATCCCATCTTTTCACGGATACTATATGAAAGGTGGTGCATTAGAAGTTGGTAAAGCAAGTACAACATCATTCGTATGGACTTCTGTTTGTATCATTCTTTTTAATTATATATTAACTCAATTATTATTAGGATAATGATAGAAGTAAAAAATATAGAAAAATCATTTGGGGATAGCAAAGTTTTAAAAGGCGTTTCGACGGTATTTGAAACTGGAAAAACCAACTTGATTATTGGACAAAGTGGATCTGGAAAAACAGTTTTATTAAAAACGCTATTAGGAATTCACACGCCAGATTCAGGAACAATTGAATTTGACGGAAGGGTTTATTCTGATTTAGACAAAGATGAAAAACGTGACTTGAGAACCGAAATAGGAATGGTATTTCAGGGAAGTGCGTTATTTGACTCAATGACTGTTGAAGAAAATGTAGCTTTCCCATTAAAAATGTTCACTAATAACAACAAAGCGCAAATCAAAGAACGCGTTGATTTTGTTTTAGAAAGAGTAAATCTAATCGATGCACACAAGAAACTGCCTTCTGAAATTTCTGGAGGAATGCAGAAACGTGTGGCTATTGCTCGCGCAATTGTAAACAATCCGAAATATTTGTTTTGTGATGAGCCTAACTCTGGTTTAGATCCAAATACTTCGACTTTGATTGATAACTTGATTCAAGAAATCACAAAAGAATACAATATTACAACTGTAATTAATACTCACGATATGAACTCTGTAATGGAAATCGGTGAGAATATTGTTTTCTTAAAGAAAGGTCTGAAAGCTTGGCAAGGAACAAAAGAAGAAATCTTTACGACCGACAATGAGGCAGTAGTTAAATTTGTTTATTCTTCAAACCTTTTCAAAAAAGTAAGAGAAGCCTATTTAAAAGGCTAGTCCTTTTAAAAATTCCAATATTAAAAATCCCAAATTCCAATTGTAGTAAACTTTGGAATTTGGGATTTTTTATTCTCTCTTACTTGGAATTTAATTGATCAATTCTACTTCTGCATTCGGATTAAAAAGATAAGTCTTTCCAGAGCTGATTTCTAAACACTCGAAACGCTTTGTTCTAACGGCTATTTTTTTAAAAACTTTACCATTTTTAATTCTAAAAATACTTCCGTACGGAATTTCAAACACGTAATTTTTATCATTTTCTTTGTCATATTGTTTTAAAGCCAAAGACAAAGTAGTATCGGTATCACTACTCGCTGAAGGATTTTTGAAATGTCTTGCCAAAAGCGGTAATATCTGTCCTGGAAATATTTCTGGCCGAATAAACGGAACCATTAAACGCTGAAAAGTATATTTCCATTCATTTCCATGCGGTTTTATATTTCGTCCGAATTTCTCAAAAGCAACTAAATGTGCAATTTCATGAATCAGCGTAATTAAAAAACGATACTTATTCAAACTTGCGTTAACCGTAATTTCATGCTTTCCACTTGGTCCTCTCCTATAATCACCGTGACGCGTCTGACGCTCGTTTACAATTTTCAAGTGAACCTGATTGGCCACTATCAAATCGAAAACAGGTTTTACCGCGTGTTCAGGAATATATTTAGCTAAAGTTTCGCTCAATTTAAAGTTAAATGTTATCTGTTAGATGTTATACGTTAGACGTTTTAAAATTGGAATTTGGATTTTTTATTTTGGAATTTAATTTACGGATTTGTTGAAGAAACTTCTAAAACTTTTCCGTTAAAATATTTATTTCCATTTAATGTAAAATCATAGATATAAGTTGCCATTCCTTCAGCAGAAATTGGAGCTTGATAACCAGGGAAAGCTTCATTAAGCATTTCAGTTTGAACAGAACCCAAAGCCAAAACATTAAATGAAATTCCTTTTTCTTTATATTCTTCAGCCAATAATTCAGTTAAAGTAATTACGGCTCCTTTACTCGAACTGTAAGCCGCTAATCCAGCAAACTTTAAGCTTCCGCGAACTCCACCAATTGAACTAATTGTTACAACATGACTTCCTTTTTCTAAATACGGAATACAGATACGAGTTAAATTGGCAACAGCAAAAACATTCACTTTATAAATATTTTCAAAATCTGCCTGTGTCGTTTGCTCAAAAGGTTTTAAAAGCAAAGCCCCTGCATTATGAACAACTGCATCTACTTTTTTCCATGTTGAAGAAAGAAAATTGTCAACCTGATCCAAAGCCGTTTCATCTGCCAAATCAACAGACAGACAAGTTACATTTTGATGTTCTAAAAGTGCTTGCGGTATTTTTCTGGAAATGGCCAAAACCTGATGACCTGCTTCGGCAAATTTCAAGGCTAATTCGTAACCAATTCCTCTGCTTGTTCCTGTAACGATAATATTTTTCATGTAGCAAAAATAAT
>Ga0308157_10002881_pt1 | contig 26683 bp, 27 predicted proteins | sample PhyBR1_FD_201035 | JGI IMG/M metagenome (GOLD analysis project Ga0308157, IMG submission 201035) | Phyllosphere microbial communities from UC Gill Tract Community Farm, Albany, California, United States - DLSLB.R1 | ecosystem: Host-associated > Plants > Phyllosphere > Unclassified | place: USA...
GAACATCAACTTCGGCTTCATCACAAGCAATTTTAATCTGATTGATAATTTCATCAATCATGTATTGATAATCATATTCAAAGGCAAGTGAGTTTTTAATTGGAAAACCACCACCAATGTTCAAACCGTCTAGAGTAGGGCACTCTTTCTTAAGAGCAATGTATACTTTAATACATTTTACAAGCTCATTCCAGTAATATGATGTATCGTTTATACCAGTATTAATGAAAAAGTGAAGCATTTTCAGCTCTAATTTATCGTTTTCCTGGATTTGTTTTTTATAGAAAGAAACTATGTTTTTGTAACCAATACCTAATCTAGAAGTATAAAACTCAAACTTAGGCTCTTCTTCGGCAGCAATACGAATTCCGATTTTGAATTTTCCTTTAATTTCTGACTGAAGCAAATCTAATTCTTCATAATTATCAATGATCGGAATAGTGTTTTTGTGTCCGTTATTGATTAATCTTGCAATGTTAGCAATATATTCATCTCTTTTAAAACCGTTACAAATTACATAAGTACTTTTGTTGATTTTTCCATTTTCCAATAAATTTTCAACAATATTCACGTCAAAAGCAGATGAAGTTTCGATGTGAATGTTATTCTTGAAAGCCTCGTTCATAATATACTCAAAATGAGAGCTTTTTGTGCAATAACAGTAATAGTATTTTGCTTCGTATTTATTCTTTTCCATTGATTTTCTGAACCAAGCTTTTGCTTTGTTGATGTTTTCAGAAATCTGAGGCAGATAAGTAAACTTTAAAGGTGTACCATATTGTTCAACCAATTTCATCAAATCGATGTTGTGAAACAATAGGTTGTCTTTGTTTAGTTTGAATTCCTCTTGAGGAAAGTAGTATGTTTGATTTATTAGATCAGAATATTTTGTATTCATTTATTTATCAATGTTTAGAGATTGCAATTGTAATTTAATTTTAGGTTTTTGGGGACTTAATCTTAAATTCAAACTCTAATATTGGCAAATATAATCGGCAGTTTTTCGTGCTCAGCTTTAGTGCATTGGAAAACATCAAAACAAAACGGGCTTTTACTATTATAGAAACGGTTCAACATTCTTAATAAAGAACTATTGAGTCTGTTTCTGTAAGAGCTAAAGTGCCTTTGCTGATTCTTTGTTTTCATGGGGCAAATGTAAAAAATAATATATACCAAATGCAACGCTTTTGATTAAAAAAAGTTTAAGATTTATAATCCTCAAACGCTTCTAGAATCAATTTATTTTCAACGGATTGGTTAATTTTTATTTTTCCTATTCCTTCAATCAATGCAAATTGAATTAAACCGTATTCATTTTTTTTGTCGTGAATTAACAATTCTAAGATCGGATCGATGTCTTTTTCTTCAAAAATCACATCATCATAAATGTCTTTAATCACTGCTTTAATCTCTCTATATTCTTCTTCAGAAATTAATCCTTTTTGAAGTGAGATATAACTTTCCAAAATCATTCCAACCGCAATGGCTTCTCCATGAAGTAAAGTAGTTTTCTCTTCACTTTCTAAAAAATATCCTTCAATGGCATGTCCTAACGTATGTCCGAAATTTAAAGCTTTACGAATGTTTTTCTCAGTTGGATCCTGAATAACTATTTCATTCTTGATTTCAACAGAACGATAAATTAATTGGTCCAATTCATCAAAAACAATAGATTTTAAATCTGAAAATTGTCTCCAGTATGGCGCATCATATATTAAACCGTGTTTTAGCATTTCGGCCAAACCAGAACGCATTTCGCTTTGTGGTAAAGTTTCCAAATATTGCGTATCAATTAAAACCATTTGAGGCACGTTGATCACGCCAATCTGATTTTTAAGATTTCCTAAGTCAACACCTGTTTTTCCTCCAACAGAAGCATCAACCATAGATAATAATGTGGTAGGAATATTAATGAAATTTACACCTCTTTTAAAAGTAGAAGCAACAAAACCACCTAAATCTGTAACAACGCCACCACCTAAATTAATAATTAGTGATTTTCTATCGGCACCAAGTTCTGTCAATATATTCCAGATTTCGATACAAGTTTCAATATTCTTATTTACTTCTCCAGCTTCAAATTCGATGATTTCGATCGCTAAATCTGTCTCTAATAGAGGAATAAATTTAGACAAACAATGCTCATTAGTCTGATCATCAACAATTATAAATATGTTAGAATATTTATTTTCTCTCAAATGTTTATTTAAAGCTTCGTAAGCATTCTCGTTAAAATGTACTAGATAATTATTGGCTTGAATAGATTGCATAGTTCTTTTAGTTAATTTAAAGAGCAAAAATAAGGCATTTTTAATTTAATAATATTTAAAACTGACTTATTATTGTTATAAATCTATAAACTCAAATAAATTTACTCAACGCTTATCGATAAGAGTATGCTATTTACAATTTTGGTTCAATTCTGCTTTTGCATCTGGGAAATTCTTAGAATTTGCAATTTCAAAATATTTGCAGGCATTTGTTTTATCGTTGAGCCTTAAATAAGAACTTCCAATATAAAATTCTGTTTTTCCATCATCTAATCCTGGGTATTCTATAGCTTTTTTAAAATATGGAATAGCCAGATCATTTTTTCCTTGATTAAAATAGCAAAAACCAATGTTTTGCAGGGCATAAATATTTTTAGGATCAATTTTTAAAGCCTTTTGATATAATTCAAGTTCCTTGTCTCTTTTTCCTTGACCTCCAAATTCCTGACCTTTAATAATATAATTTGTTATTAAAAAACTATTTTTCTTTTTTAAAAGTGTGCTGTCGTTTGGAAAATCTTTAATACCTTTATTAATGAAATCAATTAATTTATTACGACTAAAACCTGCATTTCCTAAAGCTTCTCCGGCCGTAATCCAAGCTTCTGGAGAATTTCTATATTTTGTCACAATTTGGTGTTCTTTTAATATTTCCAGAGTATCACCCTTCATAGCAGCTATTTGCGTTGCTGTCCTGTAAAAATTTGAGTTTCTTGGTCTTAAATAGAAAGCTTCCTTACTATAAATATATGCACTATCAATATTGCCTCTTTCAACAGACATAATATTTTTATAAAAGCTTACGCGCCCAAGGTATGGATTGATTTTGTTTGCTTTAGAAAAACAATTTAAAGCTTTACTATAATTTTTTTCACGGAGATAATAAATTCCTGCATATTCATAGAACGATTCTGATGTAGAAAATACATTTGGATATTTTGGAAGTCTTTTCACAACCTCGTCTCCAGTTAAAACTCCAGACGCATTTACATTTATATCATCTGTCTGAATCAAATATTCTAGGTTTGAAGCTTTATTGATCAACGTAGCCGAATAACACAAGATTACATTAAAAATTATAAAAATTATTGATATTGCGGGACTTTCAGCTTTTTTTGATGATTCAGTTATATAATTTTTATTTACAACCGTTAAAGCTAGTAATAAGCAGAAGAATATTTGCATGGTTGGTCTATACATCGGAAAATTAAAAAAAGAATCGAGGGTATAAGCTATTACAATCATTAAACATAAAATCGCAATTTCACTTGTGGTTTTGTCAATAGGTCTTATGATTCTTTTTAAATTGATATATACAACAACTACAAATAGTAAAAAGTAAATTACACCATTTAAAATTCCTGTTTCTGCAGTTATTTCAAGAAAGTCGTTGTGTGCATGCAACGATACACTGGAGTCATTTTCCATTAATCTTTCATAGGGAATAGATTCTATTTGATAGTTCCCTAATCCAACACCAAAAAATGGATGATTTATAGTAATTTGAGCAACATTTTTCCAATAATATAATCTTGCAGAGGCTGAAGCATCGTCAGCATTAATTTGTTCGACTCTGCTTTGTAAAGAAACATAACGAGATTTATCTTTAGATTCTTTAAAAAATAGGTTCGCAATAAATATTGCCGCTATTATTGGAATTATAAGCAATGTAGTTTTAAAAATGCTTGACCTCACAAACGAATTTTCTTTAAAGTAGAACAGTAGATAAGCTGTATAGATTCCAAACAAACTCAAAAGTGGTGTACGTGCACCTGTTAAAAATATCACGATTGTTACTAACAGTAAGATGGAAATGAGGAAAATTCTCTTGAAATTCTTGAAATGAGTAATGGCTATTAGTAAAAATGGCACTTTAACAGTAAGACTGGCCGCAAGTATATTTATATTTCCAGTATTTCCTTTTAAATTATTTAAAGCATCAATTATAGATTTAGCTTTAAGTTGTTTTATAAAATTCAAAAATTCTTGTCCAGACTGAAAGAATGCCGCTATACATACAATAAAAACGATGTGATAAATTAAGTGACGTTTGTTTTTTAACGTAATGCTTAGATTAATAAATAAAGAAAAGACAATAAATACTTGAGTTAATTTTGTAAATACAAGTGATGAATTTTTTGCCACAAATAAGGAAAGACAGCAAAAGAAAAGAAATAGTAAATAGATGTTTGCAACGTAATTCTTTCTAAAAATAGAGAAAAATCCAAATTGATTGTTTTTCTCTTTGAAATAACAATGAATACCAAGAAAAATATTTAAGAAAGATAAATAACGAAACTGAGGATTGATAATTTCCATTGTTTGATTGTATGGAAAATAGTCAATCAATAAAAGAGCAATTATAGTTACTAAAGCAATAAAATCTGATGAAGAGAAATTCTTTTCTTTTCCATTATTGGTATGTATAGACTTTGAATTCATATTTTTTTTTGCAAAAGTAAAAAAATATATTGATTACATAAGTAAAATATTACAAAAAAATCAAAGGAATAAAAAAACACTATCATAAAGTTAATAAAATATCGGAGATTTAACTACATAATAATCAATACATTATCCAAATTTGCATAAATTAAATTATTCGATAATACATACGTTGCATTTTCACTAAAAAGCTACTCGAAACTAGGTAAAGCTTATTTTTTTTTTTAATGATTAACACCGAATCTTTGGTACGCATAGGAAATACTGTGACAATTTTGCAATAAAAGCACATCATCCTGTTGAAGGATTTTAACTCGTACAACTGTTTTTGATCATTTATTCGAAATGACTGCATAATTCTTTTAGTTAACTAAAACCACAAATAAGGGGGATAAAGCAAATACTAGTCAAGTTTACTTCTAATTTGTTTTTTAAACGAATGATTATAAATTATAAACTCAATGCTATTTGCAATTTTCTTTAATTAACTGTTTGGCCTGACTATAGTTTTTATTATTGGAAATATTAAAATATTTACAGGCATTTTCTACATCGTGAGTTTTTAAATAACAATTAGCGATGAAAAACTCGGTTCGTCCGGATTTAAGGTTCTGACGACTTAAAGCATTTAAAAAATACGTTTTTGCTTCTTCATATCTACCCATATTATAATAATTGAAAGCCAAATTCTGCATCGTATCAGCATTGTCTGGATCAATTTTAAGTGCTTTTAAGTATATTTCTAAACTCTTATTTAACTTTTTTGCGTTTAAGTAGTTTTGTGCTTTCTTAATATAATCATCTACTACAATATTTTTTCTAAGCTGTATTAATGTGCTGTCTTCAGGATGCTGTGCAGTTCCAAGATTTATAAATTCTGATAAATCATTGGAATTATAATTTCCTTTTTGCAATTGTTTTGCGGCAACGCTCCATGCATCCGGAATATTGCGGTATTTAATAAATAATTGGTGCTCTTTAAGGATTTCCTGGTTATCATTTTTGGCACGGGCAAACTGTGTCGACATTTTATAGAAGTTCAAATTTCGTGGACGCATGTAAAATGCTTTTTTAGCATAAATGTAAGCACTGTCAATATTTCCTTTAGCGTTAGATATAATCATTTTGTAGAATAGAATACGTCCAAAATATGGGTTAATCTTATCTGCTTTTGAAAAATATTTCATTGCTTCATCGTATTTTTTCTCATTGCAATAATAAATCCCAACATATTCATCAAATGATTCTGCAGTACTTAAAACATTCTTATACTTAGGAAGTTTGCTCACAAGCTCATCTGCGGTTAAATTATTTGTAATAAAAGAACTGTCTATATCGTTTTTAATTAAATGTTCTAAATTAGAAGTTTTATAATCTAAAAAGGCAAAATATGTTGTAGTCAAAGTAAGAGCAATCAAAACTAAGTAAACCTTATTTTTATTATTTTCTATTTGAGCATCTGATTCTGTATTGATTATCGTTAAAGCAATTATAAAACAGAAAAAGACTAACATTATAGGCCTAAACATTGGAAAATTAAATAATGAATCTATGCCGTAGACAAGCACCATCATTAAAGCTAATAGAGAAATCGCTTTTGCATTACTTTCTTCCGATCGTTTTATTTTCATTAGATTAATAAAAACAATGAAAACAAAAAGTGAAATATAAATCAGTCCATTTAAAATTCCTGTTTCTACCATAATTTCTAAAAAATCATTGTGGGCATGTAGAGATATAGAAGAATCATTATCTAAAGTTTTTTCATAAGGAATTGATTCTACTTTATAGTTTCCTAAACCAACTCCGGTTAAAGGGTTTTCTTTAATTATTTGCAAGCTATTTTTCCAAATAACAATTCTGGCATTGGCAGATTCGTCTGCAAGGTTTATTTGTTTTACCCTGTTGGATAAAGAAACAAATCGTCCCCTTTCATTAGATTTTTTAAAAATTGCATTAACTATAAAGATAGATAACAGTAACGGTGTCAATAGCATTAAACAATTCGATAAAGTAGATTTTTTTAATGAATTCGTTTTTAGATAATAGATGATGTAAACAGCATATATTAAAAACATGCTTATAAATGCAGCTCTGGAGGCAGTTAAGAATACTATCACAGTTACAATTAATAAAACTAGATTTAAAAACAACCTCTTTAATCCTTTAGAAGCAGTAATTGCAAGTAATATAAAAGGGATTTTAATCGTCAATCCTGATGCTAGAATATTAATATTTCCAGTTGTTTTAACCATTGAATAAAGAGCAGTCGAAAGAGATGACTCACTACTCAGTTTTTTTAAATTATAAATTTCGGAACAAGCCTGAAAAAAAGCAGAAATAGAAATTATAAAAAGGATTTTATAGAATAAATCTATTCTGTTTTTTAGCAATACAATAAGATTTATAATTAAACAAAAAGCAACAATGAATTCTATTAATTTTTCTAAAATTAAAGTTTGATTTTTAGCATTAAAATAAGAAACACCACAAAGTATAACAAACAAGGCATACAATTTCAAAACATAACTTCTTTTAAATATTGAAATTATGTCAATTGAAGTTGTATTCGAATTAATATATAAATATACTCCAGCTACTAGATTCAGGATTGAGAGGTATAAAAATTGAGGATAGAGCAGATCAATGGATTTTGAGTGCGGGATAAAATCTATAAATAAAATAAGACTAAGAAATACATATATTATATAATCAGGTATTTTTTTGGTCCCTTTTACTTCATTAAGTATGTTTTCAATTGTAAAACTGTTCATTTTTTTTGTGCAAATATAATTATATATGTGTAATTTCTTACTTTTTTAATAAAATTATTAATTGTAAAGTGGTTTAAGGAATTAAAAAAAATAAATACTATTTAGTAAATAATACTCAAAACACTCTCTATATTTGCATAAAAAATAAATTTAATGGAAAAGATATTCGACAACACACAAGTTGCGTTTTCACTAAAAAGTGATACAGAACTTGATAGAGCTTATTTCCTTTTCAAAATGATTGACAGCGAACCTCTAGTAAGAATAGGAACTGCTGTAACAAATTTTGCAATTAAAGCTCATTTACCAGTAGAAGGATTAATTCGTGCAACTGTTTTTGATCACTTTTGTGGTGGTGTAAACGAAAACGACTGTCTTACTGTTGTAGACAAAATGTTTACAAAAGGCGTTTCGTCTGTTTTGGATTATTCTGTTGAAGGGAAAGAAGAAGAGGAGCAATTTGATGCTGCGTTAGAAATGACTTTAAGAACGATTGATTTTGCTAAAGAACGTTTGGCAATTCCATTTGCAGTTTTTAAACCAACTGGTTTAGGTCGTTTTGAATTGTATGAAAAACTAGGAGAAAAACAAACTCTTAACCCGGCAGAGCAAGCAGAATGGGATCGAGTAGTAGCCCGTTTTGATAAAGTTTGCGGTGAGGCGCATAAAAAAGATGTTGCCTTATTAATTGATGGTGAAGAAAGCTGGATGCAGGATGCTGCTGATGATTTGGTTACCGATATGATGCGTAAATACAATAAAGAAAAAGCTATTGTATTTAACACTTTGCAAATGTACCGTTGGGATCGTTTAGATTATTTGAAAAAACTTCATGAAGTTGCTAAAACTGAAGGTTTTTATATCGGAATGAAATTGGTTCGTGGTGCTTACATGGAAAAAGAAAACAAAAGAGCCGAAGAAAAAGGGTATGTTTCTCCGATCTGTGTTTCTAAAGAAGCTACCGACGTAAATTATGATAATGCTGTGCAGTACATGTTGGAGCATATTGATAAAATGGCCATTTTTGCTGGAACTCATAATGAATTGAGCTCTTATAAATTAATGGAAATGATGGCGCAGAGAGGAATTGCTAAAAACGATTCTAGAATCTGGTTTGGGCAATTATACGGAATGAGTGATAATATTAGCTACAACTTAGCAGAAAATGGTTATAATGTTGCTAAATATTTACCATTCGGACCTGTAAAAGATGTTATGCCATACTTGATCCGCCGTGCAGAAGAAAATACTTCTGTTGCAGGACAAACAAGCCGCGAATTATCTATGATTAAAGCTGAACGTAAACGTAGAAAAGGGAAATAATTCTTTAGTTTACAGTTTATATAAAAAAAAGCTTCAATGAAAATTGAAGCTTTTTTATTGGAATTTGGTATTTATAAAATTGGAATTTAACTATGAATTGCTAAACTGTAAGTTGCTTAAATTCTTATAAATTCCGTTTTCTAAGTTTATTAATTCTTGGTGTGTTCCTTCTTCAGAAATTCTTCCGTTATCTAAAACTAAGATTTTGTCTGCGTTTCTAATTGTAGAAAGTCTGTGAGCGATTATAATGCTTGTTCTTCCTTCCATTAAAACCTCTAAAGCTTCTTGAACTAGTTTTTCGCTTTCACTATCTAGAGAAGAAGTTGCTTCGTCTAAGATCAAAATACTTGGGTTTTTAAGCAAAGCTCTCGCAATTGCGATACGTTGACGCTGTCCTCCTGAAAGTTTAACCCCACGTTCTCCGACCAAAGTTTCAAATTTCTCTGGGAAACCATCTACAAAATTAAACGCATTCGCTTGTTTCGCGGCAGCTATAATTTCTTCTTCGCTAGCATTTGGGTTTCCATAAGCAATATTTTCTCTAATTGTTCCACCAAATAAAATGACATCTTGAGGAACGATACTCATATTTCCGCGAAGATTTTCTAAATCATAATCGTAAATATTTTTTCCATCGACTAAAATTTCTCCTGAAGTTATATCGTAAAAACGTAATAAAAGCGAAGAGATCGTAGATTTTCCTGCGCCACTTGGCCCAACGATTGCTATTTTTTGGCCGAATTCAGCATTGAAATTCACATCTTTTAAAACCTGAACCTCTTTTCTTGAAGGATAGCTAAAAGCAACGTTATTGAAAGCTACATTGCCTTTTATTTTTTCAACTGCAGCAACTCTTGGTTTAGCATTTATTTCTTCTGGAGTTTCTTCTAATAGTTCAAAAACACGTTCTGTTGCACCAACTGCTTTTTGAATCTGTGCATACATTTCTGCAATTCCACCAAAAGAGGCTCCAATAAATGTAGTATATAATACAAACGAGATTAAATCACCAACACCTTCAACTTCTCCTTTAATCGTTAATGTGATTCCGTACCAAACAACAGCAACAACACATCCGAAAAGGCAAAGAATAATAAATGAAGCAAAATAACCTCTGTATTGACCTCCTTTGATAGCGATTTTTACAATTTCTCTAATTTTGTTTTTATAACGCTGAATTTCGTACCATTCGTTAGCAAATGCTTTTACATTGCTAATCCCCTGTAGCGTTTCTTCAACTATAACTTGACTTTCGGCAACTTTATCTTGTGTTTTTTTTCCGTATTTACGAATGAATCTTCCAAAGATCACGGCAGCAACTGCTACAATCGGTACAATTGCCAGCATCATTAAGGTTAATTTTGGACTAATGCTTCCTAGGATTACAAATCCTCCAATAATTAAAATAAACTGACGTAAAAACTCCGCAATAGTGGTGCTGAAAGTATCTTGCAATTGAGAAATATCGGCACTAATTCTACTATTAAGTTCGCCAACACGTTTTTGAGAATAAAACGACATGGGTAATTTTATCAGGTTTTCATATAATGCAAAACGAATATTAGAAAGGGAATTTTCGGTAAAATTTACAAATAATGAAATTCTGAAAAACGAGAAAATGGCCTGAAGTCCGAGAATGACCATTAAGCCAAGCGCAATTTCGTTTGCTTTAGAAAGATCTTTATTCGTAACGCAATCAACCAACATTCCCATTAATTTGGGAAACGCTAGGGCAGTGGCACTTGTTAAAAACAAGAAAATCAAACCTAGGAAGAATTTCCATTTGTGGTTTTTAGCGTATTTAAAAATTCGGAGAGCTTTTTGAAGGGAATTAGAGTTTAATTTAGCTTTAGGTAAATCATTTTCTTGAAATCTTGCCATTTGAATATACAATTAAGGTACGCAAAGGTATGACTATAGCAAATGAATACAAAAAGAATATTCTGAATTAGCTTTAGAACATTTGATTTTTAACTAAAATTTAGAAATTGCATTTTTTTTCGCTTTTTTAATCCGCTGAAAAATAGTTTTGTAGATGTTTTTATTTAAGTTTTTTTTACTTTTTTCAAAAAAAGGCTTGGAAATATAAAATCTAGCTGTATATTTGCACTCGCAATCACAAACGATAGCAACCTAGTAAAATAGGGCGATTAGCTCAGCTGGTTCAGAGCACCTCGTTTACACCGAGGGGGTCGGGGGTTCGAACCCCTCATCGCCCACAAAAAATCCTTAAGAAATTAAGGATTTTTTTTTAGTTTCAAAATGCAATAATTTGCAATTAGATTTTGGGGAGATACTCAAGCGGCCAACGAGGGCAGACTGTAAATCTGCTGTGTGAACTTCGCAGGTTCGAATCCTGCTCTCCCCACAAAGAAACGTAAAGCCTATAAGTCTTTTGATTTATAGGCTTTTTCTTTTTTAGTAGCTTATTTTATTTCTATACTTCCGCACAGAATTTCTTTATCTCTTATTTTATAATAAAGATTCTGTCCCTTTAAACTAAGTTCTGTTCGCAAGACACCATATTTATCTCCTCCAATCAAACGAAACGTTACAACATAAAATGCGGTTGATTCTTTTGGTTGAATAGTTCTTTTTAATGAAGATGGTTTATTAATATTCTTATCAAAAAAAGTCTTTAAGTTTGCTAAACCATAATTAAACAAAGGTATTTTCTGAATTGTCATCGTATCAGATGGAATCAATGTTTTATAATATTTTCCTGGGAGAGCAGGAATCTCATAAGAATCTAAGGGAAAGTTAATTTTCAATTCAATAGAATTATCTGTTTCATTGATTATTCGTGTCCAAAATACAGCATAAATGTATTTATTCCCTTTATCATCAACATATGTTATTCCACCTTTTGGGAGACTGTTTTGCACTATTAGTCTTTTACCTTTAAAATTATACTCATATTTAGAATAGATGCTCTTATCAGTATTATTAATAGATTTTTTATTCTTTTCCGTAGTTTTTACTGAATTTAAAGCTTCTTTATCAATAGATTTATTGCCTTGCTTGCAAGAAAAAAGTACTATTAATAAAATTAGTGTTATTGTTCTTTTATTCATTTTCTATGAATAATAAATTGATTTCTCAGGCAATTTAAAAAATATTTTAGGTTAATACATTAACCTTTCAATATAATCAAAAGTCTATATAGCAAAAAATAGTTACAAATGTTAGTATGTGATTTTGGAGAAGACTGGAATTGTATAAAAAAAGGTCTTATTTTGATACTTTAAAGTCTTAATAGGCAAAAAGATACATTCGGTTTATCTTTAATTTTGCAACTCCAAAAATTAAAAATTTGATGTTATGACTGAATTGACTATACCTGATTCTTTATTGATTAAAAAATACATAGGAGGTAATGAAGAAGCGCTCTCAAAATTAATTAACAGACATAAATCTCGAATATATGGTTTTATATACTCGAAGATTAAGGAGAAAGATCTTGCAAATGACATTTTTCAAGATACGTTTGTTAAAGTAATCAAAACACTTAAAAGTAACTCTTACAAGGAAGAAGAAAAATTCGTTTCTTGGGTCATGAGAATTTCTCACAATTTGATTATGGATCATTTCCGTAAAGTAAAACGAATGCCAATACAAAGAGATACTGATGATTTTTCTATTTTCTCTATTCTATCTGATAATTCTCTAAATGTTGAAAATAAAATAATCATAGATCAGCTTCAAATTGATCTTAAAAAACTTATAGAAGAACTTGATGATGATCAAAAAGAAATATTGAAAATGCGAATATATTGCAATATGAGCTTTAAAGAAATAGCTGAGGAAAAAGAAATTAGTATAAATACAGCATTGGGAAGAATGCGCTATGCATTGAATAATTTGCGAAAAATTATTGAGAAAAATAAGATCGCACTAACATAAAAAACTATTCAATATTTGTTATTCTATAAAGATTTAAAATCAAACACATTAGAAAAATACTCTTGTTGTTTATCTTCTAAAACTAGCAAACCATTAAAATACGTTATTTTAAATCGGCTGCTTTCTGAAGATAAACGCTTTAATCTATAATTGTAATCAAGTTCTTTTTGAATGGCATTAACTATGTCTAGAGATTCTTTTTTCTCGATTTTAAACCATTCGTCAATATCAATTGGTTTGCTAATACTAAAAACCAATTCATTATCAGCATTTTGTCTTTTAAATAAAGTCAAGCAAAAATGATAAACTGCTTCTATTGATACTAAAATCGTTTTTTCAGTAAAATGTAAATTATACGTAATTCTAAAATTAGCATCATTTTCAAGCTGAACTCTAATTTTATTTACCTCATTTACAAAAATGACTGAGTTTGAGAAAGTATCAAATTTGTAATTAAAATTCTCTGATAAAATCTTTAAGTCTTCGATAATGGTTTTATTCATTAAAACAGATTTTAATTTTCTTTATTGCTATGTGAAGATAAGCAAAATCTTATTACTTAAAACTTCAATTAAAATATTGCAGATCTTTAGAAAAATCAATAAATTACATCAAATAAAAATTAAAATATGCAACAACAAAAAGACTGGTCAATAGATGAAATTCAGAATGTTTGGAAAATGGTTTCGAAACTTCATGACGGGCAAAAATATGGCGGATTTAATGAAGGTGAAAAAGTTGAATATCTGAATCATATCGGAGGCGTTGTTTTTGAGATTATAAATGCTGCGCGATTCACAGAAAACATGAATGTTGATTTGGCAATTAAATGTGCCATGCTTCATGATACAATAGAAGATACTGAAATGAAATACGAAAAAGTGATTGACTTATTTGGAAATCAGGTTGCTTCTGGAGTTCTTGCTTTAACTAAAGATGATAAAATTGGAGATTCTTCAGAAAAAATGATGGACAGTTTAAGAAGAATCAAACAACAGCCCATAGAAGTTTGGGCAGTTAAAATGGCTGACAGAATTTCAAATCTGCACGAACCACCTTTTTATTGGAATGATGATAAAAAGCTAAAATATATTGCTGAAGCCGAAATTTTGCACCATGAACTAAAAGACGGAAACGAATATTTGGCAAACCGATTGAAACTTAAAATAAATGAATATCATCGGTTTCTGAGTTCGAATCAAGTAGTATAAATAAAACTCCTCAAGAAATTGAGGAGTTTTATCATATTTTAAAGATTTTAATCAATAATTACCTCTATTTCCAAAACTCAAACCATTTTTTTGATTTTGGATTACTAGATATAGCATCTTTTTCTATTAGATTTGGTTCTTCAAATTTTAGTTCTGATTCTTCAGTTTTCGTATCTGCGCTATCTTCGTTATTCTCAATCTGGAATGTAATTGGTTTTGAAATTGATTCTACTTCTGTGCTGAAGGTAAGTTCATATTTTGTAATACCGCTGTTTTTAACTATCTGTGTTGCAATTTCATTGTCTGGAAGTATGTCTCTAAGTTGAAATACACATTTAGTTTTTTCATTTTGAGAAAAACCTTCAAAATTATCCTTAATAAAACTAAGAATATACGAAGTATGCTGTTCATGTATCGCTAAATAAACCAAAAAAGACAGGGCGCATCCTCCCTCAATTTCATCTTTACTATAGACTTTGCTTACAGTATAATGAAGATTTTTATTTGTAAACAATTTTCCAATTGAAATGCACAATTGTGAAGACATTGGCAATGGATCTTCATTAGTAGATAAAAAACTTTGAGAATAAATAAATATCTCTGTAACCTGATTTAGATCTTCATTTTTAAATCTTTCACGTAGGTTTCTTAAAGTTTCACTTAGATCTAAATTTCCATTGTTATTTTCTATAGTCTTTGCTGTTTCAAGAATGTCATTAAATAAAACATTGTTTATGTTTCCAATTGCATTTGATTGTTGCTGTTTTAGAATTTCTTGAAACCCTTCAAAAGGACTCTTTTTATTTTCTTCCATATACTTTCTTTAGATACTATTTTACTCTTCCTTCGTCAATCTATCCAATTCTTTCAGTAAAGTTGGAAATCTATACTCTCCAGCCATGCTTTCAACTTTTTTATAAGCTTCATCCAAATCAATTCCGATAGAAGTAATGTACAGCGGTTTCTTGCTATCGCCTCTGTAAAGCGCTTTTTTATTCTTTTCTATAGAAGCAAAATTCGTTTTGGCAACACCAATAATTGGAATTTCCTTATTCAGCTTTTCATATAAATAACCGCCTAAACCGTATTTGTTTTCATCGTTTAAATAAACAAAACCATCAACTATTATAACATCTATAGTCGACAAATCAATTTGTTTTGATAAGCTCAGAATACAAGGCAATTCTCTTTTGTAGAACTCTCCAGGGATATATTCTTCTACGTTATCTATTATTTCTGAATGAATTTTGAAGTTCTTATCTTCATTCCATTCCGCAAATTCAAGACAGATTGTTTTTGCTTTTTGGTCAAAATAATAGGTGTCAAAGGCTAAGATCATATGGGATTGTATGTTTATTTTATGTCAATTTTCTGCAATTCGGCATATATATTATTAAAAGACCAATCAACAGTTAGAATTCTTTTAAAGCGAATATAGAAAAAATCGTCACTTGGACTAGCAAATAAATTACTTAACTTAAATAAATGATCTATTAAATTTAAAATCAGGTTTTTGAAAAACACTAAATATAATGTAGCTTAGCTAAAATTAAAAAACATTCATCAAATAGTATTTCAAAATGAAATGGATTACCAGAGAGAGACCAAAAATAGACAGAATTGCCTGTCCTTGGCTGATTCGAAAATTTATCGATCCTGATTCTGAATTTATTTATTTTCCTTTTGATGACGTTATAACAAAGGCCCAGGAACTTAAAGCCATTCCTTTTGATATTCCAAATGTTGAATTTACTCATTATAATGAGGAAAGCACTTTTGATTATATAGTCAAAAAATATGAAATTAAAGATCCAGCCATTAAGATTATTGCAAGGATTGTACGCGGAGCTGATACGGATAGGCATGATATTGCTAAAGAATCTGCGGGACTTTGGGCCATTTCTGCTGGATTGGCTTATAATATTACCAATGACTACGAGCTATTAGAAAAAGGAATGCTTTTGTATGATGCCTTATACAGCTGGGCAACACATTTATATCAGCAAAATCATTTGCAGAATAGTCCGTTTGAAAAACTATTGCATGAAGTTTATAATAAGTTTTTAAATGACAAAAAAATATCAGGCAAGACGCCGTCTTGGGTAAAGGATTTAAAAAATATAATTCAAGACCAAATTGATACTCAGTTTACTTTTGATTTAAAGAAAATCTCGAGCGAATTAGATTTGAATCCGTCGTATTTATCTAGAGAATTTTCAAAGCATTTTGAAGATTTGAATTTTGGCGAATATGTTAGAAAACTTCGAATTGAAAAAGCAATTCATCTTATCGAAAACTCCTCCAATACTTTAACAGAAATAGCTTATATGACGGGCTTTTCAGATCAAAGTCACTTTACGAGAATTTTCAAACTTCATACAGGAAAAAATCCTTCTTCCTATAGAAAAAGAACAAAAAAGTAAACCAGATACAAAAGGTAAATTGAGTTCTATTTTTTGAAAACGAATGCTTTTAGCTTTGTTTAGCTAATCAAAAACTAGAAACAATGTCATTTAAACAGATTTTATTTTTTACAGTAATGCTTATAGGTTTTACATCTTTTTCTCAAACTACGTATCCAAAAATAGTGGGATATTTTGGTATTATGCATCCAATAGTGACTATTAATGAAGATGAAACTACAGTAAATTTTAGAGATTATTACGCTGTTGGTTTTCCTACTGGTATAAATATCTGGAAAAACGAAAAAATCGGGTTCTCATTTGAAGTCGTTCCCAACATAAAAGAGGATCAAGGAACTAGTAAAGTAACCAATTTGCTATTCCATCCAGGTGTTTTGGTCGCTTTAGGAAAAGGTTACACATTTGCTGGACGAGCTGCTTTTGAAAGTAGTGGTAGATATGGTTTTACGCCAGTTTTTAATAAAACAATTATAAAAAATACAAGCTGCAGTTATTACGTTGCTGTGCCATTGCCAGTTCGTTTTGGAAATGATCATCCTGCTAGTTTTACGGTAGGTTTTCAATTTGGAATTGCTTTTTAAGGTTTTTAAATAGAATTAAACTAATTGTTTGCCAAATTAATTGATTAATTTAGTCAATAAAAACTTGAGTTTATGAAAACTAAAATGATATGGGCCAACTTGGTTTCGAACGATATACAGAAAACAATTCAATTTTATACGGCTCTTGGTTTTAAGCAAAACGGAAAAGAGACAAAGGAATTAGTCAGTTTTGTTTTTGGAGAAAATGATTTTGTAATTAATTTTTTCACGCCAAAAAGATTAGAAAATGCGATAAGAGGAAAACTCTCCAACACGGCTGTAGATAACGAAATTATATTTTCTTTGTCTGCAAATAGTGTAGAAGAAGTGGATCTTTGGCATCAGAAAATAAAAGAAATAAACGGAACTGTTTTCTCGGAGCCTGAAAATTTTGAAGTTGGTTATACTTTTGGTTTTTCAGATCCAGATGGACATAAATTTAATTTTCTTTATTGGCCAGGAATGTAAATCTAATTAATCATATCTTAATCCAAGAAACAAAATAATGCAAATAATAGAACACACATTTGGAGAATTTCTTATTTCAACCGACAAATCTAAACTCGACATTCCTGCAATACATGATTTTTTGTCTAAAGATTCCGGATGGAGCGATAATATTCCGCTAGATAAAGTAAAAATTTCAATTGACAACTCGCTCAATTTTGGACTTTTTCATGGAGAAAAACAAATTGGTTTTGCTAGAATTATATCCGATTTTTCGACTATAGCGTATTTAGGAGATGTGTATGTTTTAGATGATTACCGTGGAAAAGGGCTTTCTAAAGAAATGATGGACTGCATTATGTCACATCCTAATTTAAAAGGCTTGAGACGATGGATTTTACTGACTTCTACTGCAGAATGGCTTTATAAAAAATATGGTTTCAAGAACGTTCCTAACCCAGAAGTTTATATGGAACTTTACAATCCAGATGTTTATAAGAACGCTCAGAAAGTCTAATTCTTTTTGCCATATGGCAAATTTTCGGTCAAAACTTATACTTAACTTTCGGGCATGAAAGAATTAGTTAATTATATATTACAATTTGGCAATCTAAATCAGCAACAGATTGATCTGATTTTAACGAAAGCCAAAGAAAAAGAAATCAAAAAAGAGGAATATTTTTCTGAAGCTGGAAAAATAGCCGCAGAAGTTGGTTTTATCATAGACGGAATAATGCGTGTTTGTTATTACAATAACAAAGGAGAAGAAATTACAAAATACTTTATCGACGAAAACAATCTGGTTGTAGACTTAGAAAGTTTTGACAATAATATTTGCTCGTCTGCTTATGTCCAAGCGGTTACAGATTGTAAAATCATTGTGTTTTCTAAAGCTGAATGGCAAGAATTACTAGATACAATTGTAGGTTGGGACACGATTGTACATAAAATCATTTCGAAAGCATTAATTCAAAAAGTAGCTAGAAGAAGTCCGCTGGTTTCAGAAGATGCTACAACTCGTTATTTGTCATTTATGGAAATGTTTCCAAAAGTAATTAATAGAGTTCCGCTTTCGTATCTCGCTTCTTATCTAGGAATAACACAATCTTCTTTGAGCAGGATTAGAAAAAATATCCGTTAAAATTGCTTTTTGCCATATGGCAAATGTTTTTATTTTTTATCAACGCAACTTTGCTTCAGATAATTTTAAAACATAAAAAATGAAAATAGTATTAATTACAGGTGCAAATAGAAGCATTGGTTTAGAAACTGCTAAACAGCTTTCAAAGAATGGATTATTTGTTTATTTAGGAACGCGTGACCTTGCAAAAGGAGAAGAAGCAATAAAAGAATTACATGAAAAAGGATTTCAAAACATTCAAGCCGTTCAAATTGATGTTACAAATGCAGAAAGTGTTTTAGCAGCAAAAAACATCATTAAAAAAGAAAAAGGCAAATTGGACATCCTAATTAATAACGCTGGAATTCTAGGTGATATTCCGCAAGATCCTTCTACGACATCTGTCGAAAACATTCAGAAGGTTTTTGATACGAATTTCTTCGGAGTAATAACCGTCACACAGACTTTTCTTGAATTATTGAAAAAATCAGACAGTCCGAGAATCAGTAACATAACATCCGGACTTGGTTCTCTTACTTTGCACAGCGATCCAACTTGGAAATATTATGCAATAAAAGCAGTTTCATACGTTTCTTCCAAAACGGCTTTAAATGCATTTACAGTTACTTTAGCTCATGAATTAAAAGAGCTGCCATTCAAAGTAAACTCAATTGATCCAGGCTACACCGCAACCGATTTTAACCATCATAGCGGACCAGGAAGCGTAGAAAGTGCTGCACGTTTTATTATAAAACATACTTTACTGGATGAAAATGGACCAACAGGAAAATTCTTCAGTAATGATATTGAAGACGAAAGTGAAGAAAGTCCTTGGTAAAAGCAGAAAACCTTCCAAAGTCATTGATTTTGGAAGGTTTTAGCATTATAATAACGATTCATTCTACAGAAAAATAGTAAATTTACCCCTGTTATTAATTTTTAAGAAACAAAACAATGTCCATTACAACTGAAGCAGAATTAGCAGGAATGAAAAAAATAAGTGAGGCTGTAGCTTTTACTTTAAAAGAAATGAGAAAATTTGCCAGACCTGGGATATCTACAAAAGAACTAGACGATTATGGCGGACAAATTTTAAATGATTTAGGGGCAAAATCTGCGCCTTATCTAACTTATGGATTTCCTGGTTGGACTTGTATTAGTGTCGATAATGAATTTTGTCATGGAATTCCTTCTGAAAAAAGAATTTTGCAAGAAGGCGATTTAATTAATATAGACGTTTCTGCTGAATTAGACGGATTTTGGTCAGACAATGGAGGTTCATTTATAATTGGTTCAGATGTAAATGAGCATCAAAAACTCGTCGATGCTTCTAAAGATATTTTACATAAAGCGATTCACAATATAAAAGGCGGAGTTCGTATTTCTGATATTGGTTTTTTAATTGAAACAGAAGCAAAAAAACGCGGTTACAAAGTAATTAAAAACCTAACTGGACACGGAGTAGGGAGAAGTCTTCATGAAGCGCCGCATGAAATTGCTAATTACAGAGACCGTTTTAACCAAACAAGATTTAAGAAGAATTCTGTAGTAGCAATTGAAACTTTTATTTCTACCGCTTCTACTTATGCTGAAACCCTAAAAGATGGTTGGACAATGGTTGGAAATAAAGGCGGATTCATGGCACAGCACGAACACACCATTGTTGTAACAGAAGGAAAGCCAATTATCTTGACAGAAATGAATGAAATTTGGAATTAAGAAAAAACATAATACAAAAGCTCCTTTAGAAATAAAGGAGCTTTTGTGTTTTTAAATAGATTTATTTTACTTATTAAATTCATTCACTAGTTTTTTTCTAATAAATTAGAAGCAATTTTCGTAAAAAATTTATTCCCTGAATGGCAATTTATTTCAACCAGTGCATTAAACATATATTTTTTTTTATTCTTCAATAAGCCAGTAACAATTAAGCTGGTTCCCAAAGTTCAATTTTATTGCCTTCGGTATCCATTATATGAACAAATTTTCCATAATCATAAGTTTCGATGTCATCAAGAACAATAACGCCGTTTGCTTTTAATTGCGTTACAAGTCCTTCGATATTTTGAACACGATAATTAACCATAAAGTCTTTTTTAGACGGAGAAAAATATTCATCACCTTTCTTAAAAGGACACCATTGAGTTGATTCGATTTGCTCTGGATTTTCAAGATTTCGAGATTCAAAACTTGCAGAACCCCATTCGTTTATTTCCAATCCTAAATTTTTAGCATACCAATCTTTTGTTTCTTTCGGATTGTCAAGAAAAAAGAAAATCCCGCCAATTCCTGTGATTTTTGGCGTAATTTCATTTGAATTATTTTCCATATAATTACTTATTTAAGATTGTTTAATCAATATCATATTTAAATCTAAGGTATTAAAAATATTCATTGCGTTTTCCTTTTTTATTCTTTTGATTTATCTTTACATCAAAGCTTTTGCACTAAAACCTAGCATTATGAAAACGGAAAGAATTTACAAAATACTATTTTCTAGCGTATACCCTTTATATATTCAAAAAGTCGAAAAAAAAGGGAGAACGAAAGAAGAATTAGATATTGTAATTAAATGGCTTACAGGATATAGTGACGATCAAATTAAAGCACAAATTGAAAAGAAAGTAGATTTCCAAACCTTCTTTGCTGAAGCTCCAGAAATCAATCCGAATGCATCCAAAATTACTGGAGTCATCTGTGGCTATCGAGTAGAGGAGATTGAAGATCCTTTAATTCAAAAGATGCGATATCTGGATAAATTGATTGATGAAATTGCTAAAGGCAAAAAAATGGAAAAGATTTTAAGAGAATAAAAAAACCTTCAAAAGCACTTGAAGGTCTCTAATTTTTAAATTCTCAACAAACCGCGAAAACCTCTCGCGGCATAATAAGAATCAGCTCCATTATGATATACAAAAACAGTATTATATCTGAAATCGGAGAATATTGCACCTCCCAATTTTCTTATCTCTGGCGGAGTTAAAATCCAGCTCGAAGTTTTAGCGTCAAATTTCCCTAGCTTTTGCAATTCTTTATATTGCTCTTCGTTTAGAATCTCAATTCCCATTTCTTGCGCCATATTAATAGCGCTGTCTGCGGGTTTATGTTCTTTTCTTTTTTCGAGTGCCTCATGATCGTAACAAATGCTTCTTCGGCCTTTAGGACTCTCAGCCGAACAGTCTACAAAAAGATATTCATCTGTTTTTTTATCATAACCTATAACATCTGGCTCACCTTCGGTTCTTTCCATTTCGTCAAGAGACCATAATTTTAAAGGATTTGCTTTTAATTTCGCTTCTATTTTTGCCCAATCCAGATTTTCATGTCGGCTTTTATTCTTCTCAAAACGTTTTTCAAGAATGCTTAAAAGTTCTTCTTGCTCGTTTGCTGTCAATTGCTTTTTCATGATTTGAGTTTTTTAGTTAGAGCTGCATTTTCTATTTTCTGGTCTAAAATACCAAGAAACTACAGTTAAAACAATTAATAATACAGGTCCAAAAAGTGTTGAAGCATCATCTTTTACAGCCAAATGCGAAACTACAGCTCCAGACATTGCAAAAAAGAAGCCTGCATATGCCCATTCTTTCAATAAACCAAATTTAGGAATCAAAATTGCGATAACGCCCAAAAGTTTCCAAACTCCTAAAAGTGTTAAAAAATATAGAGGATAGCCTAAACGTTGTATCATTTCGGCTTCTTCTTTCATAGGTATAAGCTGTACAATACCTGTAGCCGTCATCCCTAAAGCCAGCCATAGTGTAGCAATCCAATAAATAATTTTATTACGTTTTGTCATGATTACTTTATTTTAGTTACAATTTCTTCTAGTCTGTTATGTGCCATATTCAAACCTTGAGCAAAAGGCAGTTTCAATTGCGTTGCTCTATGTTCGATTGATTTGTAAATAATCTGCATAGTTAATTTACTGGTATCATCTGTTAGTTTTTCGAACTCTAAGAATTCCAACTGAGGCGCAAAATTGATGTTTTCCATTTCAAAAGTGCGTACTATTTTTTGGTTTGGAACAAAATCATGAATAACACCATTGGCTTTAAAAACAACATTTCCGTTAGCATCACTTGTTTCAAACTGCCAACCGCCATATTTTTTATTTTCGAGTCTCAAGACTTTTGTTCCCATCCATTGTGCTACAATTTCAGGATCTTCATAAGCTTTAAACAATAATTCTACAGGCAAATCAAATTCTCTTGTAATTATAAGATCATGCCTGTCGTCTTCAGCATGAATTTTGGTTTTCTTTTCCATGGTTTTATTTTTTGTAGTTTTTCATAATTGATTCTAACTTATTAAAACGATCATCCCACATTTTTCTAAAAGGTTCAATGAATTTGTCAATTTCTTTCATTTTTTCAGGATTTAAATGATAATAAATTTCTCTTCCGTTTTGGGTCTGATGCAATAATTCGCATTCGTTTAGAATTTGAATATGCTTTGAAATCGTCTGTCTTGACGAATTAAAATTCTCGGCAATTGCTCCAGGAGTCATAGCCTGAATGGCAACTAAACTTAAAATAGCTCTTCGAGTAGGATCGGCTATTGCTTGAAAAACGTCTCTTCTAATTTCCATTACGCAGTTATTTGACTGCAAATATAATGAAGTCATTTGACTGCGCAATGTTTTTTATCATTTTTTTTTTTTTTTTTTCAAAAAGAAAACCTTCAAACTTTTCAATTTGAAGGTTTTACGTATACTTTTTATCAAGATTAATCTAGACCAGCGAACTGAAAAGGTTTTGTTTCTTTAAAATTTAGAAGTGAATCGCCTGCATAATTTTCATTATGGTCAAGGCTTAATTTCTTAATTTTTCCTTTTTCACTAAAATCAATTTTACTGAATTCTACCCAAATAACATTCGGATTTAAAACATTGTCAAAATAATAAACCAAGTTTTTCTGGTCGGCAACTGTTCTCCAGCGAGTAGAGGAGATATTAGGCTCAGTTTCAGACGAAATCCCCAGAGGAACAGAACAGTTTCGAATTACACCAAAAACACTAGCTAAGGCCGTTCTTGTATTGTCTGTTTTTGGAATTGCATCAATATAATAGGAAGCTCGAACAAAGCGATCTGCTGCGCGGTTCGTTCCAGGAAGCATGATCGTGCCCGGAATTCCTTTCCAATACGCATTGATAGCCAATTGCTGATCAAAAATTGGAGAATTGGTCATTGTTACATACTTTCTATCATGATGAATAACCAGTTTGCCATTTATGTATTCAAAAATAGCATTATCTCCACTAGAATCAGAAATAGATAAATGGACCGTAGCAAAAATATTGGTTCCTGGAATATGTGAAGAAGTAATCACAAAATCGTTTTTTTCTAATACTGATACTGCTTCTGCAACTGTCGAAAAATTATCTAAAACATACTGAAGCCATAAAGAAACAGCCAAACCTTTCACTTTTCCATTTTTCTCAAATGCAGGATATTGCGATTCTACAAGCCACAAAAGATTGCCAACAAGTCCTTTTTCGTTCATTCCATCAGAAGAAGCAATATCCCAAGAGCTCGTAATGACGCTGCCGTATTTGGATTTCCATTTAATAGAACTAGTTCCAGCTTCTCCAGATCTTTCAATTCCGCGAGGGAAAATCCATAAATTGGCAGGAATTTCTCCACGCCAATCCATTGAACGTGCCGTTATAATTGTTCCGTTTAAACCTTCGTAAACAACTCTTGTACATGGAAGAACCGTTTCGGTTATTAATAAAGTAAATGCAAGTAGGACGGGAAAAATTCTGTTTTTTGGCTTCATAAAATTTTAGATTTTAATTAAACGTGCAATTTAAATTTATAAAAAAACTTTATTTTTAAACAAATAGAACTTCGTCAGTTTTTACTGCAATTTACAAATTTTTTATTTTAATATTTTGAGTGTCAAATTAATGCTAAAATAAAAGCGTCAAGATAATGCTTGACGCTAATTGTTTTTATTTTATAGCAAAATACTTTTTTCGATATTAATTTGTTCCAAAAAAGACTGATCGTGTGAAATCACAATTAAAGTGCCTTGATATTCATTGATTGCTGCAGTTAGGATTTCTATATTTTGAATATCGAGATTGTTTGTTGGTTCATCCAAAATTATAATCTCTGGCGCTTCGTTGCTAATTGTGAGGCAACAGAGCATTAAACGCATTCTTTCGCCACCACTTAATGCATTACAAGGTTTGTCCCAATCATTTCTAGAAAATAAAAAACGATTTAATCTCATCTTTATATCGTGTTCTTCCAAACCACAATCGTTAAAAATCTGAGCTTGTTCGTAAATTTTCAAATTTTGGTTTAATAAAGAATAATCCTGATCAATGTAAATTGCTTTTTTAGCTAAAGAAGTAATTTGCCCCTTTGTTGGATTCAACTCGCCCAGAATAATTTTAATTAAAGTAGTTTTTCCTGAACCATTTAAACCCTTTATTGCCAAGCGATCACCAGACAGAATTTCAAAACTAATGTTTTCATTCCAAAGATCTTTCTCACCATAACTATAATTGATTTCAGAAGCTTTAAGAAGTGTTTTTCCTTTAAGAAAAGAGGTATCATTAAAACCAAATTTCATTTGATCTATAGTAGAAAGCGACGAACGCAATTGCCTTAAATCTTCAGAAATACCATTTATTTTCTCAGCATGAACATCCTTGATTTTCGAACTGCTATTTTCAGCTTTATTTCGGAGCGTATTCATCATAATTCTGGCAACACCCGATTTTTCCTGTTTCTTTTTTCCTCTTGAATCTAATTTATTTTGGCGCTCGATACTTTCCCGTTCTTTTTCTTTGGCTTTTTTCAATGCCTTTTCTTTGCTCTGAACGCCTTGTTCTAAAGCATTATTCTCTACTTTTTTCTGTTCGCTGTAAAAGTCATAACCACCACCATAGACCGAAATTTCATTTTTTGTCATTTCTAAAGTCTTATTTAGGATATTAAGCAAAGTTCTGTCGTGGCTGACAACTAAAAGCGTGATTGCGGTTGATTTTATAAAATCGTACAATAATGTTCTTCCCGCAAAATCCAAATGATTACTAGGTTCGTCCAATAAAACCAAATCGGGTTCATGAATCATTATTCCGGCCAAAAAGACTTTTGTCTTCTGTCCGCCGCTTAAAGTTTCCATTTTCTGGTTCAAATCCAAATCATGCAATTGCCAATAGGATAAAGCTTCATTACAGCGCTCTTCAATTGTCCAGTCATCATCCAATAATTGAAGATTTTCATTGGTTACAACACCTTCAAGTATTTCTTTAAGTGAATCTATTTTATCCTTTATTTGTAAAGCTTCAGCAATAGACAAGTCGTTAAACTGACCCAATAATTGTGGAACAAAATAAGGTTTAGAATTCTGAATAATTTGCCCTGAAAAGGGTTGTGATTCTCCAGCGATAATTTTTAATAAAGTTGATTTTCCGACACCATTATTTCCGACTAAAGCGGTTTTGTCGTGATCGTTTAGTGTAAAGCCAATGTTTTGAAACAGCATGTCTTTATTCTCATGCTGATAGGAGATATTTTGAAGAATAAGCATAATTCCTTTCTTTTATAGATAAATATTCTAGCAACCACAAAATCGTGATCGCTTACTAAATTTTCCTGAAAGAAATTATTTTTCACATACAGCAATGCTTATATAAGAAGTGCAAAGATATTTATTTTAGTTCTAAAAATCAAAAAAACCATTCTTTACAACTGTAGCAAATGGTTTTTTGTATCAAATTATAATGTAATTTGTATTCTAAATTTTATCAAATGTTAGTTTGGCTTCTTTGGTATCTAAAATTAATTTATCTTCTGTGATAGTGCTTTCACAAACGTATGGTGTTCCAACTTCGTCTTTAATAACAAGTTTTTTACCTTTTTGACTTAACGCATAGGTTCCGTCTGTGATTTCACGAAGCAAATATCCAGTAACATGCCCATCTTCAGTAAAAGTAAGCATCCCATTGGTTAAAATGGCATTTTTTGTAGAATCAGAAACGGTTTCCTTTGGTTCTACAGCGGTAACTTTCCATGAATTCACAAGCTTGTCTCTTTTACTATGGCATGAAACAATTAATACAACGACAGCAATGGCAATTACGAGGGTAAATAATTTTGAGTTTTTCATGATTTTGTGATTAAAAGTTAAACAGGAAAAAGTTACAAAAAAAAATAACATTAAAATATTCG
>Ga0308157_10002883_pt1 | contig 26662 bp, 25 predicted proteins | sample PhyBR1_FD_201035 | JGI IMG/M metagenome (GOLD analysis project Ga0308157, IMG submission 201035) | Phyllosphere microbial communities from UC Gill Tract Community Farm, Albany, California, United States - DLSLB.R1 | ecosystem: Host-associated > Plants > Phyllosphere > Unclassified | place: USA...
AAATGGTGGTTGTAGCTCAGCTGGTTAGAGTAGCGGTTTGTGGTGCCGCGGGTCGCCGGTTCGAACCCGGTCAGCCACCCAGATTTAAAGCCTTGAAGAAATTCAAGGCTTTTTTTGTGCGTTTAATTTTGTGGACCATATAAGTTATATAAGATTATTTTAGAGTAAGACTGAAAATTACTAGGTTTAAAAAGAAGAGGGTTTCAAATTTTTTTAATATCTAAAATTTTGATCTATTTTTAATTCCAAATTTTAAATATAGCCCGTGGTTTCAACCACGGGAATGTTCGCATATGTAAGGGCATGGATTGCGCAATCGTTGTGTTCCAGCGGTTGAAACCGCTGGCTATGTTTTTTATATGTTGGTTGATAATTAAAAGGGAATATGACATTATTTTTGTAATTACTAGTTCTTAACTGAAATTGAGGTTTGGAATTTTTAAAATATTGAAAATTAAAAAAGCACAACTGCTTAAGTTGTGCTTTTCTGGTGGTTATTATATTTGGTTTATGTATTATCGAATTTCTTCAAATGTAGTACCTTGTTTAATATCGCCCGTTTTATAACCTTTCTTAAACCAATACATTCTTTGTTCTGAAGTTCCATGGGTAAAAGAATCTGGAACTACATGTCCTTGCATTTTACTTTGAATTGCGTCGTCTCCAACGGCGTTTGCTGCACTTAATGCTTCCTCGATATCGCCAACATCTAGATTTTCTTGATTGTAATGTGCCCAAACACCAGCGTAGAAGTCAGCTTGTAGTTCTAAAGCAACAGATAATTTATTAGCTTCTGCTTCACTTTTTCCTTGCTGTTCCTGACGCATTTTTGCAGACGTACCGAGCAAGGTTTGTATGTGATGGCCAATTTCATGTGCGATAACGTAAGCAATGGCAAAATCGCCACCTTTTGCGCCAAATTTACTTTTTAGCTCCTCAAAGAAACCTAAATCCATATATACTTTTCTGTCTCCTGGGCAATAAAACGGACCAGAGGCTGATGATGCGCCTCCACAGGCAGTTTGTACGCTACCTTTAAAAAGCACTAATTTTGGCTTTTCGTATGTCATGCCATTTTCTGCAAAAACTTTACTCCAAATATCTTCGTTATCTGCTAAAACAACTCTCACAAAATTCCCCATTTCTTCGTCTTCTTTGCTTAAAGGTGCTGCGGCTTCTGTCTGTTGGCCTTGACCGCCTTGCATTTGTTCTAGAATTGGTGCTATCTGCTGGCCAGTTTCACCGCCAAAAACATTAAGCAGTAAAACAATGATTCCGATAACTCCACCGCCAATTATTGCTTTACCCCCGCCGGAAATTGATCTTCTGTCTTCGACATTATCACTTTGTCTTCTGCCTTGCCATTTCATATTGAATTGTTTTTTTTATTTTTTGATTGAAACGTTGTACGAATTTATAGATTTTTTATGATAAATTTTACAATTGAAACGCTTATGTTTAGTTTTTGGTCACACTTTTCAGTGCCAGCAAACAATCTGAAACTGAAAACTGCGACTGCGACTTACAACTAAAAAATTATCCCAGCCATTTAATTAAAGCTTCTTCAACACTTCCTTTCATAATTGGTTTAGAAATGTAATCGTCCATTCCTGCAGAAATACATTTATTTCGTTCTTCTTTTTCTGCGCCAGCAGTAACGGCTATTATTGGAACATCGCGTCCTTTTTTAGTATTTCTAATTGCTTTGGCTGTTTCGTAACCATTCATAATTGGCATCTGAATATCCATAAAAATAATGGTCGGATTAATTTTTTCAAATTGCTGAATGGCTTCGTACCCATTTTCACATTCGAAAATAAAAGCATTATTGTACAGATTTTTTATAATTGTCTTAAGAAGAAGCATGTTTACTTTGTTGTCTTCCACAATTAAAAAAGTAATATTGTTGCCGTTTGTTTCTATTTCATCAGAATCCAGATTGATGTTTAAACTTTTGAGTTCGGTATTGTATTTATCATTAATGCTCTGGTTGCTGGTCTTTAAATTCAAATCAAAGAAAAAAGTGCTTCCTTCGTCAATTTTGCTTTCAAGCTGTAAACGGCTTTCCATTAAAGCAAGCAACTGATTAGATATGGTTAAACCTAATCCAGTTCCTCCAAATTTTCTAGTTGTAGAACTGTCTTCCTGAGAAAAGGCTCTGAAAATTCTCTTCTGATTTTTTTCCAAAATACCAATTCCAGTATCGATAACCGCAAAGCGAATGACACAATTGTTGTTTTTGTTTTTTTCTAAAACGGAAACATTTAATTTGATGGAACCTTCAGTTGTAAATTTAACTGCATTAGAAAGTAGGTTGATCAAAATCTGTTTGATGCGGACAATATCTGTCCAGATATATTTTGGAACTTCAGGATCTATATTCAACTCAAGTTCTAGATTCTTTTTGTTGGATTCGTAGATAATTAAATCAAAAATTTGCCCTAAGATTTTTTTAATATCATATAAGTCAATAAAGAGCTCTAATTTTCCAGCCTCAATTTTTGAGAAATCTAAAATGTCATTAATAATTTCAAGAAGAGAATGAGCCGATTGGTTAATTGTGGTCATGTATTTTTCTTGAATTTCCTCTAAATCTGTTTTCATTAATAAATGTGTAAAACCAATAATTCCATTTAGAGGAGTTCTAATTTCGTGAGACATATTGGCTAAAAAGTCAGATTTTGATTTGCTTGCGGCTTCTGCCAGCTGTTTGGCTTTTATGGCGTCTTCAATTTCTTTTTTGCTTGTAATATCAAAATAAATTCCGCCAACAAATTCAATTTCATCATTTCGCTTAATTACGTCTCCAAATTCTTCTATCCAAATATACTCTCCGCTTTTGCGCTTAATGCGATAGACATTATGCAAAGGCATTCCGTTTTGGAGATTATCGATTTGATTGTTAATTACATCTTCTTTATCATCAGGATGAATTAACGATAGAAAAGATAAATTATTTTCAATAAATTCGGATTTTGAATATCCTGTAAGGTTTGAGACTTCGTCGTTTAAGAATATTTTGGTCGAGAAAGCGTCAAATTTTGATAAATAAACCGTTCCAGGAATATTGTTGGCAATCAATTTGAATTTTTCCTCGCTTTGGATAATTTTAGTTTCATTTCGGTTTCTTTCTAATGCAGACGAAATGTTATTTGCTAAAACCTGAAAGATATTAATTTCGTCCTCAGACCATTCTCTTTCTGTCGTGCAATCATCAAAGCCAATAAAACCAGTGAAAATGTCATTTATGTAAATTGGTAAAATTAAAATCGACTGAATTTCGTTATCGATCAGAAGCTTTTTGAAAAAACCGTCATTAAGATTTCGGGTTAGGGTATTTAGGATTTTTCTTTGTGATGCGGCATCGTAAATCTCTCGCAGATTTTCTTCGGTCATAGATCGCAATGGCGTGATCTGATGTGTAACCCCTTCACGCGACCATTTGTATTTCTGGCTTACAGTATTGTAAATAGCATCTTTTTCGTAGTAGTACATGTGATCTACTTTGGCTGCTTTTCCAATAATGTTATACGTTTCCTCAAACATCTGATGAGTAGTTTTGCTTAGCAGAAACTTTTCGGTACACAAAGAAAGTGCAGACAAAAGCTGTCCTTTGAGTTCTAATTTTCTTTCTGCTTCCAATCGCATTTGTGAAGAAATGGCAAGCGAAATTACATCTGAAATGGTTCTGGCATAGTTAATGTCTTCATTGTCCCATTCGCGTTTATGTTCCGTGCTTTCAAAACAGACCACACCTGCCAATTGTCCTGTTAAGAAAATAGGCACATCCAGCATTGATTTTATGTCGTTTTTTGTAAAGTAAAGTTTTTGAAATTCAGATGTTTCCAGTTTGTTGAATACATCTGGAGCATTTATAATGGCTTTGTTGTTTAGTGTTTCAAAATAAATAGGATAGGATTCCTTGTTTAAAATATTTTTGTCACTTACACTTTGATTGTCAAGGCTAAAAAGATTTTTGCAGGTAATGAGGTCATTGTCATATTTCCAGAAACTTACACGATTGACATTGCTTATTATAGCAGCTTCTTTCAGTATTAAATCAATGATTGTGTTTAGTTCGTCATATTTGCTAAAGTCTGTAGTAGATAATTTTTTGGTTGAACTATTATAGGCCTCAATTTTTTTAAGACGTCTTTTTTTCTCCTTTTCGATATTCTTTTTTTCGGTAATATCTCTTGCAATTCCAGAAAAGCCAGTTGTTAATCCTAAATCATTTTTGCGTACAATAATCTTTTGCGAAATCCATATTTCTTCTCCGTTTTTCTTCAGAATTGGAATTTCAATAATTGGATAATTATTTTCATTTAGCACTAAATTTTCATAAAAATCTACTGCACTGGTGATGTAGTTTTCGTGAATAAAATTAGAATAGTGTTTTTTAATGATTTCATTTTCAGTATAGCCAAGAGTAGAAAAGCCAAATTCATTGATGAAAGTAAAATAACCTTCTGCGTCAATTTCAAAAATGATATCGGTTGCGGTCTGAATTAGATTTTTGTATTGGTCCTGAACGATAACCTGCTCTGTAACATCTTGTCCGATACTTATGATTAAATCTTCTGAGAACTTTTTATCTTTCCATTGGATATATTTGTATTCGCCACTTTTTGTTTTTAATTTCCTGATGTACAGCTTGTTTTCATGATTTTTGATCGGATCTAATTTTTCTTCTGAATCCTCAGTTAATTCCCAGAATTTTACTCCCATAACTTCTTCAGGCAGATAACCTAAAATAGGAGTTATGGTTTCGCTGCAAAAAAGAATTTCGCTTTTTTGATTGGAGGCTATTGTAAGTGAATTTCCTTTGTGAACTATTTCATTTGCAAATCTAAAATTGTCACGATTGTTTAATAAAACAGCATATTTTACCTGATTTATAATGAAAATCAGAATGCAGAAGTTAAGCAATAAAATAGAGGATTTTATTGGAATAAGGTGAAATGCTAACGTCGCAATTAAAAAAGCAAAGGTTAAGCCGACAAAAGTCCAGTAAATTTTTATAGGCTTGAGGATGTTGTACGAAAAGAAAAAAGAAATCAGAAAAACAATTATGGGTACAACATCATTTCTTAAGGTAACAATGTTGTAAGCGACATAACTGATATAAATAAAGAAGCAAGAAATAAAAATCTGCTGAATTTTATCTCTTACCCATTTGATTCTATTTGTTATAGTGTAAATAAAAAGAACAAAAAAGCCAATGAGAACATTAACTACCAATAGGCTTTTGGGTCTAATTTTGAAGATTTCATTGATAATTTCGATAACAATTACCGCAATGCCAAAAAATAAAATATAAAGCTGATATTCTCTGCTAACAGTATCTTGTTCTTTCTTTTTTTCTATGAAATACCCAATTTTTGCTTTGATTTTGAAAAATTGATACACCAAAAGCGACAGAAAAGCAAAGAGCGATAACCCTAAAACAACAAGTTTATGGTTGTTGTAATAAATAATATCAGGATTAAATACATACCATCCGGTCATAATTGATTCAAAGGCACTTCCACTAGCGGAAATTCCTGAGATAACCGAATTGAAAATACTATAGTTTGCGGCCATAGAATTTGGGGTATGTTAGTTAAGTAAATAGCGTTTGAAAATTCTTGAAAAGAAGTGGTTAGATTCTCTATAATTAAGAATTTTCTATTTTAATCTACATTGTATTTTCCGATAGAATCAATTGAATCTTCTTCTTCAGATTGTGTTCCAAAAATGGCAAAATATGTAGCATATTGCATTGAACTGTTAAAAACTGCAGTAAATATTATTCCTACACAGCATGCTACAAGCCCTACTAAAGCACCCAAAAAACCTATGATGAAAAATGCAAATATATTTAGCGGATTTTTAGTAACTATAATAATGCTAGCTTTTAAGGATTCTATTCCTGTTAAATTTCCAAAGATAATTAGAGGGGTTGATAAATAAACGAAATAGGATATAATGTAGGGAATTGCAAATGCAATTAATTCTCCAAATGGAATATTTAAACTTCTAATTAAATTAGAAAGTAAGTTTCCTGTAATAGCGGCGATAATAGCAGCAATGAAAATCTGTGCAAAATATTTTCCTTTGTAATAGCAGAACATCGTAGAGACATTAAATTCAATATCTTTATCTGCAGAATCTGCCATTTTTAAAAATCCTGCGCCAAAAGGAGCTATTAATGCTGCTAACACAGAAAATCCAATAGTTTGGACTAAAAGCTCAACAGCTGTAAAATTTTGATTTGCGAATTCCTTTAGATAATCTTGCTTTAGGCTTTCGATTCCAAAATAAGCGATCAATATTCCCACATACGCCATCACAATGATAATGGTTAAGACCAAAATGATAAGTCCCGAATAAAGAGCTATTTTTTTATAGTTTTCGAAAGCGTGGTTAAAAACTGTAGAAAAATCAAGGGAAAAGCCATTTCTTTTAATGTCTTCAATTTGATCACGTGTAGATTTCATTTGTATGTAGAATTGTTTTATAGACTTATAATATTTGAAAGGTATCTTGACGTAAATATAATATTTTTAATCAATTCTATATAAAAATCTATAAAACATTCCGAAATGTTTTTAACTGATTTATAGCCAGTCTAAAATCCTTTTTATAGAAACTAGTTTGTTTTTATATGGTGCATAACGCATTGGTAAATCTAGCCAGTTTCCTTTTTTTACAATTGCTTTATGATGCGAAAATGTATCAAAGCTTCGTTTACCATGATATGCTCCAATTCCGCTATGACCCACACCGCCAAAAGGCAATCTATTATTAGAAAAATGAATGACCGAATCATTGATACAACCACCTCCGAAAGAGTATTTTGAAATTAGTTTCTGTGTAAATGAATTATTTTCGCTAAAAATATAAAACGAAAGAGGTTTCTCGTAACGACTGACAACCTTTTCGATGTCGTTTTCATTTTCGTAAACTAAAATCGGCAGAATGGGACCAAAGATTTCTTCTTTCATAACGGGACTATCTAAATCTGGCTCTTCAAGAAGCGTTGGTGCGATATAAAGTTTGTTGGCATCGCTTTCTCCTCCAAATAAAATATGCTCGTTCTGAATCATATTGGTCAGTCGGTACCAGTTTTTTGTATTTATAATTCGAGCAAAATCAGGAGATTTGTCAATTTTCTTACCGTAAGCTTTAATGATTTCTTCAATTAAATACGAAATGAAATTCACCTTCATATTTTTCTGAATCAGAATATAATCGGGAGCAATGCAAGTCTGACCAGCATTAATGAATTTTCCCCAGACAATTCGTTTGGCTGCAAGTTTTAAGTTGGCAGTTTCATCAATAACACATGGATTTTTTCCTCCCAATTCGAGTGTAACTGGAGTTAAATTTTCAGCTGCCGCTTTTGCAACAATTTTGCCTACAGCAACGCTTCCAGTAAAAAAGATATAATCCCAACGTTGTGCCAGCAGTTTATTAGAAATTTCGATTCCGCCTTCAAAAACTTCAACATGATTAATATGAAAAGTTTTTTCTATAATTTTTGCAATTACGGCAGAGGTATGGGGTGTAAGTTCAGAGGGCTTTAAAACTACTCGATTTCCTGCAGCAACTGCAGCAACCAATGGGCATAAAGCAAGCTGAAAAGGATAATTCCAAGGAGCAATGATCAATACATCTCCGTAAGGCTCTTTGTAGATATAATCGCTAGAAGGAAAATTAAGAATGGATGGAAAGACACGTTCAGGTTTTGCCCATTTATTGATGTTTTTTATAACATCTTTAAGCTCCGAAATTACATAATTGGTTTCGGTTAAAACAGCTTCGAACTCTGGTTTTTTAAAGTCATCATATAAAGCTTTTACGATTAAATCCTCACTTTTCTGAATATTGTATAATAACTTTTTTAGAGTTTCCTTTCGATACCCGATGTCGTTTTTGAAGTCCATTTTCCGATTAGCTTGTTTTTTACTTCATGCAAGTTAATCGATAAAATTTAAAAATTTAACAATTAAATCATAAAAATCATACAGCATTCCAAATCGGGTCGTCTGGAGTAGGCGCGATAATAGTAATGTTTTCTTTAGAAACAGGATGTATAAAAGTTAGTTTTCGGGCGTGAAGATGAATTCCGCCATCGGGATTGCTTCGGTCTGCACCGTATTTGAGATCACCTTTAATCGGAGAACCAATTGCGGATAATTGAGCGCGAATTTGGTGATGACGCCCTGTATGTAAATTGATTTCGAGCGCAGTATAATTTTGAAGTTCTTTAATTATGGTATAATCTAAACTGGCTAATTTGCTATCAGGTACTTCTTTTAAATGTGCTTTTGAAGTATTGTTTTTTTCGTTTCGTTTTAAATAATGAACCAATTTTGCTGATGCTTCTTTTGGCTTATTCTTTACAACGGCCCAATATGTCTTTTTAGTTTCTCGATTGCTGAACAATTCGTTCATTCGAGACAAAGCTTTACTGGTTCTAGCAAAAACTACAATTCCTGTTGTAGGTCTATCCAAACGATGGATAACACCCAAGAAAACATCTCCAGGTTTGTTGTATTTTGCCTTAATGTATTCTTTTACTACATCAGATAATGGTTTGTCACCTGTTTTATCTCCCTGCACAATATCTCCCACACGTTTGTTAACCACAATAATGTGATTGTCTTCGTGTAAAACTTGTAAATTGTCTTTGGTAGAAATAATTTTCATATTAGACTTACTTAGATTTTTAGACATACTTAGACTTCTTAGATTTTGACTTTTTTTGATTTTACAATAATGTCGCTCTAAATCGGGATGTCATTTTAGTGATCTCTTCCAATAAATTAATTAACTCTGTTGTATTTTCTTCATTTATAAATCCTAAATCAGATGAAATTAAGAGTTGCGTTTCTACTTCATAAGCTGATCCGATAGCAATTTCTAAGAATCGAGCAAAATCTTTATTTGAATTTCTTGAAGAACCCTCTGCAATATTTGAAGGAATTGATACCGCTGCTCTTCTTAATTGATTAATTATTCCAAATTTTTCCTCGCTAGGAAATGTGGTTGTTATAGAATAAATTTTAGAACAAAATGATCTGCTTTTCTTCCAAATCAAAAGCTCTTTAAATTGATGCATGGCTTATAATTAGTTGATAGTTTTTAATATTTCAAAATAATAGACTTCTTAAAGTTTACGCAATTAAATAAATTTCAGCGCAAGATCTAAGAAGTCTAAGTATGTCTAAAAATCTAAGTCAGTCTGATTTTAGTATTGTTCATTAGCATTAGGGAAATCACTAGACTTCACATCAGCCGCATATTGTCCGATTGCTTTTGTCATTTCTTCGTAAAGATTCAAGTAACGACGAAGGAAACGCGGACTGAATTCGTTATTCATTCCTAACATATCATGAATAACTAAAACTTGACCATCAACACCGCCTCCAGCTCCAATTCCGATAACAGGAATAGAAATACTATCAGCTACTTTTTTAGCAAGTGCTGCTGGAATTTTTTCCAAAACAACAGCAAAGCACCCTACTTTTTCAAGCATTTGAGCATCTTCGATTAGCTTCTCAGCTTCTTCTTCTTCTTTAGCGCGAACCGTATAAGTTCCGAATTTATAGATAGACTGAGGAGTTAAACCTAAATGTCCCATAACAGGGATTCCAGCATTTAATATTTTTTTGATAGACTCTTTAATTTCTTTTCCGCCTTCAAGTTTTACAGCATGTGCACCGCTTTCTTTCATGATTCTGATAGAAGAACGTAAGGCTTCTTTTGAATCTGACTGATAACTTCCGAAAGGTAAGTCAACTACAACCAAACCTCTTTCTACAGCGCGAACTACAGAAGAAGCATGGTAAATCATCTGATCTAAAGTAATAGGTAGAGTAGTTTCGTGACCAGCCATTACGTTTGATGCCGAATCACCAACTAAAATTACATCAATACCAGCGGTATCAACAATTTTAGCCATTGTATAATCATACGCAGTAAGCATAGAGATTTTTTCTCCATTGCTTTTCATTTCAATTAATGACTTTGTTGTGATTCTTTTATAATCTTTTTTTGCTACTGACATTTTATTGTTTTTTTGATAATGTAAAAGTATTGAATAATTGTAAAAGGGGAATCAGCAATAATAGAATATTTCGACAGAAAATAGTTTTCCGTCTTTAAATTCTAAGCGAAATTGACTCTCTTCCATTATAATACTGTAAATGTGGGGTGATTTTAGAGAAGCTTCAATATAAGTTCCATATTTTTCAATGAAAGCTTTTTCAGACAGTGTATAGTCTAAAGTAGCGGTAGAATTTATAATGAATTTATTGTTTTCGTTAATGAAAACTTTAATGATTTCTCCTTGATTTTGTTTTTCATCAACAGAAACTTCCAAATCTGGATAGTAATAAAATAAATCACTTAAGTAAATACCACATTCGTCTGAAATCTGAGCTTTTTTATTGGGATTTCCCATAGTTTTAATCAAATCAGTTTTAGAAATGGTAACCGATTTTGTTTTAAATCCTTTTAAAGAATAATGCGATTTTTGAGTAAATGCGATAATCTGTTCGTTTAATTTATGATTAGCAAGCCCTTTGGCTAAGGCCATATTTAGTTCGGTTTCTTCTAATAATTTTGGGTCGTTGATTTGTTTTACAACTTCATAATATCTTTGATATGCTGGTGTAAGTTTAGCGTATTCGCTGTTCCAAGCCAATTCTACAATTCTTTCACTAACTGTTTTACGTTCGTTAAGAGCATTAGCATCAAGATTGTCAAATTCTTTTAAAAGAGCATCAAAATTAGGTCTTGAACCAAGAAATTTTCTAAGTGTATATTTTGAATATTCTTCATTAAAACTACCATTTATATTTACCCATTCATCAGGATTTATAGGAAGATAGTTTACGGGAACAGGATCACCGGTAAATAAAATTTCTCTGATTTTTGAACTCTTATCGGGCAAAGCTCTCGCTTTCAGTCCTGCAGCGAGAACAAAAAGATGATTGCCTCCATAGTAAGCATCGCCGCCCTCAAGAATTGGGTTCTTAGGATCTTTAATTTTTATATCTTTTGCATTAAGACTTTTAGCGATATATTTTTCTTGGATATATCCTTCGCTCAAATTATCGGCTTGTATTTTGTACCAGCCATTTTGATTTTCTGATAATAAACGGACTTCAGCGCCATACTTAAAATATCCTAAAAAATCTGCAGATGAATTAGGCGAAGTGAAAAGTCTTGTGTCTGAATTTAAAAAATAACGTTCTTGAGAATGAAGTAGAATGGAGCAGAAAAAGAGTAAGAAGTAAAGTTTTTTCATAAAGTTGATTTTGTTTTTTGCCACAGATTAAAAGGATTAAAATGATTTTTTCACGCAGATTTGGCAGATTCTAGCAGATTGAAATAAAAAATCTGCGAATATCTACTTAAATCTTTTTAAATCTGCGTGAAAAAATCATTTTAATCCTTTTAATCTGTGGCAAACAAATATTTTAGCAATCAGCCATATTTACGGCAACTGCAAGACCTCCTTCAGAAGTTTCTTTGTATTTTGAATTCATGTCTTTTGCTGTTTCCCACATCGTGTTAATCACTTTGTCTAAAGGAACTTTAGCATTTTTGGAATCAGTTTCTAGAGCTAATTCAGCAGCATTTATCGCTTTAATTGCGCCCATTGTATTTCTTTCAATACAAGGAATCTGAACCAAACCTCCAATTGGATCACAGGTTAAACCCAAATGATGTTCCATTGCGATTTCAGCAGCCATAAGAACCTGAGCAGGAGTTCCGCCCATCAATTCGCATAAAGCTCCAGCAGCCATCGCAGAAGAAACGCCTATCTCAGCCTGGCATCCGCCCATTGCTGCAGAAATAGTAGATCCTTTTTTGAAGATACTTCCGATTTCGCCAGCGACCATCAAAAATTGTTTGATTTCTTTTTCGTCTGCACTATGGTTTTCAATCACCATATAATACATTAAAACGGCCGGAATTACTCCAGAACTTCCATTTGTTGGAGCTGTAACAACACGACCTAGAGAAGCATTTACTTCATTCACGGCAAGTGCAAAACAGCTAACCCATTTTAAAATCTGGCGAAATTTAACTTCAGTTTTTCTAATTTCTTCCAGCCAGCTTTGTGGGTCAGTATAATTTGATAATCCAATTAAATTTTGGTGCATGTCAAAAGCTCTTCTACGCACGTGAAGTCCGCCAGGAAGAATACCCTCTGAGTGGCAGCCAATGTACATACACTCCAGCATAGTATTCCAAATACGCATTAGTTCAGAATGCACTTCGGCTTCTGGACGCATTGAAATTTCATTTTGATATACAATTTCAGAAATTGTCTTGTTTTCAGTAATCGTATAATTCAATAATTCAGTGGCGTTTTGAATTGGGTAAGGAAACGCACATTTTATTGCTTTCTTTTCCTTAGCATTGGTACGCTCTTCTTTTACAACAAATCCGCCTCCGATAGAATAAAAAGTTGATTCATATTCTGAGTCATCAGATTTATAAGCTGTAAATTTTAATCCGTTGGCATGAAACGGAAGAAAGTCTTTATTGAAAACAATGTCTTGAAGAAAAAAGAACGGAATCACTTTTTGGTTACCCAAATTGATTTCGTTTGTAGTTTCGATTTTTTTAATAATTCCTGCGATATCTTCAACAGGAATATATTCAGGATCTTGTCCACTCAATCCGAGCATTACGGCAAGATCTGTTGCGTGGCCTTTTCCAGTTAAAGAAAGTGAGCCATATAAGTCGACTTTTACTCTAGTAATATCGTCTAAAATTGCTTCGTCTTTGAGCTCTTCAAGAAAACGTTCAGCAGCACGCCAAGGACCTAAAGTATGTGAGCTTGAAGGACCAACGCCAATTTTAAGCATATCAAAAACAGAGATACATTCTTCCATTGTTCAATTTTTATTAAGACAAAGATAATTGAATAATGCAATTATGATTATTTTTTGAATGTTAATCTTGCATATTTGTTAAAAAAGATATTAAAATTTAATAATTCGGCAACGAAATAAATTTAAAACCTTAATATGCGCTTTACGTAAAAAGTTAGCTATTTTTAGGTATTTTTGTAAAAGAACGAGTTATTAGAAATACTCGATTCGTCAATATTAATACTTCATGGATTTTGTTTGAATTCTGAAAGATGTCTTTTTACAAATTATAATACCACAAGAAGATAAAGTTACCATATGATAGAATTTTTCAGACATCTATTACAAGAATTCGAATTACCTTTAAGTAACCCTGTATTAATTTTTTCATTAATACTTTTCATAATTCTGCTTTCACCAATTTTACTTAAAAAGATTAATATTCCAGGAATAATTGGACTTATTATTTCGGGAGTTATAATTGGTCCTCATGGATTAAATATTTTGGCAAAAAACTCTGCAGTCGATTTATTTTCGACAATCGGACTTTTGTATATCATGTTTATTGCAGGATTGGAATTGGACATGAATGAGTTTAAAGCCAACAGAAATAAGAGTTTACTCTTTGGTCTTTTTACGTTTATTCTGCCGCTTTCTATCGGGTTTCCAGTTTGTTTCTATTTGCTTCAATATGATTTTAATGCTAGCTTTTTAACAGCAAGCATGTTTGCAACTCACACTTTGGTTGCGTATCCTATTGTAAGTAAATTGGGAATTGCTAAAAATCAGGCAGTCGCCATAACCGTTGGAGGAACTATTTTGACCGATACTGCCGTTTTGATTATTCTGGCTGTAATTATGGGAAGTGCTCAAGGGAATTTAAATCAAGCATTTTGGGTAAAACTAATAATTTCTTTAGCTATTTTTTCTGCCATAATGTTTGTAATTATTCCACGTGTTGCAAAATGGTTTTTCAAGAAATTAGAGAGTGAAAAACATGCCCATTACATCTTTGTGCTTTCTGTGGTTTTCTTTGCAGCCTTTTTGGCCGAAGTAGCAGGAGTAGAGCCAATCATTGGAGCTTTCGTAGCAGGTTTGGCATTAAATCCGCTTATTCCGCATTCTTCTGCTTTGATGAATAGAATTGAATTTATTGGAAACTCATTATTCATTCCGTTTTTCCTTATTTCAGTGGGAATGTTAGTTGATGTCAGCGTTATTTTGAGCGGACCAACTGCTTTGATCGTAGCAGGAACTTTGAGTGTTGTGGCGATATTCGGTAAATGGATTGCAGCATTTTTTACTCAGATTGTTTTTAAATATACAAGAACCGAAAGACAGCTTATTTTCGGATTGAGCAGTGCGCATGCAGCGGCAACTTTAGCTGTAATTCTGGTGGGTTATAAAGCTAAAATTTTAGACGAAAATATCTTAAACGGAACGATTATCCTGATTCTGATTACATGTATTGTGGCGTCATTTGCTACTGAAAAAGCTGCTAAGAAAATTGCAATCTGTGAAGAAGAATTTTCACATGACGATACAGGAAGAGATCAAATTTTAGACGAACACATTCTTATTCCATTGGCTAAAACTTCTGCTGCGGCAAGTTTGCTAGATTTTGCGCTTTTGATAAAAGATAAAAAATCATCTAACCCAGTTACTTTGCTGACCATTGTTCCTAATAATAATCAGGCGGAAAAAAATATTTTGAAGTACAGAAAAGCAGCTGATAAATTTGTTATTCAAGGTTCAGCTTCAGAAGTTAAAATAAATACCATTGCCAGAATTGATCACAATCCTGCGAGTGGAATTGCCAGAACTTCAAAAGAAATTATGTCTGATATTGTGATCGTAGGATGGCCTAGAAAAACAGGATTTATTGATAAAATTTTTGGAGAAAATGTAGATTCTATAATCAATAATGTCGATAAGACTTTGTTTATCTGTAGATTTCAGAAGAATTTTATCGAAGAAAAAAGACTGGTTTTTATCTGCCCTCCATTTTCTGAAAGAGGTGTTGGTTTTCATTTGCTTCTTCAGAAAATATGCCGTCTATCACAAGAATTAAGCATTCCGATTGTACTTCATGCCGAATATAAAACGCACGAAACCATTCAGCAGATTGCTAATAATTTAAAACTAAATGCAAAATTAGGATTCAAAAATGTTTCGGATTGGGAAGATTTTGAAAGTATCTCAGACGAAATAAAGCCAACCGATTTAGTTGTCTTCAATCTTTCTAGAAAAGGTTCTGTTTCGTATCAGTCTATTTTTGATAAACTGCCACAGAAATTCGAGAAATATTTTGATAGCAATAATGTAATATTGGTTTATCCGCAAGATGATCGTAAAGAAAGTGCAATGGATGCTTACGAAGATTTTACTGCATCGCCTTTAGCAAAAGGAATTGAAGCTATAGAACAGATTGGACGAGGCATTGGAAGTATTTTGAAGAAAAATTAGGCAATCTTTAAAAGCTGCAAACCGAATAAATGAAACAAAAAGTCCTGTTAATTGTATTGATCGCAATTACTTTTACAGTAAGTGCACAGAATAAGATGAAAAGCACAAAAGAACTTATAGATAAAGCCGATCCAGGCTGGCCAATTGTGGAAGAGTGGATTAAAACTGCAAAAAATAAAGTAGAGATTCTGCCAGTTGATCAAGCGAGAGCAAACGAGACCTTGTATAAAACCCAAGTTACAACAAGGTCAACTATGGGAGCTGTAATTTTTATGACAGGTGGTCTTTTAATAGATGATGGATGGATTAGAATTTTAGGTTCTGGAAGTTCAAAATTTAATAGAACATTGCCAGATTGGAATAAAGGAAAATCATTTAATGAATTTGGCGAAACACCAAGTTTCCTGCTGATTGCTGATGACGCAATTGGCGGATTTTATTTATTGAATGGAGGCGGATTAGGAAATGATCTTGGAAAGATCTATTATTTCTCGCCTGATAATTTAGAATATGAACCGCTTGATATTACGTACTCGGAGTTTTTAGGTTTTTGTTTTAATAATGACTTGGATAAATTCTATGAAGGGAATAGATGGAATGGATGGCGTGAAGAGGTGTCAAAGTTAAAAGGTGATGAAGTTTTTAATTTTTATCCATTTTTATGGACAGATGAAGGAAGTGATATTAATAAAAATACACGAAAAGTTATCCCAATTCAAGAGCAATACAATTTAAATCTTGATTTAAGAAAACAAATTGGTTTCGGACAATAAAGCTTGAAATAATTTCAAAAGAACATAAATATGAATCACAATGCTAAGTCAATACGTCCATTTATAGGTTCTAAAAATTTTGAAATATCAAGAAGTTTCTATCGCGATTTAGGATTTGAAGAAACGGTTTTAGAATCTAATTTTTCGGTTTTTAAAACGGGAGAAATTGCTTTTTATCTTCAAGATTATTATGATAAAAGCTGGATTGAAAACACGATGATTTTTCTTGAAGTTGATAATGTTGAACTTTATTACAACGAACTTTTAGCTTTGAATCTTCCCGAAAAATATGAAGGAGCAAAATTAACTCCGATAAAATATTTAGATTGGGGAAGCGAATGTTTTCTTCATGATCCAGCTGGAGTATTATGGCATTTTGGAAAGTTTAAATAGGCAATATTTTTTGCCACGAATTGCACGAATTTCCACCAATTATTATTCAAATTATAGAGTAGACAAATTCGCGTAAATTTGTGAAATTTGTGGCAAGCAAAAAAAAATCATCTCAATCCAAAATCACCCAAAATACGAGTAGTGTTTTTTCGCTGATACCAATCATTATAAACCAATTCTAAATTTTTGACTTCAAATTCTCCAAAATCATAATCACGGAATTTCTCTGCAATTTCAATTAATTTTTTCGGATTGTGAAGCTTTTCCTGAAAACGCATTACTGTAGAATGTGCGGTAGAAATTTCATATCGACTATCTATAGATTGCTGTAATCCTGAATTTTTGAAATTCTCTCGAAGTTTATTTCGCAAATTATTCAACGTTTCATCACTTGGAAAACCCTGAATCATAATGGCCGATGGAGAAGCAGTTATACCTTTGTAGTGAATTTTTATTTTCTCAACATCGACCAGACTTCTGCAAATTACTTCGATATATTCGTTTGGTGAGATCTGATTTAAAGTAAATTTATCCGAACAAGAAATAATCGACATTACTGTAATATGAATATCTGAATCGGGATAAAAATACTGCTCGGGTTCAGCTTTTTTTAATTCACTGATAAATGACTGAATATTAGCTTTGATTTCATCATTTGGGCGAATAAGCAGTGTAATTCCGAAACGGGAATCTGATTCATTTTTAAGTTCAGAGTCAATAGAATATTTTCCTGCCGAAATGATTTCAGATGATGTTTTATAAAGCTGATTGTAATGTTCTGTTAAATTCATTTCTGTACGTTATTCTGCTTCAAAAATCGATTTTAGAAGCTTTTGCAAATCATGTTTATTGTTTTCTCCGCCACCTTTCCATTTCCCAATAATAATGCCGTTTTTATCAATAAGAACTTTGTGAGGAATTCCGCTTACGAAATAATCTTTATCAATAGAACTGTTATTTTCTAAAATTGAAATGTGTTTCCAAGATTCGATTTTATCTTTTTCAATGGCCTTTTTCCAAGCATCTGATTTTTCGTCTTTTGTAATGCTTATGATTTCAAAACCAAGCGATTTATAATTTTTGTATAACTCTCTAATATATGGTAATTCTTCGCGGCAAGGAGCACACCAGCTAGCCCAGAAATCAATTAAAACATATTGTTTGTTTTTAAAATCGGCAAGCGAAATGTCTTTATTATCAATGTCTTTCAGATTAAAATAGGGCGCTGGACTCCCAACTTTGCTTTGTTTAAAGTATTTTAATTTCTCGGACATTTCTTGTCCTTTTTCAGAGTTTCTTATTTCTGGCGTGAAATTTTCAAAAACTTCCACGAAAGTGTCATAAAAATTCATTCCAATAAAACGACTAACATGAAGTCGTATAAGTTGTAAAGCGTGGTATGAATTAGGATGATTTTTAGCAAAAACAAAATCAAGTTTTAATTCTTCAATATCATTTTGATCTTTTGCATTTTCCAATTCATCCAAACGAAGATTTAATTGATTTTTAATTATGGAGTCTTTTTCAATCGCAATTTTCGAATACACTTCTTTTTGCCGTTTTACGATTGAATCATGAACTTTTTTTGTGGGTTTATGAAGTTCTAAAATTTCTTTTTCAACTGCAGCTTCGTCTTGAGCGAAACCCAAAAAGTTTACAAAAAAGGTAAAAAGCAAAAAAAGAAGGTTTATTTTTTTCATTAAATAAGACTTTGTAAATGATAATAAAATACTAAGATTTAAGATTATTTCTTTTTTATTTTTTCAAGATTTTCTTTGACTCTAAACTTAACAATTTCTGTAATTAAGTCAAAAGGCATTGGATCTTTCAAAGGAAATTGGACAGAACCTTTTCCGGATTTATATTTACAAAGTTTTTCTGCAAATGCTTTATGTCCAGAAGGTAGAGCGTAAAGTCCGATATGGTTTTTGAAAGCCGCAAAATAAACCACAATTCCATTCTGCTCAAAAGCTGGCATCGAATAACTGATTTTTTCTTTAGCATCTGGAGCCGCTTTCTGAATCGTCATTCGGACTTTCTCCAGAACTTCTTGGACATCATTCGGAAATCCGCCAATGTATTCGTCTATGTTTTCGGGTTTTTTCACTTCCATTTTCTTTTGTTTTTTGAAGTTTCGAGTTTCAAGTTTCAAGTTTCAGGTTTCAGGTTTCAAGTTTCAAGTTTCAAGTTGCCTTTCTTTACAGTAAAATTTTTTACGCAGAGTTCGCTAAGATTTTTTAACTAGATACTTAAGTTAGATCCTGTATATTGAGTTCGCAAAGCGTTGTCTGTAAAAAGTTTTATCTGCACAAAGCTTTGTGAACTTTTTCATTTTAAATGACCCACAAAAAAACTTAGTGTACTTTGCGTAACCCTTTGCGATCTTTGCGGTAAAAATAGCATACAGATTTTGCGGTTAAATCATATGTTTAAGCAAGACCTTTAGGAAAACGATCCAAGACCAAATTTAATCGTAAATTATGCTCTAAATAAGCTTTTGCTCCAGCAAGAACCAAAGTAAAACCTTCAGTTGAGTTGCGAACTTGATCGATTATTTTATCCGAATCTCCGTGAAAACCAGAATTGGTTATACTCACAAAAGTTTCATTTTCATTTAATGGACTAAAAACCCATTCGACTAAAGTAATTTCGTCTGGATTTCCCCATTCGATTACAATCTTTTTATTTTCTTGCACAACAAGTGTGGTTACTGAAAGCGAAAAACCATACATTTCCCAAGTCCATTCGGTTTTTTGATTTTCTTCTAATTTTCCTGATCCTTTCGTAAACCAAAATTTACTCGTAATCTGAGGATCAATAAAAGCCTGAAAAACCTCTGAAACAGGTTTTCTAATCAGCATTTCGGCCTTTGCATATTTATTGTTTTCTGTTTTCATGGTTTAATGTGTAAAATGTGTAAGGTAAAATAGGAGTTTTTTTTCGGACTTCTAATTTAAGAAAGAAATTTTGAAAAGAGAATAAAAAAATCCATACAAGTATTTTGACCTGTATGGATTTGTTATACTAAATTTAAAATCTATTCTCTTATTGTAGTTTTATCATGCAATGCTATTTCGGCAATTTCATCTTTTCGTTTAAAGCTTACGCCTGTATGTTGCTGCATGTATTTGATAAGATCGTTTGCTGCTTTTACCATTTGCGGAGTTCCTCCAATACGGTCATGAAAACTAATTGACATTTGTCGGCGCTGCGTTTCACTTTCGGCGTATAATTGATCAAATTCCATTTTAACTTGTTGGAAGAATTGATCTGCCGAAAAGTTTTTCCCTTCAATCAAAACAATATCATTACATCTGAGCGTATAGGGAACAACTGTAAAATCTTTATTTTTTACCTGTATAATAAAAGGTTCATCGCGGCTAAGATCGTCTATGTGATATTTAAAACCAAGTTCTTGTAAGATATCCAACGTATTTTGCCCTCGGCGTAGCCAGTTAGCATTGTAGCCAACAGGAGTAAAGCCTGTGACTTTTTTTATGGCATCGACTCCATCTTTTATAAACTTTTTTTCTTCGTCATACGGCATGGTGTATTGCGTACTCCAGCTCATTCCGTGTGCGGCAGCTTCGTGGCCTCTTTGGACAATTTCTTTCGCCAGTTCGGGATTTTTTAACACAGCGGTTCCAACCATATGCGAAGTTACTTTTACGCCTAATTTATCCCAATTATCAAGCATACGCGGAATGCCTTCTTTGTATCCGTATTCATACCAAGTTGCAGAAGGTAGGTCTATAAAACCTTTTTGTATATTTTGTGGAAACGGGCTTTCAGCATTTTGAGGCTGTCCGCCAGCTTCAAATTGCATTGAGATCGAAACCACTAATCTGGAACCATCTGCCCATTTTGTTTTTTGCGGGGAGAAAAGAGGTGTATTTTTCGAAACTTCCGAAAAGGTTTCAATGGGATTTATCATTCCAACCATTCCTATTATTCCAGTTTGTTTAATAAAATTTCTTCTTGAACTCATGATGTTTATTTTTTAATTAAAGTATCAATTGCCCAGCTGTTATAATCTGCAAAATGCAAAAGCAAAGCAAAAAAAGCGATGTGAATTAATTGCGACGGAATAGCTTCCCAGTTCTCAATCATTGAAGTGCCAAATAATAAGATGAGCATAACGGCTGCTCCAGCAACTAAAGAAGGTTTAGTAAAGATACCTAATAATAAGAAAAGGCCGATTGTAAATTCGGCTATTGGTAGAATATAGCTGAATGGTGTTATAATGATTTTAGGCAGCATTGAATTTTCAAAGCTACCAACCATCCAATTGCTGAAAGAGACAAGTTTTGGCAGACGAACTAATCCGTGGCCAAACATACTGATAGCGATTGCAAGACGTAATAATAAAAAAGAGGTTGTTTCCATATTGATGTGATTTTATAATACAAAGTTGCTGATAACGACTTTTTAAAATTTGTACAATCATTGGAATAATTTGTATTTTTGGAAGATGGAAATTAGAAACTTACACCGTCCTTTTGAACTTCAGTTTTTAGAAGTTTTAGAATACGAACCAAAAGAACGTAAAAACACCTTCTTTGAAATGGTGTTTGTTTTAGAAGGAAAAGGAACTCAAATTATCAACGATCACCGATTGCCGTATAGCAGTGATAAGTTTTTTCTAATTTTTCCTCAAGATACGCATAGTTTTGAAGTCACTGAGAAAACCAAATTTTTCTTTATACGCTTTAATGACAGTTATCTTAAAACACAAAACAGTGACTGGATTCAGAAGTTGGAATTTATTTTCCATAACCACAATCATATGCCGGGCTGTATTTTAAAAACTATAATAGACAAACCTTTAATAAGAGCAATGATAGAAGCGCTTATTAGAGAAGAAAAAAGTCAGTTTCCGCAGCAGCAAGAAGTTATAAGACAAATTATAAATACAATTATAACGATAGCAGCGAGAAATATTTCGCTTATGACTCCTCTCTCTGTAAGTGAGGTTAATGCAGTGCCAAGTCTAGATTTATTGAACTATGTTCATCAAAATATTTATCGTCCAGATCAATTAAAAGCAACGAATATGGCATCAGCATTTAATATTTCGCCCAAATATATAAGTGAGTATTTTAAAAACAAAACAGGGCAAAGCATACAGGAGTATACAATCGCGTACAAAATAAAACTAATTGAAACACGACTGAAATATACCAATATGCAAATCAATGAGATTGTATATGAATTTGGTTTTAGTGATGCAAGTCACTTGAATCGACTGTTTAAAAAACATAATGGAGTAAATCCAAGTGACTATAAAAAGCAGTTTAAAAGTGTTGACAAGGTCTAATTCTGAAATTTAAGATTGTTTTTTATCAATCCATTTCCCAACAGTTGGCGCAACGTAATTCTTCATTTGTTCGAGTAAATCGTCAATATTTTCGCTAACCAAAAGCATTTCTCGGTTTACTTCTTTCAGCAATCCTTTTTCGGTCATAGTTTGCAATAATTCAATCAGGGAATCATAATAACCGTTTACGTTTAAAACAGCGATTGGTTTTTTATGTAATCCTAATTGTGCCCAAGTTAGCATTTCGAAAAGCTCTTCAAGTGTTCCAAAACCTCCAGGAAGCGCAATTACGCCATCGCATAAATCGTTCATTTTGGTTTTTCTTTCGTGCATGCTTTCTACCAAAATTAATTCGGTTAAGCCTAGATGAGCAATTTCTTTTGATCTTAAAAAGTTCGGAAGCACGCCAATTACTTTTCCGCCTGCATTTAAAGCTCCGTCTGCAACAGCGCCCATTAAACCTACATTTGCACCGCCGTAAACTAATTCTATATTTTGTTCGGCCAAAGTTTTCCCTAAAGCAGTGGCTTGTTCTTCATAAATTTTTTCAGTGCCAAAACTAGAGGCGCAGAAAACAGTTATTCTTTTCATTGATCTTTTATTATTTGTTTAGAATTGCTATAATTAAATAGAATATTTTGTCCATTCAAATTAATTAAAAATGTATAGTAAATACATTAGATATGTCATTATCGTTAATAAAAACAGCTATTCCAGTTTGTTCAAAAGGTGATGGTGGAAATTCAATATTAACAACCCATGTATAATTTTTAATATCTAAAACACTTTCATAAAAAGCAATAGGTTTCAATATTTTTCCAAATATTTTATTTTCATTTTTATATACTAGTGCCTTGGCTAAAACTGTTTTAATAGTTAAATTAGGTTTTATATTTTTTAATTTGGTCAATATATCATTGCCGTGTAGTAATAGCTCGATTTCGCTCGATTCATCAGAAATGATAAAAAAAGTATCATTTCCTCTACAGCCCGATTTCCCTTCTATAACCCAGACTTGTCCTTTGATATCTAAGAATTTATCAACTAATTTAGTATGGTTTTCAATAGTCAATGGAATAAATTTTAGGTTAATGTATTCTTGAGCTATCTTCAGTGCTTCATTGCTATCTAATTTTGCATTCATTATTTTAACTCTCTAAATAAAAAGATCATTATAATTTACCGTGATTAAATTTAGCCAAAATTACTTCTAACATTTTACATTTCATTTCTTCACTTCATATTCAAAATATGGAAAATCAGTGTCATTAATAGAAAATGTCAGTTCATTGATTTTTTCGGCTCCTAGTTTTAAAACAGCTTTTTGAGAACGGAAATTTTCTGCTCCGATATGAAAAAGTACCGAATTAACATGCTGGAAAGCATAATCCATCATTAATTTTTTATTTGAACTATTATATGGTCCGCCCCAATATTTTCTTGTAATGAAAGTGTAGCCAATTCCAACATTCGATTTTTCTGGATTATAGTCATAAAAACTTGTTGTTCCCATTACTTCATTGGTTTGTTTGTCAAGAATTAGAAACGAACTTTTTGTGATTATTATGTCAAAATAAGTTTTAAAACCTTCTCTTGTATATCGATCTTTTACAGGATTCTGTTCCCAAATTAAAGGATCAGAGGCAGCTTCAAATAATGCTTCAAAATGTTTTTCTTCTAAGGGAATTAATTTTGAGATTTCGTTTTCTAAAAAATCTGGCTGTAAATTGAAGTTGTTTATTGTCATATTTTTTTAATTGTTTAATAATTAATAACACAAAGTTTGTCATTTCGAGGAACGAGAAATCTTCGCAAGAAACTCCACAACGAGAGTCCAGCCTTTGTCGAGCTACTTATGGAGATTTGCTTCGTCAGTTCGCTAGCGCTCGGGTCTCATTCCTTGAAATAACAAGATTATCTATAATATATTTATAAAAAAATTATATCTGTTTAATCTGCACACAAGAAACATTTTGCATTTTAATCTGTTTCCCTACTTTCTTTAATAATCCGGTTTTAGAATCTCTTTTAAAAACAACTATATTATTAGTTTGAACATTCGAAGCAACTAGAAATTTTCCGCTTTCGTCAATAGCAAATATACGCGGATGTTTTCCTCGTGTAGATTGATAGCCAATGTTTTTCAATAATCCGTTTTCATCAATAGAGAATATCGCAATATTGTTTTCTTTACCTCGGTTTGTCGCGTAAAGAAATTTTCCATCAGGAGAAATATGAATATCAGAACTTTCAAAACCTTCTTTGATTTTGTCGTGATGTGTGGCAATGCGCTGCACTTTGTTCAAAACACCATTTTCATAATTGTAAACACTTATCTGTCCCGCCATTTCTTCAATACAATATCCCCATTTTTGATTTGGATGAAAAGTAAAATGTCTTGGTCCAGCTTCTAAATCAGTTTTTGTAAATGGATTTTGAGTTTCAATTAAAGGTTTTTTCTGATTTTCATCAAAGGCATAACAGCGAATTTTATCTGCACCTAAATCGGGTAAAAACAAATAATCGCACTTTGGAGAAAATACAGCTGAATGTACATGAGATTTGGTTTGTCTTTCTTTATTTACACTTCCGTCTGCATATTGAAAATTCTGCGCAATAGAATCGATTTCACCATTTTCTAGAATTGGATAAACCGAAACGCTTCCTTCTGTATAATTGGCATTGGCAAGCCATTTTCCGTTTTTATGCACGCTGACGTAGACTGGATTTTCGCCACCGCTTCTTTGGCTGTTTAAAAAAGTCAAAGTTTTTGCTGTGGGATTAAATTCAAAACTGCTCACGCTTCCTGCATTTGGAGTTTTAGTATCTGTGCAAGCATAAACATATTTACCGTTTGGAGAAACCGTTAAATATGATGGATTCACAATATTTTTAACCGAAGTAAACTTAGTTAGTTTTCCGCTCAAAGTATCCAATTGATAAACCTGAATTGTTTCAGCCGTTTTATCACGATTATAAGAACCCAAAAAGACGTAAGTGCTTTGAGAAAAGACACAAAACGAAACTAAAAGATTAAGCGTGAGGAATAGATTTTTTAAATTCAATTTTTTAAGGATTAAAAAGATCATAAAATTGTACTTTTTTATTCTTGTAAAGTACTGCTTTTTAATCCTTAATTTTGAACTTATTTGCAAGTTTTATCAAATTCTAAAAGAAGTTTTTTGTTAAATTTAATAGGTATCAAAGTATCTTCGGCAACATCATATTTGTATAACTCTTTTTCGGAAGGATCAAAGGTATATCTTGCAATTGTTGTAATTCGATCAGGATAAGATTCATGCAGGTTAAAATCATATGTTTTTGAAAAAGTATCTGCATCATCCTCTTTTGGATTAGGACTTCCTTCTACAATAATTCCATAAGATGTCCCTCCATTTTTCCTGATTGCTTCATTTAGTCCTTTCGTCATATCTACAAAAGTTGGAGAAGTGGTTAAAATGTCAAACACAACATCAAGACACGTTTTAGATTTTTTATTTTCTTTTAGTGCCAGAGGTTGAGTAACATCTTGTTTTATTTCTTTCTTAATTTTTGCATCTGGTATTTTTGGAGTGTCTTTTTTTTGGCAGGAAACTTCAAAAATTAAGATAATTACAAATGAAAGTAATATTCTATTTTTCATTTTTTCTTTTTTCAACAAAAGTAGTATATTTCTTTCTTTTTATTAAGCTTTCTGGACCAAATAAATATTAAAATATATTTTTATTTAATTGTTTTCCACCATTGTTGAAAAACTTGTTTGTCGTTTTTTAATTCAACAGCTTCGCCAATCATTGGAGTAATTAACGGAATTGGGTTTTCAGATAAATTATTTAATTCAGTCACTTTATTTAAAGGTTCGTCCCAAGAATGTAGTGATAAAGCAAATTTCGAAGAATGTACAGGAAATACCCTTTTAGCTTTCAAGTCTTTCATCGCTTTTATTACATCTTCTGGCATGTTGTGAATATATTTCCATTTCTCATTGTATTGGCCATTGTCAAGTAAAGCAATATCAAACGGGCCATATTTCTCACCAATTGCAGCAAAATGTGAATCGTAACCGCTGTCTCCACCCAAATACATTTTAAAATCTTTGGTTTCCAGAATAAAAGAAGTCCAAAGCGTGTTGCATCTTTTAAAACCTCTGCCAGAAAAGTGACGGGAAGGAGCAGTATGAATGGTTAGATTTTGATCTAATTCGATTTTTGAATACCAATCTTTCTCAACAATAATTTCAGGAGAAAAGCCCCAGAATTCTAAGTGAGAACCTACGCCAAGAGCAGTGATTATCTTTTTGGTTTTAGGTTTTAATTTTAAAATCGTATCGTAATCCAAATGATCATAATGATCGTGCGTAATCAATAAATAGTCAATTTCTGGAAGATCTTCAACTGTATAAATATCAGAACCTTTAAAGGATTTTGTTGTGCCAGGAATAGGAGAGGCGTTACCGCTGAAAACAGGATCAATCAAAAAACGTTTTCCTTCCAGCTGAATAAAATAAGACGAATGCCCGAACCAAACTAAAATATCTTGATCTAAAGGAAGTTCTTTTAAATTGGTTTTTATAGACGGAATCAAATCTGTCGGGATTTTTCGATCTACTTTTTTAAAGAAAAATTCAAATAAAACTCCAGCCATACTTGCTCCTTCAGCTAAATCTGGCGTAAAACTCTGATTTTCGAATTTTCCATTTTTATATTGAGGTGAATTTTGAATCTGAATTAATCTTGCGCCCGAAGGTGCTTTTCCGAATTTTGGATGCTGCAGAAACATATAAATTGCCAAAACAATTAGGCATAAAAGAATTAGGAATGTTATCATTTATTTTG
>Ga0308157_10002884_pt1 | contig 26661 bp, 21 predicted proteins | sample PhyBR1_FD_201035 | JGI IMG/M metagenome (GOLD analysis project Ga0308157, IMG submission 201035) | Phyllosphere microbial communities from UC Gill Tract Community Farm, Albany, California, United States - DLSLB.R1 | ecosystem: Host-associated > Plants > Phyllosphere > Unclassified | place: USA...
GCTCGTCCACAATGTCACGCTGGATTCACCACGTTGTGCAAGCACCAGCACGGCGCGCTCGATCAGCGCGTGTCGCTGGAGGGTGAGGGGAGCCGTCATGGACATTTCCTGGAAATAATTCGGCCTGGTGGTGACACAGCGAGAATGATTCTCCGATGCGCCGGGGGCAGGGCTTCAGGCGGGACGTTGATGAAACTACGCGAGACGATCACACGGAGGGCTGCGGTGCATGCGCTGTCTTGAGAGGCACGGAAGCGACTAACTGTAACAGGTTATCAATATTAATCGGCTTCACCAGATGCTCGTCGAATCCGGACGCCAGCGCGCGCGACCGGTCTTCGAGCTGGCCGTAGCCCGATATGGCGACGCAGAAAGGCGCAGCTTGGGCCAGAGTAGCGCGCAAGCTCCGGACCAGATCGTAGCCAGTCATCCCTGGCAGGCCGATATCGCACAGGATCACATCGAATGCGCCGGTACATGCCAGTGTGAGTCCGGCAACGCCATCGAACGCCTTGATCACGGTGTGGTTCTCCGAACACAACACCATCTCCAGCATCGCGCTGGCATCAAGGTTGTCTTCGACCAGCAGAATGTGGTGGCGCAATGCGGGCGATGGGGGGACAGGCACCACGGCAAGGGGCGCATCGGTCACCTCGAGCAGCGGCAGCCTGACCGTGAAGACCGTGCCGCGGCCTAACCCGGGACTGGCTGCGCTGACGCTGCCGCCATGCATCTCGACGACATTGCGGACGATATTCAAGCCGATCCCCAGGCCACCCTGGGAGCGGGCCAGTGTCCTGGGACCCTGCGCGAACAGCGTGAAGACAGTGGGCAAGACGTCGGCAGCGATGCCGTCGCCGTCATCTTCGACCGTCACGACCACGTCACTACCGATCACGCAAGCCCGAAGACAAATGCTGCCGCCAATCGGCGTGAATTTCGACGCGTTGACCAGCAAGTTCGAGAACACTTGCGCCAGCCTGACACCATCGCCGAACACCCGGATGGCGCGATCGGGCACCTCGATGATCAACTGCTGCCTGCGCTCATTGACACGCGCCTGCACGGTGTCCACCGCATTTGCCAGCTGCTCGGCAACCAGCAGCGCCTGCTTGTGCAGTTCGATCTTGCCGCTGCTGATGCGCGCCGCGTCGAGCAAGTCGTCCAGCAAGCGGGAGAGTTGGCCCACCTGGCGGTCAATGATGCTCTTGATGTGTATCAGCTCGGTCGATGGGGCGGGCATCCTGCCCAGCATCGCGCTGGCCATGCTGATCGGCGCGAGCGGATTGCGCAACTCATGGGCCAGCATTGCAAGAAATTCGTTCTGACGCCGGTTTGCGGCTTCCGCCTGTGCGCGCAAGTCTTCAGCATCGAACGTTGCCAGCAGCAGATGCTGGTTGGCGCTGCACAGGATGGCATTTTGCTCCATCAGCGCATCGTGCGCGCCGTCGGCGTCGTGCAGCGGCGCTGGCGTGGTCATCGGCATAGGTAGGCTATTGATTCCTGGTTATGTTGACCATCGGCTACTATTGGTCGCAATAAACGGTCATCATACAACCTTAAGGCACGTTGGCAACAGATATTGGCTGAATGATGACTTTTGCCGTGATTTCAATACAATCGATCGCGCGCTGGGAAAGCAAAAATAAATCCGGGCCTCCCACGAGGCAAATTGTCGTGGAGGCGACTTGCCACCTTACTCAGTCGGTGCGAGCCGACCGTCGTACTGCGTCGAAGTAGTGATTGTCACCCTCGTCAGTGCACGTGTTGTTGAGTTGCAGGCCGGCCTCATCGAGCAATCGCTCGTATTGCGCTTTACCAGGCGACACAGAACGCTGTCCGGTCAGCACGTCTTCCCACTCGCACTTCTGATGTGGTGCAGTGAACAAGAAACGGCCACCTGGTTCGAGTGCTTCTGCTACTTTGTTGATCAGCTTTCGCTGGTCGTCTTCCGACAGCAGAAACATGAGTCCGATTGCCAGGAGGCCGTCGAAGGTTCGACCGAAAAAGGTACTGTCCTGCACTGTCTCACACGCTGCATGCGCATCGCCAAATCGCCGTGCAAACATGGACACCAGCGTCGGAGAGGCGTCGATGCCAAACACCGTCAAACCCTCTTCGGCGAGTGTTGAGGAAACCGGGAAGCCCGATCCGCAGCCGACATCCAGGACCTCGCCGCCCGGCGGCAAAGCACTTGCCCAGCGCCGGATGACATCGCGACCGGTGTCAGAACGGAGCGTGGCAAACGCTGAAGCGATATGTTCCCAGCCATTGTCCTGATTGTTGATCACCACGAATCTCCGGTCAGATGATGGGTTAACCTTGACCAGTAGCGGCAGCTTGGCAGCGATCGACCCGGCGCATCAATCGTAAAACGCTGTCAGGTCGCGCGGTATTTGGCCTGATTTGACGACCAGTTTACCTGGGCCGTGCTCAAATTGGGATTGCCGCGTGCCATCAAGACGGCCACTTGCCGCCGTCGTTTACAGCGAAAACACAACGCATGGGCGTTGTGTTTTCAAAGTACGCGAGATGGTTGCGCCTTACTGGAGAAGCTGGTGGCGAATCAAGCCGGAATAACGCGGCAACCTGCTGCATTGAGAGGCCGCATTGTGATTGATCCGCAGAGAGGCCCTGGCTGGGCAGTGGCCAGTCATGGTCCTTCACTAGCGCTGTGCAACGGCCGATGAGATCACCACCATATCAGCGAAGCGCGGGTCTGGCGCGTAGGTCATGAGCATGTCGTCACCGAATTCACCAAGATTGAATTCCATGGTAACTCGACCATCTCCCGACGCAAATTTATAAGGGGCGACAGCAAGAAGACGCATCGGTTGCTGTTTATCGATTTTAGTGTCGATCGTGCGGGTGCCTGGTCGTACTTTCAGGCGCCAGCCATTCGCCAGATCGTAGGTTCCGGCAATTTGCCGGGCTTGTTCTTCCTGAATCCGAACCGGTTTTGCTGCTGCGCTGACAATCACGGACGTGACTGGCGCCGTGTCACTTTGTGGATACGGCCAACTCTGCGCGCCAGAAGTTGGGGCGAGAAGAAATAGGGTTGCGGGAAGCAAAACAGATGAAATGCGCATGATATCTCCTTGCGAAATATAGGCAGAGGCGCCTGTTCTGGCGTTGCGCAAGAAGGGCGTGATGCCTTGTCGTCGGGAAAACATTGACCACGTCCGAGGCCGTCGTGAGTCAGAATGGAGTTTAGGTCGGGTGGGTTGAACGGCAAGCGTAAAACCATGATCCTGACTAAATTGACTATTGGCTCAAAAAGTCAGATGCAAACGACATGACACACGATTGGTCTTGTCGTTTTCAGATTCGTATCAAATCCAAAAAGCTGAGCGGTAATATCCCGCAGACGCGAGGCAGCCGGTGTATTTCCAATCAGGCTCGCAGCCATGAAAAAGGCGCAGTCAACATTAAATAGAGACTAGCTTTGAACTGACGAGTAGTCCAATGGTCCAACCCCTGTCCCGAGCGTCAGGAGTCGATCATGAAAGCGCCACGTTTCAAGGGCTGGTTCGCAAAACTGCCTTCGCTGAACCAGCCGCAGCGCCGGCAAGTGCTGGATGCCCTGCATCCTGCAGCCGGGCTGGATCAGGTGATCACACTCATCACTGAGGTCAGAACGCCAGGCCGCTGCTGCCCCAGATGCGGCAACGAGCATTGCTACCGGCATGGTTTTGCCAACGACTTGCAGCGCTACCGTTGCTGTGCCTGCGGCCGCACCTTCAACGACCTGACCGGCACGCCGCTGGCGCGGCTCAGGCACAAAGCCAAATGGCTCGCGTATTCGCAGGTGCTGCTCGATTCACTGCCCGTACGCAAGGCCGCAGACCGGGTCGGCGTACACCGCAATACCGCCTTTCGCTGGCGACACCGCTTCCTGCATTGGGTCAAGCTCGACCGGCCCGCGCTCCTGAATGGCATCGTCGAGGCTGACGAAACATTTCTGCTCGAGTCACAAAAAGGTTCCCGCACACTCGATCGGCCACCGCGCCACCGCGGCGGTCATGCTGCCAAACGGGGCATTTCCGGTGAACTCGATTGCATCCTGGTCGCGCGCGACCGCGAAGGGCGCACCATCGATGCCGTTACTGGGCGCGGTGCGCTCAAGACTGCGCAACTCGAGCGTGACTTGCTACCCAGGCTCGACAGGCAGGCCTTGCTGGTCAGTGACGGCCACCCCGCTTACCGCGCCTTTGCCCGCAAGCACAGCATCGCGCACGAAGCGGTCAATGTGCGCGCCGGTGTGCGTGCAAGGCGTCTGGGCAACCTGGCCATTCACGTGCAGAACGTGAACGCCTACCACCAACGCTTCAAGGCCTGGCTACAGGGCTTTCGCGGCGTGGCATCGCGCTACCTGACCAATTACCTGGGCTGGCGCTGGGCGCTGGATGGAAAGCGAGTTATTTTGCCGGAGCAATTGCTTTGCATTGCTATCAGTGTCATCAACAGATAACGCTGACTGAGCCATGAAAAATGCCGGCAGCGCCGGCATTAAAAATTCCCACGAACGCAGGAACTGAGAGCGACCGTCACACGCCGCCGTTGGCGGCGTGTGCGGCGCCATGCTTAGAACGCGTGACGGATACCGACGGTCAGGACCGATGGATCGGCGCTCAGCGCGCTGATGGCCGGGACGCTCGAGACCGGGGTCACGTTGTTCGACGACGCGTTGATGCCGAAGGCAGCGCGGTTGTTGTTGCTCAGCTGGGCGTAGGTGCCGTAGAAGTTGGTGCGCTTCGACAGCGTGTAGGTGTACGACACGGCCACGGTGTTGCCCTTGGCGCCGTTGTTCAGCTTTTGCTGCTGGAAGTTCAGGAAGAACTTGTTCGCGCCCATTGCGTACGATGCGCCGATGTTGGCGTTCTTGTACTCGACGCCATTGCTGGCGGTGGTGCCTTCCAGTTCGGCTTCCAGGTAGTTACCCTTGATTTCGAAGTCGCCGAATTTGTAGCCGGCGCCAAAGGCCATTTCCTTGTCGTCGCCCGAAGCAAGGCGCTCGATGGTGTGGTAACCGGCGCCCAGGTACAGGCCGCCGATCTTGTATTCCAGCGCGATGCCCAGCAGGTCGCCCGATGGGTCGACGGTTTTTTCGGCGGTCGAGTAGGCGGCGTTGACGACGAAGCCCGACAGGTCGTTCGATTTGTAGTTGATCGAGTTCGACAGGCGACGGGTCAGACGGTTGGTGCCGAAGGCCGACAGGTTGCTGCCGTACATGCCCTGGCCGTTGATGTCCGATGCGGCGGCGACAGCAGCGATTGGCGAGTATTCGCGGCCCAGGGTCACGGTACCGAAGTTGCCTTGCAGGCCGACCACGGCGCGGCGGCCGAAGGTTTGCGTGTCGGTGGCACCGGTATCCAGCGCGACGCCGGCTTCGATGTTGAACATGGCTTTCAGGCCATTGCCGAGATCTTCGGTACCGCGGAAGCCCAGACGGCTGCTCGACTGATTGCCCGAGCTGACGGTGGTACGACGGTCTTCACCCGGCACGTCGGTGTCTTCGAGAGCGACGGCCGCGTCCATCACGCCATAGATCTGGACGTTGGTTTGGGCGGATGCGAACAGTGGCAGGGATGACAGCACGGCGGCGGCCAGGAACTTATACTTCATGAAGATCTCCAGTTTGGTTTCGACAAGATGTTGAGTTTGTAATCAACTCAGATCGACAGCGATCTTATCGAGACTATGTGTCGAGTTCATGACAGCTTGGCACTGTTGTTTTTATGCAATAGGACGATCAACGTGCCTGATGTTTCGGGCATCAGACCACGTGGCCCGCAATGGGCAGCACGATATCGATGCGCGTCCCCGGCGGCTCGTCGGCGCCGATCGTGATATCGCCCTGCATCGCCCAGACCCGCTCGCGCATACCGATCAGCCCCAGCGATTCGGCCTTGCCCATGTCTTGCGCGCGGATGCCCCGGCCGTCGTCCTGGATCGTCAGCAGCAGGTCGCCATTGGTACGGTACAGGTTCACGCACACGTGCTGCGCACCGGCATGGCGCGCGATATTGGTCAGCGCTTCTTGCACGATGCGAAAGATGGCGGTGCTGGCCGCATCGTCCAGCCGCAATTCGGCTTCGTCGGCGAGGACGGTGCAGGCAATGCCGTGGCGTTCGGTGAATTCGTCACGCAAGCCCTGCAGTGCGAAGTACAGCCCGCCTTCGTCGAGGGCGCGGGGACGCAGGTTGGTGGCGATCCGGCGCAGCGACGCGATGGCCGTGAGCAGATTGTTTTCCATGCCGCCGAGCAGGGGCGTGCTGGCCTCGGGCAAGCGCTCGACACGGGCAAGCAGCGTGAGGTCCATGCGCAGCGAGGCGAGCAGTTGCCCCAGGTCGTCGTGCAGCTCGCGCGCGATATGGGTGCGCTCTTCTTCGCGGATGCTCTGCAGTGCCGACGACAGCTGGCGCAACTGGTCGTGCGAGCGCGCCAGCGTCTGCTGGACCAGGTGGCGCTCGGAGACATCGCGCAGGATCACCGTGTAGATCGGCCGGCCTTCGTGCTCGACGCTCGAGATCGACCCTTCGATGGGAAAGCGTTCGCCATCGCTGCGGATGCCGGTGACGGCGTAGTCGGTGGCGCGCCGGCCAGCGCGCCCGAGGCCGGCGGGAAAATAATCGGGCGGGGTGCGGGCATCAGCGCCGGGCGCGAGGATGAAGCGCGCCAGCGGGCTGCCCTGCAGGCTGGCCACGCCCGTATCGAACATGCGCGCCGCCGCCGGGTTGGCCAGCAGGATCGTGGTGTCCTGGCCGACCGACAGGATGGCGTCGCTGGCGCTGTGCAGGATGCGCCGGCTGTCGCAGGCGCGCGCGGCGCGCTGGTCGAGGCTGCGGTTGCGCCGCAGGTGCATCGTGCGCTGGAGTTTCATGCGGGCAGGGGCGAGAAGGCCACGGGTGCGGGCCGGACCTTCTACACTACGCGCACGCTCCGCCGGGGCCTTGAGAGGTCACAATCCACGGAATGGCACGCGTGCCCCGCAACGCTGTCACATCTGCTTGAACAGGTGCAAAAAACTGCGGCTGACTTCGAGCTTCTCGGGCCGGCCCTTGACCATCACCAGATGGCGGCCACGGATATCGCGCGTCACGCCTTCGATGGCATTGACGTTGACCAGCGTCGCGCGGTGGATTTGCCAGAACAGCGAAGGATCGAGCTCATCGGCCAGGTCACGTACCGGCTTGCGGATCAGCGCCTCGAAGCCGCTCGTCTGCACGCTGGTGTATTTTTCGTCCGACCGAAAGAACAGGATGTCTTCGACCGGAATCATGCGCAGGTCCTGGCCGATGCTGGCCTGGATCCATTGCAGGTGCTTCGGCTTGGGCGAGGCGATCTTTTCGGCCAGCTGGCTCAGCATGGCGCTGACGCTGTCGTTCACATTGGCCTGCGGGCGCTCGAGGCGCTCTTTCAGGCGGTCGACCGTCACCCGCAGACGGTCCGGCTCGGTCGGCTTGAGCACGTAGTCGATGGCCCCGCGTTCGAACGCTTCCACCGCGTACTGGTCGTAGGCGGTGACGAACACGACCAGGCTCTTGTCGCCGATGTCGCGCGCCGCTTCCATGCCGGTCTTGCCCGGCATGCGGATATCCAGAAACGTCAGGTCAGGCTTGAGTTCGCCCACCAGCTGGACTGCCTCGTCACCATTCTTCGCTTCGCCGACGATCTGCAGTTCTGGCCAGGCATCCTGCAGGCGCATGCGCAGCTGGTCGCGCATCAGTCTTTCGTCATCGGCAATAATCGCGGTGGGCATGGTGGTCTCTTGACAAGGTTGTTATGAAAAGTGATTGAATGATTATTCAATGAAAATGACCAATAGGCAAGTCGTCGATTGCCGCTCCCCCGTTGGCCAAATGATTACTTGGACAACTGGTAGGGCACTTCGATCGTCGCGATCACGCCGCTCGGGCTGTTGGCGCCGATGTGCAGCCAGCCAGCGTCGCCATGCAGCAGTTTCAGGCGTTCGCGGATCGTCTGCAGGCCCAGGCCGGTGCCGTCGCTGGGCATCACGCCAAAGCCCACGCCGTCGTCGGCCACGGTCACGCGCAGGCGGCTGTCGACGACCTCGGCAACAATGTTCAGGGTGCCGCCTTCGGGCTTGCACTCCAGCCCGTGCTTGATGGCGTTTTCGACCATCGACTGCAGCATCATCGGCGGAAAGGCCGCGCTGCGCAGGCCGTCCGGCACGCGCAGATTGACGGTCAGGCGTTCTTCCATGCGCATCTTCAGCAGGTCGAGGTAGGCATTGACCATGTCGACCTCGCGCCCCAGGCCGGTCACGACGGCGTTGTCGCGCATCTGCGGCAGCACCGCGCGCAGGTACTGGATCAGGCTGCGCTGCATGGCTGAGGCGCGTGGCGGGTCGACGCGGATCAGGTGCTCGACCGACGCCAGCGTGTTGAATAAAAAGTGGGGCTCGACCTGCGCCTGCATCATCTGCATTTTGGTTTCCATCAGCTGGCGCTGCATCGCTTCGCGCTCGGCGGCCGCGTTGGCCACCTGAGCTTCGGCATCGGCGCGCTTCTTGCCACCGACCAGCGCTTTGGTGCCGAACAGCGCCAGCAGCAACAGCACGACGAAGTTCATGAACCAGGTGGATGCCTGCTTGTGATAGCGCGACACCTTCTGTTCGGCGGCGTCTTCGACGGCGGCCTCGATCGCGTTCGACAATTCTTCGCCGATTTGCGGCGGCAATTCAATGTGGACCGAGTCGCTGCCGGGCGAGATATTCACGGCGCCGGTGCTGGAGGAGGGCGCCGTCGCCGTCACTGGCGGGCCCGGTGGTGCGTCGGGTGTGTCCGGCACGGCAGGGACCTCGGGCGTTTCCGGTGTCGTTGCCGGGGGCGGTTCTGCCGCGCGCGTCCGGGTGCGGGGATTGAAGCGGATGCCGCTCTCGTCGATCAGGATGCTGGCGTCGCTGCGGCGGCCGGATTCGCGCTCGGCGCGGGCGATTTCTTCTTCGGCCGGGCCGTTGAACAGTTCTTCCTGCAGGATGCCGGCGGCGGTCAGGGTCAGGCCGGCAAAAAGAAGAAACTTCCACCATGACAGCTGGGTGACCCAGGTCGCCACGCCGTCGAAAGCGCGGTAGAGCCAGGACAGGGTGCCGGCCAGATGGTGCTGTGTCGTGCTGCGTGCTTGCATGGCGTCGTCGATCGTCGGAGGATGTTGCATCGGCCCGAAGCGGCGGCCGTTGGAATGATGCAACTTTAACGCGCCGCGCGCGTCAGGGCCAGTTTCCTGCGACAGCCTGCACAAATCGGGGAATGGACGGGGCGTGTGTTCGCATCACGTTGACCATGTGGCGGCGCCGACGTTCGTTGAACGCGTGGACGGGGAACCCGTCCACCCTACAATGCATGTTGGCGATCCTTGAGGAAAGCGCGCGCGGCGGCGGCCGACAATGGCGCGCTGAACCATTGTCCCTGCATCTGGTCGCAGCCGTGGTTGCGCAGGAAGTCGACCTGCGCCTCGGTTTCCACCGCCTCGCCCACCACGGTGATGTCGAGGTTGTGGCCGATGTCGATCAGGGTCCGGGCAAGCGCGCCGTTGCGGCCGTGGTCGGCGATGTCGTGCACCGCCTTGCGGGACAGTTTCACCTGGCGCACGGATAACTGCTGCAGGAACGCCAGATCGGACATCCCTTGGCCAAACTGATCGATCGACAGCATCGCGCCTGTCGCGCGCAATTGCACCGCCAGGTCGCGCCCGAGGCCCGGGTTGCGGATCAGGTCAGCTTCGGGGATTTCGATCTCGAGGCTCCCGGGCGGCAACCCTGCATCCTGCATGCGGCGGGCGATGCCGGCGATGAAATCGGGCCGGCTGTATTCGCGGTGCGTCACGTTCACCGCCACCGGCAGCCCGCCATAGCCGGCGCTGCGCAAATCGCGTGCGAAGGCGCAGGCCTGGTCCAGCACCCAGCCGCCGATCTCGACAATCTGGCCGGTTTCTTCGGCTTCGGCCAGGAAGGACGCCGGCAGCATCACGCCATGCTCGGGATGGCGCCAGCGCAGCAGCGCCTCGAACCCGCGCACCTTGCCGCTGCGCGCTTCCATCCGGGGCTGGAACAGCAGGAACAGCTGATCGTCGTCGAGCGCGCTGCGCATGCTGTCGGCCAGTGCGGCGCGCGCTTCGCTGACGTCGTGCATTTCGCGGGAATGGAAATGCACGCCGCCGCCATGGCGCTTGGCGCGGTGCATCGCCATGTCGGCGGCGCGGATCAGGTCGGCCGATGTCGCGCCATCGTGCGGGTAGGCTGCCACGCCCAGGCTTGCGCCCACGTCGATGTCGTTGCCGCCAAACGAGACCGGCATGACCAGCGCGCGGCGCAACCGCTCGACCATGCGCAGCGTGAAACGCAGGGTCGGCTGGTCGACCAGCACCAGGACGAATTCATCGCCCGCCATGCGCGCCACCGTGTCGCTGTCGCGCACGTCTGCCTGCAGGCGCCGCGCCACGACCTTGAGCACGGCGTCGCCGGCATCGTGGCCGAAGGTATCGTTGATGGCCTTGAAGCCATCCAGGTCGATCAGCACCGTGGCCACCAGCGTCTGGTGGCGCTGGGCGAGGTGCAGGGCGTGGTCGAGCCGGTCGCGCAGCAGCGTGCGGCTGGCGAGGCCCGTCAGGCTGTCGTGGTTGACGTCGGTCTCGACATGCTCGGCGCGCTGCTTGCTGGCCGTGACGTCGTTGATGATGCCGATAAAATGCGTGACCTTGCCATTGTCGTCGTGCACGGGCGTGATGTGCAGGTCGTTCCAGAACAGTTCGCCATTCTTGCGCAGGTTACGCAGCACGACGTGCACCGACCGATGCTCGCGCAGCGCCCGGCGCATGCGGCTGCGCTCGTCGGCGTCCAGGCCGGGCGCCGTCATGAAGCGCGAATCGCGTCCGATGACTTCCTCGGCGCTGTAGCCGGTAATGCGTTCGAACGCGGGATTGACGTACTCGATCAGGTGGTCGGGCCCTGTATCGTGGGCGATGATCACGCCGTTGCGCGCAGCATTGAGTGCGCGCCGGTACAGGGCCAGCTGGCGCTCGCGTGCGCGCTGGCGCGAAATGTCGATGCCCATGCCAAACAGGTACTGGCCGCCATTGCAGTCGATGCGCGCGCCGCGCAGCAGCATCGGTGTTTCGCGGCCACTGCGCGAGACGTAGTCGGTTTCCAGTGCGATCTCGGTGTTGTTGTCGAACATGGCCTCGACCTGTTTGAGCGCGCCGGGCCGGTCGCGCGGGTCGAGCATGGCGATGCCGTTGGCGGCGGCAATTTCATCCGGCATCATCTCGCACAGCCTCTCGAGATTATGGTTCCACAGCAGGACGCGGCCTTCGCGGTTCATGATGTAAAAGGTGCCCGGCAACAGGTCGACAACGGCGGACAGTGGTGTCGCGCCGAGCCGCTCGCCTTCCGACGCGCCGACAATGGCCAGGGCGATGGTGATGCTGTAGCCGAGCAGGGCGCCGTCGCGGCCCGTCTGCAATACGAGGTGGAGGCTGGCAGGGCGGGGGCCGGTGCTTGTTGCAAGTGCGCTCTGGCTCTGGCCGGCGTCTTGCAGGGCTGCCCAGTTGGCACCGTCGAGCAGGCTGGTGACTGGTTGGCCGATGACATCGGCTGCAGCGCGACCGAACAGCGCGGCGCACGCCGGGTTCCAACTGGTGATGGTGCCCGCTTGATCAGCCAGGAAGCTGACCTGCTCGGCAGGGGCAAACGTTGACATGTCGGGCCGCCTCTCTCGCATCGCGTCGCGTTGGTTGCGCGCATGCTTTCAGCTTATACCCGTTCAACATCGTTGTCGCGCGCCGCGCTTGAGACGTGCGCGGGTGTGCATCAAATTCCTGCGTTAGACGCTCAGGTCAGGCGCTGCGGGTGGCTGTAGACGACGTGGCGACCGGCGCGCACGAAGCCTGCCAGCGTCACGCCGGCAGCATCGGCAAGGCGCACGGCCATGGCCGTCGGCGCCGAGATGGCCGCGAGCACGGCGATCCCGGCGCGCGCGGTCTTTTGCACCATCTCGAAACTGGCGCGGCTGGTCACGACGACGAAACCGCTGTCAGCTGGTACGCCATCGTGCGCCACCGCGCCGATCAGTTTGTCGAGCGCATTGTGGCGGCCGACGTCTTCGCGCACGGTAAGCAGTACGCCATCGCGGTCGGCCCAGCCCGCCGCGTGCACGGCGCCGGTCGCCAGGTGCAGGTGCTGGCGCGCCGCCATCGCCGCCATCGCGCGGTGCAGTGCATCGGGCGCAAACTGCGCCGTCACGCCATGTGCGCCGCCGTCGCGTGCATCGATCAGGCCCGTCTCGCGCTCGAACCAGGCCAGGCTGTCCACACCGCACAGGCCGCAGCCGGTCTTGCCGGTGCGTGCACGTCGCGTTTCCTTCAGGCGCGCCATGGCGCCGGGGGCGATCTCCATCGACAGTGTGATGCCGTGCGGGCCCGTCTCGATGGCGATGTCGCGGATATCTGCCGCCTGGCGCACGATGCGCTCGGACAGTGAAAAGCCCAGTGCAAAGTCTTCGAGGTCTTGCGGCGAAGCCAGCATCACGGCGTGGCTGATGCCGTTGTAGACGAGCGCCACCGGCACTTCCTCGGCCAGCACTTCGGCCAGCGCCTCGCTCGCGCCGGCCTGCCAGCAGGCCGCCGGCACGCTGCTGGCGACGGGATAGTCCGGCCCGCCGTCACCGGGGAAGGACGTGCGCGCGTTCATGCCACGCTCGGTGCCGTGCTTGTTGCCACTGCGTGGCTGCGTTCAAGCAGCACATCGATGGCCTTCGCTGCCGGCACCTTGCTTTCCTTGGCGTGGTGCCACAGCGGGATCAACGGATTGCATTCCGGGTAATAGCCGGCGATGCAGCCTGTTGGCACATCGTAGGGCACGATCTGCAAGCCTTCGACGCGGCGATTCACGCCGTCGTCCGCATGCGTGCGCAGCGCCACGACGTCGCCCTTGCCCAGGCCATAGCGTTCCATGTCGGCTGCGTTCATGAACAGCACCATGCGGCTGCCGTGCACGCCGCGGAAGCGGTCATCGTTGCTGTAGATCGTCGTGTTGAACTGGCCGTCGCTGCGGATCGTGAACAGGCGCAGGATATCGGGGCCGCCCGGCATGTTCGGGTTGCCCGGCAGTTCTTCGGGCACCGTGAATTCGGCCTTGCCGCTCTCGGTTTTCCAGATACGCTCGGCAGCGGCCAGTGGCTTGCGGTAGCCGCCCGGCGTCCACATGCGCTCGTTCAAGTCCTTGAAGATCTCGGGGAAGGTCACGCCCATCGCCTTGCGGATGACGCGGTAGTCGGCCACCCAGGCATCCCAGTTGACACTGGGGTTGGGCGCCAGCGTCGCCTTGGCGATGCCGGCCACGATCGCCGGCTCTGACAGCAGGCCGGGCGCGGCCGGCTCGGTCATCCCGCGCGAGCCGTGCATGTGCGACGTGCTGTCTTCGACCGACACCGACTGGTCGCCCGAACCCTGGCGGTCGATTTCGATCCGACCGAGGCACGGCAGCAGGTAAGCCGCCTTGCCGTGGATGACGTGGTTGCGATTGAGCTTGGTAGCGATCTGCACCGTCAGCGGCAGCTCGCGCCAGGCCGCTTCCATCAGCACCGTTTCCGGTACGGCGCGCAAGAAATTGCCGCCCAGGCCGATGAAGCCCTGCAGGTCGCGCTTGATGATGGCTTCGCAGGCATCCACCGTCGTCAGGCCCGTGTCGCGTGGCGGCTCGAAATTGAATTGCTCCTTGAGCTTGTCGAGCGGCGCCAGTTCGGGTTTTTCGGTGATGCCGACCGTGCGCTGGCCCTGCACGTTCGAGTGGCCACGCACCGGGCAGATGCCGGCGCCCGGCTTGCCGATATTGCCGCGCAGGAGCAGCAGGTTGACCAACATCGTCACATTCTGCACGCCATTGCGGTGCTGCGTCAGGCCCATGCCGTACACGCCCAGCACCGCGCTCGACCTGGCATACACGCTCGCTGCTTCTTCGAGCGCCGCCTGCGACAGGCCCGCTTCGCGCTCGATGGCTTCCCATGAGCAGGCGCGCACGGCCTGCTCGAAGTCGCCGAAGCCGTTGGTATGTTCCTGGATGAACGCGATATCGATCACGCGCTGTTCGCCAGCGGCCAGCGCCGCATCGTCGAGGGCGAAGATCGCCTTGCACATGCCCATGATGACGGCCGTGTCGCCACCCGGCTTGACCTGGTGGTACTGGGTCGAAATCGCGGTTTCTTGCCGGGTCAGCATTTCCAGCGGCGACTGGGGATTGGTGAAGCTCACCAGCCCACGCTCGCGCAGCGGGTTGAAGGTGATGATCGGCACGTCGCGCTTGCGCGCTTCTTGCAGCTGGTGCAGCATGCGCGGGCTGTTCACGCCCACGTTCTGGCCGAAGAACAGGATGCAGTCGGTGTCCTCGAAGTCGCTCAGCTTGACGGTGCCCACGCCCACACCGATCGTCTTTTGCAAGCCGACCGACGTGCTTTCGTGGCACATGTTCGAGCTGTCCGGCAGGTTGTTGTTGCCGTACATGCGCGCCAGCAGCTGGTACATATACGACGTTTCCAGCGAAGCGCGGCCCGATGCGTAGAACACGACCTGCTTGGGGTCAAAACCGCGCAGCGCGGCGCCGATCTCGCTGAAGGCCACGTCCCAGTCGACCGGCACATATTTGTCGCTGGCGGCGTCGTAGCGCAGCGGCGTGGTCAGGCGGCCGTGGTCTTCCAGTTCATGGTCGCTCCAGCCTTCGAGCTCGGTCAGCGTGTGGCGCTGGAAAAAGTCGGCGCCGATGGACTTGCTGGTGGTTTCCCAGGCGGTGGCCTTGGCGCCGCTGGAACAGAATTCAAAGGGGTGCGGATTGGCCGGTTTGGCCCAGGCGCAGCTGACACAGGCGAAGCCATCGGTCTTGTTTTGCTTGAGCAGCAAGCCCGTGTCTTTGACGACGACGTTCTGGTCGGTCAGGATCGTGCTGACGTCACCGACCGAGCCCCAGCCGCCGGCTGGCATCGTGGCTTTGGTAATACGGACCTGCTTTTTCTCTTCGCTCATTGCTCACTCCCGCTGATGGAGTGATTACCGTAACGTTCATGCAAGACGGCTTCGGTGCGGCTGCGCACATTCAGCGGCGATCACGGGGCAGGGACGGGACAAGGCGGTTCAATCGGGCGTAAACGCAAAAACGTCATTCCCGCGGGGGCAGGAATGACGTTTTAATGGTTGCCGTGCGAAGCGGCAACAGCAAAAGAAGCATTTACGCCGCGATAATGTCCTGCTTTTCCGGCAGGGCGATCTCGTTGTTGACGCTGAACTGGTAATCCTTGAACACGTGTTCGGCGCTCAGGATCTGGTAGTTGCCATCGGCCAGCAGATGCGACGTATCCTTCAGGCGGTACGTGTAATGACCGCACGTCCAGCAATTGAAGTTGCGCATGTGCGTGCACAAGCAGGTCTTGTCCATCACCGTGACTTTTTTCAGTTCGGGATGCGCCTGCACCTCGCGGTTGTAGGCATTGATGTACGAGCAATTGCCCGTCGCATCGAGCAGATAGCCGTACGACTCGCAGCCCGGGCGAATGCCCGAGCCAATGGCCGGCGTATTCTTGAGCATGCGCATCGGATAACCGGTCGGCGAGATGCCGTTGACTTCGATGTCTTCTTCGCTGGCGCGGAAGTATTCCTGCTTGACGTCGTCGGGCAGGCCGCATTCGGTGGTCACGGTAAAGCGCGTGGCGACCTGGACGGCGCCTGCGCCTTTTTCGAGGAAGCTGACCGCATCCGAACCGGTAAACACGCCACCGGCGGCAATCACCGGGATACCCAGTTGCTCGGCCTTCACGAACGCATGGATCTCGTCCATGATCGTGTGCAGGTCGTATTGCTTCCAGTCATCCATGCCGAAGCCCAGGTGGCCACCGGCCAGCGGACCTTCGACGATGATGAAGTCGGGCTTGCGGTCCAGGCGCGAGACTTTGCGCAGGAACAGTTGCAGCGCGCGCACGGACGAAACGATGATGCCCAGGTGCGCATCGCGGAAACGCGGGTGATCCTTGATCAGCTCGAACGAACCCAGGTGCAGGCCGGCCGACAGCGTGATGCCGTCGATGCCGCCGTCCAGCGCCGACGCCAGGCGCACGCGCAGCGTTTCCTTGGGCGCGTTCATGGTCAGCTTTTCCATGCAGTTCACGTAGATCAGGCCATCGCCTTTCTTCGCTTCCATGGTCGAGCTGACATGACGGCGCGTGGCCTCGGCCAGGTGATCCAGATCGAACTGGACCACGGCCTTGTTCATGTTGTTGATGTTGAACTTGTAGGTCTTGGTTTTTTCCTTGACGTACGTGGTGTCGAACTTGCGGTCGGACACGTCTTGCGACATTGCATCGGAGATATGGCCGATCCCGCCCAGGCGGGCTGCTTCCAGCGCCAGCTCGGACGTCGAAATGTCCACACCCATTCCGCCGATCATGATGGGCACGTATTCCTTGTTGCCCATGCGCAGGCGGAAATCATCAACACGTTTCATTGCTATCCTTAGACTACCTAATCTGCCCGGAGTGGCTGCGGTGTGCGAGAGTCGACCTGGGTCGGCACACGGCGCCATTTTACTCCAAGCGTTACAAGGCTTCAGCGGACACATTGTCCACGTAGCGCCCCGTGCCAGCGCCGGTCAAGCCGGCCCGTTGCAACGCGCTGATACCGATCAGTCGCGGAAGTTGTTGAAGGCCAGCGGCAGGTCTTGCACGTCCTTGCGCAGCATGGCCATGGCCGTCTGCAGGTCGTCGCGCTTGGCGCCGGTGATGCGCACCGATTCGCCCTGGATGCTCGCCTGCACCTTCATCTTGCTTTCCTTGACCAGCTTGGTGATCTTTTTTGCGTCGTCGGTTTCGATACCGTTGCGCACCTTGATCACCAGCTTGACCTTGTCGCCGCCGATTTTCTCGACCTTGCCTTCGTCCAGAAAGCGCACGTCGACCTTGCGCTTGGCCATCTTGTTGATCAGGACGTCCTTGACCTGGGTCAGCTGGAAATCGGAATCGGCAAACAGCGTCAGTTCCTTGTCTTTTTGCTCGACATTGGCCGAGCTGCCCTTGAAATCGAAACGGGTCGTGATTTCTTTGTTCGATTGTTCAACCGCGTTCTTTACTTCGACCATGTCTGCTTCGCAGACGACATCAAATGATGGCATGGGGTGTCCTTTTTTTGTCTTGCATGTAGATGAATCCCTCTATTTTAGCGGACGGCGGCCTGAATCGCGACCGTTTCACCCGTGTGGAAAGCCGGGAATGCACGAACCACTATAATGAAACGACACTTTTACGCCGTTACATCATGCCTCTCATTCACGACCAGCCGCTCGACACGTTCAATACCTTCCGCATTCCCGCCCGCGCGCGCCACTACCTGCGCGTGGATGGCGCCGGGCAACTGGCCGCGGTGCGTGCCGATCCGGCGCTGGCTGCCTTGCCGCGACTGGTACTTGGCGGCGGCAGCAATCTGCTGTTTACGCGCGACGTCGAGGGCCTGGTGCTGCACATGACGGGGCAGGGCCGCGAGGTGCTGGGCGAAGAGGCCGGCAAGATTCTCGTGCGCGCCCAGGCCGGCGAAAATTGGCATGCATTCGTGCGCTTCACGCTGGAGCAAGGCATCGGCGGACTGGAAAACCTGTCCCTGATACCGGGCACCGTGGGGGCCGCGCCTATCCAGAATGTGGGGGCGTATGGCGTCGAAACCAAGGACGTATTCCATAGCCTCACCGCCTACGACATGGTCAGCGGCGCCACGCGCACGCTGGATGCAGCGGCCTGCCGCTTCGGCTACCGCGACAGCATCTTCAAGCACCCCGATGGCGCCAATCTCGTCGTGCTGGACGTGACCTTTGCGCTGCCGCGCGCGTGGCAGCCGAACCTGCGCTACGCCGAACTGGGCAATGCGGTGCGCGAAGCCGGCCTGGCGTCGCCCACGCCGGACGACATTGGCTTGCTGGTCGAAGCGATCCGGCGCCGCAAACTGCCCGATCCGCGCGAGATCGGCAATGCCGGCAGCTTCTTCAAGAACCCGGTGGTGTCAAACGCCGAATGCGCGCGCCTGCTGGCGCAGTTCCCGACCCTGGTACACCACGCCCAGCCGGACGGCACGTTCAAGCTGGCCGCGGGCTGGCTGATCGACCAGTGCGGCTGGAAAGGCCGCCACCTGGGCGCGGCCGGCGTGTACCACAAGCAGGCGCTGGTGCTGGTCAACCTGGGCGGGGCCACGGGGCAGGAAGTCGTTCAACTGGCTGCGGCGATCCAGGCCGATGTCGCGGCGCGCTATGGCGTGATGCTGGAACCCGAACCCGTCTTCGTCTAAGGAACGCCTCATGAAAAAAGTCATCGTCACCGGCCACACCCGTGGCCTCGGGGCCGCCATCGCGGCCGAATTAAAGGCGCGCGGCCTGGCCGTGCTGGGCCTGGCGCGCGGACGTTCCGCGCTGGCCGGCATCGAACAGGCCGAGGTCGATATGGCCGATCCGGCCGCCTTGCAGGCCTGGCTCGCCGGCCCGGCGCTGCGCGATTTTCTCGCGGGCGCCGACGCCGTGTACCTCGTCAACAATGCCGGCGTCGTCACGCCGGTGGGCCCGCTTGCCGCGCAGGAGCCGGCGGCCGTGCTGCAGGCGGTCATGCTCAACGTTGGCGCGCCGCTGGCGCTGGCCGCCGCATTCGTGCAGGCCGCGCCCGGGGCGACGCGGCGCATCCTGCACATTTCCAGCGGGGCAGGGCGCAATGCCTATCCTGGCTGGGCCGTGTACTGCGCGACGAAGGCCGCGCTCGACCAGCATGCGCGTGCAGTCCAGCTTGATGGCGATCCGCGCGTGCTGGCGGTCAGTCTGGCGCCGGGTGTCATCGATACCGACATGCAGGCGGCGATCCGCGCGACGCCAGATGCCAACTTCCCGCTGCGCGAGCGCTTCGTCGAGCTGAAGGACACGGGTGGCTTGACCTCGCCCGAGGACTGCGCGCGCAACCTGGCCGACTATCTGCTCGCGCCTGGCTTTGGCCGCAAGTCGGTCGACGATCTGCGCAACTGACGGTCATCGCAGGATCTTGTTGACGCGGGTGCGACATTTGTCGCATCATTGCGGCAAGCGTCACATTAGACGTCACATCAAGGACTGTTGCCATGGCCGTACCCTCGATTTCCGAACTTAGCCTCCTCAAGGCGCTGTGGCGGCAGCAGCCGCTCAGCGCCCGTGAAATCCACGATGCGGTCGAGGCCGAGCTGGGCTGGTCGTATTCGTCCACCCGCAAGACGCTCGAACGCATGCTCGACAAAGGCATGGTGCGCCAGGCGCTGCGTCATGGCGTGCAGGTGTATGCAGCTGTCAGCGACAAGGTCGATACACTGGCCGCGTTCGCCCACGATTTCGGCAAGCGCGTGATGGAGATCGACACGCCGCTGCCGGTCAATATGTTCACCGGTAGCAAGCTGGTGGATGACGATGAGCTCGCGCGCCTGGAGCAGCTGCTGAACGACTGGCCGGTCGACAAGGACCCTGCGCCATGACCACGCTCGATGCGACGCTTATCCGCTTCCTGTTTGCCAGCATCGGCTGCCTGGCCGCTGGCGTGGCCGTGTGGGGTGTGCTGGCGCTGGCGCGGCGGTACCTGCCGGCGCTTGACATGCAGCGCACGCCGTGGATGCTGGGGCAGGTCGCGCTTGCGGCCACCTTCATCATCCTGATGCTGCCGCAGGCGCAGCAGCTTCACATGCTGCCCGTGTTCGACGTCGATCTGTCGCCCATGACGGCCGGCACAGTCGCCAGGCCCGCTCAGGCGGCCGGTGCTGCCAGCACGTTTGCCCAATCCCGCTCGTGGCTGAGCTGGACCGCGTGGGCATGGGTGCTGGCTTATACGGGCGGTCTGCTGTGGATGCTTGCGCGCCTGTTCCATGGCCAGCGCGCGCTGGCGCGGTTGCTGCGTGCCGGTGCGCACCCGCCAGCGGATGGGGCGCTGCCGTTCATGATCGAAGTCGACGCACCCATTTCCCCGATGCTGGTCGGCCCGTTCCGCCCGCGTCTGCTCTTGCCGCTGGCCCTGCGCACCATGGATCCGCTGCAGCGCGAGTTGATCGTCGCCCACGAACTGACGCACTGGCGCCGGGGCGATCTGTGGTGGCTCGCCGCCTGCGCGCTGCTTCAGGCGCTGTGCTGGTTCAATCCGGCGATGCGCCTGCTGCGCGCGCGCCTCGTCTGGGCCCAGGAGCTGGGCTGCGACCGCGACGTGCTGTGCGGCCGGCCGCAAGTCCAGCGCAAGGCCTATGCTGCCGCGCTGGTCGCGCAGCTGCGCTTCCAGTATGGGACCGCGCCAGCCAATGCGCTGGCCTTCGGTGGCGTCGCGCCGGACACGCTGGCGGCGCGTGTCGCGCTGATCCGCTCACCGGGCCTCGCCCTTCATGCAGGCCGTGCCCGCTGCGCCGGCCTGGGCGCGCTGGCGCTGGTGTTCGGCGCCAACCTCGCGCTGCAGCCGGCACTGGCCTGGGACGCTGCGCCGGAGGCACTCGACTGCACCCTGATGCTTGATGCTGCCACGGGAGCGGTGCTGGTCGAGGAAGGGCGCTGCGATGTGCGCACCACGCCGGCGTCGATCTTCAATATCGCCGTGAGCCTGATGGGATTCGACGCCGGCATCCTGCAGGACACCCACGCGCCGGCGCTGCCGTTTAAAGCGGGTTACATCGACTGGCAGCCATCGTGGCGCGCCACCACCGATCCAACGAGCTGGATCCGCAATTCGACAGTCTGGTACGCGCAGCAGGTCACCAGCCGGCTGGGCGAGCGCCGCGTGCAGGACTACGTGGGCCGCTTCGACTACGGCAACCAGGACCTGACCGGCGGCGTCGACATCGCCTGGATCTCGTCATCGCTGCAGGTCTCGCCACGTGAACAGGTCGCATTTCTGCGCAAGGTCGCCCACCGCGAACTGCCCGTCAGCGCGCAGGCCTTCGACATGACGGCGCAACTGCTGCGCTTGCCCACGCTGGCCAATGGCTGGCAGGTGTACGGCAAGACCGGCACCGCGTCAGGCAAGTCGCCCGATGGCAATGAGGACACGGGCCGCGCGCTGGGCTGGTTCGTCGGCTGGGCCACCAAGGACGGCCGTACCGTCGTCTTCGCACGCCAGAACCTTGGCCCGCGCCACCCGGACCGCGCGGCCGGGCCGCTCCTGAAAGAACACTTCCTGCGCGCACTGCCGGGAAGACTCGCTACGCTGTCACCGTCCACATAAGGAATCGTCATGATGAAACACACAAGCCTGGCAATCGCCGCGGCTGGCCTCGTCGCGTGTCTGCAACCGGCCGCCGCCAACGACTGGAACACGCCGCAGGAACCGTTTGCCCTGTACGGAAACACCTACTATGTCGGCACGCATGGCCTGTCGGCGGTCCTGATCACATCGAACGAGGGACATATCCTCATTGACGGGGGCAGCGACAAGTCGGCGCCCCAGATCGTCCGCAACGTTCGCCAGCTCGGCTTCAAGGTCGAAGACATCCGCTTCATCCTGAATTCGCACGCGCATTTCGACCATGCGGGCGGCATCGCAGAACTGCAGCGCCTGTCGGGCGCCGAGGTATTGGCCGGCAGCGCCGCCGTGCCCGTACTGCGCAGCGGCCAGGCCAGCAAGGGCGACCCGCAGTACACCGACCTGACACCCATGGCGCCGATCGGGCGCGTGCGGGGCGTGGCCGACGGCGACGTGGTCAAGCTCGGCCCGCTGGCAGTGACGATGCACGCGACACCCGGCCACACGCAGGGCGGCGCGAGCTGGACCTGGAACGCCATCGAAGGCGGCCGGACGGCGCACATGGTGTACGCCGACAGCCTGAACGCCATCGCGGCAGGGCCATTTCGCTACCGTGGGCACCCGGCCTATCCGACGGCGCGCGCGGACCTCGAACGTTCGATCGCGACGGTGGCCGGCCTGCCGTGCGACGTGCTGGTCTCGGCGCACCCGGAAGGCAGCGACCTGTGGCAGCGCTACGCCCGGCGCGCTGTGCGGGGCAACGCTGCCTTCATCGACACCGCCGCCTGCCGCACCTATGCCGACAAGGCCCGCGCGCGTCTGGCGACGCAACTGGCCCAGGAGGCAGCCCGATGATCAGGCATGTTTTCGCCTTTGTCCTGCTGTCGCTCTGCGCCGTCGCCCAGGCCACAGACTGGCACGACAACCCGGCCATCACGCAGCTGTTCAAGAAAGAAGGCGTGACCGGCACGTTCGTCGTGCACGACGTGGCCCAGGACACCAACACGGGCCACGACCGCCGGCGCGCCGCCAAACGGTTCATCCCGGCGTCGACCTTCAAGCTCCCGAACTCGCTGATCGCACTGAGCACGGGCGCCGTGGCCTCGGTCGACGAGATCGTGCCGTACGATGGCAAGCCGGTCGACCGCGCCGAGTTAGCCAAAGACATGAGCTTGCGCGACGCGATCAAAATCTCGAACGTGCCCGTCTACCAGGAAATGGCGCGGCGCATCGGCCTGGAACGCATGCGCAGCGCGCTCGTGCGCATGAATTACGGGAACATGGACACCGGCACGGTCGTCGACCGCTTCTGGCTCGACGGCCCGCTCGAGATCAGTGCGCTCGAGCAGACGGTGTTCCTGGCCCGGCTGGCGCAGGGCCAGCTGCCGTTCGAGAACGTGCACATGGACGCGGTGCGCGCCATCGCGCGTCAGGATGGCGCTGCCGAACTGTATGCGAAAACCGGCTGGGGCAAGCGGCCCGGCCAGCCCGATATCGGCTGGTGGGTTGGGTGGATCAAGAAGGATGGCAGGCTCTACACGTTCGCACTGAACATCGACATCCCGGCCGGGGCGCCCGACAAGCGCGTGTCGCTGGCGAAAGCGGCGCTGCAGTCGCTGGGGCTGCTGTAGCGCCGCCTCGCCCCGGCGCTCAATCCAGAAAAGAGAAAACCCGGGGTCAGGTCTGACATTCGGACACGAACTCGACAGCAGAGAAAACCCGGGGTCAGGTCTGACATTCAGAAAACCCGGGGTCAGGTCTGACATTCGGACACGAACTCGACATCAGGGGTAGTTGAACTGGCTAGCACCGCGTCATGCTGACAATGGGAATGGCTTCATTGGAAGTGGCTATGGCTGAGGTCGTGTCCGAATGTCAGACCTGACCCCGGCTGTGCTTTGTGATGCCTATTTCACTGTGACGATCGTGCCAGTGCGGAACGCACCGAGCGCAGCATCCCAGGCCTGCCGGTTGCCGGCATTGTCGGCGTTGGCGGGTCGTACTGCGAATCGTGGATCGTCGTTGACCTGCGCTGCGCCATCCGGAAGTGCAAGGTAGATATCGTATTCACCGAACTGGGCTGTCGAGGGGATGCCAACCGAGATATCGTGAGCGAACGTATTGCCTGCAGTCCAAGTTCTTGGATCGACGGAGGTCGTGAGCTTGATGACATTGCCGCTGACGCGATGCTTCAGGAAGACACTGAGCTGTCGAGGTTTGTACGGCCGCGCCCAGCCGACGTTGCGCACGGCGATGCGAATCGGCCACGCTGCGCCGGCCGCTGCCGTAGCGGCGTGCTCGGTGGAGAGGAACTCCAGCCGGTAGCCCATCGAGCGCTGTACTTCGGCATAGCAACCATCCTTCTTCCAGCGGCTATGGAACGCCTCGGTGTAGTACTCACTGTTCAGGTACGTCAGCGAAAACTGTTTCCCTTCGCCCAGAATCGCCGCGCAGCTCGTGCGGGGCTGGGCGCCATCCTCATCTGCCGGATCGCAGGTTTCGCCACCGAACGGGCTCACCTTGGACAGGGCCATCGTATAGTTGCGCTGCTCGGTCCTCGTGCTGGCGTTGTCGCTATAGGTGCCGACGTCGGTCGCACTGGCCAGGAAGCAGTCGTTGTGCACGCCGGAGCGCGATGCCGCAGAGCCGTTCAATGCACCCGATTCACCGGGCGGGCTGGCAAACCATGCCATCAAATGCGGCGGATAGCGGAACTGGACGAACTGGTCCTTTGGCAAGGCATCAAGAAGGGCATCCCGAATGGCCGTGCGGTTGGTGCTGCTGGCCAGTCCATTGGACGAGGTATGCCACTCGCCCCAGGCTCCGATGAAACCAGCCTGCAGGTAGGCAATGACATCGCTGTTTTCCTGCAAAACCGGCTTGAGCTGGGCGATATGGGCCAGCACTCTGCTCAGCGATGCATCGGTGACATCCCGGTACTCGGTTTCGCTGGCCGGATAGTTGTAGACGAATCGCGGAATGACCTTCACGCCCGATTGCCGCGCGTTTGAAAAGGCCGTGCGTAGCCTGGACAATAGACTGGCCGGCAGCGCGCTGCTCTTGTAACCGTCGAGCCGGACCATGGCATAGACGATCCGGATTCTATTCTTGTACGCATCAGCGCCGTCGCTCTTGCTGAACCCATCCAGATCAGTCCACGCCCAGCGATAGAAGCCCCGCTCGGGGTTGGGGATCTCGGCATCAGTGCCACTGAATTGTGTGAAGACGAGTGGTGCGGAGACGGCGGGTAGCGCCGGCGCCGGGATCGGTGTCGAAACCGGCGCTGGATCAGGTGTTGGATTTGGCACCGGATCTGGTGCCGGAATCGGTATGGGAGCCGGAGAAGAAACAAGGCCCCTGGCGCTCTCGCCAACTTGCTGACTTTCCGCAGTGCCACCGCCGCAGCCGCTCAGAAGCACCGTGCTGGTGCAGAGCGCAATCGACACCGTGAGGTTCGAGAATGACAGGTTATTCAATGCCATATATGAATTTTCAGTAGAACAGTGGTGAGGGGACTTGCACCGGTCAAGGGCAAGCGTCAGAGCACAGGATCGATTTAATTTCCCATATGCAACAATGTAGAGCGCCCGTACTATGCATGTAACCAGTAATTTAATCAAGATTGAAACACGGGGTCTGCCCGGCAGAACGAAGCGACGGTCGGGTCCAGACGCCGTTCCCGGCACTTTCCCAACAAAAAAGCCGCCCTCAGGCGGCTTTCTCATCCACGAACCGGCTTACTGCCCGCGCTTGGCGCGTGCCTTCGCCGCAATCCGCATCCGCAGCGCATTGAGCTTGATGAAGCCGCCCGCGTCAGCCTGGTTGTACGCGCCGCCATCTTCATCGAACGTCGCGATGTTCATGTCGAACAGCGAATCGGTCTTCGAATCGCGCGACACGACGATCACATTGCCCTTGTACAGCTTGATACGCACCCAGCCGTTGACCGTGGCTTGCGTGTGGTCGATCAGCGTCTGCAGTGCGACGCGTTCCGGCGCCCACCAGTAGCCGTTATAGATCAGCGACGCGTAGCGTGGCATCAGGTCGTCCTTCAGGTGCGCCACTTCGCGGTCGAGCGTGATCGATTCGATGGCGCGGTGCGCGCGCAGCATGATCGTGCCGCCCGGGGTTTCGTAGCAGCCGCGCGACTTCATGCCGACGTAGCGGTTTTCCACCAGGTCCAGGCGGCCGATGCCGTGCTTGCCGCCCAGGCGGTTCAGCTCGGTCAGGACGGCGGCAGGCGACAGGCGCTTGCCGTTCAGGCCGACGATGTCGCCGCGCTCGAATTCGACGTCCAGGTATTCCGCTTCGTCCGGCGCCGCTTCTGGCGAGACGGTCCAGCGCCACATCGATTCCTCGGCTTCGGCGCTCGGGTTTTCCAGGTGACGGCCTTCAAAGCTGATGTGCAGCAGGTTGGCGTCCATCGAGTACGGCGCGCCGCCGTTCTTGTGCTTCATGTCCACCGCGATGCCCGCGTCTTCCGCGTACTTCAGCAGTTTTTCGCGCGACAGCAGGTCCCATTCACGCCATGGCGCGATGATCTTGACGTCTGGCTTGAGCGCGTATGCGCCCAGCTCGAAACGCACCTGGTCGTTGCCCTTGCCGGTCGCGCCGTGCGAGACGGCGTCGGCGCCGGTTTCGTTGGCGATCTCGATCAGGCGCTTGGCGATCAGCGGCCGTGCGATCGACGTGCCCAGCAGGTATTCGCCTTCGTACACGGTGTTCGCGCGGAACATCGGGTAGACGAAGTCGCGCACGAATTCTTCGCGCACGTCGTCGATGTAGATGTTCTCTGGCTTGATGCCGAACTTGATGGCCTTGGCGCGTGCCGGTTCCAGTTCTTCACCCTGGCCGAGGTCGGCGGTGAAGGTGACGATTTCGCAGCCGTAATTGTCTTGCAGCCATTTCAGGATGACGGAGGTGTCGAGGCCGCCGGAATAGGCCAGTACTACTTTCTTGATGTCGCTCATGGGAGTTCCAGTGATGGAGGGATGGTAGAGGAGTAATGGTCAGCTGGCTCGCAAATCCAGCCCGGCAAGCGCCGGGATGGACGGCCAACGATCAAGCTTCAGGGGTAAAAATCAATCTTCGATACGGCCGAGCAGCAGGTACTCGATCAGGGCTTTTTGCACGTGCAGGCGGTTTTCGGCTTCGTCCCAGACGACCGATTGCGGGCCGTCGATGACTTCGGCGGCCACTTCTTCGCCGCGGTGTGCCGGCAGGCAGTGCATGAACAGCGCGTCGCTCGCGGCGCGGGCCATCTTGGCCTCGTCGACGATGAAGCCGTCAAACGCCTTCATGCGCTCGGCGTTTTCCTTTTCGTAGCCCATGCTGGTCCAGACGTCGGTATTGACCAGGTGCGCGCCTTCGCAGGCGTCCGACGGATTGTCGAACAGCGTAT
>Ga0308157_10002885_pt1 | contig 26661 bp, 23 predicted proteins | sample PhyBR1_FD_201035 | JGI IMG/M metagenome (GOLD analysis project Ga0308157, IMG submission 201035) | Phyllosphere microbial communities from UC Gill Tract Community Farm, Albany, California, United States - DLSLB.R1 | ecosystem: Host-associated > Plants > Phyllosphere > Unclassified | place: USA...
TAAAAGTTAGTCCAGGACTAAGAGGTGGTTTGAATGTATCAACATTAACGAATATTGATGATAATAGCTCTAAAACTGATTTCTATGTTGGTGGATTGGTAAATATTAAATTCAATAAATTTTTCTCAGTTCAGCCAGAGATAAATTATTCAAGACAAGGTGATGAAGGAAGATATTTTGAAAACGGCCGTTATTATACTGAAAAGTATGAGTTGAATTATATAACACTGGGAGCGGTTGCAAAATTTAACTTTGGTGGTGGAGGTTTTCATCTATTGGCGGGCCCTTCTTTAGATTTAAAAGTTAGTGATAATTATATAAATACTAACCCAGAAGATTTTGACATTGCATTTGTTGGAGGCCTTGGTTATACTTTGCCAAATGGTTTAACTTTTGAAGCTCGACTTAAACAAGGATTAATTGATATTTATGGTTATAACGGATATGATTATGGCAATGACGGATATTACTATAATGATGTAATCTTAAATCAAGTTTTCCAAATCGGAATTAGTTATACATTTAAAACAAAATAAAAATGAATAAAAGAATATTCTTCTTTATTGCTGTTTTTTTCTCAGTTTTAAATATACAAGCCCAAGTAACCGTAAAACCTGGATTAAGAGCTGGATTTAGTTTCTCTACCATTTCTGAAATGCACGCCGATTATAAAACTGATTTTTATGCCGGAGGTTTTACAGAAATTAAAATAACCAAAGTTTACGCCCTTCAGCCAGAGATTAATTACAGCAGGCAAGGTTCTAATAATGTAGCGCGAAATTATTTTGATGAAAATACACAGACCAATAAAGTGGAGCATTTAGATCTTGACATAAACTATTTATCTCTTTCTATGATAAATAAGTTTACGTTACCACAAGGAATTCAATTTCAAGCGGGACCAACATTAGATATTTTATTGAATGATAATCTTGCGGTTAGAAAAGCGCAAAATGATCTTGGTTTGGTTTTAGGAGTTGCTTATGCCCTGCCTTCAGGTTTGACATTTGAAGCTCGATTCAAAAAAGGTCTGCTTGATGTTTTAAGCAGCGATTATTATCAAAATGACTCCAATAATTATTATTTATTTGGAGATTATAACACAAATATAAATTTTCAGTTGGGAATCAGCTACTCTTTTAAATAACGAAAATAAAATAATGACTAAACAAAATTTAGCGATAATCGCATTAACTTTTTTTGCATTTTTAACAACACAAGCTCAAGTAACATTTAAACCTGGTATTCATGCTGGAATTAACATTTCTAAACTAACAAATACCGATCTTGGCAACAAAACAGATTTTTACATAGGTGGTTTTGGAGCTTTAAAACTTGGAAGAGTTTATACGCTACAACCTGAATTAACATATTCAAGACAAGGAGGAAAAGGGACGGCAGATATGGGTACAACAAGTATTTACAATCCAGAAACAAATACATATACAACAACTTCTGTTAGTGGAACTGTAGATGCTTCTTTACAATATATTTCAGCAATTACTATAAATAAATTTAATTTTACTGAAAATTTGTATGCACTAGCAGGACCTTTTGCTGATATTTTAATTGCTGATGACATAAAAGCAGAACCTAAAGAAAAAGAATACAATTTTAATAAAGGTGAAGATATTGACTTCGGAATTATTGCAGGCTTAGGATATAGCTTGAAAAATGGAATTGCATTTGAAGCAAGAGTAAAAAAAGGATTTACAAATGCTTTTACTAATTATTATGATGAAAGTAGTGACAGCAACAACTTAGTGTTTCAATTTGGTGCTGCCTATACATTTGGAAAATAAAAAATATGATTTTACAAGATTTTTATAAAATATTATCAGAAGAAAAAGTATCTGATTCAAAATATATTATTACAATTTTAGTCAATGCCAAGCATGAGGTTTTTAAAGGACATTTTCCTGGAAATCCCATTATGCCAGGTGTTTGTATGATTCAGATTATCAAAGAACTTACAGAATCTATTACCAAAAGTTCATTGATGATTCAGTCTTTGGCAAATGTAAAATTCATGGCGCTGATTAATCCAGAAGTTACTCCGGAACTGCGATTGGAACTGGATGTTACAACAACTGAAGATGGTTTGGTAAAAGTGAAAAACACGACTTACTTTAACGACACAACCGCTCTTAAACTGAGTAATGTGTACAAAAAATTATAACTATGAAACTGTTACTGACATTACTTTTATGGGTTAGTTTTGCTGGAACGCCAGATTTGGCTTCGATCCGCAAAATGTATTCTGATGTAGCAAAATCAGAAAACAATGCCAAAGAATTTGTAGCCAAACTTTCTGGAGTTTCAAATAATGATGACAAAATTTTGGTGGCTTATAAAGCGGCTTCTATTTTATTGGATTCTAAATTTGAAAAAAAATTAAGCCAGAAAATGGATCGTTTTAAAGAAGGTGCAAAATTACTTGAAGCAACAATAAAAAGTGATCCAAGTAATATCGAAATGCGAATGATCAGACTGAGTGTTCAGGAAGATGTTCCTGCTATTACAGGCTACAAGAAAAACATTAAAGAAGATAAAAAATTCATAACGACGTATTATGCAGCGCAAGGTGCGGCTTTGAAAGATTATCTTAAAGACTTTGTTTTACAATCTAAAAGTTTCTCTGAAAAAGAGAAGCAATTCGTGAAGTAAGCTCAAAAAACACCTCATGAAATCACAACAAGAATTACTTAGTTCGACTAACTTTTGCGTTATTGTGCCTACGTACAATAATCAAAAAACGCTGAAAAAAGTACTGGATTCTATTTTAGATTTCACCACAAATGTCATTATTGTCAATGACGGTTCAACTGATTCTACGAGCGAAATTTTAAAATCGTATTCGCAGTTGACTCAAATTCAACATCCTAAAAATTTAGGAAAAGGAAGAGCGCTGAGAAACGGATTTAGAAAAGCATTGGAATTGGATTTTGAATACGCCATTACAATCGATTCTGACGGACAGCATTTTGCAGCTGATATTCCTGTTTTCTTAGAAACAATTCAAAATGAGCCAAACGCTCTTTTGATCGGAAGCCGAAATATGACTCAGGAAAATGTTCCAAAGAAAAGCAGTTTTGGAAACAAGTTTTCTAATTTCTGGTTCAAGTTTGAAACCGGAATCAAGCTAGACGATACACAATCTGGTTTTAGATTGTATCCGCTTCGTTTGCTTCCAAAACGTTTTTACACCAATAAATTCGAATTTGAAATCGAAGTTATCGTGCGTGCTGCATGGAAAGGAATTGTGGTAAAAAATATTCCGATTCAAGTTTTGTATGATCCCGCTGAGAGAGTTTCACATTTTCGTCCGTTTCAAGATTTTACCCGAATCAGTATTTTAAACACGGTTTTGGTAACCAACGCTTTGCTGTATATAAAGCCGAGAGATTTTTTTCGAAGAGCAAAAAAAAAAGGTTTTAAAAAATTCTTTTTAGAAGATATTTTAGAAAGCAACGATTCTAATTTTAAAAAATCGGCAGCCATTGCTCTTGGTATTTTTATCGGACTTTCTCCTTTCTGGGGATTTCAGACTATATTACTTTTTACTTTTGCCGCTTTGTTCAGACTCAACAAAGTCATTGCTTATCTTACTTCAAACGTAAGTTTTCCGCCTTTTATTCCGTTTATTATTTATGCTTCACTTCAAGTTGGAAGTGTTTTCGTTTCTAACGATGCGCCACTGGTTTTGGACAGTTCAATTACTCTTGATGATATTCAAAAAAATGCTACGCAATATATCGTAGGAAGTCTTATTTTAGCAACCGTTTCAGCGCTATCAGTTGGTCTTATAAGTTATTTGCTTTTAACGACTTTTAGTTCTAAAAACAAACCGAATATTTAAATTAAGTTTGCCACAGATTAAAAGGATTAAAATGATTTTTTTTTTCGCCACGAATTTCACGAATTTACACAAATTTAATTGTGGTGATATTTAAAACTTCTGATAAAAAACAGAGTTAAAATCTAACTAACCCTTTCAATCGGCAGCAAAAAACAAAACAAATTTATGCCCTTTTTCAAATTAAGAATTCGTGAAAATTCGTGAAATTCGTGGCAAACCAACACAGATTAGAATCTTTTTAATCCTTTTAATCTGTGGCAAAAAAATAATAAATAACCATGCATCAATACTTCTACGCCATTCATTTATTTGTAAACCGAAGAAAATCTCTTTCGGTTCTATTGGCTGTTTTGATGCTTCTATTTTTTGGATTTTTCGCTTCAAGATTGAAGTTTGAAGAAGATATCACCAAACTTATTCCAACCAATGACAAAACCGATGTTACTGCCAAAGTTTTAAAACAATTAAACTTTGCCGATAAAACTACCGTAATTTTTAGCTTGGATAAAAATGGTTCTGCCGAGGATTTGAAAGAAATGGCAACTATATTTTCCGACAGCGTTTCTAAATCTTGCAAACCGTACATTACAGGAATTCAAGGAAAAATTGACGAAGAAAACATTCAAGAAACTATCGATTTTGTTTACAATAATCTTCCTCTTTTTCTAGATGATAAAGATTATGCAGCTATTGAGAAGAAGCTTCAAAAAGACAGTATTGCAGCAACGGTTCAAGGAAATTACAAATCGATCATTTCTCCGTCGGGATTTATAACCAAAGATTTTATTCTTCAAGATCCGTTTGGGATTTCTTTTATCGCTTTAAAAAAATTACAGCAATTAAATATTGGAGACGATTTTACTTTGGAAAATGGTTTTGTAATGACAAAGGATAAAAAGAAATTACTGCTTTTTATCACTTCGAATATTCCGTCAAGCGAAACAGAAAAGAATACGATTTTTGCTGAAAAACTGAAATCAATTCAGGAAAATCTCAATGCACAATTTAAAGGAAAAACGTCTATTAGTTATTTTGGTTCTGCTTTAATTGCTGTTGCCAATGCCAATCAGATTAAGGGAGATATTATTTTAACAACATCAATTGCGATGTTCACTTTAATGCTGATTCTTATTTTGTTTTATAGAAAAGTATTAATTCCGCTTATTATTTTCCTACCGACTGTTTTTGGCGGTTTGTTTGCGGTTGCCTTTTTATATTTCGTTAGAGAACAGATTTCGGCAATTTCATTAGGAATTGGTTCTATTTTATTGGGAATTACAATTGATTATTCCATTCACATTCTCACACATTACAAACATAATAGCGATGTAAAAACGTTGTACAAAGACATTACGATGCCGGTCATCATGAGCAGTTCTACAACCGCAGTTGCTTTTTTATGTCTGCTTTTTGTAAAATCGGATGCCTTAAACGATCTCGGAATTTTTGCTGCTGTTATCGTTATGGCAACTGGAGTTTTCTCACTTTTGATTGTTCCTCATTTATACAAGCCAACAGAAAATCCAGCAGATCATAAAAAGAATGTGATTGATAAAATGGCTCATTTTTCTTTTCACAATAATAAAATCTTAATCGGACTTTGCATTATCATTACCATTATCTGCTGTTTTACTTATAATGATGTTGGTTTTAATAACGATTTATCACAGCTGAATTTTATTCCGAAAGAAATCAAAGCTGCCGAAAAACAACTGGAAGAAAGTACGAGTTTAACTTCCAAAACGATTTATGTCGCTTCTTACGGAAAAACCATGGAAGAAGCTTTACAGCATAACAGTAAACTTTTTGATGATTTATCTACAGAAAAAAAACAAGATAAAATTTTAAATTTCAGCTCCGTTGGCGGCATTGTACTTTCGCAAAAAGAACAAATTGAAAAAATTAAAAAATGGAATTCGTTCTGGACTTCTCAAAAAAAAGAATTCATAAAATCAGAATTAATTGCCGAAGGTTCAAAGCTTGGCTTTAAACCCACAACATACAATCTGTTTTTTGATCATTTAGATTTCAATTTCAAACCTGTTTCTGCAGCTGAATTTTTAAAAATTAAAGCGCTCCAGTTACAAGAGTTTATAACCGAAAAAAATGGTTTTTACACCATTTCAACTTTAGTAAAAGTATCGCCAGAACAACGGGATAAGTTTGTAAAATCAGCTTCGGCAAAAGAAAACATAATTGCGATTGATCGTCAGCAGATGAACGAAACGTTTTTCAGCACCTTAAAAACCGATTTTAATTCGCTTGTAAATTATTCTTTTGTTGCTGTAATTTTAATTCTGTTTTTCTTTTTCCGAAGAATCGAATTAGTGATCATAAGCTGTATTCCAATTGCATTAACAGGAATTGTAACCGCTGGAATTATGGGCATTTTTGGCATTCAGATGAATATTTTCAGTATGATTGTCTGCACTTTAATTTTTGGTCACGGAGTCGATTTTAGTATTTTCATGACAAGTGCCTTGCAAAAAGAATACACCAATGGAGTCAATGAAATTGCCATTTATAGAACATCAATTATTCTGGCAGTTATCACAACCATTTTAGGAATTGGCGCCATGATTTTTGCTAAACATCCAGCGCTTACATCTATTTCATTGGTTTCATTAATTGGGGTTTTTGCAGCGTTGATTATTACTTTTATCTTCTATCCGATTTTATTCAAACTGTTTTTATCCAATCGTCCCAAAAAAGGAAATCCGCCTTTTCAGTTAAGAACTTTTATTCATGGTGTAATTTCATTTGCTTATTATGGTTTGGGCGGCATCGTCATGTCGATTTTCAGTTTCACCATTATGCCGATTTTGCCTTTCAGCAAAAAATCAAAAATGAAAGCTTTTCGATATGTGATTTCAAAATTCATGAAATCGGTGTTGTATTCGAATCCGTTTATTCGCAAAAAAGTCGTTAATAATTTCAATGAAACTTTCGAGAAGCCGGCCGTAATTATTGCCAATCATTCTTCATTTCTAGACATTCTTTCAATCGGAATGTTAAGCCCAAAAATTATTTTCTTGGTAAGCGACTGGGTGTACAATTCTCCTATTTTTGGAGGTGTTGTTAGAAAAGCAGGTTTTTACCCCGTTTCTGAAGGTCTTGAAGGCGGCGTTGAACATTTAAGAAAAAAAATAGAACAAGGTTATTCGTTAATGGTTTTTCCAGAAGGAACTAGATCAGAAAACAATGTCATTAAGCGATTCCACAAAGGTGCTTTTTTCCTTGCCGAAGAATTTAATCTGGATATTATTCCGGTTGTTATTCATGGTGCTTCAGAACTAATTCCAAAAGGTGATTTTGTTATTCACCACGGAAAATTGACGGTTACAATTTTAGAAAGAATTGCTCCAGATGATCTTTCGTTTGGAAATAATTATGCCGAAAGAACCAAACAAATTAGTTCGTTTTTTAAAGCAGAATATCGCAAAATTAGACAAGAACTTGAAGGTCCAGATTATTTCAAAACAATGTTAATCAACAGTTATGATTACAAAGAAATTGAAATTGGGCAAAGCGTAAAAAAAGATTTGAAACAGAATCTGGAAGCCTATTATAATTTAAACAAATACATTACTCCAAAAGCAAAAATCCTTCATTTAGGAAACGATTATGGGCAATTGGATGTTTTATTGGCTTTACAAGAACCACAGCGAAAAATATTTTCTTTTATAAATGATGAAGAAAAACTGCTGGTTGCCAAAACGAATTATATTGTTCCTAAGAGAAAAATAACATATCTCGAAAAGTTAGAATCGGCAATTGAAAATCAATATGATATTGTTTTAATTTCTGATGAAAGCTATCACGATGAAATTGAAAAACAGATTCTAGACGTTTCTTTTATAATTTTAGTCAATTGTTCTCGTTTAAAAAATCAGTTTGAGAATTTTGAAATTGTTTCTGAAGAAAATGCTTTACTAGTTTTAAAGAAAAAAGGATGAAAAAACAATACGATGTAGTTATAATTGGCAGCGGTTTAGGCGGATTGGTTTCTGCTGTTATTCTGGCAAAAGAAGGCTACAGCGTTTGTGTACTCGAAAAAAACAATCAATATGGCGGAAATCTTCAGACTTTCGTTAGAGATAAAACCATTTTTGATACGGGAATTCATTATATCGGAGGTTTAGGCGAAGGCCAAAATCTTCATCAGTATTTCAAATATATTGGAATAATGGATCATTTGAATCTAAAAAAAATGGACGAAAATGGTTTTGATATTATTTCTTTTGATGATGATAAAACCGAATATCCGCATGCACAGGGTTTTGAAAATTTCATTAAACAACTAACCCAAAACTTTCCAGAAGAAAAAGAGAATCTCGAAAAGTACTGCCAAAAAATAAAAGCTGTCTGCAAAGCATTTCCACTTTACAATCTAGAATCGGAGGGAAAATATGACGACGAAATTTTAGCGCTCAACGCGAAAGAAACCATAGATTCTTTTACTGAAAATGAAAAACTGAAGGCTGTTTTAGCTGGTTCCAATTTTCTCTACGCTGGTGTTCCAGATAAATCGCCTTTTTACGTTCATGCACTTGTGGTCAATTCATACATTGAAAGTTCATGGCGTTGTGTAAATGGTGGAAGCCAGATTACCAAGCAATTGCTGAAACAGCTTAAAAAATATGGCGGTGAGTTTTTTAAACATAAAGAAGTCACGAAAATTGAAGTCATAGACCAAAAGGTAAATTCTGTACAAATGAAAGACGGAACTGAAGTTTCTGGAACGTATTTTATTTCGAACATCGAACCAAAAACGACTTTGAAAATGGCGGGTCAGGAAAATTTCAGAAAACCATTTTTCAATAGAATTCAGAATTTAGAAAACGTACTTTCTGCTTTCAGTCTGTATATCGTTTTTAAACCCAAAACTTTCAAATATATCAATCACAATTATTATCATTTTAAAAGTGCTAATGATGTTTGGACCGCTTACGAATACGATGAAAATTCATGGCCAAAAACTTTTATGGCTTCTATGAATCCGTCGAAAAAAGACGAAGAATGGGCAGACGGAATGACATTTTTGACTTATATGAAATATGATGATGTTAAAGCTTGGGAAAACACTTTCAATACTACTTTTGAAGAAAATGATAGAGGAGAAAGTTATGACGAATTCAAAGCGAAAAAGGCATCAAAATTTTTAGAAGAAATAGAGAAAAAATTTCCTGGGATAAAAGATTGTATCAAATCGGTGCATACTTCTACTCCGCTTTCTTATCGCGACTACATAGGCGGAGACGGCGGAAACATGTACGGATATGTTAAAGATTCAAATAATCCGATGAAAACTATGATTCCTACTAAAACTAAGATAGAAAATCTTTATCTTACAGGCCAAAGTATTAATATGCATGGTGTCTTAGGAGTTACAGTTGGAGCAGTCATAACCTGCTCTGAAATTGTAGGAAAAGAATATCTGCTGGAAAAAATTAAAAAAGCATCTGAATAAATCATTATGAAAAACCGAATCTTATATATCTTCTTCCTCGGTTTTTTTAGTTTGCTGATTTCCTGCGGTACTTCAAAATCAAAAAAACACAGACCTGATCTTACCGGTTTAAATGATACAAAACCTGTTGTCACTAAATTATCTGACAGCATTTTTATTGCTGGAAAAAATTCGCTTTTAAAAAACAAACAAGGTCTCTGGGAATTATATGTCGAAGGCGATCCGCTAGAAATCGGACTTTCAACCGGAGCTTTGACCGATTCACTTTTGCACAAACAGCAAAGTATCTTTTTTTCGAAAATAACAGATTTCATTCCGTCAAAATTTCAGCAGAAGTTGCTTCGTCAGTTTTTAAAATGGTACAATCGTAAATTGTATCTGAATGTTCCTGACGAATATCAAACTGAAATCTATGGCGTTTCTCAATATTCTTCAAATGACTTTGATAATATCGCACCGCAATACCAGCGCAGTTTATATCTGCATGCTGCACATGATATTGGACATGCTTTACAGGATTTAGCTTTAGTTGGCTGTTCTTCTTTTGCAGCTTGGAACGAAAAATCAGAAGACGGAAATTTAATTCTGGCGCGAAATTTTGATTTTTATGTCAATGACGCTTTCGCGGAAAATAAAATCGCTGCCTTTATAAAACCAAAAGAGGGATATCCGTTTATGATGGTAACTTGGCCAGGAATGATCGGCGCTGTTTCTGGAATGAATTACGAAGGATTGACTGTAACAATAAATGCTTCGAAATCTAAAATTCCGCTTAGCGCGAAAACTCCGATTTCGATCTTGACCCGCGAAATTTTACAGCACGCGAAAAATTTAGATGAAGCGATTTCGATTGCAAAAAAAAGAAAAGTATTTGTTTCTGAATCGATTATGGTTGGAAGTGCAAATGATAACAAAGCTATTCTGATTGAAGTTTCACCAAATAAAATGGACGTTTATGATGTTCCTAACAGTGATCAATTAATTTGTTCCAATCATTTTCAAGGAGAAGCTTTCAAAGAAGATAAACGAAATCTCGAACAAATTGCCAACAGCCATTCTGAATATCGATATGAAAGAATGCAGGAGCTTTTATCTGAAAATCCAAAAGTAAATCCTGAGATTGCTTCGGAAATTCTTCGAAATAAAGAAGGCCTGAAAAATATTTCTCTAGGATTTGGAAATGAAAAAGCGTTGAATCAACTTCTTGCTCATCACGGAATTATCTTTAAACCAAAAGAAAAATTGGTCTGGGTTTCGGCAAATCCGTTTCAATTGGGCGAATTTGTCTGTTATGATTTAGATTCGATTTTTGGTGGAAACCACAATGCAACAAAATCTTTTCAGAACGAAAGTTTGAATATTGCCAAAGATCCTTTCTTGGAAACGACCGCTTTTCAGAATTTTAAAAAATTTAAAATTGAAGATCATAAAATAGATTCTATTATAAAGAAAAAAGAAACTGTTTCACCAGAATTTATTGAGCATTATCAAGCATTAAACTCTGATTATTGGGTTGTGTATTATAAGACAGGATTGTACTTTTACCAAAAAAAGGAATTTCTTCAAGCTAAGCTTAATTTTGAAAAAGCTTTGAGTCACGAAATCACTACAGTTCCTCAAAAAGAAGAGATTGAAAAATATTTAAAAAAAGTCAAAAGAAAATTACAATGATTCCAGCAATAGAAAAAGATTCTTTAGAAGAGATTAAAATTTTTCAAGAAAAAAAATTAGCCGAACTTTTAGCTTATATCAGTGAGAATTCTCCTTTTTATAAAAGACTTTTTGCAGGACAGAATATTGATATTTCGAAAGTAAAAACGCTGGAAGATTTACAACATTTGCCTGTTACAACCAAAGAAGATTTACAGCAATATAACGATGATTTTTTGTGTGTTCCGCAACATAAAATCATTGATTACGCTTCAACATCAGGAACTTTAGGCGACCCTGTTACTTTTGGTTTAACCGATTCTGACTTGGATCGTTTGGCTTATAATGAAGCAATTTCCTTTGCCTGCGCCGGAATTGCAGAAGGAGATGTTGTACAGTTAATGACCACAATCGATAGAAAATTTATGGCAGGTTTAGCTTATTTTCTAGGACTTCGAAAACTGAAAGTGGGCGTGATTCGTGTTGGTGCTGGAATTCCTGAAATGCAATGGGATTCTATTTTAAAATACAATCCGAGTTATTTGATTACGGTTCCTTCTTTCCTTTTGAAACTAATTGAATATGCCGAAATGCACGGAATCGATTATAATAATTCTAGCATAAAAGGCGCAATCTGTATTGGAGAATCTTTGAGAGAACAGGATTTTTCAATGAATATTTTATCGAAAAAAATTACAGATAAGTGGAATATTAAGTTGTTTTCGACTTATGCATCTACCGAAATGAGCACTGCTTTTACAGAATGTGAACACGGAAAAGGCGGACATCATCATCCGGAATTAATTATTGTAGAAGTTTTAGACGAAAATAATCAGCCTGTAAAAAATGGCGAAACGGGCGAATTGACTTTTACTACTTTAGGAATTGAAGCAATGCCTTTACTGCGTTTTAAAACGGGAGATATGGTTCAGTTTCATGACGAGTCTTGTGCTTGTGGCAGAAATACTTTACGTGTTGGGCCAGTTGTTGGCCGTAAAAAACAAATGATTAAATATAAAGGAACAACGCTTTATCCGCCAGCAATGAACGATGTTTTGAGCAGTTTTGATAATATTGAAAATCATTTGATTGAAATCTCTACAAACGATTTAGGCACAGATGAAATCTTGATTAAAATTGCCGTTAAAAATCAAACTCCAGAATTTTTACAAGAAATAAAAGATCACTTTAGAGCCAAATTAAGAGTGACTCCAAAAATAGAATTTGCTTCAAAAGAAGTTTTGAATCCGTTGGTTTTTAATCCAATGAGCCGAAAACCAATTCGATTTTTCGACTATAGGTCTTAATATAGGGACAAAGTAACAAAGGGACAAAGGTTCAAAGTCTGTTAATCAGCACTATAAAAAACCTTTGTCCCTTTGTTACTTTGAGCCTTTGTCCCTCGAATTGCACAAATTCGACTAAAAAGTTGTAATTTTGCAAAAAATTACGAAGATGGTCAAGATTGGCAACATAGAATTACCCGAATTTCCTTTATTATTAGCACCGATGGAAGATGTTAGTGATCCGCCGTTTCGCAGATTATGCAAAACGCACGGAGCTGACTTAATGTATTCTGAATTTATTTCGTCGGAAGGATTAATTCGTGACGCTATAAAAAGCCGCATGAAGTTGGATATTTTTGATTACGAACGCCCTGTTGGAATTCAGATTTTTGGTGGTGATGAAGAAGCAATGGAAATGTCTTCTAAAATTGTTTCTACTGTAAAACCTGATTTAGTGGATATCAATTTTGGATGTCCAGTAAAAAAAGTCGTTTGCCGTGGTGCAGGTGCGGGAGTTTTAAAAGATGTTGATTTGATGGTTCGTTTAACGAAAGCCGTTATCAAAGGAACAGATTTGCCTGTTACAGTAAAAACCCGTTTAGGCTGGGATGATAGCTCAATAAATATTGATGAAGTTGCAGAAAGACTTCAAGATATTGGTGTTCAAGCTTTAACAATCCACGCGAGAACTCGTGCTCAAATGTACAAAGGCCATTCTGACTGGTCACATATTGCGCGTGTAAAAAACAATCCAAGAATTACGATGCCTATTTTCGGAAACGGTGATATCGACAGTCCAGAAAAAGCATTAAAATATAAAAACGAATACGGAATTGACGGTATCATGATTGGCCGTGCGGCAATTGGTTATCCGTGGATTTTTAACGAAATCAAGCATTATTTCAAAACGGGTGAGCACTTACCTGCTCCAACGGTTATTGATCGTGTTGAAGCTGCTAGAAATCATTTACAATGGTCAATGGATTGGAAAGGCGAGCGTTTAGGAATTGTAGAAATGCGTCGTCATTATACGAACTATTTTAAAGGAATTCATTCGTTTAAAGAATTCAAACAAAAATTGGTTACCACAGATGCTCCTGAAGATTTGTTCGCTATTATGAAAGAGATTGAACAGGTGTATGCTGGTTATGAGTTCGTTTAAGTTATAAACTTTGTTTAGTATAGAAAAAGTCTTCAGAAATTGAAGGCTTCTTTTACTATCTCTCTTTTTTATTCCTTTCAATCAACACATTATTGATCTCGTCTTTCTTATGGGAGTAATGTTTTTTTTGAGGATTAAATGAAACCTCTTTTAGCGTTGGACATTCTAACAAAGGTGACAAGTCACCACTTTTACAATTCCAAAAATTAATTGATTCTAATTTTTCAATATTCCGAACAAAATCTAAAGAATCTAAATCAGAGATTAATAACTTTTTTATGCTTTTATTATTATTTAAAAAAGAGTAATCGGTCATTTTTTTACTTCCTTCTATATCTAACCACTCTAGATTATTTAATTGAGCTAAACCATTTGCGTTGTATAAATTAGAATTATTCATTAGCCAACATCTTTTTAAATTTTCTAATTCTTCAAAACCATCTAGTGAAATTAGATTTTTACAGTAGTCTAATCTTAAAAAGGTTAACTCTTTTAATTCTGCAAATTAAGAACAATTTGTTTTCTTATATCTAGAGAAATAAAGTTGTTTTAAATTTATTAATGAGTTTAAATTTTGATAGCTTTCATTATTAAGGTATAATTTTTCTAATTGATTTAATTTTATGAAATCAATATTAATTGGCACAGCTAATGTTAGTTCCTTCAATTCTTGAAGAGAATAAATTGCATCAATATTTTTAATTTTCGGAAGTTTTAATGAATTATCAATTATCAGTTTTTTTATAAATGTTTTATTTAATAATGGTGATAAATCTAATTCATATTTAAAATTAGGATCTTCAGCTAATCTTTTAACTCGTATTGAATCTAAATTTCTTTTTTCTGCTGTATGAATACCTTCTTCCAAATAGTTAGGATCTATTTCATACATATTTATACCATCGTTATAAGTATGTTTTTTCATAGTCTCTTTTTTTTAAACAAAAATACTGCTTTAAACCTTTTCTTACAATTTTTTTTGTGTTTCAGAAAGTGTTTTAAACAAAAAAGACCTTCAAAATTTGAAGGTCTTTTTTGTTTTTATCAAACTTGAACTCTTTTCCACTTTCCTCTTTTATAGAAAAATATCCCCGTTAAAGTAATTGCAGTTTCCGCAACAGGAATCGCGATAAAAACTCCAGTTGGTCCCATATTAAAATGCTTGGCTAAAACAAAAGCAAGTGGAATTTGAAACAGCCAAAAACCAAAAAAGTTAATTCCGGTTGGTGTCCAAGTATCTCCTGCTCCGTTGAAAGTATTAATCAAAACCATTCCAATTCCGTAGAAAATAAATCCTATGCTCATGATCTGCAAAGCTTCAATTGCAATGGTTTTGACCTGCTGATCATTCGTGAAAAACGAAATAATATATTGTCCAAAAATTAAGGTAATAATCATAATCGAAGCCATGAAAATTACATTATATCTTGCGGTTGTATAGACCGATTTTTCGGCGCGTTCAATTTGTTTGGCTCCTAAATTTTGTCCGACCAAAGTAGCAGCAGCGTTGCTTAATCCCCAAGCTGGAAGTATAAAAAACATCATAATTCTTAAAGCTGTCTGATAACCTGCAGAGCCATGATCGCCTCCTGTTGTTGCTACTAATTGTGCCAAGAAAATCCAGCTGCAAGAAGCGATTACGAATTGTAAAATTCCTGGAGCTGCAATTTTTACTAATGCTTTTATTTGTGTAAAATCTGGAGTAAAATATGGAATCTTAATTTTCAAAATTCCGTTTCCAAAAAACAAATGATATACTTGATATAAAACTCCAATACTTCTTCCAATAGTCGTTGCCAGCGCCGCGCCAACTAATCCAAAAGCTGGAATTGGCCCAAAACCATTAATTAAAACAGGACATAAAATGATATTGCAAATATTAGCAATCCAAAGGCTTTTCATAGCAATAGCTGCATTTCCTGCTCCGCGGAAAATTCCGTTTATTAAGAACAAAAGCATAATGCATAAACTAGAACCAATCATAATTTGAGTAAATCGGAAACCATGTTCGGCAGATTCTACAGAAGAACCCATTAAAATCAAAATATCTTTTGCATAAATAATTCCGAAAATACTCATTACACTATTAATAGCAAATGCTACAATAATAGCTTGCATTCCAGCTTTTGCTGCTGCGATAGGATCTTTTTCTCCAATACGTCTCGCCACAACTGCGGTTGCAGCCATACTCATTCCAATAGCAAGAGAATAGATTACTGTTAACACAGATTCGGTTAAACCAACGGTTTGAATAGCAAAACTGCTGTGTTCTAAATGCCCGACGAAATATAAATCGACTAGAGCAAAAACCGATTCCATCATCATTTCTAAAACCATCGGAATGGCCAATAGAATTACAGCTTTTTTAATACTTCCAGAAGTATAATCAAAAGATTCGTCGCCTTTTAAGGCTTGTTTAATTGTGGTAAAAATTTTAGAAAAGAAACTTTTCTTTATAGTTGTTTCTGTCATGATATTTTAGGATAAAAATGATAAAATTCGTCCAGATGTATCTTAATCTGAACTAAAAAAGTAAACGTAAGTATCCTAATTATTCTAAAAAAATAAAATAGGATTAGGCAGAAACAATCATATGCTGTAGATTTTCAAGGGAGTAAATATAAGTAATATTTCTAAAGAAAAATTAATCTAGTAATTTTTTACTTACTCGACTGCTTGCAATTAATGAAGCAACAAACCCTAAAGAAATAATGGTCGTCATTACGATTAGAACATTTTCAATTGTAAAAACAACTGGATAAGCCAAGGTTGGCGTAATCATAATAAGTTCAAATTTCTGCTGCAATATCACGAGAATGATACCCAAAACGAGTCCAATTAAACCGCCAAAAACACTTAATAAAGTTCCTTGTAGCAGAAATATTTTTCGAAGGTCGCCAATGTCAGAGCCTAAATTGAAAAGTGTTTTAAGATTTCCTTTCTTTTCTAAAATCATCATAATCAATGCGCCAATTAAATTAAAAAGTGCCACAATGATAACTAAAGTGAAGATTAAATAAACAGCAATATTCTCTGTATTAAGCATTTTATACAAAGACTCATTCAGCTGTGCTCTATTTCTTAAAGTAATTTTATCTTTAAAAATAGAATTAAGCTGCTTCTTTACAGCTTCTTCATCTGCGTTTTCTTTTAATTTAAATTCGAGTCCAGAGATTTGATTGTGCTTATACATTAACAATTCCTGTACTAAACCTAAATCTGCAAATACATATTTTGAATCTAAATCTTCGCTAATTGAATAAATTCCAACAGGCAATACATCGGTTTTATTGAAAGCTTCTTCTGGATTTTCAATTCCACCTTTTCCTGGTTTGGGAGCAAAAATCTGAAGCGGATTTTCAAAATCTAAAATCCCCATGGAGAAATTTTGAGCTAAACCATAGCCAATTACAACTTGATAACTATCTGGTTTCAGCCACTGACCATTAAAAAGTTTCTTCTTAATATCGTTGACAACGGGATATAGACTGTCAACTCCTTTCAAATATGTAACTTGCTGTTTGTCTTTGAACAAAAACAGCACACGCTCTTCGATAATTTTGGTATAAGAAGCAACACCATTGATTTTCTTTATCTGATTTTCCTGATCTGGAGTAAATAAAAAAGACTTTCCATAGGTACTCGTCAATTTTAAATCAGGATCAATTTCATTTGTAAACGAAAGACTAAAAACCTTTAATCCGCTAAAAACAGATAAAACCACAAACAAAGCCATCGTTCCAACAATGATTCCCATGCTGGCAATACGATTGATGATATTAATAGCATTGTTTTTACTGCTGCTAAAAATATAACGTTTGGCTATGTATAAAGGGAAATTCAAATTATGACTTTCTTCTTTTTTCTAAAAGATCACGGTTTTCTATTGGATTTTCTTTTCCTGCAAGTGCATTGTCAATTTTCTCTATATAATCTAGAGAATCATCTATAAAGAATACCAAATTCGGAACACGGCGTAATTGCAAACGCACACGCTGCGCCAAATCATGTTTGATTAAAGTTGTGTTCGTTTTTATTGCTTCTAAAGTTTCTTTGGCTTTTTCTTGCGGAAAAATGCTTAAATATACTGTTGCTACAGATAAGTCTGTAGTTACACTTACTTTGGATACTGAAATTACCAAGTTTGTAATTCCGTTTTTTCTCACTTCACCTTGCAAAATGTCAACCAGATCTTTCTGAAGAACACCGCCTATTTTTTTCTGTCTATTTGTTTCCATACTGCAAAAATACTAAAATTTAGTCGTATTACATGTTCTTTTAATTGTTTTAAAAGCTGATAAAGGTCATAGCGTTTGAGGGAATTATTCTACATATTTGATATAAATATAAAACTAATCTATCATGAAAAAAAGAGAACCAATTAGTCACATTATGACAAAAACTGTTGTGACTGCAAACGAAAAAGATGATCTAAAATCAGTAGTCGAAAAACTAAAAACAAATACAATTCGTCATATTCCAATTGTAAAAGGTAAAGAAGTAATCGGAATAATTAGCCGAACAGATATTAACCGATTAACTTTTGGAGCTTTATTTGAAGGTCAAGATAATGCTGATGAAGCCATATTAGAAATGCTAACTGTTCCTCAGGTAATGACATCCAAGCCAAAGACCGTTTCGGCTGATACTATAATAAGAGATTTGGCTGAAATTTTTGTGAAAGAAGATTTCCATGCGCTTCCTGTTGTTGATAATGGTGAGCTTAAAGGAATTGTAACAACTACCGACGTTATAAAATATTTATTAGAACAATACGATTAATTATACTTGAATAAAAAAGGGAGCTAAATGCTCCCCTAAATTTTATCTGTCTTGCAACCATCCTTCTGGATTATTGTTAGATGTATTTTGAAGAATCAAAAACTTTATTACTGTCTTTCCAGTATCTCCACTCGTTCTTACTTTTCCAATACTTTGTTTCAGTTTTACTTTATCTCCCTGTTCTACAAAAACCTGGCTCAGATTCTGATATACTGTAAAATAATCTCCATGCTGAATAAAAACTGCTCTATTTACAGGAGACAATGCAATTACTTTTGATACAACGCCATCAAATACAGCTCGGGCAGTGGCTCCTTGTTCTGTTGTTATTTCTACTCCAGAATTATGAACCGTTAGAGATGGATGTAGCGGGTGTGGTTGGTCTCCGTAACCAAGAGAAATAAATCCTTTTTCTACTGGCCATGGCAATTTTCCACGGTTTGCCTTAAAGTCTGCGGCCAAAATCTTGCCTTCAGGTGTTAATGCAATTTTGTCTGAAGAATATGTTTTAGGCGGATCATTACTTTCTGTAGTTTTACCTTCTGCTATTCTCTTTCTTCTCTCTTCTTCTGCTTTCTGATTTGCTAATCTAATTTGTTCTCGAATCAATTCTTTGATTTTTGCATCAATTCTTCTCGATTCCTGCTGTTTAGATTTTGTATCTGCAATAATTTTATTCTTATCTTTTTTAAGCGAATTAACAAGTTTCTGCTGTTCCTTTTTTTCTGCTTCGAGAGAAACTTTCTCTTTTTGATTTTCGGCAATTATTTTTTTCTTTACTTGTCTTTGTCCGTCCAATTTAGCATTAAAATCAACTAATTGAGCAGTTTTTGATTGAATTTCAAGACCTTGATTTTTTCTAAAAGCAGTATATTGCTTTAAATATTGCGCTCTTTTATAAGCTTGTAAAAAACTTTCAGAAGATAAAATGAACATGGCACGGCTCTGTTCAGAACGGCTTTTGTAGGATTTTAAAATCATCTTGGCATAATCTTCCTTTAGAACTTTTAGTTCTTTTTTAAGTTTATTTACCTGAACCTGATTAATATACATGTCATTACTAATCAGCTTTTCTTGCTTTGCTGTCGTATTAATTAATTTCTCTTTCAGCTTGATTTTGTTAGCCTGAATTATATATTCATTTACAGCAGATTTCTCTTTTTTTCGAACAGACTGAAGCATCTTTTCGTTATCTCTGATTTCCTGCTGAATTTGAGCTTTACGCTGTTCCAGTTTTTCTTGCTGTGAATCCTGTGCCCATACAAATGTAGTGGCACAAACTAAAACTAGACTTAGAAGAAATTTTGGCATGTTTCTATTTTTATTTTTGCAAATTTACTTAATTGTAACTTTTTTATAACCGCTTGGAACACTATACGGAAAAGAAAGTTCTTCATTAAATGAAATATTGTTATAATTTAAATTAATACTTGTTTTGCCTTTTGGCTGCACTGCATTTATTTCTATACTTGTCGGTAATATTCCCTGATCAAAATTTTTAGTATCTGAGTAAGCTATTTGCAATGTTCTATTTTCAGATGGTTGTGAAATCTCTTCTTTCTGAATTAAATATTTTTCTCCATCTAAGAAAAAGGTCTTTTTTAAATTTGCATCCTTTTCTTCGTCTAATCTAAATAGATTATCTACTATTGTCTGCGTATATTTTCCTTTTCTTAAATCATCAAAAGCTTCTCCGACCAATAGATTTTGAACTTTAGAATAATCTAAATCTGTTCCAAGCCATTTACTTAAACTTGTAAAATCGCCTTCATAATAAGTTCCGTTCATTTTTTCATAATAACTTACAGCAGAAGGTGTTATTAAAGCTTTAGCCATTGTAATTCCTAAGAAACGAACACTTATTAAAATCTGTTTGTCTTTTTCAATTCTAATTTCGGCAGTAACATTCTGGCTTTGTTTTTCATCGGCATATCTTGCGCTCGCTTTTATGTACAAAGTCGAAAAATCCAACTTGTTGTCGTAATGTTTTTCGATTACTTTTTTGTCTTCTTTCTCTACAATTGTTTGGCTTGTATTTCCTTGCACTGCTACTGCTTTCGATTTGCACGAAATTACGGCAATAGACAATGCTAGTATTGATATATATTTTTTCATTTAAATTTTATTTTTTCTTTTTTAATACTTCATTTGCCTTCAAAAAGTATTCCTCTTTTTTCTTTGCATCACCCAATCCATTGTACGCCTCTCCTAACTGAAGATTAAAATTTGATTCTAATTTTACGTCATCCACTACATAATCAAGCCCCATTTCTAAGACGGTTTTTGCATTTTTATATTGTTTCAGCTGATTACTTCCTAAACCAGCATAATAGTAAAACTGAGCCTGACTCGGATAAACTTCAATCAGCATCATGGCTCTTTTGGTCATTGGCTCGTATTGTTTTGCCTGCGAATAGGCTTCCAACAATAACATATTGGTTTCAAGATCTGTATCTGAATTGGCGCTTAAATCTTTTTCGTAATATTTAATCGCATTTTCAAATTGTCCTTTACTATGATAAAATTTTCCAATTTCTTTGGCAACATCAACATCTTTGTCATTATCAAAGTAAGAAATAGCTTTTTCTAGATCGGCAGAATACTGTGGATTTTTATTTACATAAATCAAAAATTCATTCAAAGTTCTATGTTTGATTTTTGAATCGATTTTTGAACTTGCCAAAATCACATTCATCGATTTTATAGCTTTATCTGCCTGATTGGCATCTAAGTAAGTTTTGAACAAACTAACTTGCCCCCATTCTGAATTTGGAATTTCTTTAGCCAGCTGTTTTGCTACTTCAAGCGATTTCTCATTTTCGTTGTTTTTTGAATACAATAAAATAAGATTCAAATAATTAGATTCTTCTTTCGGATCTTTTTTAATCTGCTGAATTAGATTATCAATCTCAGCATTTTGATATTTTCCTTGAGATAAAATCTGAGCTTTATAAATTTCGCGATCCGAAGATTTTCCGAACTTATCATTCATTTCGTTAATCGCTATCAATGCTTTATCGTACTGATTGGTAATCATGTATAGCGAAATCAAATCATCTTTATATTCTTCGTCAAAAACAATTATTTTTTGAATAATATCAATTGCCAGAGGATAGTTTTTTGTCTCGTAACTTACATCATAAATTCCGAGCCAAAACCATTTGTTTTTAGGATCAAGCTGTGTGGCTTTCTCAAAAGCAGTCTGCGCATTTTGATATTCTTTTAGCAAAAAATAGTTTTTCCCTAACTCAAAATAAGCAACTGCATCATTGGGTTTAAGTTTAATACATTTCTCCAATGATACAATAGCTTTATCATAATTTTCAATTCCTTTTTGTTTTAATGATTCATAAAATGAGTCCTGATATTCGTCTGTTGCCATAGCGATATCTTCGGGTTCTGTCTGAGCAAAAACCGAAAATGATGTGCTGAATAAAGCAAAAATCAATATTGTAAAAACTCCTTTTTTAATCATTTCTAAAAATTACATTTTAAACAAAACGAAACTTTCTTATTTTTTATTTTATTCTAAAACAGCGTAATCTCCAATGCTGATGCTTGTAAATTTACCATCATAACTTACATGGTTTCCGATCATTGCATTATCTAAAGCAGCATTTTTAATTTGAGAATAGGTCTGAATCAAACTGTTTTTGATTGTACTGTCTGTTACATGACATCCATTTCCAAGAGAAACATTTGGTCCTATTGTCGTATTTTTCAAGACTACATTTTGCCCAATATAACAAGGAGGAATAATAGTTGAATTTTCTAACGTCACTCCATAATCTACTAGATGCTCTCCGTCATTGTGAAGAAACCCTAACATTCTTGTATTGGTTTCAACAGTAACATCTTTGTTACCGCAATCCATCCACTCGTCTACGCTTCCTGTTTTGAAAACTTTTCCGTTTGCCATCATCGCTTTGATACCATCATTAATCTGGTATTCTCCACCATTCTGAATATTATTATCTAAAACATTTTGAAGTTCATTTTTTAAAATTCCAACTTCTTTAAAATAATAAATTCCAATAACAGCCAAGTCACTAACAAACTCTTTTGGTTTTTCAACCAATTCTATAATTTCATTATTCTGGTTCAATTTTACCACACCAAAAGCTTCTGGCTGATCTACTTGTTTTACCCAAATTACCCCATCTGCTTCTGGATCTAATTCAAAATCAGCTCTAATTAAAGTATCTGCGTAAGCAATTACAGCTGGTCCCGAAAGAGATTCTTTTGCGCACATAATAGCGTGCCCAGTTCCTAGCGGTTGATCTTGACGATAGATTGAAGCTTTTGCTCCTAATCCTTTAGCCAAATCTTCTAAACTTGCTACAACGTCATCTCCAAAGAACGCTTCATCTCCTAAAATAAAAGCAACTTCTTCAATTGGTTCTTTTAATATTTTGGCAATATCTTCAACTAAACGGTGTACAATCGATTTTCCTGCAACTGGAATTAACGGTTTTGGAACTGTTAATGTATGAGGCCTCAATCTTGATCCGCGGCCTGCCATTGGCACAATTATTTTCATTCTTTAATTTGATTTTATGGGAAGATCTATCAAAATCTTCATTGGGTTTGGTCTTTGTTTTTTCTACTATTTTACTCCAGTGCTTCCAAAGCCTCCTTCACCTCTTGATGTTTCAGTAAGTGTTTCAACTTCTATCCACTCTGCTCTTTCGTGTTTTGCAATAATCAGCTGTGCAATTCGCTCTCCATTTTCGATTACAAAATCGTCATTAGATAAATTTACTAAAATTACTCCGATTTCTCCTCTGTAATCTGCATCAACAGTTCCTGGCGAATTTAAAACGGTTATTCCTTTTTTTGCTGCCAGACCGCTTCTTGGTCTTACTTGTGCTTCATAACCAATTGGTAATTCAATAAAAAGTCCTGTTTTTACAATCGTTCTTTCTAAAGGTTTTAACGTAATAGGTTCTATAATATTGGCACGCAGGTCCATTCCTGCAGAAGCAATCGTTTCGTAATTCGGTAAATCGTGCTGTGATTTATTGATAATTTGAATTTTCATTTTTTGAATATAATTTTGTAAACCGTCTTATTTCCTTTTCATTATTCCTTTAATAGTATCTTTTTCAAAATGGTAAACCATATACATAAAGATTAAAAGAAGCGGAATTCCAACATAATATTTTTCTCTAAATCCGTAAAAAGAGATAATTGAAAATACTATCGAAACACCCAAATAAGCACCAATTTTGTTCATGTCATAAGGAATCGGATAATATTTATTTCCTAAAACATAAGAAATAAGCATCATACTTCCGTAAGCCGATATGGTTGCAATTGCAGAACCATAATAGCTATATTTTGGAATTAAAAGATAATTTAAAATCAAAGTAACAATGGCGCCTACAATAGAAATGTAAGCCCCAATTTTTGTTTTATCAGTCAATTTATACCAAACCGATAAATTATTATAAATACCAAGGAAGAAATTTGCCAAAATAATGAGCGGCACGACTTTCATGGCTTCCCAATAGGATTTGTTGTCTAATAATAGGTATTTTAAAACATCTGCAAAAACAATTACACCTAATAAAATCAATGATCCTAAAATCACGAAATATTTGGTAATAACGGCATAAGTCTGCGGTGCGTTCTCATTTTTGGCATGACTAAAAAAGAACGGTTCGATTCCTAATCTAAAAGCGGTTGCAAAGAGAACCATAAACAATCCTAATTTATAACATGCAGAATACGCTCCAACTTCAGATTTTGCCAAGTTTTCTGGAAGCAGATATCCTAATAGAATTTTATCGAAGTGTTCGTTGACAGCAAAAGCCAAACCGGCAACCAAAATTGGAAGCCCATATTTCATCATTTTTTTCCATAGAACAGGATCAAATTTTCGTCCAAGCGAAAGATAATTTGGAGAAAGCACAATAAACGTCGCCAAACTTGCCAAAAGGTTTGCAATGAAAATATAAGCAATCTGGAAGTTTTGAACATATAAATTATCCCAAATAGAATTCGGATTTGCCTCTGCTAACTTTGGAAGATACATTAAGAAAAATATATTCAGCAATAAGTTTATCACAACATTTCCAATCTTAATAGCCGCATAAACCATTGGTCTCTGATTTGCCCTAAGTTTAGAAAATGGGATTAGGACTAATGCATCTAAAACTAAAATCCAAATTGTATAGGTAATATACTGAACATCTACTTCTGCCAAGTTTGCTAATGTGTTTCTAAAAATTAAGCCTGCGAAAAGAAAAATTATAGAGGTCCAAAATATTGAAATGGTAGATGTTGCGATTACATTTTTCTTATCCTCTTCTGCACTGTAAAATCTAAAAAACGCAGTTTCCATTCCGTACGAAAGAACCACATTAAAGAAAACCATCCAAGACAATACGATCGAAACTTCACCATACTCTGCTGTAGGCAAAATTCCTGTATATAATCTCACTAATAAAAAACTCAGCATTCTTGGTAAAACTGTAGCCAGTCCGTAAATTGCCGTTTGCTTGAATAGATTTTTATATAATCCCAAAATATAATTCTAATAATGTTTGTAAGACAAAAATAACCATTTCTTTTGTTTAATAATGTTTTTGTTGGTGCAATAAAGAAAACTTCTGATTGTTTTTAGACCGTCAATTTTTTTTCATCCAAAATTTTCACAAAATGAAATCCTCTTGGCGCATAACCCTGATTATAATAAAATCTATGAGCTCCAAAATTTCCTGTAAATGCATCCAAAACGATACTGCTGCAATTTAACTCGATAGCTTTTTTATCTACATAATCGGTAAGCATTTTCCCGATTCCTTTAGATCGGTATTCTGGATTAACAACAAAGTTGTCAATCTCAAGATATTTTCCTGTCCAAAGTTTTGTAGCCGACCAACAACCTGTCAACCCTAGACAAATATCATCTTCAAAAACTGCAATCTGAATATAATTATGCGGTAACATTTCGGAAAGAAATGCTTTGTATTTTTCAAGAGATATGTTTGGATATAAAAATCGAATCGTACTTATTTGAGCCACCATATCATCAATGGTAGTAAGCTCTTTTATTTGTAAGGCCATTGTTTAAAAGAATAGAAATTCAAAAATACTTAAAATATAAGATAAGCCGAGAGGAATTAAACTTTGAAAAAATTTTTTTAACAAAAAAAGAAGAATTATTGTACAAAGTAATCTTAAAATACTTATCTTTAACTAATTATAACACATTTTTTTAACAGAACATGTGAAATATATAAAATTTAGTTAAAAATTATGTAACATTTTTTTTACAGTCTTTGATTAAATTTGTTTCAAAGGGAATGAGAAAGCTAGATACAACCCTTTAAAAAAAAGAAGCACTGGGACTAATAAAGCTTGTTTGTTCCCATAAAAGACAAAGCATAAGGGATTGATTCAGCTGTATTGTAACCCTAATAAAAACAGAGCACTGGGACTGATAAAGCTTGTTTGTTCCCACAAAAGACAAAGCACAAGGGATTGATTCTGCTGTATTGTAACCCTTAAAAAACAGAGCACTGGGATTAATAAAGCTAGTTTGTTCCCATGAAAGACAAAGCACACAGAGTTATCTGTCTATTTTTATAAAATGGTAGTGATTCTCAACTTAACTATAATTTGAGAATCACCATTTTATAAAAGTATTTTTAAAAAAGAATAAAACTTCCAATAAAAGAAAAGCCAGCTAACGCTGGCTTTTCTTTTATATATTATGGAATAGATTATCCGTTTAAAGCTTCAGCTCCACCAACAATTTCCAAAATCTCACTTGTAATCGCAGCTTGACGAGCTTTGTTATAAGTTAATTTCAATTGGTTTCTTAAAGCTGTTGCGTTATCTGTTGCTTTGTGCATTGCAGTCATACGTGCTCCATGCTCAGAAGCGAATGAATCGCGGATACCTTTGTATAATTGTGTTTTTAAAGACTTCGGAATTAAAGCCAATACAATCTCTTCTTTCCCTGGTTCAAAAATATAATCTCCAGAAGCTGCAGCAGTATCAGTGTTAATAGGTGCTAACGGTAAAAACTGCTCTACTTGAACAATCTGAGTTGCAGCGTTTTTAAACTGATTGTAAACTAACTCAATTCTGTCGTATTCTCCAGTTAAAAACTTTTGTGTTAAATCATCTGCAATTCCAGCAACGTTTTCAAATGTCAAATTATCAAAAATTGCATTATGATGACCGTGGATTTTATGCGTTTTGATTAAAGCATCACCACCTTTTTTACCAATGGCAAAAACGTCAACTTGCTTTCCTGCATAAAAATCAGTACGATTTTTAATCTCTTTAATAATATTCGAATTGAAAGCACCACATAAACCTCTGTTTGAAGTTACAGCAACTAACAATACTTTTTTTACTTCACGTTGTGTAGTGTAATCTCCTCCTATTTCACCTTCTAGTGTAGCAGAAAGATCTTGCAATAACTCCGTTAATTTCT
>Ga0308157_10002886_pt1 | contig 26656 bp, 24 predicted proteins | sample PhyBR1_FD_201035 | JGI IMG/M metagenome (GOLD analysis project Ga0308157, IMG submission 201035) | Phyllosphere microbial communities from UC Gill Tract Community Farm, Albany, California, United States - DLSLB.R1 | ecosystem: Host-associated > Plants > Phyllosphere > Unclassified | place: USA...
TTCCTGCGCGCTTTACGGCTATTCCGCAAGTTTTAGAAATGGTCGATGCTTTTTTAACTACCGAATTTGAAGGCGGACGTCACGAAACGCGTGTAAATAAAATTGCTTGTAGTTAAGTAAAAAAAGTAGGGTATTATAAATATTATTTGTCATTCCGGACTTGTTCCGGAATCTCATTTTTAGTATATAGGTGGCAAGTTGAACATAGATTCAGCTTGCTATTTTCTTATATAAAAAACCTCTTCTTATAGACAGCAAAAAAGAATAAAATCTGTAAAATTAAAATACCGTAAAACCACAGTTTAAAAGACAGTTTGTTTGTTTTGTGTCGATATTTCTGCATACCAATATAAGCACCCAAAGTTCCGCCAAATGCAGCAATGGTTAACAGGTTTTTTTCAGAAATACGCTGTTTACCCTTAATTGCCCGCTGTTTATCTAAATGATACAGGCTAAAGGCAATGTAGTTTACAATAATTAAGTATATAAATACAAATTTCATACGGTAGTAATTGGTGCAAAGGTAGTATTTTTGCAATTCAAAATTCATGCAATGAACACTATTCAATATATAAAGGAAAAAGTTGCCGTTTCCGATAAATCCATCCAAAGTACCTTAGAATTATTAGCGCAAGACTGTACTATTCCGTTTATTGCGAGGTATAGAAAAGATGCTACTGGAAATTTAGATGAAGTTCAAATTGAACAAATAGCGAAACTTTCCAATCAGTTTGAAACACTTGTTAAACGAAAAGAATCTGTTTTGGCATCGATTGATGAACAAGGATTGCTGACCGATTTTTTGAAAGATAAAATTCAGAATTCCTTTGATTTGGTCGAAATTGAAGATTTGTATCTTCCCTTTAAAAAGAAAAGAAAAACCAAAGCCGATACTGCACGCGAAGCGGGATTAGAACCTTTGGCAAAAATGATCATGTCGCAAAACATCGAAGATCTGGAATACACTGCCGAAAGATATTTGAACAGTAAAGTTTTTTCTAGCGAAGATGCATTGCAAGGCGCACGCGACATTATTGCAGAATGGATCAACGAAAATATTTTTGTTAGAAAAGCACTTCGACGTAAGTTTCAGCGCAATGCAGAAATTTCGACTAAAGTTGTAAAAACGAAGAAAGACGAAGATGCCGCAAAGAAATTCGAACAGTATTTCGATTGGAACGAACCATTGTTTAAAGCACCAGCCCACCGATTATTGGCAATGTTGCGCGCCAACAACGAAGGTTTTGTAAAATTAGATGTAAGCATTGATAAAACCGAAGCTCTTACATTTATAGAAGATGCCGTAATTAAAAATAAAAATCACGAAACAGCGGCCGAAATCTCCAAAGCGGTTGCTGATTCTTACAAACGATTATTAGAACCGACGTTGTCTTACGAAGTATTGCAGGAATACAAACTAAAAGCCGATTTACAGTCAATCGGAGTTTTTTCAGAGAATTTATCGCAATTATTATTGTCGGCTCCATTGGGCGAAAAACGCGTTATGGGAATCGATCCTGGATTTAAAACCGGTTGTAAAGTTGTTTGTATCGATGAAAACGGAAATTTGCTTTACAACGAAACTATTTTTCCGCACGCACCCCAAAAAGATATTGCTATGGCTACCAAAAAAGTGCGTTCTATGGCGAATTCCTATAAGATTGATGCCATTGCCATTGGTAACGGAACGGCAAGTCGTGAAACCGAATTTTTCATAAAAAAAGTCGCTTTTGATAAACCTTTACAGGTTTTTGTGGTAAGCGAAGCTGGTGCATCGGTTTATTCGGCATCAAAAATTGCGCGTGATGAATTTGCTAATTACGATGTTACCGTTCGTGGTGCTGTTTCAATTGGTAGAAGGTTACAAGACCCATTGGCAGAGTTGGTTAAGATCGATCCAAAATCAATTGGGGTTGGGCAATATCAGCACGATGTGGATCAAACCTTATTAAAAGAAGAATTAGATCAGGTGGTAATTCGCAGCGTAAATAAAATCGGAATCAACTTAAATACGGCAAGTAAATCGTTGTTGAGTTATGTTTCGGGAATCGGGGAAAAACTCGCTGAAAAAATTGTGGCATACCGAGCAGAAAACGGAGCGTTCACTAATAGAAAAGATTTGAAAAGCGTACCACGTTTAGGCGAAAAAGCGTATCAGCAGGCGGCAGCTTTTGTTAGAATTGTAAACGGTGATTTTGTGTTAGATAATTCTGCGGTGCATCCGGAAGCTTATGTTTTGGTTGAAAAAATGGCAAAAGATCTAAAAATCAGTACCAATGAATTGATAGGAAATAAATCAGCAATCGAGAAAATAGATCCTTCTAAATACATTTCAGAACAATTTGGAATTCATTATATAACCGATTTACTGAAAGAACTAGAAAAACCGGGATTAGATCCGCGTAAAAAAGTAAAAGTTTTGGAGTTTGATGCGTCGTTAAAATCAATTAACGATGTTGAGGTTGGCAAAGTTTACAACGGCATCATTAACAACATTACGAATTTTGGCTGTTTTGTTGATATCGGAATCAAGGAAAGCGGTTTGGTGCATATATCACAATTGAAAGAAGGTTTTGTGGCAGATGTGAACGAAGTTGTTAAACTGCACGAACATGTTCAGGTAAAAGTGTTAGAAGTTGATCAGCAGAAAAAGCGATTGCAGTTAACTATGATTTTGAACGATTAGCAATTACACACTAAAATAGTGGAAATAATACTCAATTCGGGTACGTTTTCACATTGTAAATTGAGTAATTGGCAACGTGATTTTTTATTGATAAAAATCCATTATTGCTCAAAGTGTTGATTTAAGTGGGTTTGTGAGAGATCTACTGAAAATAAAATATACTTTCTGTTTTTTGGTCTTTAGTTTGCTTTATACATTATGAAAAAGAAAATTATTAAAAAAAGAAATTGTTATGAAAAAGACCAATCATTTAAATTTTAAATGAGAGGAATTAAAAAAGTAGTGTTTTTATTATGTTTTATAAGGGATACCCGCTTGATACTTTTCAAGCGGGTATTTAATTTATCTTATTTCCAAAACAGAAATTATCGAAAATAAAAAAAGATGCATTTAGCATCTTTTAAGTTTTATTCAGATTTAGAATCTGTATTGTTTTTATTCGAATTTGAAGTTGCTCCACTGTTATCTTTCGTCGCATCTTTAAATTCTTTAATACCAGAACCTAATCCTTTCATTAATTCCGGAATTTTTTTTCCTCCAAACAATAATAGTACAACAACTACTATTAAAATTATCTCGGTAGCACCAAATCTTCCCATTTTATTATTTTATTTATTTTTTAGATTGATCTTTGTTTTCTTCTTCTTTCGTAGCATCTTTAAACTCTTTAATACCAGAACCTAATCCGCGCATTAATTCAGGAATTTTCTTACCTCCAAACATCAACAAAATCACGACAACAATTAAAATTATTTGCCACGGACTAACCATTCCTAAAAATATTACTATAGAATTCATTTATTTTAAATAATAAAGATATCAGGCAAAGATATAACATTTTAAAGCTATCTAATTTTTTTATTTTGTAATTTTTAACAATAGAAAGTGTTAATATTAAAATAATTAAACTTTTTTGCGCTTTGTTATTTTATTAAAATTAGATGTTCGATTTTTGTATCATAAAACCTAAAGTATGTCTTTAAAGTCGTTTTTTGCAAAAATATTTGCCAATGTTGTTGTAATGCAGCAGCAAAAATGGATGATTAAACCCGTTGTCACACAGCAAAACCTGTTTTATTCGTTAATTCAGCAGGCAAAGCAAACGCAGTTTGGTAAAGATCATTTGTTTTTAGCAATAAAATCGCATGCCGATTTTGTAAAATATGTACCCGTGCGCGACTACGAGGCTTTAAAACCGTATGTTGACAAAGTGGTTGCCGGTGAAAAAGATATTTTATGGAAAGGAAAACCATTGTATTTTGCAAAAACTTCGGGCACTACATCGGGTGCAAAATATATCCCTATTACAAAAGAATCAATGCCTTATCACGTTCAAGGCGCGCGAAATGCCATTTTGTTTTATATTCAAGAAACAGGCAATGCTGATTTTGTTGATGGTAAAATGATCTTTTTACAAGGAAGCCCCGAAATGACTGAAAAAAACGGAGTAAAAGTTGGCAGGTTATCGGGTATCGCTGCGCATTATGTTCCTAAATATCTGCAAAAAAATCGTTTGCCAAGTTGGGAAACTAATTGTATCGATGATTGGGAAACAAAAGTTGATGCCGTTGTGCAGGAAACAAAAGATCAGAATATGTCGGTTATTTCCGGAATTCCTTCGTGGGTACAAATGTATTTCGATCGATTAATTCAGGTTTCCGGACAAAAAGTGGGCGATCTTTTTAAAAACTTCAATCTGTTTATTTACGGTGGTGTGAATTACGAACCTTACCGTAAAAAGTTTGAACAGTTAATTGGCAGAAAGGTAGATAGTATCGAACTGTATCCAGCATCCGAAGGATTTTTCGCTTATCAGGATTCTCAAGAAGCAAAAGGAATGTTGCTGCTTTTAAACGCTGGAATTTTTTACGAGTTTATTAAAGCCGATGAATTTTATACCGAAAATCCAAAACGATACACAATAGGAGAGGTAGCTTTAAACGTTAATTATGTAATGATCATTAGTACCAATGCGGGTTTGTGGGCGTACAATATTGGCGATACCGTTCTATTTACGTCGCTAAAACCATACAGAATTATTGTAACCGGTCGTATTAAACATTACATTTCTGCTTTTGGCGAACACGTGATTGGTAAAGAAGTTGAAGAAGCAATGCAGCAGGCTTTGAATGAAACCGATGCCATGGTTACCGAATTTACTGTGGCACCACAAATTAATCCCGAAAGCGGACTACCTTATCACGAATGGTTGGTAGAATTTGAAAAAGAACCGACCAATCTGGAAGATTTTGCACTGAAGATCGATGCTGCGTTAAGAAATCAAAATGTTTATTATGATGATTTAATTGTTGGCAATGTTTTGCGTACTTTAGTAATTACCAAAGTTCCGGTTGGTGGTTTTAACGAGTACATGAAATCGCAAGGAAAATTGGGCGGGCAAAATAAATTACCGCGTTTGGCGAACGACCGTAAAATTGCCGATTTTATTCATGAACTAAAATAGCGTATGAAAAAGTTGCTGTTTCTTTTATTAATAACTCCAGTATGTGTGTTTGCACAGATTAGCGGAAAGGTGGTGAATATGGAAAACAAACCTTTACCGCTCACAAATATTTGGGTTTTAGATGGAAGCGACGGCACCACAACCGATTCGTTAGGCATGTTCTACATACCGTCTGCATTGGCTACAGATACTTTGGTTTTCAACGCATCGGGACATAAAATCTTTAGAGAAGAAGCATCAAAAACCACAAATGTTACATTAGAATCTTACGAAATTCCGCAGCCTGCTTTGTTGGTTCTGCCCGAAAAATCGTTCCATCATACCATTGGCAATGCACATTTCGAAAATATGTATTTTGCTCCGGGAAATGTTCCGTATATGTACGGAAAGTTTTTTGAGAACGATGCCGAAATAAAATCGGTTCAATATATTGATAAAGTAATTGTATACACCAAAAGTGCCGTTGCTGCCGCAACCATTAAAATTCGATTTTTACGAATGAACGAATACGGTTGCCCAAGCGATGATTTACTGATTGATTCTATAATTACGACAGTAAAACGTGGAACCAAGAAAAATTTAATCAACGTTTTAAAGCACAATATTAAAATTCCTAAAAACGGAATTTTTGTTGCGGTAGAATGGTTAATGACCGAAAATAATCAGTTTCGTCCGGCAAATTTTGTAAAAGGCGATCAGTTGTTTGAAGATTTCCGTTATCAGCCCGATGTTATGAATAATAAGGTAGAAAAAACATCATCGTTCAGATATATGTATGGCGAATGGTTTCCAAATAATCAGTTTCAGCCACGAAATCCAAATGCACCAAGAGAAATATTAGATCCGGCAATCGGATTGATTTTATCAAATTAAAAAGAATGACAGAAATAAAATATATAACAAGAACACGGGCGCAAGAATCATCGGCAGCGGTAGAACGTTTGTACATTACCATGCGCCATTTGTTTAACCGCGGTTTTTATAAACCAATGGGCGTTTCAGGCGAAACCTTGCGTGAGGCTTTATTGCTTTTACGACCAGAAATTTACGGATCGATCGCCGATGAAAAAGTAGAATTAAGCGGTTTACTTTATGTAATTGAACGCTTGCCAATTGGTATTGAAGAATGCCGATACATTAACCTAACATCAGACGAAGGATATTCGCAATCGCACTTTAAACCGATTGTTCCACCAAAACGCCGACGCAATTGTTACCGTATCGATTATGAACAAATGAACATCGAAATCACCCGCGGAAGGTCTGATATTTACGATGTTTTAACGCATCTAACCTTTATGTTTGTGGAATCGCACAAAATTAAAGACCGCATTTTAATTGACGATGACGACAATGTTTCGCGCGATTGGTTAAAATTGGAACATGCCGTTTTAACCCAAGAACCTTTATCGCTTACTGAACGTGAAATTGCAATATCGCACACCACCATTATTTTAGGCAGAAGCTTTGCGGAAATTAACGATATTTACAGCGCATTTGCTACCGAAGAAAATCCCGATCGTTTTTTACACGTAATTTACTGGCTTGGAAAAATTGCTTTAGAAGAAGTTTTGGAAAACAACAAAAGAACTATTACTTTTAGTCCGATTTTGCGCGAACGTTTAGGTCACCATATTTACGGCGAAATCTGGGCAACCAAAATAAAAACCGAATTACAGCGTTTACAGTTGTTAAACCGTCCGTTGCACATTATCAGCGCAAACATGCACAGTGTAATGAATTCGATTTTTGCTGCGGATGTTCTAAAATCGAAATTACGAGGGAAAGATAAAACCGAGATTTTTGAAGAATTAAGCAAAACCGGAAACAGCGATTTGCGTGCATTGGTTGCTGAACGCGCTACGAATGAAGGTATGCTTTTTTTGCCGGATACATCGGGAACAAATATTGACGTACAGATTTTTGATACCGCTAAAATAAAGTTCGAAAATACCACGTTTAGTAAATACGCAGTTCCAGAAAATACAGCAGATAAACCGGTACTTATTGTAATGGATTATGCTTTTGGCGAACAGGCTTATGAAACGATTGATGAATTGTTGAAGCCTTTTAATAGAGATTTTCATTTAAATGTAGAATCGGTTTCTATAATGGGTAAAGCAGGAATTCTGGTTGGCGAAAAAGGCGATATCATGATTCCAACAGCTCATATAAATGAAGGAACAGGCGATAATTATCCGTTTGAAAACGAATTAACCGTTGCAATGTTCCAAGGAAACGATATTCCTGTTTTTGGAGGATCAATGATTACCGTTTTAGGAACATCGTTACAAAACAAAGATTTATTAAAGTTCTTTCACGATTCAACCTGGCGAGTAATTGGTTTGGAAATGGAAGGCGCACATTATCAAAAAGCCATACAATCGGCATCAAAAATACGAAAAAGCATCAACCCAAACATAAAAGTACGGTATGCCTATTACGCATCAGATAATCCGTTGGAAACCGGAAGTACACTAGCTTCGGGCGGTTTAGGAGCATCGGGCGTAAAACCAACATACTTAATAACCATAAAAATACTAGAACAAATTTTTAACAAAAATTAAAAATGGAACATAAAACTACTGCTAAAGATCAGGAAATTGATTTATCTTATTTATACAAATCAATAAAAAATTTCTTCGAAAATATTATCTATGGGATCTTTAATTTTTTTTCCTTTTTTATGAAAAACAAAATCCCAACAATTCTTCTGTTAATTATTGGTGGTGGATTAAGTATACTTATGTATAAAAATGACAAAAAAGCTTATAAAAGTATAGTTGTAATCTCAACTAACTTTGGCAGTACAGAATATGTTTACAATAAAATTAATAACTTTAATAAAGCTGAACAAAATGCTTTTCCAGGTTTAGTTCATATTTCAAGTATAGAAATAGAACCGGTTATTGATATATATAGTTTTCTATCTGATGGAAAAGAAAATATAGAGATGGCTAAATATATGAGTGAAAACACTATCGAAGTTAGTAAATTTAAAGAAAAAAATAATGTTGAGAAACTGTACCGATATCATAAGATAAAATATACAACCGATATCTATGATGAAGGATCAAAAATATATACTGATTTAATTGACTTTCTAAACAAAGATACCTATTTGAAACAGGCTCAGGAAATTGGAATTCAAAACACTAAAACGAAATTAGCTGAATTAGAAAAATCTGTTGAAAGTATTAATGCAATTTTTGATAACCTTGGTGTAAACCGAACAGATGGTAAGGGAGATATAAAAATAGACATGTACTCTCAAATCAACGAGTTGATGCTTACAAAAAACAGTCTTATGAAACAAATTAATAAGACCAGAATACAGCTTCTTGAAGAAGAAAAAATAATTTATGACGTTAATAGTAATCAAAATTTGTATAACAAAAGTATTATTAAACCAATATTAATGATAGTAGGGTTGTTGTTTATGTTCTTTCTTATGTCACAAATAATAAAAAAATATAGAAAATTCAAACAACGAGAAAACCAAGTTATATAGTTTTAATGTTAGTTTCATCATTTGTAGGTAAAATAAAATTATTTGTAAAAGAACACTTATCTTTTCTTGTTATTGTAATAGGTGGGCTGTCTTTTTTGTTGGCAAATATTTTGTTAAAAGAAGTGTTAGATGAAGAAATGTATGGTGTATATTCATTAATTGTTACTTTTGTTTCAGTTGTTTACATATATGGCTTACTAGGTTTTGAGCAGGTTTTTATTAGATATTCCAATTACATTAGCCGCAATATAATTACAACTCAAAAAACCTTTTTATTATACATATATACCATTGTTTTTGCAGTGTCAATAATTTCCTTAATGGCTTATATTTGGCAATACATGCAATATTATAACAATATATGGATGATAGCTTTAGCCGTTTCTTGCACAATATATTCCCTTTTTTTATTTAATATTTTACGATTAAATCATCAATTTGTAAAGGCACAGTTATTAGCCAATGCATGGAAGCTGATACTGCCATTTCTGGCATTGCTTTTTTTGTTGATGGAGTATAAGTATGTTTATGTACTAATTCATTTGATGTTAGGAACAATTATACTTGTAACAATACTTTCAGGAATTATAATATTCAATAAAGTTAAATTTAATTTTATTGAAATACTGCCTAAAAAAGAAACAAATCAGTCTTTTTTTCATTTTTTCATTTCAATATCAACACTTTCATTATTACTTTTTGGAGACAGACTAATTGTGGAAAAACAATTGGGAGTAGTAGCTCTAGGCGATTATTTTTACTTGTGTAATTTGGTTTTAGCACCTTATACGTTATTGCAGAATTATGTGGGTTTTCGTCAGTTAATACAGTTTAAAGATAATTTTTCATTGAAGAGATTTAAAAAATTCAACAAAAAAATTATTTTGTTTTGCATTTTATTAAGTATAGGTATAGCTGCCATAATTTATGCAATTGCTTCGCTAAACCTACTTAATTTTGAATTCCAAAAATATTTTTCAACCATATTTTTACTTATTATTTTAGGTGTTATTAGGTTATATTCAGCATCAATATTGTCAGCCTTTGAAGCCAAGACTTCAATTTCTACATTAAAAAAAACAAATATATTTGTCATAATTATTTCGATAATTTTGTTAGCAGTTATTTTTAACTTTTGTCATACATTAAACAGCCTTGTTATTGGTTTTATATTACTTTGGTTTAGCCGAACAATGATTTGTAGGTATATGTTAATCAGTCAAATACAAGATAATATAGAAGAATGATAACATTAAAGCAAATATACACACTGTTGTTTTTGTTAGGATTGTTTTTTATTCCTTTCAATGAATTTGATGGATTACCTTTTTTGGGTGAGTATAAAGATGAAGCTGCTTCATATTTTTTTCTTTTAGGGTTTGGCGTAGTCTGCATAGAAAGTATTCTTGCCAAGAAAATTTGTTTTCCTTACAAAAACCCACTGATTATAGTTATAACATTATTTATTATTTGGAGTTGTGTGGTAACAGTAATAAATTATGATACGGTTTTAAATAATTTTTATAAACAAACATCGGGAATCGGCAGATATATTAGACAAACTATTTCTTTATTGATTTCGGCAGGATGTTTTACTTTCCTTTTTTGGAACGTTATAAAAAACACTGGTTTAAGCAAAAGTATTAAGCAAATAAGAAAAGTGCTTCTGTATAGCTTTGTTTTTGTGGCTATTTACGGCTTTTTCGAAATCGCTATCGTTTATCTCGGAATGGGTGTTTTAAAGCCAATTTGGAATTTGTTCGAATTTTTTCCGTTTGTAAACAACAGCCTTCATAATGGGGGGAGAGTAGGAATTTCATCGGTTACGTGGGAAATTCCCGCCTTAGGAAATTATCTTATTTTTGTTACACCATGGATGTTAAGTTATATTTTTACCGAGAAGAAACTGATAAAATTTATTCCATCGCTGGTTGTTGTTATTTTAATGCTTTTCTCCAATGCACGGGCAGCTTTTGTGGTAATAGGATTGCAGATAATTTGTTTTATACTTATTCTGTTACACGATCAGCAATACAGAAAAATTACAGTATTAGGACTTAAAACTATAGGTGTTGTAATTTTTATGTTATTTATCTTAAAATCCGAAACAATTTACAGAACTGTAAATGAGAAAACAGATCAACTTAATTTTTCTAAAAACCTTACCCAAAGTATTTCTAATAAATCACGATTTGGAATGCAGTATGCCGCTTTACAGGTTTTTAAAGAAAATCCGATTACCGGAGTTGGTTTTGGGCAAGGAACATACCATATGGTACCATATTACCCATATTGGTCCACAGCAAATAACTGGGAATTTAAATACCTTTATAAAGATCAACAAAATAAATCGTTTCCTCCACAATATAATATCTACACAAGATTATTGGCAGAAACAGGACTTGTGGGAACATTGTTGTTTCTTACATTAATAATTTCATGTATATTTTTAGCGTTGAACTATTGGCAAAAGGTAGGTGTTCATGACAGATATATAGCAGTTGTTGTGTTGCTGTCATTTATTGGATTTTCTGTAAATTGGCTTCAAGTAGATTTTTTTAAACAATACGGCTTTTGGCTTAACCTTGTTTTACTGATTAAAGGCATGGATGAGCTTAGCAAAAAGAAAGAAAATATTATAATATCATAAATAGCATGAATATTCAAACAAATAATTTATTACCAGAAAGTTTTACAGAAATCGTTATTTTAATTGCGCATTATAACGATAACGAAAGGCTAAAAAAAGCAATTGATTCTATCAAAGAACCTTTTGAAGTGGATGTTTTAATTGTTGATGATGGTAGCAAAGTAAAACCTAATTTAGATGAACTAAAATCTATTTATGCAGACAGAGGTGTTTTAAGAATTGAATATGCACCGCAAAATATGGGAGCCAGCAAAGTACGCAACTGGGGTTTACAAATGATTCTTGATTCGGGTTATAAATACATAGCCATAATGGATTCTGATGATACAAACAAGCCAGAAAGAATTAGTAAGCAATTGGGGTTTATGAAAAAAAATCCGGAAATTGCTCTTGTAGGTTCATGGGCTGATTATTATACCAGTAATGGTGATTTTCTTTTTACCATTAAACATCCGGCAAAAGATAAAGAAATAAAAAAACAAATGTATTTTAATTCTATGTTTGTACATCCATCTATCATATACAAAAGAGAAGTTATTGAAAATGTAGGTGGTTATTTGGAAAAATATAAAAAAGGCGGGGTTGAAGACTATGGTTTTTTATTTAAAGTGGTAAAAAAGTATCCAATAGCCAATTATCAGGAAGTGTTGGTAAACTATACCATAAATGAAAACGGACTTTCTTCTAAACAGAGATTTTGGCAGGTTTTTAATAGGATAAGAATTATCTGTGATAATTTTTATTTTGGATTTTATCCTATTTTTGGGCTATTTAGAAATTCAATATTACTTGTTGCGCCAAGAAATATTGGGTTAAATATCAGAAAATGGTTTAAAATAGAAAAAATGCCCGTATAATTTAATTATAATTACCTAAGCTGTAAATTAGATATTTTAAACCAGTCGCAATAATCTTCATTTTTTCCTTTATCTACAATAAAGGTTAGCTTTGTGTATTCAGATAATTTAATTTTTATTAGCTCATCTTTTTTATGAGTAATGTAGATTTTTTCTATAAGTTTTTTATCTGCCATAATACTTAAATATATTTCTGCGTCTTTTTCTGGATCACATTCATTTACTATCGTGCTTTTATTGTTAAATGAAGCTGTAAAACTAATTTCTTTATAACCTTTTTCAAAATCAAAAGTAACTTCAGTAGGAATTTTATCTCCTGGGTGAATAATTAAAGATTCATTATTATCTTCAAAAGCAACAGAGCTGTAGCTATCACCTAATTTAATATCACTAATACATTTAAAAAAAAAGCTAATTTTATACATATTCTTATATTCGGGATATAGTTTTTTAAAGTGAGCTTCCATTGCTGAAGCTTGCTTGTTGTTTACAAACTCTATCCTCTTCAACAAAAGCACCTCGGTATTATTTGCTAAATAAAATACTTTTATTACTTTGTAATTTTCTTTTAATATACCGTTTAATATTTCGTGATTAAAATAAGTAATTAACTGTTGGTTTTCTTCTCCTAAATGAATATTTACTGGGTTGGTAGTTATTACGTAATCTGCTATAAATAATTCATTAGGAAATTGGTCTCTTTTATCTACGTGCTGTGTTGGAAATAAATTAGATAACTGATTATTAATATTGGGAAGAGATACATTTTTAAGCATGGAATCATTTAAAAGGTTTCCACTTGAAAGGCAGTAAATAAACTTTTTTTCTTCTTTTATTTTAATAGCTTCGTTGTAAATTCTTAAAACTTCATTATAATCTGGTCTAAAAAATGATTTTCCTTCAGTAGTAGAAAAAAAAGTAAAGCCGGAAGAGTAAGCAGCATTGCTACCAAAAACTAAAATGTTGTTTAATAATAAAAGGGTTGTAATGCTTCCTAAATAATAAATTGGCTTTTTAAGCTTACTAACATAAATAATAACCTGTATGAAGAAAATAATAAAGAAGGGCACTATAAGATAATAATGCTGGTATCCAAAATCATTTATTCTTGTGAAAAGGCATAAAGTAATGATTGTAAAAATGAAAAAAAATACAGAAAGCTCTTTCATTTTTTTGAAACTTATTATAAAGCCTGCAAAAGAAATAGCTACTATCATAATTCCAAAAAAGCTTAAAAAAGCAGAGATTTCTTCCAGTAATGTCCGCCCTCTATAGGCAGAATATATATCTGTATAATCTTTTAAAGCGCTCATTTCAAAAAAGCTGTAAAATAATAACAACATTACAGATAAAGCCGTGCTGCCAATAATAAAAAGATTGGCAGTAGCATTTATTAATACTTTTTTATCTTTGGTTTTAAAATAAATAAATAACCTTACAGTAAAAGTACTTATAAAAAAAGCAACTACCCAAAATGCATAATAGCGCCTAGAAAAAACAACCAATAACAAAAGAACAGCTATAAAAAAGCAAACTTTTAAATTTACTTTACTTAAATAATCTGATTTAATTAATAAGTAAAATATCATTGTTGTAAAAAGAAGCCCAATAATATCTATAAAACCATACCTAATAGGTATTAAAAATGGTGTAAATAATGTAACTATAACTGGAATAAGTAATTTTACAGAAGGTTTTGTTTCTGGATACAGCCTAAAAACAAGACTTGATAGAACTAAAACAAACGGTAAAAAGTAAATTAGATAAATAGAAAATACATATGTGCTGTAATCAAGAGTTCCAAAGATTTTTTGAACAGGTGCCAACAATAAATTTGCTAAAGAATTATACTCGTCATGTAGTATAGAGTTATAAGTCTGCTTAAGGGTCTGAATTGGAGAGTGAAATAGAGAATTAGTAAATCGAATTGATTTTTCCCAATAATTTGAAGAATCCCAGTAGTAAATAAATTTTTCGCTTTTAAGAATATACAGTAATAAAAAACCGGGTATAATTAGGGTTAAAAAATAAAAAAATCTTAAAACATAATTGCTGATGTTTTCACTTACTTCCAACCAAAATTCTTTCGAAAATCTATAAATTAAGTATAAGTATATAATAAGTAATACAACACACAGTATAATAGCCATAATTATAATTTTATATAAATAAATGAAGTAATTAGTTTTCTGAATTTATATTTGTGTTCTTAATAAGGTAAAGAGGTCTATTTAAAATGTTTTTATTAATTCTTGCAATGTATTCACCTATTACACCTATTGAAATAAGCTGTACGCCCCCAATAAACATAGAGCTGATAATTAAAGAGGTCCAGCCTGTAATGGTTTGCTTAAGAAAGAAATGCGAAAAAACAGCATATAAAATTATAGCAAAAGACAGTCCTGAAATAATAAAACCCAAGCGGGAAACATATTCCAAAGGTTTGTCTGAAAAACCCGTGATTCCGTCTAAAGCAAATTTTATCATTTTACTTAACGGATAGCCGGTTTTACCGGATTTTCTTTTATCACGCTTGAACAGTACAGCTGTTTGATTAAAACCAATCCAAGCAATTTGTCCTCTTAAGAATTTATTCTGCTCGGGCATTTTTTTAAGAGCATCAACAACTTTTCTATCTATCAGTCTAAAATCTCCTGTGTCTAAAGGAATATCCACAGAAGTTAATTTTTTCAATATTCTGTAAAATAATTGAGCAGTTGTTTTTTTTAAAAATGTTTCTCCCTCACGTTTTTCTCTTTGGGCATATACTACTTCATAGCCTTGCTTGTGTTTTTTATACATTTCTGTAATCAGCTCAGGGGGATCCTGCAAATCTCCGTCAATAATCACCACAGCATCACCTTTGCAATAATCTATTCCTGCGGTCACAGCAATCTGGTGTCCAAAATTCCTGCTGAAATTTATAAAGTAAACTTTATCATCTTGTTTAGAAATCTTAACAAGCTCTATCAACGAGTAATCTTTACTGCCGTCATTTATAAATATAATTTCGTAATTATCTGTTATTTCTTTTGCTGAATTGGTAAGTCTCTGGTACAGTTCTGAAATAATTTTTTCTTCATTATATATAGGTACTATAATTGATAGAACAGGTGTATTCATATAAAAAGGATTACTTTAACAAAAGTATATTAATTATGCCAAAATTTACTTTATAACTCTAAAAAAGATATTTTTGTTCAAATTCACAAAATTTAAAGATGCAAAAGTTAGTTTCTTACAGATATGAAATGATATGGGGATTATTTCTAATTTTTCTTCCTTTTTCAAAAGCTTTGATAAACATTGTTTTAGTTCTGGGTATTTTATTTTTAGTTTACGATATTGTAATTAAAAAAACTGCTTTTGTAAAACCTAATACTGCGTTTATAGTATTGTTTGTTTTTATAGTTTGCTTATCTATAAATGCTTTTTTACAGGGAAATGTGCATGAAAACAAGTCGTTTTACAAACTTTACCCGTTACTTATTGGAACTTATTTTGCCATGATAAGCATAAAAAACGATTCGGTTACAACAATAAAGAAAATTTCTGGTGTTGTGAGTGTTTTTTATGTTTTGGTTTGTTTTGTTAGAATAGGATTGTACTATACAGAATTTCAAGTAAATCCTTTTGGAAATTCAAATGTAGTCAATCATATTTTAATTCTTGAAAGACCATACGCAGCATGTTTATCTTTAATTAATATTATTCTGTTCTATGATTTATTTCGCAAAGAAATTAAAAAGAAAAACAAACATATTTATCTTATACTAATATTTTTTCTAACAGTTTTTATTGTATTGATAGCAGCTCGCTTGGCTTTACTTTCTTTACTTATTATTGCTGTTGTATACATACTGTTTTTCTCTAAAATTAAATTTAAAATGAAGCTTTCGTTATTGTTAGGAATTCCATTGTTGTTAGCAGTATTGTTGATTAGTTCAAAAGGATTGCAAGAGCGATTGTTTATAGGTAAAAGCTTTGAAACATTTAAAGATTACGAACCGCGTTTTGTGATTTGGGAAGGTGTTTTCGAAATAGTAGCTTCTAAAGATTTTAATTTAATAAGCGGAACTGGAAATTATCAAGAAATAGAAAATAAATTAGTTAATCATTACCAAAAAATAGAGGGAAATTTAAGTAAAAGAGACTATTATTTATCTGAGAGATTTAATAGCCACAATCAGTTTTTTGATATTTTGCTTTTTGGAGGAATATTTGCATCTTTAACTCTTATCTTTATTTTAGGATGCTTTTTTATTTGTTTCAAAAAAAACTTTACATCATTTGCTCTTTTAGGATCGTTGGTTTTATTTATGTTGGTAGAAAATATTTTTCACCGCCAAACGGGATGTTATCTTTTCATGATCTATTTAATTTTAGCATATAAGATTAATTCGGAAGATAAAGTATTATCTCAAAGAATTTTGATAAATTAAAACTAAACCTTTGAAATTTTCAAAACAATCAAAATTTTCTGCACAAATATCAAAACTGTTTCCCCCCATTTCTAAATGATTGTCCTGCAATTCTTTTAGAATAAAATCTAATTCATCAACCGAATTAAATAGAAAGCCGTTTTTACCGTTTTGAACAATATCTTTATTTCCCACAATATCGGTTGCTGCAATTGGTTTTTTTAATGCCATTGCTTCTAAAACTGCCAGTGGTAAACCTTCCCATAAAGACGTTTGTAAAAAAACATCTATTTTATTAATCCAACTGTAAACGTCTTCCGTATTATAAAACCAACCAGTTACACTAATGTTTTTAGCTGTAATTTCGCTACGCAATTCACCGTCTCCTATCCAAATAAAATTATAATTAGGGTAACGTAAGGCAATTTTGTTGAACAATTTAGGGTTTTTCTGGGCTGTTATTCGTCCAACTATACCAAAAGTAAGTACCTTATTTGCTTGTGGATAATATTTTAGCGAAATTTCTTTAAAATCAATTCCATTACGTACCAGTTTAGAATTGCCTATAGTTTTAGCTATTTCAAATTCCGTATCACCGCAAGCAATGGTGATTCCTCCAAATATTTTTTGCGTATATTTTTCAATTAACTTATAAATATTGCGTCTTTTATTCGAAATGTCCAGCCTTAAAAAAGAATATCCATGCGGTGTGTAAAAAACAGAATTTTTTGTAAAAGTTAAAAATTGCGCCCAGCGACCAATCACTCCTGCTTTAGATGAGTGTAAATGAATTACGTCAGGTTTTATTTCTAGAAATAATTTTCTTAATTGTAAAGTTGCTTTTAGATCTTTTATAGGATGAAATTCCCTTTCCATCTCTAATTCAATTAATGTAACATTTTTAGAAAACTCTTTTCTTATGTTTTCTGGAACAATTTCCTTTCTTTTTCCGCTGTAAATAATGAAAGTCTCGATTTCTTGAGCGCTATCATCTTCTCCCATAAAATGAGATAAATTCCGAAAGTAAGTATAAACTCCACCACCTAAGGCTTCTATGACGTGAATTACTTTCAATGTTTTATATATGAATAAAAATTTAATACGAATTTAAATTTATTTTTCTAAACCAAAAAACCATAGTACTTTTGCTTAACAAAATTTTCACAAATGAAACGGGTATTAATTACAGGCGCTGCAGGTTTTTTGGGTTCACATTTATGTGATCGCTTTATAAACGAAGGTTTTTATGTTATTGGAATGGATAACTTAATTACCGGAGATTTAAAAAATATTGCGCATTTGTTTAAAAATGAACATTTTGAGTTTTGTCATCATGATGTAACCAAGTTTGTACATGTACCCGGAAATTTAGATTACATTCTGCACTTTGCATCGCCGGCAAGTCCGATTGATTATTTAAAAATTCCCATACAGACATTAAAAGTAGGATCATTAGGCACGCATAATCTTTTGGGATTGGCAAAAGCCAAAAATGCCCGAATTTTAATTGCGTCAACATCCGAAGTTTATGGCGATCCGTTAATCCACCCGCAAACCGAAGATTATTACGGAAATGTAAATACCATTGGTCCGCGCGGAGTTTACGATGAAGCCAAGCGTTTTCAGGAATCGTTAACTATGGCGTATCATAATTTTCACGGTTTGGAAACACGTATCGTTCGTATATTTAACACCTATGGACCAAGAATGAGATTGAACGACGGTCGCGTAATTCCGGCATTTATGGGACAGGCTTTACGTGGCGAAGACTTAACCATTTTTGGCGATGGAAACCAAACGCGTTCTTTTTGTTATGTCGATGATCAGATCGAAGGAATTTTTAGATTGTTAATGAGCGATTATCATTTGCCTGTGAACATTGGAAATCCTGATGAAATTACAATTAACGATTTTGCTAAGGAAATTATTCAGCTAACCGGAACCGATCAAAAAATAGTTTACAAGCCGTTGCCGGAGAATGATCCGTTGCAACGTCAACCCGATACTTCGTTAGCAAAAAAATTATTAAATTGGGAAGCAAAAACCGACCGTAAAACAGGTTTGCAGAAAACGTTCGATTATTTTAAAACCTTATCGACAGAAGAGTTACAAAAAGAAGAACACAAAGATTTTTCTAAATACATTTATTAGTGCAACGCAAAATAGGTAGATATTCCAAGTATTTAAGACCCATTACCATAACTTTTGACTTAATAGTTTTGGTAATTTTTGGTATTTGGCTGTTGCCCGATAGTTTTCAGGTAACTCATTTCTATTTTTACCTTGCCTTTTCTTGGATTGTAATATCAATAACTACTAAGTTTTATCAGGTTTATCGTTTTACAAAGCTCATTCAGATTGCTCAAAAAACAATCAAACAGTATTTTTTATTCGCATTAAATATATTTGCCTTAAACGGGTTGTTTTCATTAACAAAAGAGTATAATGTAGTTGGATATTATCTGTTAGGTACTGTAGTTGTTATTGTTTTGGCAAAATACCTTATTTTTTGGCTGCTTAAATTGTTCAGAAAATACTATAAAGGAAATTTACGTAGAATAGTTATAATTGGTCATGATGATTTAACGGCCAATTTTATAAAATTTGTAACTGGAAACGATGATTACGGGTACAAATTATTCGGAAATTTTTCTCTGGGTGACTCTTCTCCGGCTGATATTATTACGTTTTGTGTGGATAATGATATCGATGAAATTTATCTTAGTTTAGAGAAAGCAAACACCAAACAAGTTTCTGTTTTTATTGATTATGTTGATAATAATCTAAAGCTTTTAAAGTTTTTACCCTCACGCAAAGATTTGCTTTCTGCCAATTTAAAGGTCGATTATTATGGGGTGATTCCCGTAATGGCATCAAGAACAACGCCGTTAAACGATCCCTTGAATTACTTTATTAAAAGACTTTTCGATATCGTTTTTTCATCACTTGTCATCATTTTAATCATGTCGTGGTTAACGCCATTAATTGCCATTTTAATCAGATTAGAATCTAAAGGCACCATTTTCTTCAAACAAAAAAGAAACGGATTAGATTATGAAGAGTTTAACTGTTATAAATTCCGTTCAATGTTTGTTAACGAGAATGCAGATATTGATGAAGCCGTAAAGAACGATCCCCGAATAACTAAGGTTGGGGCGTTTATCCGCAGAACAAGTATCGATGAAATGCCTCAATTTTTCAATGTTTTTGTTGGAACAATGTCCGTTGTAGGTCCACGTCCGCACATGTTGAATTTTACCGAAAAATATGCTGTAAAAGTCAATAAGTTCAAGGCACGCCACTTTATAAAGCCAGGAATCACCGGGATGGCGCAAACACACGGTTATAGAGGGGAAATTGAAAACGATACAGATATCATTAACCGAATTAAATACGATATTTTTTATATGGAAAGCTGGTCGCTACTGCTCGATTTAAAAATTATTTACCTCACAGTAAAAAATGCAATCAAGGGCGAGAAAAAGGCGTATTAATCAGTTTTAAATCTTAATTTTGCAATAAATTACAACACACACACAATATGAATATTTTACTATTAGGATCGGGCGGAAGAGAGCATGCATTAGCGTGGAAAATTACTCAAAGTACCAAATGCAGTCAGTTATTTGTAGCACCCGGTAACGCAGGTATTGCGCAAATTGCAACAAATGTTGCTGTAAACCCAACAGATTTTAACGCTGTTAAGCAGTTTGTTTTAGACAATGCTGTAGAAATGGTAGTTGTTGGTCCGGAAGACCCATTAGTAAAAGGTATTTACGATTTTTTTAAGAACGATACTGCTTTAAACGGTATTCCAGTAATTGGTCCGTCACAACACGGCGCACAGTTAGAAGGAAGTAAAGAATTTGCCAAACAGTTTTTGGTTAAAAATAATATTCCAACAGCTCGATATGAAGCTTTTACCAAAGATACGGTTGAAGCAGGTTGCGAATTTTTAAAGACGTTAAACCCACCTTACGTTTTAAAAGCCGATGGTTTGGCTGCCGGGAAAGGAGTTTTAATATTAAACGATTTAGCTGAAGCACAGCAAGAATTAAGCAATATGTTGGTTGATGCCAAATTTGGCGACGCATCGTCTAAAGTGGTTATTGAAGAGTTTTTAGACGGAATTGAATTGTCTTGCTTTGTTTTAACCGACGGAAAATCGTACAAAATTTTACCAACAGCTAAAGATTATAAGCGAATTGGCGAAGGTGATACCGGTTTAAATACAGGTGGAATGGGCGCTGTTTCTCCGGTCCCGTTTGCCGATGCAGAATTTATGCAAAAGGTAGAAGAACGCGTTGTAATACCAACAATTAACGGCTTAAAAAATGATGCTATTGAATACAAAGGTTTTGTTTTTATTGGTTTGATAAAAGTTGGAAACGATCCGTTTGTGATTGAATACAACGTTCGTATGGGCGATCCGGAAACCGAAGTAGTTATACCGCGTGTAAAATCAGATCTTGTGGAATTGTTTCAGGCAGTTGCAAACCAAACGCTGGCAAACGTTGTTTTAGAAACCGATGAAAGAACGGCTACAACCGTAATGATTGTTTCGGGCGGATATCCTGAAGATTACGAAAAAGGAAAAGCAATTACTGGTTTAGATCAGGTTGAAGATTCGATTGTTTTCCATGCAGGAACTACAGAAAAAGACGGAGCTGTTGTTACAAACGGCGGACGTGTAATTGCAGTAACATCGTACGGAGAAAACTTCAAAGATGCGTTAAAGCAATCATACAAAAACGTTGAAAAAATAAATTTCGACAAAAAATATTACAGAACCGATCTAGGTTTTGATTTGTAGTAATAAAATTACAATTAATTAAAGATGAGTGTTCTTGAAGACTTATAGTTTGAAAAATTTTTCAGTTTTCTTATTAGTTAAGTAACAGTATCAATAAAAAACAAAAAGCAGGATTTTAAAATCCTGCTTTTTGTTTTTTATAATTTATCGCTGACTAAACATCATCAAAATCAATATAAATTTCGTCTGATGTTACATACGCCTGGCAAGCTAAAAGCAAGCCTTCCTCAATTTCATCGTCCATTAAAATATGATTGGTTTTCATTTCTGCCGATCCTTTCACTGTACGGCACATACATGAACTGCAAATACCGCCCTGACAAGAATACGGAGCATCGATGCCATGTTTTAAAGCCGCATTTAAAATATTTTCGGTGCGCGGCATGCTGAAAGTTGTTTCAACATCGTCAACCATAACGGTCACTTTTACCATACCTTCGCCCGAAACCGGAATTTCGCCGTTGGTAGAACTTGTGGTAAACAATTCATAATGAATTTGCTCTTCGTTAGCTCCGTTTTCCTTTAAAACATCGGTCACTTTTTTAATCATATCTTCCGGACCGCACAAGAAATACTCATCTACACGTTTTTCACTGTGTTTGTTTTTAAGCACAAAATTTATAGTAGATCGTTCAATTCTTCCAAACAAAGCACCTTCAGGTTGCGTTTTTGTAAAGGTGTAATGCACAAAAAATCGACCTAAATATTTATTTTTAAGTGCATCGATCTCATTAAAATAAATGGTGTCTTCAACTGTTTTATTTCCGTAAATCAATACAAAAGTCGTATTGTCATTACTTTCCAGCGTATCTTTTGCTAATGAAATAATCGGCGTGATACCGCTTCCGGCTGCAATTCCAACAATCACTTTTGCTTCTTTATTCTCTAAAACAAATTTACCTTCGGGAACTGCAATTTCCAATTCATCGCCAACTTTTAACTGTTGTGTAGCGTAATTAGAGAACAATCCGTTTTCTACCGCCTTAACAACAACTCGTAATTCGTTACTTTTCGGAGACGAACTTATAGAGTACGATCTTCTTATTTCTTCGCCGTTTATAACCGCTTTTATGTTTACGTATTGACCCGCCTGAAACTGATAATCTGCTTGTAAATGGGCAGGAATATCAAAAACAATCGAAACAGCCAATGGCGTTTCTCTTCTTATTTCTTTTACCTTTAAAGGATTGAATTTTGACATTTTAATTGAATTTCTGCAAAAATACAAAATTACAACGGCTTACTACTGATATTTATCATTTCAACAACATTTTTATACCTAAAACTTTGATGCATAAAAAATTTATGTATATTTGCTATACCTAAAATTCATAAGTATATGAAATCGCCATAGGCAAATTGTTTGTTGTAAACAAACACCAATGAAGATGAGCGATTCCATATGACAAATTAAAGAAAATAATTATCTACATATGAAAAAGCAACAACAATTATATAAAGGAAGTTTAAATACCATTATTATGAAACTTCTAGAGCAACAAGGTAAAATGTACGGCTACGAAATTACGCAGAAGGTTAAAGAGATTACCCAGGGCGAAATGAATATTACCGAAGGTGCTTTGTATCCTGCTTTACACAAAATGGAAGCCGACGGTTTTTTAGATGTGGAAATGGATCGGGTTGATGGGCGTATTCGTAAATATTACAAACTAACGGAAAGCGGGGTGAAAGAAACGGTTTCGCGTATGGAAGAATTAGAGAATTTCATTCGAAACATGCAAACAATTGTGAACCCAAATTTAAAACTGGATTTTTAATGAAGTTATCAGCAGAACAAATACACCAAATAGAAGAGAAAATTTATATTGATTATGATTTTTATTATGATGATGCCAAGCATGAAGTAATAGATCATATCGCTTCGGAAATTGAAGAAGAAATGGAAACCAATTCTTTTGAAGATGCTTTCTGTAAAGTTCTCCAAAATTGGCACGACCGCTTGCGAGAAGTAGAGTGGAGCGGTATGCATTTGTACGGAAAAATTAAAATGCCGTTGTTTTATAAAGATCAATTAATAGCTACTTCTAAAAAAGATTTAATCATTTTGATTTTAGTTTCACTGTTAGCTCCAATGTTAATCTATCTTTTTAAAGATTCAATGGAAATAGAAACAATTAATTCGGTAGTTTTTAATTATAAGATAATTGTTTTCGCAACGACAATCGTGTTGAACCAATATGTTTTAAAAAAATATAAAGAGGGGAATTACACTACTGTTTACGGACAAATAGCTGCTTTTTCAAACAAAAAAAACTTAACCACTTTATGTATTTTAGCTTTTTCGCTGATTTTTATGCAAAGAAATTCATACATATACGAAGAGCAAAATTTTATATTATGGTTAGGTATGTTGGTATTCTTCAATGCTTTTTACTTTATGTTTATTATTAAATACTGCAACTATTTTCGGCACTTAAAAATGATTAAAAATATCAAGAAATGGAAAAGCGCTTAACAAATCAGCAAATAGATCAACTATTTAATTTTACCAAAAAACATTTGGTAGAACATTACGATGTTCAGGTAGAATTGGTAGATCATTTAGCAAATGCTATTGAAGATCAATGGAAAGAAAATCCGAACATTTTGTTTGAAGACGCTTTACAAACCGAGTTTAAAAAGTTTGGGATCTTTGGTTTTACCGGATTAGTAGAGCAAAAACAAGCCGCATTGCAAAGTCATTATTGGAGAATCATTAAGAAGGAGTTTATCAGTTTTTTCTCTATTCCAAAAATAATTCTTACAGTGGTAATGTTTTATGTATTGTTTCAATTTTATTCTAACCCAAATTCTTTTTTGTACAATTATGATTTATTAATACGTATAGGATTTATTGTATTAACATTGGGAATTTACATTTATCAGAGAGTGAAGATACCTAAAAACAAGAAGTTTCTTTTAAATAGCGTTGGAAATTATTTATACGGTTTACCTATTTTTGCTCTTTTCTATTTAAGAACCAATCTACCGGTCAACTCAGACCCTTCACTTTTCAAAATAGTATTATCTAGTGTGTTTGCACAAATATTAATCTTATTTTTTTTGATTTTGTACACAAAAATAATTCCTCTTCTGAAATACGAAATCGATCAAACAGAACTTAAATTTAGTAAGTTATGAGAAAAATAACCGAACAAGAAATCAATCAACTATTCGATTTTACTAAAAAGCATTATGTTGAGCATTATGATGTTCAGGTAGAATTGGTAGATCATTTAGCAAATGCTATTGAAGATCAATGGAAAGAAAATCCGAACATTTTGTTTGAAGACGCTTTACAAACCGAATTTAAAAAGTTTGGAATATTCGGATTTACAGGTTTGGTTGAACAAAAACAAGCGCAATTACATAAACATTATACCAAAATGTTGTTGCATGAAGTATTGAAGTTTATATCGCTACCTAAAGTAATTATTACGGTTGCACTGTATTTAGGAATCTATTTTTTTATAAAAAGCACGGGTTCAATAGGTGAAGTTATCACTTTAGGTTTTTTGGTCATTTCGTTCTTATTTTTTATGGTTGATGGATTAAGATTTGTTTTCAAAATGAAAAAAGAACAAAAGAAACAAGGACGTAGTTGGTTGATACAATCTGTTGCATTTTCTGTTTTTTCGTTACCAACAGTAGGTTTAAGTGGTGGTTATTTCTCAATTGTTAATCAACTCTTCTCTCGAAATTTAAATATTTCAAATTCAGGAATTCATTTTCTAACCATTTTTGTAGTTTTCCAGATGATTTTTATGTTTGTATTTTACAAAGTAGTTAAACCAAGTTTAAATCAAAGTATTCAAGACACCGAAAAAAGATTTCAATTTGCTTAAATTTGTAAAAATGTAATTTATGAGTCTTTTTAAATATTACAGAATATCTTTTGTATTGAGTTTTATAGTATTAATTGTAGGGTCGGTATTTAAAGTTACCCACATGGAATGGAGCTTTTTCAACGGAAACAATCTAATTACAGTTGGTTTAATCTCATCGGTAATTTATATCGCATTAGCGTACTATATGATTTTTAAATCGAAAAAAATGCCTGCCGGCGAAAAATTAATATGGGTAGCTTGTTTTGCTTTAGGCTTTATTGTTAACGTTGGTTTTATATCGTTTGCCACCGCATTGGTGTTCTTTATTATTGGTCCTAAAAGATTATTCTATAAGGAAACCGCAGAGCAAATTTAAAACAAAACAGCCTTGAGATTCTCAAGGCTGTTTTGTTTTTATAAAGAAATCTAAAAATTCGATTTAAACTGTTCTAAAAAGCGAACATCGTTTTCAAAATACATTCTAATATCGCCAATTTGATACAAAAGCATTGCCATACGTTCTAATCCCATTCCAAAAGCAAAACCAGAATAATTGTCCGGATTAATGTTTGATGCTTTTAAAACGTTAGGATCTACCATTCCGCAACCCATAATTTCCAACCAACCGGTTCCTTTTGTAATACGGTAGTCAGTTTCGGTTTTTAAACCCCAATAAACATCAACCTCTGCACTTGGTTCGGTAAACGGAAAATAAGACGGGCGCAGACGAATTTTCGACTTTCCAAACATTTCCTTTGTAAAATATAGCAAGGTTTGCTTTAAATCGGCAAACGATACATCTTTATCAATATACAAACCTTCTACCTGATGAAAAATACAGTGCGAACGCGATGAAATAGCTTCGTTACGAAAAACACGTCCCGGAGAAATGGTTCTAATTGGTGGCTGATTGTTTTCCATATAACGAACCTGAACCGATGATGTATGCGTGCGCAACAGATAATCAGGGTTCATTTGCACGAAAAACGTATCCTGCATATCGCGAGCCGGATGATGTGCCGGGAAATTCAAAGCTTCGAAATTATGCCAGTCATCTTCGATTTCCGGACCTTCGGAAACATTAAATCCAATGTTCGAAAATACATCAATTACCTGATTTTTCACTAAAGATATCGGATGGCGCGACCCAATGTTCACTGGAGTTCCCGGACGAGTTAAATCGCCAAAAATACCAGCAGTTTCATCTTTAGATTCTAACGTATCCTGAATAGATTTAATTTTACCTTCTACAGCATTTTTTAACGAATTAATTGCCTGCCCGAATGCTTTCTTTTGATCGTTCGGAACATTTTTAAATTCGGAAAAAATTTCATTAATCAAACCTTTTTTAGAAATAAATTTAATTCTAAAAGTGTCTAAAGTGTCTTTATTATCGGTAGTAAAAGCTTCCGCTTCGCCAATTAATT
>Ga0308157_10002888_pt1 | contig 26631 bp, 20 predicted proteins | sample PhyBR1_FD_201035 | JGI IMG/M metagenome (GOLD analysis project Ga0308157, IMG submission 201035) | Phyllosphere microbial communities from UC Gill Tract Community Farm, Albany, California, United States - DLSLB.R1 | ecosystem: Host-associated > Plants > Phyllosphere > Unclassified | place: USA...
GGCCAGCCGTCTGCATTAGAGGCGACTACATCTCAAATAGATGCGACTTGTTCTACTGGCGGTCAAGCCACAGTAACACCATCTGGAGGTGTGGGAGGTTATAGCTATTCTTGGTCACCTTCTGGAGGGATTGCTGCTACTGCAAGCGGTTTAGTAGCTGGTACTTATAACTGTACGATTACAGATGGCAATGGTTGTTCTATTATGAGAAGCGTTACCATCAATACAACCAATACTCTAGTCGCTACTACTGGTAAAACTGATGTACTTTGTAATGGAGCAAGTACAGGATCTGCTTGGGTTATTCCATCAGGAGCTGCTGGACCATTTACCTACGAGTGGACTCCTAATGTAGGAAGTACTGATACAGTCAATAACCTTACTGCAGGAAGTTATTCTGTAAAAATTATTGCAGGGAACGGATGTTCTATTATAAAAAACTTTACAATCACTGAGCCATCAGCTATTGTAATAACACCAGGCGCAAAAACAAATGTTAGCTGCAATGGCGGTAACAATGGTTCTGCAAGTGTTTCAGCAATCGGAGGAACTGGCGCATATACGTATTCATGGGATACAACACCTGCTCAATCAACCGCTACTGCAACTGGTCTTAAAGCAGGAACTTACATTGTAACTGTAACAGATGCTAACTCATGTTCTAAAACACAAAGTATTACCATAACAGAACCTGATGCACTTATTGCTACAACATCTCAAACTGATGTTTCTTGCAACGGAGGTTCTAACGGAACTGCAACAGTAAATGTAACTGGAGGAACAGGACTTTATACATATTCTTGGTCGCCATCAGGAGGAACTAATGCAACCGCAAGCGGATTATCTGCAGGAACTTATACAGTAACTATAAAAGACGCTAACCTATGTCAGACTACGGCAAGCGTAACTATTACTGAGCCGTCTGCTCTTACAGCAACAATAGCAAAAACAGATGTTTTATGTAATCAAGCAAATAACGGAACAGCAACTGTAACTCCTTCTGGAGGAACTGGAACTTATACCTATTCTTGGTCACCATCAGGAGGAACAGCTGCAACAGCGACTGGATTAAGTCCAAACACTTACACTGTAACTGTAACCGACGAAAACGGATGCTTTGTTACAAAATCTGTACTAATTACAGAACCTACAGCACTTTCTGCAACAGATACACATACAAATGTATCGTGCAAGGGTGGCAATAATGGTACTGCATCTGTAGTTGCTACGGGAGGAACTGGAGCTTATACTTACTCTTGGGCTCCTTCTGGAGGAAATGCAGCAACTGCAACTGATCTTGTAGCTGGAACTTATACTGTAACTGTTACAGATGAAAACTCATGTTCTACTACAAATACAATTAGTATTACAGAACCTGATGCTTTAACTTTAAATGCAACTCCTGTAGCTGTATCATGCCATAACGGAAATAACGGATCTGCTACAGTTAGCGTAACAGGCGGTACAGGGGCTTACTCTTACTCTTGGGCTCCATCTGGAGGAAATGCGGCAACTGCAACTGGTCTTGTAGCTGGAACTTATACTGTAACTGTTACAGATGATAATTCTTGCTCGGCTTCTGCAACTGTTGAGGTAACTCAGCCTACTAATCCAGTTAATTTAAATACTGCAGTTGTATCTGGAATAACAACAACTAGCGCTTCATTATCTGGTACGGCATCTTCTAACGGAATAAACACTGACAGTGGATCTTGCTTGACAGAAGTTGGATTTGTATATGCGCAACATGCAAACCCTACTACAGCTGATACAAAAATTAATATTACTGCTGCATTAGGAACATTTACAAATTCTTTATCTGGATTAAGAGGAAACAGAACATATTATGTTAGAACATATGCTATAAACAGCAATGGTTTTATTAATTATGGAAACGAAGTAAGTTTTACCACACAAAAATATACTCTTACTATAGCTGCTTCTGCAGGACATACCAAAGTGTATGGCACAGTAGATCCTGTATTCAATTACACAGCTTTAGGTTTTGCTAACGGAGATACAAACTCTATACTTACAGGTCTTCTTACGAGAGATGCCGGAGAAAATGTTGGAAAATACAACATTAAACTAGGAACAATTAATGCTGGTGCAGATTATACAATTGCCTTTACTGGTGCAGAATTTGAAATTACTAAAGCCAATCAAACCATTACTTGGAATCAGACTTTAGAATTTGGCTGTGCAGACTCAAACAGTGTTGCTTTAACGGCTACCACAGACAGCGGATTGCCAGTTTCTTATGCCATTGCAAATACAGCATTAGGAACAATTTCTGGATCAACTTTAAATATTACAGGTTCAGGAAACTCAACTATTACTGCTACTCAAAACGGAGATCAAAATCATAACGCGGCGACAGCAGTTATCAAACCAATAGAAATAAGCCAGTCTGGACTTGTTATACAGCAATGGGCAAATGTTCTATTCTTTGATAATAAATCCAACAATTTTGTTGCATGGCAATGGTATAAAAACGGAACAGCTATTTCTGGTGCAACCCGTCAGTATTATAGCGAAATTCAGCCTTTAAATGGTATTTATCATGTAATTGCAAAAGATAAAAACGGAAATTCAATTAAATCCTGTCCAATTGAGACTTCTGGAACGGTTTTCAGCAAAAAGATCAAAATCTATCCAAACCCAGTTAAACCAGGAGGAGAATTTACTTTAGAATGTGATTTTAGCGAATCTCAACTAAGCGGATCTGAGGTAGTTATTTATGACATCGCAGGAAAATTAGTGCAGACTATTTCAAATGTAAAAGCCAAAAATCAAATTATCGCTCCTTCGCAAACAGCCTTATACATTGTTGTTCTTAAACTGGCTGATGGTCAGTTAAAAACAATAAACTTATTGGTTAAATAAAAATGAGATTTAATTTAAAATTACGCGCAATGAAGATTAAAACGACCATAGCTATACTAACACTGTTTAGCGTCACGATAAAAGCACAGGAAATTAATTTTAAAATCAACGGCGGTCCGTCTGGAATTCTTTATGATAGCAATATCGGAGACGGTAAATTAAAATTTGGTGGAGGAATAGGTGTTGGATACACCTATTTCTTCAGCGATCACTGGGGAATTTCCACAGGAGTTGATGTTACTTACAATCAAAATAGTTTTAAATTAAATAACGGAACTACAATCTCAACTTATGAAGTTGACGACCAGACTTCTGCATTTGAGTATCAGGTCACTCCTACCAACTACAAAGAAGATCAGCATTTTATTGGTTTTGCTATTCCATTAATGATGCAATACAGAACTTCAATTGCCTCTCAGACGCAATTATATTTTGGATTCGGAGGAAAAATTATGTTTCCAGGAAAACAAACTGCAAAAGCTTCGGCTTCAGAACTACAGTTAAGTGGTTACTATCCAGATATGAATCTTTTGATTGATGATCTGCCATCTCACGGATTTGGAAAAGTAACCAATTGGCAAGATAAAACAACAGTAAGTCTAGATCCTGCATTTATGCTAAGTTTTGAAACTGGTCTTACATTCAAACTAAAAGAAAAGACAAAGCTTTACACTGGTTTGTATGTTGATTATGGCCTAACTGATTTGGCAAAAGAAACTGCAAATACTAATATTGTAGCTTACAATCCGAACGGGCTTGACAATATTCAGGCAAACGGTACAATTGGAAACAGTAAAATAGTTCAGGAAAGCCGTTATTTATCTGCTGGAATTCAACTGAAATTAGGTTTTTCATTAGCTAAAGACAGGTCTGAACCTGTTCAGCAAAAAGCAGAACCTATACAACCACAAGCAGAAACAGCTCCAGTTCAGAAAGAGGCTCCTGTACAGCAAAAAGTTGTAGAAACTCCTCCTGCTAAAAAAGAACTGACTACAGAGGAACGCAATTATATCGAAAAACAGCCTCTTGCATTCCAAGAAGTTGGGAACACGAGCGTAACTCCAGAATTGGCTTCAAGATTAGATGAAATTGCTAAAATTCTAAAATCGAATAAAGACACAGACTTGAATATCACAGGATATACTTGTGATATAGGAACAGAAAAGCGCAATCTTGAAATTGGAATGAAAAGAGCACAAGCAGTTTCAGATTACTTACAGAATAAAGGAATAGAATCTAATCGTATGCATTTGTTTTCAAAAGGAGAAAGCGAACCTTTAGTTCCAAATACCCCAGCAGAGAATAAACCGCTAAACAGAAGGGTTTCACTTATTCTGATAGACGCAAAATAATTTTTTTAATTCTACAATTGCATAAAGCATGATAAAGAGCTTAGTTCTCTTTATCATGCTTTTTCTTTTAAAAACAATTCAATCCCAATCCATTCTCTAAACCTTCACGCGAGATATCTAAATGAAATTATATTACAATCATAAAAATCTGTAACCGCGTAATATAATAAAATAAAAATTTGACAGTATGATTAGAATCATGTTTTGAAAAAAATGATGATAATATATTTACCCTATTAAAATTATGTGTTTAAATATATTTTAAAAACAGGTTTAAGACACAAATACCATAAGCTTTTATCAAGTCAAGCATAAATTCAAGAATTAACTATGACCAAGAACTTTTTAGTACAGGAGATAATCCGATTGAAAAAAGAAAAAAATGCCGTTATCCTGGCTCATTATTATCAAGATGAAAACATTCAGGAAATAGCAGATTTTATTGGAGATAGTCTTGAACTGGCAAAAAAAGCTCAAAATACAAATGCTGATATTATTGTTTTTGCAGGAGTTCATTTTATGGCAGAAACAGCAAAAATTTTAAACCCAAATAAAAAAGTGGTATTGCCCGATTGGAATGCTGGTTGTTCGCTTGCTGACGGCTGTCCTCCAGAGGATTTTAAATTATTTAAAGAAAAGCATCCCGATCATATTGTGGTTACTTACATCAACTGTTCTGCCCACATAAAAGCTATGAGTGATTTAGTCTGCACATCGGCGAATGCCAAAAAGATAATCGAATCTATTCCTGCAGAACAAAAAATCATATTTGCTCCAGATGAAAATTTAGGCAAGTATCTACAGAAAGAAACCAAACGCGAACTGGTCTTATGGAAAGGCTCTTGTGTAGTGCATGAGGCCTTTTCATTAGACAAACTAATTGAAATATATAACAACAACCCGACTGCAAAAATTGCAGCACACCCGGAATCTGAAGATCATATTTTAAAAGCAGCACATTATATTGGCTCAACTTCGGGAATTATTAATTTCATTAAAACGGATCCTGCTGCCGTTTTCATTGTGGCCACAGAAGCCGGTATCCTGCATGAGCTTACAAAAGCTGTACCTGATAAAACGCTGATCCCGGCTCCTACCACAGAAGACAACAGCTGTGCGTGCAGTGAATGTGCTTTCATGAAAATGAATACACTCGAAAAATTGTATTTGTGCCTTAAAAATGAAAGACCAGAAATGCTGATTACAGAAGAATTGAGAATACAAGCATTAAAACCTATTGAAAGAATGCTTGAACTATCATAAAAACGCAATAAACTTAAATCAAAATAACATGCTTAAAACAGATATATTGATCATCGGTTCTGGTATTTCGGGATTATTTTTTGCTATGAAAACGGCAAAAAGGCGTCCAGATTTATCTATTGTTATAATGACGAAAGAAACAGCCAAAAATACCAATACACAGCTCGCTCAAGGTGGTATCGCTGTAGTGACAGACCTTATAAAAGACAGCTTTAATAAACACATTCATGACACGCTCCGTTCTGGAGGCGGTTTGTGCGATAAAGAAGTCGTTGATATGGTCATTAAACAAGCTCCCGAAAGACTTCAGGAATTAATCGAAATTGGTGCTTCTTTTGATAAAAATGAAAAAGGCCAATGGGATTTAGGTTTAGAAGGTGGACATTCACAGCATAGAATATTACATCATAAAGATAGCTCCGGACAGGAAATCGAGCAAAAACTGCTCAAAATGATCAAGAAAATGCCCAATGTTGAGCTCTTAGAGAATCACATGGTCATTGACTTAAATACCGAAACAAAAAAAGCTAAAACTACTTGTACCGGAGCCTTTTTCTTTGAAAAAAAACATAATCGAATTAAATACATTCGAGCAAGAACAATTGTTTTATGCACAGGTGGATGCGGTCAGCTTTTTGAAAACACAACAAATCCTAAAATAGCAACAGGAGACGGATTGGCAATTGCAGCTCGCGCAGGTGCAGAAATTGTCGATATGCAATACATCCAATTTCATCCAACAGCATTATTTACAGGAAAAGAGAATCCGTTGTTTTTGATTTCTGAAGCTGTTAGAGGTTTTGGTGCTCATATTGTAAATGATGAAGGAAAAAGATTTTTGTTTAAATATGATATTCGAGGCGAATTGTCAACGCGAGATATGGTTTCAAGTGCCATTAGTAAAGAACTTCAAATAAGCGGAAAAAATCATGTTTATTTAGATTGCAGGCATTTAGATCCAAAAGCTTTTTCAAATCAATTTCCTGTAATCACGGCACATTGCAATGAGTTAGGAATTAAACCAGAAAAAGATTTAATTCCAGTTGTTCCAGCTGCCCACTATCAATGTGGCGGAATTAAAGTGGATCAAAATGGAGTAACCTCAATAAAAAATCTTTATGCAATTGGGGAATGCGCTAGAACAGGTCTTCATGGTAAAAATCGTCTCGCATCAAACTCTCTTCTTGAAGGTTTGGTCTTTGCACATCAGGCTTCAGAAAATGTAGATAGAACTATTGCCGAATTTATTTTTTCATCTCAAATACTAATTCCGAAGTTTCCAAAAGCTTATAATGTCGATGATTACCTTGCTTTTGAAATTCTTAAAAAAGAATTGCAAAAATTGGTTACTTCATTTTATACCAGTGAAGAACGTGATGCCGACTTAGCTTTTGAAAAAATAAAAGAGCTTCATAATTATGCCGTTTCACTTACAGAAGCGCACGAAATTACGATTCCGTTTATCGAATTTTCGAACATGATAGCCGCTTCCTTGTTAATCATTAAACAATGTAAAGCTGCGACGGACCAAAAAATATGCTGAAACCAAAAATAATCTATACCTCCAACCATTATGAAACTAACAGGCAAAACAACCATTGGTGAAATCGTAGCAGATGATTTCAAAACAGCGTCCATTTTTACAAAATTCCATATCGACTTTTGTTGCAAAGGATATCGAACTATTGAAGAAGTGTGCAAAAAAAGAGATATTGAAGAAAGCGTTCTTATTGAACATATAGAAAAAGCAAGAAACAGTTCTGCTAATCAGTCTTTTGATTATAAAAGCTGGTCTGCAGATATGATTGCAGATTATATAACTAAAACACATCATAGATATGTTACAGAAAAGTCCCCTGTTATATTGGAGTATTTAAATAAATTATGCGGTGTTCACGGTGCGATTCATCCTGAGCTTCATGAAATTCATACTATTTTTTCAAAAACCTATTTGGATCTCACGGCTCATATGAAAAGAGAAGAGTTGGTTGTTTTTCCTTCTATAAAAAAAATGAAAGCCGCGCACAGTAAAGGTACAGAACTGGAAACACCCCCTTTTTTATCTATTGAAGCTCCAATTGCAACTTTAAAAGATGATCATATCACAGAAGGACAGCGCTTTAAAAGAATTGCTGCTTTAACCAATAATTATACACCTCCTAATGACTCATGCAATACTTATAAAGTAGCTTTTCTCATGCTAGAAGAATTTGATAAAGATTTAAAGAAACATATTCATCTGGAAAACAACATCTTGTTTCCAAAAGCAATTGAGCTTGAAAAAACATTTGAAAAAGTGTCTTAATTAAAAACAAAACCATGGAAAAATATGTAATCAAACGCAACGGGGATTATAAGCCTTTTGAAGCTTATAAAATTCAGGATGCCATTCAAAAAGCTTTTCAGAGCGTCAATCAGCCTGTAGACAAGAGAATACTTAAAACTGTTCTTTCTGGCCTTGAAGCAAAGTATTCGTGGCCTGTAGAAGAAATTCAGGACATGATTGAAAGAGTGCTTTTTGAGAATGGATATTTCCAAACCATGCGTTCGTTTATAATTTACCGCCATACAAGAAAATTACAGCGAGAACATATTAATGGTTTAAATGATGACACCACTTATATAGACAGTACACAAACTGTTGAAGAATACATTAACCAGTCAGATTGGAGAATTAATGCCAATGCCAATATTTCGTATTCAAATGCTGGGTTGGTCAGCAATACCGCAGGAAAAGTTATTGCCAATTATTGGCTTGACAAAATATATAATAAAGAAGAAGGTTCTGCTCACAGGAATGGCGACATACATATCCATGATTTGGATTGTCTTACCGGATACTGCGCTGGTTGGAGCTTGCGTGTGCTGTTAAATGAAGGTTTTAACGGCGTGCGCGGCCGTGTCGAGAGCAGACCTCCTTCTCATTTTAGAGAAGCATTAGGACAAATGGCCAATTTCTTAGGAATTCTGCAAAGTGAATGGGCAGGTGCTCAAGCTTTCAGTTCTTTTGATACCTATTTGGCGCCTTATGTTTTTAAAGATCAGCTTTCTTATGATGAAGTTCTAAAAGGAATCAGAAGTTTTGTTTACAATTTAAATGTACCTGCACGCTGGGGACAATCGCCTTTTACAAATATTACTTTAGATTGGAATGTGCCTGAAGATTTAAAAGAACAGATTCCTACCCGAAATGACGAACATTTATTTTTAAAGGTTACTGATGAAAATCTGATTTTGGAAGCTAAAAATAGAGGCGTTTCAAAATTGATCGATTTAAAATATGCTGATTTTCAAAAAGAAATGAATCTTATTAATAAAGCATATTACACCATTATGACCGAAGGCGATGCCAACGGACAGCCGTTTACATTCCCGATTCCGACAGTAAACATCACTGAGGATTTTGATTGGAACGGAGAAAATGTCGATTTGCTTTTTGAAAACACAGCAAAAATTGGTTCGTCTTATTTCCAGAATTTTATTGGAAGCCAATATCTCTTAGATGAAAATGGAAATCGAATCGAAAATCCAGATGCTTACAAACCAAATGCTGTACGAAGTATGTGCTGCCGATTACAGCTTGATTTAAGAGAATTGCTAAAACGAGGAAATGGTCTTTTTGGAAGTGCCGAAATGACGGGAAGCATTGGCGTAGTAACTATCAATATGGCGCGTTTAGGTTATCTTCACAAAGGAAACATCATTAGTTTGTTCGAACATTTGGACGAATTACTCCAAATAGCAAAATCGACTTTAGAAAAGAAAAGAATATTTATCCAGCAGATGTACGATCGCGGGCTTTATCCGTATACACAGCGTTATTTGAAACATTTTAGAAATCACTTTTCTACAATTGGTGTAAACGGAATGAATGAAATGGTTGTGAATTTTTCTGAAGGAAAACAAAATATAACGGATACTTCAGGTATACATTCCGCGACAGAAATTCTAGATCATATTCGACTGCGAATGAAAGAATTTCAGGAAGAAACTGGAAATCTTTACAATCTAGAAGCAACTCCAGCAGAAGGAACAACGTATCGTTTTGCAAAAGAAGACAAAAAACGTTTTCCAGAAATTCTGCAGGCTGGACAAAATGAAAATATATACTATACGAATAGTTCACAAATTCCAGTCGATCATACAGACGATCCCTTCGAAGCTTTATTGCTCCAAGACGAATTGCAAAGCAAATATACTGGCGGTACAGTTTTGCATCTTTATATGAGAGAAAAAATAAGCAGTCCAGAAGCCTGTAAAAATTTCGTAAAAAAGGTTTTAACCAACTTTAAACTGCCCTATATAACCGTAACACCAATTTTTAGCATCTGCCCTATTCATGGCTACTTAAACGGTGAACATGAATATTGTCCAAAATGCGACGAAATTTTACTCAATAAAAACAATCAAAAACACTTGGCTTATGAAAACGAAAACGCTTAAAATTCTAGAAGAAAAAAAATCCCAAAGAAGCAAATGTTTGGTTTACACACGTGTAATGGGATATCACAGACCTGTAGAAAGTTTTAATATTGGAAAAAAAGGTGAACACCAACAGCGTACACATTTCGAAGAAACCATCATCTATTAAAGGAATATTTAGCCTCACGCCTTTTACTTTATTAGATTATCCGCATAAAACAGCCTGCATTGTGTGGTTTGCAGGCTGTAACATGCGGTGTTTATACTGCTACAATCCTGATATTGTTTTAGGAAAAGGAAAAATAGATTTTGATTCTGTTCTTTCCTTCCTAAAAACTCGAAAAGGGTTATTAGATGGTGTAGTATTAAGCGGTGGCGAATGTACTCTACACAAAAAAATAATTGATTTTATAAAAGAAATCAAAGCAATGGGATTTGCGGTGAAAATAGATACCAATGGTTCCAACCCTAAAATATTAAATAGCCTGATTCATGATCAATTAATTGATTATGTTGCGTTAGATTACAAAAGTCTTCCTCATACCTTTAAAAAACTAACGCAATCAGGCTTATTTTCTGAATTTGAAGAAAGTTTAAAACTTTTGATTCAATCGAATATTCCGTTTGAAGTCCGTACCACCTTTCATTCTTCTTTAATCAAAGAATCTGATTTTACAAAAATGATTGAATATCTTGAAAATCAAAATTTTGAAGGAAATTATTATGTACAGCATTTTATGAATAATGTGCCAACACTTTCAAAACTAGACAATTCGAACAAAGAAATACAACTTAAAAACTTCTCTACTCCAAAAATAAAAGTTATTTTTAGAGATTAACAACTCAAAATGAACACGTTATGACTTTGCATCATTTTGTATTAATACTTCATCTTTTGGCAGCCACAATCTGGGTTGGCGGACATTTACTTTTGGCTATTTGTTATCTTCCGACAGCGTTGAAGAAAAAAGACCCTAAGATTATTTTAAACTTTGAAAAGAAGTATGAAAAACTAGGCATGTCTTCTCTCGCTTTACTCATTATAACTGGAATCTGGATGGCGTATGATTTTGGCATTAAAGCCGAAACCTGGTTTCACTTTTCCAGCGGATTTGAAAAAGTAGTTTCAATAAAACTGATTTTACTTTTCTGTACTTTCTTTTGTGCGGTTTGTGCACAATTTTTCATTATTCCAAAACTTAGTCAAAATAATATCAATAAAATGGCTGTCATTATATTAACTGTTACTTTAATTGGTGTTGCAATGCTAGTTTTAGGGTCAACGTTACGTTACGGCGGAATTTGAACTAACTAAGGATTCTACAATTACAATAAAAAAACAGCCCATAGGCTGTTTTTCCACGCTTATTATTATAAATCAATTAACTATTCAAAAATTAATCTTTGATAATTTTTCCTTCTTGTCTAAAACCATTTTGATCAGTAATGACATAAACGTATATTCCTTTAATAAATTTGCCAACATTAATTTCAGAAGTTATTTTAGCATCTTTAATTAAAACTCTACCTTCCGAATCAAACAAGGAAACAACATATTTTTCTAAGTTTTTACCTGTAAAGTTTACTACAGATGTTGTTGGATTAGGAGAAACAACAATCTTATACTTACTGTCAGATTCTGTTTCGTCTGCAGTAGCAGCTATCCTTTCAGGGCTTGGGTCTGTATTACATGCGGTACAGCCAGCAAAAGAAGATGATAAAATACCACTGATAGGTTTAGTAAAGCAAAAAACAGTATTGTTTGCATTAAAATTTACAGTAATTGTCGTCGATGTGCCATCTGTAAATCCTATTTGTGCGGTGTAGTTTTTGATTCTGCATATAGTATTGGTTGTTTGCATATAAAATGAAGCGCAATATAGATTGCAAACAGAAGAAAAATTATACGTAATACAGCTGCCTTGAACAGGAGTAGCACATTTTATGGGAATTTCGAAACGTAGACCATTCGCAAATCCTTCAGCTATAGAATTGCAACAGTTATTTAAAGTAGTGGTAAATGCGGTACTTGTAGAATTCATACTTCCAGCTAAATAGCTATCGCATTCTCCATTTAATTCACCAGTCGTAAAATAAGGATTGACACTTGTTCCAGCTGATGAAATTTTTATTCTAATAGGAGTGTTTAATGGTGCTCCAGGTCCAGAACTATTTATATACCCACCTGATAAATTTATATTATGTTCATAGTAAATAACAGTACCTGCCACATTGGTAACAGTTAGCGTTGAACCGCTTGATGTAGCTTGACTATTTGCTTTAAATGCTGCAAAAAATAAAAAAACAATAAAAAAAGTAAAATTTTTCATAATAATTTAATTTATATTTACCTACCTTCAGTCAGTTTAGGGTCGCTGTTTCGGTTATTCCGACCAAAATTTATAATAATTAAGCAACTTGGTTAAATAGATAAAATAATTCCCTTCGGGTGCTTAGCAAAAGATTATTTTTATTCTTACCAGCACAATATGTACGAAAATAACTCAACAAAATCACAATTCTGTACGTTTTCCCGTAAAGAATCAACATTTTTTCATCTTTTAACATATAGCCCTACATCATGAAAACATAGTATTGCCATTAATCACTTATAATATTAAGTCCAGCTCCAAAAAGATCACTATAAATCATAAAAAAACAGCCCCAAGGCTGTTTAAGATAAATTTTAAATGCAAGAATGCTACATTAGATTTGGTGCTATTAAGACATCATGCCCACAAGTATTGGCCCAAAAGCAGTCAATAATATATTAGCTAATGCATACGGAATAGTGTAGCCTAAAACTGGAAACTTACTCGCTGATGCATCTTGAACAGCTTTTAATCCAATTGTTGAGGTTCCTGCACCTGTTTGTGCTCCAAGTAAGATGAGAGGGTTTATTTTTAATACATATCTTCCAAAATACAGTCCGATGATATGAGGGATTATAGCAACAGCTATACCAGCAAGCAAAATACCAAAACCGGTTTCTTTAAGACCTGAGATAAAACTTGGGCCAGCAGCTAGACCAACAAGTCCGATAAACGCTGCAAGACCAACGTTGTCAAATATCCACAAAGCAGGCTCTGGAATTCTGCCAAAAACTGGAGTTCTAGAATGCAACCAACCAAAAACTAATCCCATTACCAATGCGCCACCACTTGTTGTTAAAGTTACCGAAACTCCAAATAATGTTACCGAAAGCAAACCCAAAAGTCCGCCAAGAACAATACCTAGACCAACAAAAATGATATCTGTCTCCGGAGTTAGACGATCCAAATAACCTATTTCTTTCGCTGCTTCTTCCAGTTTCGCAGGTCGGCCTGAAAGATTCAAAATATCACCTCTATTTAAAACGGTCCTCGACTCGAGTGGTATCTCATGATTTTCTCTCGTTATTTTATTTAGCATTAGTCCATGATAGAAACTGCTTTTTCGAAGAGACTTTACTGTCATTCCTTCAATTGCTTTATTGGTGATCGTAACATCCAAATGTGCTAGCGGGAAATTCAACAATTCTTCATCTAGGACTTCTGGTCCAATAGAAAAGAGACTGTCTAAAATGATTCCGTGCTGTGCCATAATAACCAGTACATCATCTTTGTGAATTATTGTATCAGGTTTCGGGTCTAGCAATTGATTTTTATGGCGTATCCTCTGAATGACAATATTTTTGTTAGATATTAATCTTTCAAACTCGCTTATACTGATTCCTGTCCACTTCTCATTGGTTATTCTATACGCCCGAATAATCCATCTCTGATAGGCGCTTTTCATTCCTGGGCCATATTCAGTTTCTCCCGAAATGGTTTCTGCCAGTTTATTACTTTCTTCAACTAAATTAATACCAAGTAATTTTGGTGCAATTCCAGTCAGGAAAAAAACAAAAGATGCTGCTCCTACTAGATAAGTCACAGAATAAGCCACCGGAATATTATTGATTAATCTCATTTTTTCTGCTTCGCCAAGATTTAAATGGCTGATAGCATCTGAAGCCGTACCAATCACAGTTGATTCAGAAAAAGCCCCTGCTAATAATCCAGCAGCGGTTCCTATATCATAACCTAAAAAAGTAGAGACAGAATATGCCACCAATAGGCACGATAAACAAATTACCAAAGTGAGCAGTAATTGCGGAAATGCATTCTTTTTAAATCCTTGAAAAAACTGGGGGCCAACTTTATATCCAGTTGAAAACAGAAAAAAATCAAAAAAAATAGTTTTTACAATACCCGGAATTTTAATATCTAACTGGCCAATTAGCACTCCAGCAAATAAAGTCCCTAATACTACCCCGATTTTAAAAGTCCCAATTTTAATGCGTCCGATTAAGAATCCAAGAGACAAGCATAAAAAAAGTGCCAGTTCAGGATGTTCTCTAAGTATAGCTGTAACCATATTACATTTTTTTTAGATAAATTTAATCAAAAAAAAGAATACTTCACACTTAAAACACTTGTAAACAATAAATTACAACTATATCCGCTGGAGCGAGCGATAGTAAACTAAAAATACTTAGGATCTGTCATCCAAGTTATGCCATCATCCTCATGAAACATCGGACAAAGAATTATTTTTTTCTCTCCTTTCTCATTGATAAGGTACCAATCTGTAGTATTAATTAAATCAAGAAATTCTCTTTCTGCTATTTCAGCCATCTTATCATTAGCTTCCTCATCTCCTTCTTCTATAAGAATACTTTCCAATATAGAATGTTTAATAAAATCTGCAAGATGTTTATTTTCAGGAAGCTCAGCTAAATAATTGAACTTATAGGTGATTATTCCAAAATCTCTCATATCAAAATACGTTTTTACAATCGATCCGATATTAAGATCTCTCCAATACAGTTCAAATTTTTTCATCTCTTTTCTATTTATTTTAACTTTCTATTTATAAAACATTCTAAACTTACACCAACCACTCACTCACCAACTTCCTATACGTCTCTCCTATTGGCAAAGCATTTCCGCTTTTCATTACAATCTGATTTCCATCAATTACTTTAATTTTATCTTTTGGAATAATATAAGAACGATGAATTCTAATAAATTGATTTGATGGAAGTTTTTCTAAAATATCTTTCATGTTTTCTAAAGCCATGATTTTTTCATCATTGGTATGAATACGAATATAATCTCGTAATCCTTCAATATATAAAATATCGTTTAAAGCAATTTTATAATGCTTTCGATCAGCTTTTACAAATAGATAATCATCTCCTGCTTTTTCTGGAACTTGAAAAGTTTCTTGCCAACGAATAAATTTCTCAACACTTTGATAGAATCGATTAAACGTAATGGGTTTCAACAAATAATCAATAACATGAAACTGAAAAGCTTCTAGAGCATACTGCGGATAAGCCGATGTAATGATAAAATTATATTTCTGATTGAACATCTGCATCAATTCAATTCCGGTTAATTGCGGCATTTGAATATCAATAAAAATCAAATCGACCGATTCTGTATTTAGAACTTCAATTGCTTTAAAAACATCGCTGTCTGCATACAAAACATTTAACCTTGAAATTTTAGAGGCATAATCGGCAATTAATTTTACAGCAAAAGGTTCGTCATCTAGAATAATACAGTTTATTTTTTTATTCATTTTAAATCTATTTCAAGTTCGGCTGTAAAATGGTTTTCTTGTTTGGTGATTTTAATTTGGTGCTTTTCTGGATAATGAATCTGTAAACGCTTTTGCAAATTATCTAAACCAATTCCGCCCAAACTATCTTTTTTCTGCGTTCCGATTTTATTCTTCACTTTAAAAATCAATTTTTCAGAAGAAACAACTTTTAGTTGAATTTCTATGGGCTCTGAGTCTGAAACTTGTCCATGTTTTAAAGCATTTTCTACCAAAGGAGACAAAATGTATGGCGGAATTTCTTCGAACTGATTTTCAATTTCCACATTAAAATCAACTCGAACATTATCTTGATGACGCAATTGTTCTAGTTCAATATACGCTTTTATATAATCAACTTCATCTGAAAGTTTGATCTTTTCTTTCTGCGATTCGTAAGTCGTAAATCGCATAATCTGGCTCAATTTATCAATTGCAGTCAATGACTTATCTGATTGAAAATAAACCATTGAATAAATGTTATTTAAAGTATTAAATACAAAGTGCGGATTAATCTGAGCTTTCAAAAATTTGATTTCGGTATTCTTATTTTCTTCTAAAATAACCTTGTTATATTCTAAAAGACGAATCGAATAAATCACAAACCAAAGAAAAGAACTCAAGATAATAGCCATACTACTATAATGCAGATTGTCGAGCATATAACTTGGAAAACTAACGTTGGTATAATTTACTCTCTCAAATAAAAGTTTGGTTATAATCTGCTCTAAAACAAACCTTAGAAAAGTAAAAACGAGATACGAAACAAAAGCTCCAGCAAAAAGTCTTTTCCAGTTAAAAACTTTGAAAACGGTTTTCATTACAATCAAATAATGAAAATAAAACGTAATAATGAAAACAATAAAATAAGTACAAAGAAATAAATCGGGTACAGAAAATCGCGCTCCAATCGGATTTTTCACGAAAGTGAAATATGAAATTAAAAGCCAATAAATAATATGAATTAGACATTCGAGCCTTTTGGTAATGGTTCCTTTATACATTCGGTATATTTTTTAAACAAAGATATACATTCAGTAAAAAGCATTTTAACGGGTTTGCAGATTAATCGAAGGGGTTTGTCGATAAAAGTGGTTTTTAGGTTTTAATTCTAACAGTTTTGTCCAGTAATTAAATTCAAAACCATGAACAAAATCATTTTAGTATCAATTTTATTTCTATTTCAAATTAACGTATTCGCACAACAATTTTCAGTAAAAGGCAAAATTATCAATCAGAATAAAACACCGCTGGAATTTGCAACGGCATCTTTATTAAAAGGAGCTAAAACTTTACATCTGCAAACTTCAACTGATAGTTTAGGTAACTTTATTTTAAATACTGAAAAAGGGAATTATAGATTAATTATAGAACAATTTGGAACCGAATTCTGCAACAAAGAAATAATCGTAAATCAAGATCTTGATTTAGGGACAATTGAGGTAAAAGAATTGATGCAATTAGACGGCGTAACTATAAAATCAAGAAAAAAACTGGTAGAACAAAAAGTAGATCGATTGGTTTTTAATGTCGAAAATTCTGTTGTTGCAACTGGCGGAACAGCTTTGGATGCTTTAAAATCTACGCCAACAGTACGAGTTCAGAATGAAACCATTTCTATTGTTGGAAAAGGAGAAGTTCTGGTTATGATTGATGATCGTTTGAACAAAATGACTCAAGAAGATTTGTCTGCATTTTTAAGATCGATTCCTGCAGATAATATTAAAAGTATCGAAGTAATTACAACACCTCCAGCAAAATATGAAGCAGAAGGAAACAGCGGACTAATTAATATTAAATTGAAAACAGCCAAAGCGAATTCGTGGACTGCAAATCTTGGAAGCACTTATGTGCAAAGAAGTTATGCAAGCGGAAACATAAACGGATTATTTATCTACAATTACAATAAATTGTCACTTCAGGCTTCTATTAATAAAGGAACAGATCAGTTTCTCACCAATTCTGATAATAGAATTTATTATCCAAATGAACTTTGGAAACAAGATATTACAACCAAATCAAAAACAGATTTATTAAGCATTGGTTTTGGTGCCGATTATAAACTGACTGAAAATTGGACTTCTGGAGTAAAATATCTAGGAAGTTTTAATGACAGAACTTCAGTAAATAATCCGCTCACAACTCGTTACAATACTGCTGGAGAAATCAATTCTTATGTATTATCTGATGTAAATGCACAGAACAAACCGCAAATGAATTCGGTTAACTGGAATAATGTTTTCAATTTAAATAATGAAGGCAAAAACATTACAGTTGATTTAGATTATTTCAACTATCAAAAAGACGATTCTCGTGCGTTTTCGGGTAATGAAATGGATAATCAAAAAGAGAATATTCCGGGAACTTATTTCGCAGCAATCAATTGTAACTTGAATCGATTGAAAAATTATTCCGCAAAAATTGACTTTTCCTTTCCTTATTCTTGGGCGAATATCAGCTTTGGCGGAAAAGGATTTTATACGAATACCAAAAATAATTTAACCGTTTTTGACAACGAAACTGGAACTCCAATTCTTGACACCAATTATTCTAATATATTCACTTATAAAGAATACAATGAAGCTTTATATTTTTCTGCAAATAAAAAATTAAGCGAAAAATGGGAAACGCAGATTGGATTAAGAGCTGAAGCTACTCAAACTGAAGGCTATTCTGAAAATCTGAATCAAACCAATAAGAATAATTATATCAAATTATTCCCAACATTTTATGTGACTTACAATGCAAACGATAACAATTCGTATTCTTTAAATTATAGCAGAAGAATCCGCAGACCCGATTTTGACTATTTGAATCCATTTGTGATTAGAACCAGTCCATTTTATTATTCTGAAGGGAATCCGTTTTTGAAGCCTTCTATTATTGACAATTTAGAATTTTCTTATATCCGAAATCAAAAATGGGTAAATACAATCTATTTTTCTCAAGTTTCAAATTTCGGGCAACAATTAGCCATTATTGATCCTGAAACAAATATCACGAAAAGCACGCCTATCAACTATGCTGACACTTATCAAATCGGACTTTCGACGTACTACAATTTCAATAAATATGCTTGGTGGAACAGCTTTATGGGATTCAATTTAAACTACCAAAATGTAAAATCAAGAACCAATTTAATTGCGTCTGTAGATGGTTACAACGGTTATATTTACAGCAATAACGATTTTACGGTAAATCAATCTAAAACTCTTTTTATTGGTTTAAATTACGGTTTGCAATTACCAGGACGCTATCAGGTTTTTAATATTTCGACTTTGAATATTTTAGATGTTTCCGTGAAGTTCTTAGCCTTAAAAAAGAATCTTTCAATCACTTTAACGGGAGAAGATTTATTGAATGCACAAAAGCCTTTAATTTCTTATTATTCAAACGGAATTAAAAACACAATGAATAATTATGGTGATTCTAGAGCTTTTAGAATTGCTTTGAGTTACAAATTCGGAAACCAAAGTGTAAAATCTAAGGATAGAAACTTTGGAAATGAAGAGGAAAGAAATAGAGCAAATTAAGAAATAAATATTGCGCATCTCGAGAGATTTGCGCAGTTTTATTAAGTGAATCTTTAATAGTATATTTTTCTCTAAATAATCTTTACATCAGAAATTAATCTTCTACTCAATTACATACACTTCTTTAGAAAACAAGCAGTCACTAGTTCTCAATATCATTTTATCAGGAGGCGTATTTTTATTTGGTTTTAAAAATTTATAATCTCGTATAGCTATATTTAGCATTTGTTTGCCTTTTTTTTCAAAAACGGCTTTAAATTTGAATTTGCCCGTGTTTAATGAATCGACATACGATAACAAAACATTTTTTTGAATTTCATTATAATTGGCTAGCTCTTTATTTATACTAGTTGATAATAATAGCTCCAAGAATCTATTGCTTGTTATATTAGAATCGAAATTACTCACATCGTATTGAAGGTTACCATCAATCACTTTATTTACCTTTACAGTATCAGGGAAACTGGAAAACAAAATTTTATTTTTATATAAATTCTCTTTAAAACCTTCATTAGAATTCCCTTCTTTTTTATTATTACAAGAAATAATAAAAAATGTTACTAATAAACATTTCGCTATCTTATAAATCTCTTTCACTCTTCTATTGCGCTTTTGTTTACAATTAATCATTTGTAAATATATTTTACTTTATACTTCCTCAAGCAAATATAATCTAAAATGAAAAGCTTCTTAAAAGCTTATTCTTTTTAAATAGAATAAATAGTTGCAATCCCTAAAATTCAAACACATTATAAGCTGTTTTTATCTCTTTAAAAAACAATCAAATACATAAAAAAATCATTATTTATTTGTTTTTATGACCAATCGGTCATATATTTGCATCGTTAAATACAAACTATCATGACAAAAGGTGAAGAAACCAGACAATTTATTATAGAAAAAGCCGCTCCTATTTTTAACACAAAAGGAATTGCAGCAACTTCTATGAGCGATATTATGGAGGCAACTAAATTGTCTAAAGGAAGTATGTATGTGCATTTTGAAAACAAAGATGTTTTGGCCTGCGCTGCTGTAGATCATAATATGAAAATATTAAGTTCTAAACTCGAAAATGCACTTAAAGAAGGAAAAAGTGCCAAAGACCAGCTTTTTGCTTATATCGATTTTTTTAGTAATCCGATTAATCCACCAGTAATTGGAGGATGTCCTTTGCTAAACTTTGGAACGGAAGCCGATGATACAAACCCGATTGTGAAAGAAAAAGTAAACGCTGCTATCAAACGCGGACAAGTGCTTTTAACTTCGATTATAGAAAAAGGAATCGCTGATAAAGAATTTAATCCAAATTGGAATTCATCAGAATTTGCTACAGCACTTTTTGCCATGCTCGAAGGCGGACATTTAATGTCTCGAGTGTCTGGCAATAACGATAACATGAAAACAATAAAAAAAACGCTTAAAAAAATTATATCTGAAAAATTGATATAATTTTTTTTATCCAAAAAATGACCGATTGGTCATTTTTAAAAATTAATTAATTATAAAAACAATTACCATGTCAAAAACAATTTTAATTACAGGAGCTTCAAAAGGATTTGGAAGAGCTTGGACAGAAGCCTTCTTAGCTAAAGGATACAACGTTGCTGCAACAGCAAGAAATCTAGAAACATTAAACGATTTAAAAGAAAAATACGGAAGCGCAATTTTACCTTTAAAATTGGATGTAAATAACCGTCAAGAATCTCTAGAAGTAGTTCAGAAAACAAAACAGCATTTTGGAACAATTGATGTGTTAATCAACAATGCCGGTTATGCTCTTACAGGTGCAGTGGAGGAAGCAAGCGAACAAGAAGCAAGAGAACAATTTGAAACTAATTTCTTCGGAACATTATGGTTAACACAAGCTGTTATTCCAATAATGAGAGAGCAAAAAAGCGGTCATATTATTCAAGTTTCTTCTATTTTAGGATTAGCAACTTTACCAACGGGAATGGGACTTTACAGCGCTTCTAAATTTGCTGTTGAAGGTTTAAGCGAAACATTGGCATCTGAAGTAAAACAATTTGGAATCAATGTTACTTTATTGGAACCAAACGGATATGAGTCTAATATCTGGCATACAGGAATTACCAGCGAAAGTTTGCCATATTATGACGAAATCAAAAAAGCTCTAGCTGAAAGAGAAAACATTTTTGGAAAAGTTGAAGCGACTGCCCCAATAGTGGTAAAATTGGTTGAAAATGAAAATCCGCCTCTACGTTTATTACTTGGAAAAGTGGCATTTCCGTTTGTAAAACAAAGCTACGATCAAAGATTGGAAAGCTGGGAGAAATGGAATGATGTTTCAGTTGAAGCGCATGGTTAATTAATTCGATGCCTTAACAAGGCAAAGTTATCATTCCGTAGGAATGTTTCGTCGGTAGAAAAAAAATACAAAGCCCCACATTCACGTTCCGTAGGAACGTTTGATATCCATTATTATTGAAAATCATACCCGAAAATCAGACGTTCCTACGGAACGTAAAACAATGGCAACTACATAATTTCTACCAATGAAATGTTCCTACGGAACAAGCAACCAACTATATTAAGAATAAGAAAAGCGCAAAATCAGATACATTTTGCGCTTTTTTTATTTGAAATAATATTATGCCTTAACCTTTTTCTTCTTAGACTTCTTCCCTTTCTTCCACCAAATTATAAATCCAGTTATAGGCAAAGAAGCTCCAATCAAACTGACCAGACTCCAGATTATTTTTCCTGCAAGTCCAAAGAAAACTCCTGTATGCAGATCGTGATTGCTTGCTTCATAGACATCTGCAGCATTATTGTCTTTGTACAATTTCGTTCTAAGCATCTGCCCTGTTTTTCCATCAAAGAAAAGCGTATTTTGATTTCTTGCCCAATCATTTGGATACGTCATTCTTAATCGCAGTTCTCCTGTTTTTCTAATTGAAAACGAAACCGAAGTTGCGCCTGGATATTTCGCATTTGAACTTTCGTAAATGTTATTATATCGAACCGGAATTGTAGTCGAATCTATTTTAGCATTAGAAACCACTTCGTCTCCCTTTCTGAGCTTGCTTCCCGTTACCAAACTAACTCCTTTTTTTACTGCATCATATTTAAAATACGTTCCAGAAAAGGCAATTAAAAGCAGAAAAATAGAAGCATAAAATCCTAAAACCTGATGCAGATCAAAATTGATTCTTTTAGACGAACCGCTCCATTTTATTTTTAAGGATTGCTTGAGCTGGCGTCTCTGTTTTGGAAACCATAAAATTAATCCCGTTATGAGCATAACGATAAAAATCACAACCGACCAGCCTTGTATAAATTCGCCAACTTCTCCCAATAATAAAGTTCGATGTATCTCCAAAACCGTATTCAGCCAATCTGCTCCTTGTTGGTTTATTAGAGTCCCATCGTAAGGATTAAAATAATAGGTCTTTTTCTTTTTAGTCGAAATTTGAACAGCGGCATTGGGTTCTATTTGATCAATTTTTAAAGCCGTTATTTTCTGTTTAGGTTCTAAGCGTTCATAATTTTCAATTATCGTTTTTAAACCTATAAATGATTTTTCTTGAACGGGAACATGCAGATATTCTTTGTTAGCAAAATCACGTATTTCTTCTTCAAAAACATAAAGAAAACCTGTGATGCTTACTATAAAAACAATGAGGCCCGATGCTAAACCGAGCCACAAATGTATTTGTCTGATAGTATTTTTAAAACCTTTGGTCATAATTTGCAATAAAATCCAAATGTAGAAATATCATTTTAAATGACGAATTGTAATTGTTAGAATTTAAACGTAATATTTCCTGTAACTCTCGTTGGGTTCTGAGCCGCTAAACGATATGACCAATATTTTTCATTCGTAAGATTATCTACTTTTAAACCTAACCTGAATTTTGGTCTGTCATAAAAAACAGAAGCGTCTAAAACGGTGTAAGAAGGAATGCTGAATTTAAATGTTGAAGTATTGGTTTGATAATACTCGCTTCCGTAAATTCCTCCAAAACCAAAACCAAGACCAGAAGCCGCGCCTTCAGTCAATCTGTAACTTGCCCAAAGATTGGCAGTTGTTGGCGAACCTGCAGTTGTAGGTCTTAAACCATTAATACTCGGATTTGCTTTTGTATATTTACTATCGTTATACGTGTAACCGGCAACGATATTCAAACCTTTAATCGGATTTGCAATCAATTCTGCTTCAAAACCTTTACTCAATTGCGTTCCGTCTTGAATCTGAAAGTTTACGTGGTCTGGATCGTCACGCGTAACATTCGTCACTTTTATATCATAATAACTGAAAGTCGCGCTAATTTTATTAAAGTCAAGTTTAACTCCACCTTCTAATTGATTTGCCTGATTTGGCTTGAAAGTATTTCCGTAAAAATCTGATCCGCCAACATTATTGAAACCATTCATGTAATTTCCGAAAACAGAAACTTTCTCTTTAACCACTTGGTAAACTGCTCCAAATCTAGGAGAAAATGCCGTCTGATTGTAATTTCCTGCGATAGAATCACGGCTTGGATAATATACACCTTTATTAATATAACGATCTGCTCTAACACCTCCCATTACCAATAATCTATCAGTAACATTCAATACATCAGAAACATAAGCACTATATGTTCTTTCGTTGTTTGACACCATATTAGTGTAAGTTGCATTTACAAATAAAGGCTCTATTTTATTTATTGTGAAATTATTATAAGCATCACCAGGCTTTCTAAAATTAAGTGCAGGCATGTTTACTGTTGCATCATTACGTGTGGCACGAAGACTATAAAAATCTAATCCTGCCACTACTCTATTACGTAATTTTCCGATTTTAAAATCTCCGTTGAAGTTCTGCTGAATATCGGTTCCGTAATAAGGATAATCTTGATTGGTAACTTGCTGTCTCAATGTTTCATTACTTAACATGGTCAAAGCCACAACATAGCCTTCAGATGATGATCTTGTACGCGAAACGATAGTTTGCGAAGTCCATTCGTCTGAAATTTTATATTTCAACTGAGCAAAAATATTGTATTGCTGACCTGTATAATTTACGGTATTATTGGCAAAAGAAAGATTGTACGGAATTCCTAATTCTTCAATGCTATGCGCTTTAGCGTCAGCTTTTGTGTACGGAGTTAATCGCGTTGGCGAAGTCCCTTTTGAAGCGCTAAATTCAGCATCAATCAATAATGTCAATCTTTCGTTTACTTCATAAGAAAAACTTGGTGCGATAAAAAAGCTTTTGTTGAATCCAGCATCCTGAAAACTTCTTTCGCTATGTAATGCCGTATTGATTCTGAAAAGAGCCGTTTTGTCTTCATTCAAAGGTGTGTTAATATCAGCCGTTAAACGATTCAAATCCCAATCGCCTGCCGAAAAAGAAACTTCTCCTTTAAAGAAATTAAAAGGCTTTTTGGTTACTCTGTTAAATAATCCTCCAAAAGAAGAAATAGTACTTCCAAATAAAGTTGCCGATGGCCCTTTGATTACCTCAATACGCTCTAAATTTGAAGGATCAATTGAGTTATATGTAAAACTTCCAACACCATTTCTTACCAATTGTGGTGTCGCAAAACCTCTAGAAATATTGGTTGTTCTTCCTTGATTTCTCACTTCGGCAATACCAGCTCCAGGAACGTTTTTAAAAGCGCTGTTATAATCTGTTATAACTTGTTCTTTCATCAATTCCTTGCTTACAATAGTATAAACCTGCGGATTTTCCATGTTTTTCAATTTCATTTTAGAAACCTCTTCACTTTCCTTTCTAGCAAATCTATTTCCACCAGAACTTACAATTACTTCCTCTAACTTTTGAGAAGTATAAGTCAGTTCAAAATCAAGTTTAACTTCAGTATTATTCTGATCGACAATAACTGAAGCTGGAGAAGATTCGTAACCGTTTAATTTTATTTCAACCAAATAAGTTCCAAAAGGAATATTTTTTAATTGATAAGTTCCATCAGAATCGGTTGTAGTGGTTTTATTTAATTCTGAAATTTTAACCGTTGCACCTTGTAAATAATTTCCGTCTTTAAGAACAGCCTTCCCAGAAATTGTTCCAACAGTTGATTGAGAAAAAGCCGTTTCTGAGCAAAAGAAAAGAATCAAAAAGGCTGTAAACACTTGACATAAAACATTGTTTTTAAGTGTTTTGAAAGTTGTTTTCATATAAAATTTATAATTTATCCTTATTTAGACTGGTTACAAATATATAAACGAGAACTGAAATCTTAGCAAAAGATTAAAACTTTCTTAAAAAATAATTAAAAACCTTAAATCTAAATTTCCATTAAAAGCTTAAGGCAGAAAATAGAAGAGAATTCCTTTTATAATTTACTCGAATGTGATATTAAAAAATGAGTTTCTGTTTACTTTTTTACGCGTTAATTTTCAGTTATTTATAAGTTAATCAATACTTTTTACACAAAAAACAGGTTGCACAAGCCGTTATTCTTTTTTAATTTTATAAAATCTGATGAATCGCTGATCATCTGATTTAATGTTTTAAAAACAAGAAAAACTAAAATGAGCAACGACAAAAAACTAAAAGCTGTCGCTTTCGGAGAAGTACTTTGGGATATTTTTGGTAATGAAAAAAAAATTGGAGGCGCGCCTTTAAATGTAGCGCTTCGCATGAAAGCCCTTGGCATTGATTCAAATATGATTAGCTGTGTAGGAAATGATGCAGATGGAGAAGCTATTATAAATGAAGTCCATAAATTGGGCTTGGATACCAATACTATTCTAAAATCTGATTATTTCCCTACAGGATTGGTAAATGTTACATTAGACAAAAGCAAATCTGCTACTTATGAAATTCTTTATCCTTCGGCTTGGGATAAAATTATACTTAACGAAGAAGCGAGAGAATTAGTAGTAAATTCAGATGTTCTAATTTATGGAAGCTTGGTTTGTAGAGACCAAGTTTCACGAGAAGCACTAGAAGAATTGCTTCATACGCATACTTATAAAGTTTTTGATGTTAATCTTCGAAAACCACATTACGATTATGAAACTCTGCAACACTTGATGCAGTCTGCTAATTTCATCAAATTTAATGATGAAGAGATTATGGAAATCAGCGCCGCTTTTGATTCTCCTTACAAAACCTTAGAAGAAAACATGAATTTTATCTGCTCTTTGAGCAATGCCACAGCAATTTGCGTTACAAGAGGAAAAGATGGCGCTTTATTATTGTGGGATAAACATCTTTATGAAAATGAAGGCTATACCGTAAAAGTTGAAGATACTGTTGGCGCTGGAGATTCTTTCTTAGGCGCATTGGTCACTTCGCTTTTAAACGGAAAAGAACCTCAAGCTGCTCTAAATTTTGCATGTGCAACTGGAGCTCTGGTTGCTGGATCGGCTGGCGGAAATCCTAAAATTTCAATATTTGATATTGAGAATTTAATTAATAAAAATTAAAAGAAAATAAAAGTAGACTGTATAAAAGGATAAATCTTTTCTTGTAAGCTTCAGAGAAGCGAAATATTTATAGCAAGGGATAAATGTTTACAACATAAAGCTCCGGAGGAGCGACATATATTAAGAATAGAAAAAAATATGTCGCT
>Ga0308157_10002889_pt1 | contig 26628 bp, 21 predicted proteins | sample PhyBR1_FD_201035 | JGI IMG/M metagenome (GOLD analysis project Ga0308157, IMG submission 201035) | Phyllosphere microbial communities from UC Gill Tract Community Farm, Albany, California, United States - DLSLB.R1 | ecosystem: Host-associated > Plants > Phyllosphere > Unclassified | place: USA...
GTGGCCAAGTACTTCGCAATCCTGCCGGCGCTGTTCGCCTCGATCTACCCGCAACTGGGCGTGCTCAACATCATGCACTTGCAGAGCCCGCAGAGCGCGATCCTCTCGGCCATTGTGTTTAACGCCTTGATTATCGTGGTGCTGATTCCTCTGGCGCTGCGCGGTGTGCGGGTGCAGGCGGCGAGTGCGGCGGCCTTGCTGCGGCGCAACCTGCTGATCTACGGCCTGGGCGGGCTGTTGGTGCCGTTCGTGGGTATCAAAGCCATCGACATGCTGCTGACAGCGCTGCACCTGGTTTGACCTGTCTGATTTATTGAGGATTTGACTATGACAAACATCATCCGCCCCGCCCTGAGTCTGCTGTTACTCATGACCCTGATCACCGGCGTCGCCTACCCGCTGGTGGTCACTGGTGTGGCACAGGTGGTCTTCCCCGATCAGGCCAATGGCAGCCTGGTGCACGACGCCAGCGGCAAGGTGCGCGGCTCCAGCCTGATCGCCCAGGACTTTACCGGCGACAGCTGGTTTCACCCACGCCCATCAGCAGGGGCCTTTGCGACGGTGTCCAGCAGTGCCAGTAACCTGGGCCCCAGCAATCCGGCCCTGGCAACCCGCATAGTCGAGGATGCCGGCAAACAATCAGTGCCTGGCCAGGGCCCGGTGCCACTGGCATTGCTGACGACCTCCGGCAGCGGCCTTGATCCCCACTTGCCACCGCAGGCGATTGCCTATCAACTGGCGCGAGTGGCGGCAGCGCGGAAGGTGCCGGTGGCGACCTTGCAGCGGTTGCTGGATGAGCACATCGAAAGCCCGCTGGTAGGGCCGCCGGTGGTAAACGTCCTGGCCCTCAATATGGCCCTGGAAAAACTCTGACCCCCTGTAGGAGCGAGCTTGCTCGCGAAGGTCGTTAACGATGACGCGGGCATCCAGAATCAACGCGGCGCCCTGGGGTTTTTCGCGAGCAAGCTTGCTCCTACACTGAATTTTTTGAAGGACCACAGTATGAGCGACTCCGGCCGCGCCGATGCTTTGTTAGCCGATCTGCCCCGGGCTGGCCGTGGCCGGCTCAAGGTCTTCCTCGGCGCCGCGCCTGGCGTGGGCAAGACTTACGCCATGCTTCAGGCGGCCCACACCCAACTGCGTCAGGGCGTACGGCTGATTGCCGGGGTGGTCGAAACCCACGGCCGCGCCGAGACCGAAGCCTTGCTCAGCGGCCTGCCGCAACAACCGCTGTTACGCAGCGAATACCGCGGCGTGATGCTCGAAGAAATGGACCTCGACGGCCTGCTCGCCGCCAAGCCCAAGCTGGTGCTGGTCGACGAACTGGCCCACAGCAACGCCCCCGGCAGCCGTCATGAAAAGCGCTGGCAAGATATTCAGGAATTGCTCGCGGCCGGTATCAATGTGTTCACCACGGTCAACGTCCAGCACCTGGAAAGCCTCAATGATCAGGTGCGTGGCATCACCGGCGTGCAAGTGCGCGAAACCCTGCCGGACTGGGTGCTGCAAGAGGCCGACGAACTGTTGCTGATCGACCTGCCATCCCGCGAACTGCTCGAACGCCTGCGTGACGGCAAGGTGTATGTGCCCGAACAGGCGCGTGCGGCTATCGATGCGTTTTTCACCCAGACCAACCTCATGGCCCTGCGCGAACTGGCGATGCAAACCGCCGCCGCCCACGTCGACGATGATCTGGCCCAGGGCTATCGCCAACTCGGCCAGGCCGCGCCGGCGGTACGTGGGCGTTTGCTGGTGGGCGTGGATGGCGATGCGCAAGCCGAACGCCTGGTGCGTCATGCCAGCCGTGTGGCCCAGCGTCGGCATTTGCCTTGGAGCCTGGTGCACGTCGACAACGGCCGAGCGCGGGATGAGCAATCGCGCCTGCGTCTGCAGAACGCCCAGCAACTGGCGGAGCGGTTGGGCGGCGAAGTGGTGTTACTGCGGGCCGGGGAGGTCGCCAAGACCCTGATCCAGCACGCCGCCGAACGCCGTGCCAGCTTGTTGCTGGTGGGGCAGTCACGGATGCGCTGGCGCCGGCGCTTGTTCGGTGGTGGCTTGGCGGCGCGCCTGTTGCGCAATGCCCGTGGCCTGGAAATCAACGTCCTCGACAGCGATGACATACCGGCGCCGCCACGCTTGCCGGATGTGCGCGGGTTAGTGTGGTTCGATTACGCGTTGGCGGTGGTTGCCACGGTGGTTGCTGCGGCCGTGGCGTGGGCCGTGTCCAGTGTGTTGCCGCTGCCGAATATCTCGCTGGTGTTTCTCGCTGCCGTATTGCTGGTGGCGGTGCGCAGCAGCCTGGGGCCGTCGCTGGTGTGCGCGGCGCTGTCGTTCATGACCTACGATTTTCTGTTTATCCCGCCGAACTTTTCCTTCGCCATTCAGCGCGAAGAGGATGTGCTGACCCTGCTGTTCTTCCTGCTGATGGCAGCCCTGACCGGCAACCTCGCCGCGCGCCAGCGCCGCCAGCTGCAGGCGTTGCGCGATACCCAGGAAGAAACCAGCGAGCTGCTCGACCTGTCGCGCAAGCTCACGGCGGCCACCGATCGCCAAGCCGTGATCAGCGCCGCCGCCCACCATCTGCAAGGCTGGCGCGACCTCGACTTGTGCCTGGTCAATCGCGACGGTCAGGGCGGTTGGACGGTCGAGACCGGTGGCCCGCTGACCCTCACCGAAGCCGAACGCGCTGCCGCCGATTGGGCCTGGCAGCATGATCAGCCTGCCGGTATGGGTACCGGCACCTTGCCGTTTGGACGTTGGTGGTGGTGGCCGTTGTCGGGTGAAGAGGGGCCGCTGGGCTTGCTCGGTGTCAGCGCCAAGCCGGGCCTGGAGTTGAGCGGGCAACGCCGACGTTTGCTCACTGCCTTGAGCCAGCCGCTGGCCCAGGCGCTGGCGCGGGCGCAGTTGGGGCAAGAGTTGGAGTCGGCGCGTCTGCACGGCGAAACCGAACAACTGCGCAGCGCCTTGCTGGCGTCGGTGTCCCACGATTTGCGCACGCCGTTGACCTCCATGCGCGGCAGTATCGATAGCCTGCTGGCCCTCGGCGAAGCCATTCCCCTGGAGGATCGTCGCGAATTGCTTGAAGGCACCCGTGATGAAGCCGAGCGCCTGGACCGCTATATTCAGAACCTGCTGGACATGACGCGGCTGGGCCACGGCGCGCTGAAACTGGCGCGCGACTGGGTGTCGCCCGGTGATATCGTCGGCAGTGCCCTCGGGCGTTTGCGCGCGGTGCTGGCGCCGTTGCAAGTGAGCACCGAGGTGCCGTCTGAACTGCCCTTGTTGTATGTGCATGCGGCGTTGATCGAACAGGCATTGGTCAATGTGCTGGAAAACGCCGCCCGATTTTCGCCGCCCCAGGGTCGCTTGCAGTTGCGCGCTGGCGTGCAGGATGAGCAGTTGTTTTTTGCCGTGGCGGATGAAGGGCCGGGGATTCCCGAGGAGGAGCGTGCGAAGATTTTCGACATGTTCTATACCGCTGCCCGCGGTGATCGGGGCGGGCAGGGCACCGGCCTTGGCCTGGCGATCTGCCAGGGCATGGTCGGCGCTCATGGTGGGCATATCAGCGTGGCCGAAGGCATTGAGGGGCGCGGCACCTGCATTACCTTGTTTTTACCGCTGCCCACACAACCTGTCCTGGAATAATCCTGTAGGAGCGAGCTTGCTCGCGAAGGTCGTTAACGATAATGATGGCGTCCTGAGTTTACGCGGTGCCTATGGGTTTTTCGCGAGCAAGCTCGCTCCTACAGGGGGGGTGATTTTTTAATGGATTTTGATGAGACACCATGAGCCAGACCGCGACGATTCTCGTCATAGATGACGAACCGCAGATCCGCAAATTCCTGCGCATCAGCCTGGCCTCCCAGGGTTATAAGGTGATCGAGGCCGGCACCGGCAACGAAGGCCTGGCGCAAGCGGCCCTGAACAAACCGGACCTGCTGGTGCTCGACCTGGGGTTGCCCGACATGGATGGCCAGCAGGTGCTGCGCGAGTTTCGCGAGTGGTCGACGGTACCGGTGCTGGTGCTGTCGGTGCGGGCCAGTGAAGGCCAGAAAGTCGAGGCGCTTGACGGTGGCGCCAATGACTACGTGACCAAGCCCTTCGGCATCCAGGAATTCCTCGCCCGGGTGCGTGCGTTGTTGCGTCAGGCACCGGCGGGAGAGGCCCAGGAAGCCGCCTTGAGTTTTGGCCCGCTGACGGTGGACCTGGCTTATCGCCGCGTGCTGCTGGACGGTGCCGAAGTGGCGTTGACCCGCAAGGAGTATGCAGTGCTGGCGCAACTGGCCCGGCATCCGGGGCGGGTGATTACCCAGCAGCAATTGCTCAAGGACATCTGGGGTCCGACCCACACCGAGGACAGCCATTACCTGCGTATCGTGGTGGGGCACCTGCGCCAGAAGCTGGCGGATGACCCGACGCAGCCACGGTTTATCGTGACCGAGGCGGGGGTGGGGTATCGGTTGCTAGGTGCCTGAGTCTGTGGTGCCTGCGCTGGCGACATTGCAGGCAAGCCAGCTCCCACAGTTGAAATGCATTCCCCTGTGGGAGCCGGGCTTGCCCGCGATGAGGCCATCAGCAACACCCACGCGCTCAACTCTGCTCACTCTCATACCGATCCAATGTATCACTGGCAATCTCCCGCCCCAGGGCGATCAGCTCCGGCGCCTTGTAGAACTCGAAGAACCGGCAGACTCGCTTCGGCACGTTGATCAGCACATCCGGCGGGTAGCCTGCGATCTTGTACTGCGCCAATGAGGTTTGCATCACCTCGAAGCTCTGGTTGATCAGGTCCAGCAGCGACGCAGGCCCGACGTTATCGATGATGAACGAGCCGGTCGCCGATTTCGGTGCGCCGGCTTTTTCCGGCGCGGCGGCGGGTTGCTGGGATTCGGGTTCAGCCGACTCCAGCCACGGGTTGATTTCTGCTGCCTGGGCCTGCAAGGCTTCCTGTTCGAGCTTCATCAACTGCTCGGCCTGTTTGCGGCGAAATGGCAGGTGCGATCCGAGTGATTTGGCCAGGCTGTTGAAGCGGCTCTTGAACGCCGGCGGGCGCTGGATCACCGGCAGCCGATAGTGCTTCTGGTTGGTGGCGTTGAGGTTGACCGCGATGATCAAGTCACAGTGGCTCGACACCACCGGCACAATGGGCAACGGGTTGAGCAGCCCGCCGTCCACCAGCATCCGATTGCCTTGCATCACCGGGGTGAACAGGCTTGGGATCGCCGCCGATGCGCGCATGGCCTGGTGCAGGCAGCCTTCCTGAAACCAGATTTCCTGTTGGTTGGTAAGGTCGGTGGCCACGGCGGTGTAGGGGATGCGCAGCTCTTCGATATTGATCTCGCCGACGATTTTGCGAATCTGCCCGAAGACTTTTTCGCCGCGAATCGCACCCAGGCGAAAGCTCACATCCACCAGGCGTAACACGTCGAGGTAGTCCAGGCTTTCGATCCAGTTTCGATATTCGTCCAGCTTGCCTGCGGCATAGATGCCGCCGACCACCGCGCCCATCGAACAGCCGGCGATACAGGCGATGTCATAGCCGCGTCGTTCGATTTCTTCGATCACCCCGATATGGGCGTAGCCCCTGGCTCCCCCGGAGCCCAGCACTAAGGCAACACGTTTTTTCATGACCCAGTCCTTCGCAAAACAGGTGCCCACAATGCACCCATCCGGGGGGCGGCTTCAATCTTCGGTTATTTTTCGAGGATAACCTTTGCGCTCGGGTATGCTCTGGCAATAGGTACGACCGATTTCAGGCCAGGGACAAGGCACTTTTCCCTGTGGGCAACGTCTACAGGCTACGAATGATTTTGCTTATTTTGAGGTGTCATCAATGAAAGCCTGGATGTGTGTGCCTGTGATCGTGCTGGCCTTGGCCGGCTGTGCCGGCAAGACGGCCTACCGCGACAGCTGCGGTTCCCAATTGGATGCCGCCTGGAAAGAACTCGACCTGGCCAAGGCTGAAGGTTTTGCTGGCACCGTGAGTTACTCCAAGGCCCTGTCGCTATTGACCGGCGCCAAGACCCAGCAGCAGTTTGAAGCGTTTGAAGGGTGCTCCAACAAAGCCCAGAAGGCGCGGTTCTATATTCGTGAGTCTCGCGCCGGGCGTTGACCTGTAGCGGCGAGTAGGATTATTCATCGGAAAGTGAGGGCAGGATGTCAGCGTTGGTCAATCAGTTGGTCGCCCAGGTCATTGGCCTGGAAGTAGGGTTACTGAGCTGCCAGGCTCGCCTCGCCGCCGTCACTGACGATGAAGCCCTGCATGATTTGCGCACCACCGTGCGGCGCTTGCGCAGCTTGTTGCGGCCTTTGCGCGGGCTGCCCGGTGTGGAGCAGCTTGAATTGGCCGCCCGCACGGTTGGCCAATTGACCACGCCGCTGCGTGACCGCGAGGTCCTGGCGGCGTATCTGCATCAGCACGGTTATCACGAGGCGGCTGATCGGCGCCTGCGCCTGCAACCCGAGGCCTATCGCCATGTGGCGCAAAGCCCGGAGTTGGCGCACCTGTTGCTGATTCTGGATGCATTCCCACGCTTTATTCGCGCCTCCCAGCACCAGAAGCTGCTCAAAGGTCTGCGCCGGCGCATCGAGAAACGCCTGGCCAAGCAATGGCAGAAACTCGATGGAGCCCTGAAGGATCCCGAGCATGATCGCCACCGGTTGCGGTTGCTGATCAAGCGTGTGCGCTACGCCGCCGAGGCTTACCCCGAACTGGACAAGCTACCCGCCAACGCCATGTCGCGATTGAAGAAAGCCCAAAGCGCCCTGGGCGACTGGCATGACTGCTGGCAGTGGCTGGCCCAGGCCGGGCATCAGGCGGATTTGCAGCCTTGCGTTGCCATCTGGCAGCGCACCATGCTCAAGGCCCAGGGGCGGGCTGACCGTGTGCTGGACAAACTCAGCGCCGATTGTTTTTAACGCGGTCCGGCTTTTGGCCGGAATGGGTGGTGTGCCGGTCCGTCTCGATGGTTAAGATTCCCCATCGATTTTCTTGATGTGAGGTCGCCATGCGCTTTAGTGATTTGCTCGACGCTGCCCGAAGCAACCCGTTGGATGTCACCATTCCTGCCGAATGGGCCCAGGGCCGTGCCACCTTTGGCGGCCTGGTCGCCGCTTTGCAATACGAGGCGCTGCGTGCCCTGGTGTCGGCGGATCGTCCGTTGCGCTCCCTGGCCATCACCTTTGTCGGCCCGGTGGCGCCGGATGTATCTGCCAGTTATCAAGTTGAAGTGCTGCGCGAGGGCAAGGCCGTCAGCCAGTTGCTTGGGCGCGTGGTCCAGAACGGTGAAGTCGCGACCCTGGTCCAGGCCAGTTTTGGCGCATCTCGAACGTCGGAAATCGACGTCGCGAGCGAACCGGCGCCAGTGTTCAAACATTGGGATGAGTGCCAGGAGCTGCCGTACATCAAGGGCGTTACCCCTGAGTTCATGCGCCACCTGGCGATGCGTTGGGCCGTGGGCGGCCTGCCTTTTACCGGCAATAAATCCCGCGACATGGGCGGCTGGGTGCGGTTGCGCGGGGATGTGAAAGAAGAGCCGCTGACCGAAGCGCATATCCTCGCCCTGGTCGACGCCTGGCCGCCAGCTTTGCTGCCGCACCTGAAAAAGCCTGCGCCGGGCAGCACTCTGACCTGGACCATCGAGTTCATCCAGCCGCTGCAAGACCTGACCACCCTCGACTGGTGCCAGTACCACGTCAACATCGAGCACGCCCGCGACGGCTACGGCCACGCTGCCGCTGCGCTGTGGAGCCCGACCGGCGAGTTGATCGCCCTCAGCCGCCAGACCGTGGTGGTGTTCGCCTAAGCCCCGTCAGTGGTGGTGACGTTGCCGCCAGGCACGCCACCAGCCACCGCTCAACACAAAGCGCGGGAAGGTCACGAACTGCTCGACCACCAGGCGTTGCACCGCATCTTTACGGTCGCTGAACGGCTCACTGGCCTGGGCTTCCAGGCTGTGGCCGTGACGCTGCAACGCCAGGCCCGCCACGATGCCGACCATACCGATAGCCAAGCTGGCCAGGCTCAGGCTGAACACCCCAGAAAGGATCAGCAGGAAACCGACGATAAACAGCGGCACGGCAATCAGGTGCAACGCCAGGTTGGTCGGGTGCTGATGGTTTTGTGGGTAGTGACGCCATTGCCAGGCGGGGAGATTGGGGTGACGTTTGCCCATGATCGTGAGTCCTCTGTCCGTTGGAACAACTTGGACAGAGTTTAGGTGGGGTGGGCCGGGTCGGCGAATTGACGTTCGCTATAGCATTCATAGGAACGGTTGCGTAAATCACGTTTTTGATTTTTATAGAGTATTGTCTGCCCAGTCATAGTCTCCTGGTTCGGGGCTATTTATATAAACTGTCGGCCCTTCCATGGAGAGCCACTTGGCTTTGAGTTCAATAGAAGCGTTTTTTGAGTTTGCGGTGAGAAAAAAGTACCCGTTTTCTCGCTTTATATTTATTCTGAAAATCTCCCTGCGCGGGAGATTTACTATTTTTAAGTTGCTGATTTCGGAACAGCTCAGTGCAATTCTGCACGTGTTATATCCTTTGTTCTTCCATTTTTCAGGCAACACATCAGGGAAATCTGGTATGTCAAAACCTATTCCAAAAGAGGGTTGGTCATTTTCTATGCCCAGTGAATGAATGTAAGCTTTGCCGATTTCAATTGGTTGGCTAAACACTTTGTTAAAAAATATAGTGCCGTCAAGATCGTTCCAGTGTTTCATTTTTTATCCTTGAATACGTAATGGTCTTTTGTTCCCGGAACGCTGCCGGTTCGCGGTGTATCAAATGGACGCAGATTGAAGTGAGCGCCTTGATTGCCCACTCCGTTTGGAGCGCCGAATTTATGCCCGGCTGAATGGTCTTGTATTAACACCTTGGATCCATCAGCCCTCGTATATTGGTAGACCCTCGTGTGAATAGGTTTTCCCGAGCTATCTAAAATTGCTTTTTCGTTTATATCTGACATTTTCACAATGCTGTATTGTTTTTTAATGCCAGACCTCGGGGCGGTAATTACATCAGGTTGTTGTGCCATCGGTATATTGGCGTCTCTTTTTGCTTCGCGGAACGCTCCTTTACGAGATATATTAGGTACTTCAGGTTCAACAGGTATAGCGCAGGTTGGGTTTTTCTTTACTGAGCCAGTGCAGCTAGCATTTAGTCCAAGGGGATCCACCCAACCCGTAGGATTGGGCACGTACTGGTACGCGTTGATCCCACCTGCCAACTTCACCGGGTCCGGCGTCAGGTAACGTCCAATATCTGGATTGTAGTAGCGATGGCGGTTGTAGTGCAGCCCGCTTTCCGCGTCGAAGTATTGACCCTGAAAACGCAGTGGGTTGTCGATGTTGCGCACGTCGAGCCGGGCGATCTGGCCGTAGGCGCGGTAGTGGGCGGACCAGACGATTTCGCCTTCGGTGTCGGTCAGTTCTTGCGGTGTGCCCAGATGGTCGAGTTGGTAGTGGTAGGGCGCTGTGTCTTTTGGACCGTAGCCTTCCAGTAGTGCCAAGGGGCGAAAGCTGTTCGGTTCGTAAATGTAGCTGCGATGGCGTTCCGCGTGGTGCTCGGCAGTCAGCTTGTCGCCTTGCCAGAAATACTCCGTGGTCTTGCCATCCACGGTTTTGCTGACACGCCGCCCAAACGGGTCATAGCGGTAACTGGCCGTTTGACCATCCGGCTTTGTGACACCGATCAATCGATGCTGGCAGTCGTAGCGGTACTCAGTAACGAGTTGCTGGCCTTTGCCGCGCCGTTCGCGGATGAGGTTGCCGAAGGCGTCGTAGTCGTAATGGCGGTCGCCCTGGATCATCAGGCGGTTGCCGGCAACGATGTCCGGGCCGGGACGGTCTTGCATCAGCAGGTTGCCCGCCGGGTCGTGGGCGAAGCGCTCCTGGACGTCTTGGGAATGATCGGCGCGGGTTAGGCGGTTAAGCGGGTCGTAGCGATAGTCGTGCTGGCCTTTGCGTGTGTCGAGCAGGCGGGTGAGGGTGCCGCTTTTGTCGTAGTCGTATTGGCGTTGGTAGAGGTAGTTTTGCTGCTGCGTAACGGCATGGGCGTGCAGGCGGTTCTGGTCGTCGTAGTGGTAATGGCTGAGCAGTTGACCTTGTTGGCGTTGGTGTTCACGACCGGCACGAAAGAGGTGCGAGGTCAGCAGCGCACCATTCAATTCCACCGTAGCGAGGTGGCCGCCTTTGTCGTGGTTGAAGACGAGGCGGTTGTTGTCCGGCAGGCGCAGGTTTTTCAGCTGGCCGCAGGCGTCGTAGCCATAGCGCAGGGTGCCCCAGCCTTGGTGCTCTGCAGTGAGGCGGTTTTGTTTGTCGTACTCGTAGGCCAACGCCCAGTGACCGTCTTCGACGCTGAGGAGGTTGCCCTGGCGGTCGTAGGCATAGTCGACAACGCTGGCATCGGGCAGGGTTTTTCGTACGAGGCGCCCGGCGTGGTCGCGCTCGTAGCGGGTCACTAGCTGACTACCGTCATCGCCGTATTCGGTCTTTTCCTGCAGGTGGCCGTTGAGGTTGTAGGCGTAGGCGGTGCGTTGGCCATCGAAGCCGGTTTCCTGTTGGATCAGGCCGTTGGGGTGGTAGTCGAGTTGGTAGGTTTCCCCGACTTCGTTTTCGATTTCGGTCAGCAGTAGCCTGGCGTTGTCGTAGCGATACTTGACCTGGGTGCCGTCGGCGTTGATACGGCGGCTGATCAGGTGCAGGCCATCGGCGTATTCGTAGCGGGTGACGTGGCCGAGTTCGTCGCGTTCGGCGATGATTTTGCCGTAGGGGTTGTAGCTCAATTCCCGGCAAGCACCGCCGGGCTGGATCAGTTTCAGCAGGCGACCGGCAGCGTCCCATTCATAACCGGTCAGTGCGCCATGCTCATCCTCACGGGCAACTTGCCGCCCCAGGTCGTCATAGCGATAACGCTTGATCCCGCCATTGGGCAATTGCTCTTCCAGCAACTGCCCACGTTCGTTCCATACCAGCCGATGACAACTGTGATCGGGATAACAAACTCCGGTTAACTGCCCACGTTTGTTGTAGCTGTAGTCCGTGACCTGGCCATCGGGATCGGTCTTTCGCGTGACGTCGCCCTGATCATTACGCTCATATTTCCAGACCGCCTCGCCACGCCTGACAACCCGTACGAAACCGCTGTCATGCTCGTAGGACGTCGGCTCGTCATCCCCCGGAAACAGCGCCACCAAGCGTCCGGCTTCGTCGTACTGATAGGCCGTTACCGCGCCCAGCGGATCCTGTTCGACGGTCAGCCGGCCCTTGGCATCGTAGGATTTGAAATGCTGCGCGCCGTCCGGATCGATGCGCTGTACCAAGCGCGCCCGGTCGTCGTGGACATACACCTCCTGGCTACCATCGGCGTTATGCACCGTGACACGCCCGTCATCCCCCCAGGCATAGCTCGTGTCCATCTGCGAAAAGCTCGCCCAATGCCGGACGCAACGCGCTGCCTTGCCGGAGCCTTCCCACGCCCAGAAGAAACTCGCCCCACCGGCCAACTGCCGCTCAACAATGACGTGCTGATCGTCGTACCGATAACGCTCGCTTTCACCAACGGCATTGGTCGCGCAAACCAGTCGTCCGTCTTCGTCATAGGCGTAGGAAACAACGTTCTGCTCGGTTTCCCAGACGTAGGGCTCACGCCCTTTGGCGCGATGCACCTGGTAGTCCACCGCCACGATTCGATCCAGCTCATAACGCAGCAGCAGCGAGCGACCAGCACCGTTATCCAGCCGCTCGATCCGCCCGGAAGGATCACGGCAAATGCGCAGGCGGTTGTCATACGCATCGCTGATCGCAGTCAGCACACCGTCGCGAAAGTGATAGAACCGCGACGCCTGGGCCAGCACCAGTTCATCAGGAGCCGAGCCCAAGTAGATCGCCGCTTCCGCCAGGCTGTTGGTAATCGCGGGCCGAGCAGAAGTCGGCAAGGGCAGGGTGGTCGAGCGATTTTCATGGTCGGTCCACACCACCGAATCGCCCGACACACAAACCCTGTGCGCCAGCGCATGACTCCAGCCAAACCCCAACCCGCAATCCACATCCACCGCACTGGTGCGATACAGCCGCGTCCACTCAAACGGCAAAATCCCGTCCAGCGCGCCATCGGTAAGGGTCAGTAATTCTTCCCCGGTGACCATCGACACCGGGCAACCATGAGTGACCGTCTTATCTGCTGGAGCCGCCGCATCCCCCTTGGGATTGGAAGCCACGGCAGGCGCATCATCCACATGCTCCTGCCGGACCAATACCGTCTGCCGAGTCTTGTTGCGAACCACCGGCACCGGGTTCGAAACCAGCGTATCGCCTGCCTTCAACGGCACCACCGGCAAGGCCTTGACCGGCGTCGCCGCACTGCTCAGCAACACAGGCTTGGCGGCCTCAACATGCGTGTCCAACCGAGGCCCCGACACCTGCCTGGCCAGCAACTCCAACAACGCCCGCACCCGCCCGGACTTGACGCCACTCAGTACCTGCGCACCCAGCCGCAGCTGTACGCCAATACCCCGCGTAGCCCAGATCAGCAGCAAATTGATCAATACTTCGCCGGTGATTTCACCCAGCAGCTCGTACATTTCGGGCGGCGGCAGCATGCGTATCCAGGCCACCACCGCTGCCACGTAGATAAACAGCAGCGGCTCATCACTGAGCACCAGCAATCCCTTGGCCAGCGTGTCTTTACCCAGCGCGAGCAGCGCATCCAGTTCGGCCCGGGAGAGGTACTTCAGCAACTTTTCGCTGTTGGATTTGAGGTTCGCGAGCAGGTCATACAGCTCGGTGATGTTGTCCCACAGGTTGTAGAGCGCCTTGCCAAGTCCGGTAGCGAAGGCAACGCCCTGCATCGCACTGCGCTTGTAAGCAGGATCTTTGGCAAAGTCTGCCCATTGAGGCGCGAAACGCTCGTCCCACTGTTTACGCAGATCAGCTTCCAACCCGGCAATCACTGACGTGTAGGAGGCGTACAGCGCCTTGACATGATCCCTGGAAACATTGGGGTAAAAGGTGATTTGGTACTGCTGGTCGCGGGTACAGTCGTTGACTTCGAGGATGCCGCTGGGGCCGATGGTCCGATGAAGCGGCGCGCCGACCGGGCTGCCATCCCGAGCCAGGGCTTGCAGTTGCACCTGGGTGTTGCCGATGGGTACGAACCGGGTACTTTCAAACAGATGCACCAGGGTCAACCCACCCTGGGCTTTGCATTGAGCGACGGTACGGCTGGGTTTGTCGGAAGAAGCCGGCGCGACCAGTGCGACGTCTTCCCCAACCTTGAACACCTGCTCCACGGCAAGTGCCGAACCACTCAAAAGGCTGTCGGCCCACGCGTCGAACGTGTTCAGGCAGGTACGAAAATCCGCTAAAACGCGAGTGACATCCGGCGCCTTGGGATCCATGGGGGCCAGCACAAAGCCAGCGATCACCGGAATCAAGAGCCAGCCCTGTCAACCAGGGCTCTAACGAAAACAACCATCTGCAATCCCTCGCACTGTTCAATCAGGCGAGGGACTTTGCAGCGATTCCTGGGTAAAAGAAGTCGGCGTTATTCGCGGGGATGGCGAGGAGGTTTCGCCTTAACTTCAGGTAAACCGAGACTTGGCGGTAGGAATCGGATTACAGGTGGAACATTCTTACAGCTTCAACTGCCCAATCGCCTTGCTCAACTCACCCGCCAACGTCGCCAGTTCATTGCTGGTGGTCGCCGACGACATGGTCTGCTGCACGGTGTTTTCGGTGACATCGCGAATACTCACCACGGCGCGGTTCATCTCTTCGGCCACATGGCTTTGCTGTTCGGCGGCGACGGCGATCTGGGTGTTGCTCTCGCGCATCTGCGCCACGGCACCGGTGATTTGCGCCAGTGCGGCGCCAGCTTCCTGAGCTTGTTGTACGCAGTCGTCGGCCTTGAATGAGCTTTCCTGCATAAAGTCCACCGCATCGCGAGTACCGGCTTGCAACGCCGAAACCATGCGGGTGATTTCGTCGGTGGAGCTTTGCACGCGCTTGGCCAGGTTGCGTACTTCGTCGGCAACCACCGCGAAACCTCGGCCCATTTCCCCGGCGCGGGCGGCTTCGATGGCAGCGTTGAGGGCTAGCAGGTTGGTCTGTTCGGCGATGCTGTGGATCACCCCGACCACGCCGTTGATCTGTTGGCTGTCCTGGGCCAGTTTCTGGATCATTTCGGCGGTCTGTTGTACGCCGTTGGACAGCCCGGCGATTGAACGCTGTACGCGGATGACCACCTCCTGGCCGCTGCCGGCGAGGGTGTCGGCGGTCTGGGACAGGTCGCGGGTAGCGCCGGCGTGCTGGGCGATATGGTGGACGGTGGCGGTCATCTCATTGATGGCGGTGGCGGCCTGGTCGGTTTCGCTCTGCTGGCCGAGCATACCGTGCTGCACCTCGTTCATGCTGCTGGCCAGGCGTGCGGCACCGTCATCCAGTTGCCGGGCGGTGCGTGCCACGGTGTTGACCACGCGCTGGTAGCCGGCCTGCATGGCGTTGAATGCACTGGCCATCTGGCCGACTTCGTCCTTGCAGGCCAAGGGCACGCGTGCCGATAGGTCGCCGGTTTTCTCGACGTGCAGCATCACGTCCTTGAGGGTGTTGAGTTGGCTGAGCAGGAAGCGGATCAACAGCTGTGAGGCGCCGAGCATGGCCAGCATCAGGATTGCCACGGCGACGGCATAGTTGGCGAAGCGCTCGCTGAATACTTGGCCAAGGCTGGGTGCGTAGGCGAGGACGGCGACGTGTTGACCGTCAGCGCGATCGATCACCTCGGCGCCTATCAGTGGGTTTTTGCCCAACAGCGGCATGTAATTGAGTTCGACCCAGCCGCTGGCAGTACTCAAGGCTGGAAGAGCCTGATCGCCCAATTGTGGGATTTGCCCCTGGGCGTAGGCCAGCCATTGCTCGCCGGTGGGCAGGGCTTTGTCGGTTGGCCAGGCGCTGAGCAACCGCCCCTGAGCCTGGGCCGAAGCCTGGGATGCATGGCTGCGTGACTGTTGCTCAAGCTGTACCGCGTACAGTACCAGCAGCAGGGTAGTCATGAAGGCGACCGCGTTGACGGCCCAGAATTTGTACTTGAGCGAGATATTGCTAAGCCAGGCACCCATGGAAGGTTTTCTCTGATAGCGGAAACAGCATTGGCAAGGTGCCATTATTGTGCCGCTACTCAGAAAAGCGTTTTTGACATGGGTCAATGCGTGGCATTAATCCACATCAGGCAAGCCGAAAAAGCGGCGGGCGCAGGCGGTGCTGTGCAATGCCAGGTCTTCTAGCGTTTCATGACGGTGCAAGGCCACTTCGCGCAGGACTTCGGGCAAGTACGCCGGTTCATTGCGACCATTCTTTGGCTTGGGGCGCAGGGTGCGCGGCAGCAGGTACGGCGCGTCGCTTTCCAGCATCAGGCGGCCCCTGGGAATTTCCCTGACCAGCGGATGCAGGTGCGTCCCACGGCGTTCGTCGCAAATCCAGCCGGTGATGCCGATGTGCAAGTCCAGGTCCAGGTAGCTGAACAGCGCTGTTTGTTCACCGGTGAAGCAGTGCACCACGGCGGCGGGCAGGTGGTCGCGGTAGTCTTTGAGGATCTCCAGCAGACGCTGGTTGGCGTCGCGCTCGTGGAGAAACACCGGCAGTTTCAGCTCGACGGCCAGGGCCAGGTGGTGTTCGAGGACTTTTTCCTGCTGGGGTCGAGGGGAGAAGTCGCGGTTGAAATCCAGCCCGCACTCGCCCACGGCACGCACCCGACTTTCTCCCAACAGGCTACGCAGGCGCTGTGCACTGTCGCCGTTCCAATCGCTGGCGGAGTGAGGGTGGATGCCAGCGGTACTGAACAAGCGCCGGCCGCTTTCATCAAGTTTTGCACACAGCTCCAGGGCCTGTTCACTGCCCTCGATGCTGGTGCCGGTGAGCACCAATTGCTGCACGCCAGCGGCGTAGGCGCGTTCGAGGACAGCCTGGTGCCTCTCGTCGAAACTGGGGTTGGTCAGGTTGACGCCGATATCAATGAGTTGCATGGTGCTATCTCCGCCTGCGGCCGGAAAGCATATCAGAGCTGTAGATTTATAAGAAAAACCAAGAACTACAACGCGTTATCGCTGTCTTTGAACGTCGCAAGCGACATTGTGGTTGGCCGGTTGCCTGTCACTGTGTCGCCGTTGCGCGCCTTGCCAGCGCATAGAGCGCTCTGTTTCTGACCTCCAGCACTTTGTTATTCGCGAAGGCGCTGGCCAGTATTCTTTCCGGAGAGCGGATGATCCGACCCTCGGCGTTGCTTGTGTTGTGCCTGACGTTGCTGCTGCCCATGGCGGCGGTCGCACGTCTGGACGGGCCGCTGGAAGTCACCAAGCCTGGCAAGGTGCGTGACCTGGCGCAAATTCGTTCCAGTCGCACCCTGCGCGTACTGGTCAACCAGAGCCGCAACAGTTCCGGTGAAGTGCAGGGTCAGGCCATCGGCGTCGAATACCATCGGTTGCGCGCCTTCGAACAGTACCTCAACGGTCACGCCCGCGATGGCCAGGAAATCAACCTCAAGATCATCCCCAAGGCCAAGGACCAGTTACTCGGCGCGTTGGCCCGTGGCGAAGGCGACCTGGTGGCACCCGGCGAGTTGCTGGATGTGAAGGCCGTACACAAGATCAGCGCCAGTGAGCCGATTGTCAGCGATGTGCCGTTGTGGCTGGTCGGCGTCAAGGGAGAGCGACGGTTTACCAAGTTGGAGCAATTGTCCGGTCGCACGCTGACGCTGCCCACCGGCAGTGCGGCGGCGGATGCCATCAGTCAGGTCAATCAGAAACTGGCGCTGCACAAACGAGCGCCGGTGAAGGTGGAGTGGGTTGACCCGAGCCTGGCGGTAGAGGATGTGCTGGAGATGGTGCAGGCCGGGATTTTTCACCTGACGATCGTTGAAAGACCGATTGCCGAACGCTGGTCGAAAATCCTGCCCAAGCTGCGCTTTGACAAGCAGGTGGTAATCAGCGAACCGGGTGACGAGTTCTGGTTCGTGCGTCAGGACGCTTCGATGCTGCGCGCCAGCATTGACCGATTTCTCAAGACCTATCGAACCCCTGCCGATCAGGACGTGGCGTTCCAGCGTATCTACCGACGCCTCTATCAGGTGCGCAACCCGCTGGCGCGCGCCGACCGCCAGCGTCTGGAAAAACTGCGCCCGGTCCTGCAAAAACATGCGCGCGAGCAAGGAATGGACTGGCTGAACCTGGCGGCGTTGGCGTTCAAGGAATCCTCCCTGGACCCAGGCGCACGCAATAGCGGCGGCCCGACCGGCCTGATGCAAATCACGCCTTCGGCGGCGCAGCGGGTAGGGGTCAACAACATCGAGAGTCTCGACAGCAATGTGCAAGCCGGCGCGCGTTACCTGGCGATGATCCGGCGTAAGTTTTTCTCCAGTCCCAAGCTCAACGAGCGCGAGCGCATGGCTTTTGTGCTGGCGGCCTACAACATGGGCCCGGAGCGGGTCCAGGGGATGCGCACCGAGGCCAGGCGCCGCGGGCTGAACCCCAATCAATGGTTCTTCCAGGTTGAACGTATCGCCATGGAGCAGGTGGGAATGGGCGGCGTCAGCTATGTTAATAGCGTCAACAAGTACTACTTGGCGTTCGACCGGGAGCGAGAGTCCCTGGAGCCGCCTGCAGCAAAAATGGTCTCACGAAATAATCAAATTTATCGATATTAATTAGGCAATATTTGCGCTTTTATCATTGCTTAAACTGATTAGTATAGCGGCCAACCAACCCCTACCTGGAAAAGGATTTACTTAAATGAGCCCAATGATTACACGCGTCCTGTCCACCCGCGCCGGTTATGGCCTGACTGTCCTGCGCATCTTCGTCGGCATCATCTTTGCCGCTCACGGTTCGCAAAAACTGTTCGGCTGGTTTGGCGGCGGCGGCCTGGCGGGTACTGCCCAATTCATGGAAAGCCTCGGCCTGACGCCCGGTACCCTGATGGCAGTGTTGTCGGGCGGTACCGAGTTTTTCGCCGGCCTGGCCCTGATCATTGGTTTGCTCGCTCGCCCGGCAGCATTGGGCCTGACTTTCCTCACGCTGGTGGCGATCTTCTCGGTGCATATCCATAACGGCTTGTTCATGGCCAATAACGGTTATGAATTTGCTTTGGCTTTGCTCGGCGGGGCGCTGGCGGTGTTGCTCGAAGGTGCGGGCAAACTGTCGGTTGATCGCGCCATCACTGATTGATCTTTTTGCATGTCCCGGAAAAGGCCCGCATCTGCGGGCCTTTTCGTTGCTCGGGATTCTTGACACTGCCCCACCGGCTTCTCTAGGATGCTGCTCATGCGCCGATTTAAACAGCTAATTGCGGGGCGCCACTGGGACTCAATGCAGCCCGACAGAAGTCCGTATCCTCTCCCAGGGCGCTCTTCGAAATACCGCTAAAGCGCTGGTTCGGTGTTGCCTCTCACCTGCCCGCAGACTTTTGAGGCAGAGACACGACACGATGAATGCACCACGCCCTCTCATACGCCTGGCCCCGATTACCGCGGACCTGACTCAACGCAATCCGAAAATCCTCCTGGGTGGTAAACACCAGCCGACGCTCCTGCGTTATCTGGACGGCTGGCCACGCCGTGGCGGTCGGCCCTCAGCGTTCCTGATCCAGTTTGTCGAGGACGGCGAATCCCTGGCTCGTTTTGCCAGCAACAGTTTCGACCTTGCAGTTATCCAGGCGCCCAATGCTGGCGACGCCCATGAAGTGATCCACCAACTGACGCGTATTGCCCGCCAGGGGTTGATTGCGCGGCGTTGAGCCGTCAGTCATAGACCGCTGGCGCGGCTGATCGGCGTCGACGTTGGTGGAGGGCAAGTCCCCAGGCAATCAGGCATAACAGTAATGGCATCGTGGCGATCATCAGCCCTTTCAGGTATCGCTCGAAACGCTGCAAGGGCGCGTATGCCTGGGCTTTGAGTGCATGCAACTCGATGGGCAATTGCAGGCGTTCCTTGTTGAGTGCCTGCAACTGGGTGTTGGTATCCACGGCCTGTGTGACCAGGCTTGCGTGCCCTGGATTCAGCCTTTGCCATGCTTGCTCTGTGTGCTCGTGTCGTCGCTCCAGTTCAACCGCACTTTTGCGATAAGCCTGTGCGGCTTCTTCGCGCATGTGTTCGAGCCTGTGCAGTGGCTGGGTGATGACGCGCGGTCGGATGCGCCTGAGTATCTCCGGAACTGCCAGGTTATCCAGGGTATTCAATACAAATTGCGCATTACCGTTGGGCTGAGCGTTGCTGACAGCGTCCGCGAGCACGTCAGTGTCGGCCACGACCACCACCTGGATCTGCTCGGCGTGCTGCATCCCCGGTGGCTGGCCCTTGAGGCCGTCGGGAAACACCGAATAAGCGGGGCCCTCGACACGGGCGGCAATCACGTGGCGCTCTCCTGTCGTGGCGGTTTCATCGATGAGTGAGTCGAACGTGGTCGCAGAAGCAAAGCGCCCTGCATCCAGCAGTGCGGACTGCCGGGAGCTCTGTAGCAAGGGGGTCAGCAGCGTACGATTTTTGTTGGACAGGGAGAGGGCGCCGCTGCTGGACACGGTCACGGCATCCAGGTTCCAGGTGCTCAGGTCTGTCGGGTTCATTGCCTGCCGTGGCAGTTCCAGCCTGGCCGGGTGCAGTACCTTTGGCATTCCGGGGCCGGGCGTAGCCGATGAGGCGTAAATAATATCGACCAACAGCTTGTCCGCAGGCATTTGTATACCCCATGCGGTGAGCAGCGCATCCAGCCTGGCGTTGGTCGATATGGCTTGCGCAGCTATCTCGCTCACCGGGTCGATAAAGGCCATCAGCCTTGCGCCTCTCATTACCGCTTGCTCAATGGCATACAGAGCCTGCTCGGGCAGGGCACCGGGCTGTACGACCATCAATGTACCTATCGATGACGGTACTTGAGCGATGGTCGATGCCAGTTCCACCACGTTGAATTGTTCGCGCATCTGTTCCAGTAGTTCGCCGGCAGGTTCATGTAGCGCCAGTCCTGACAGCAGGCCGATAGTGGGACGTTCAGGGTGCATGAGTTTGTGGAGCAGGTGGCTGATTTCATATTCAAGCAATGACTCATGTTCGGGATTGAACAGGTCAATGCGTTGCGCGCTATGGCCGGCACGGGTGCCAATAAGGCCTAGAAATCCTTGCGTGTCATCCAGGCCAAACAAGCCGGCTTTGTAAGCGTCTTCTGAAAAAGGCGTTGGATTGATGACATGTAGATTGATCATGCCGTTGGCCGCTTTTTCGACCTCCTTGAGCATGTCTTCAACGCGGCGGCCGTAACGACTCACGGCCTGGCTCCGTTGAGGGGCATTGATAGCATTGAAGTAATACAGGTCCAGTGGGTTTTCCAGTGTTGTCAGCAGTTGGCGCGTTGATGGCGATAAGGTATGGATTTGTGTGTGTGAAAAGTCCCAGCGGATATTGGGTAGTTTCGGTACCCAGACCAGATTGAATGCCAGAAACAGTAGCGATATGACAAGTAAGGTCATACCCGCACGAGGAGCGGATCCCATCAGTGGCTTTCCTTCTCAGCTGTTCTTGTAGTTGAGTGTGATGGTCGTCGCAAAGAGAAAAGCCAGGATCATGCTTATAAAGTACAAGCCGTCATGCAGTGTCAGTTTGCCGTTATCCATCGTGCTAAAACGAGCAATAGGGTCAAGGGACATCAGGCTGTCGATAATCCAAATGGGTGTCTGGCTATCAAGTGCATCCAGCATTGAGGAAAGCGCGCTGGCAATCAGCAATAAGCCCAGTGTGAGCAGGAAAATAATGATGCGTTGCTTGGCAAGTACACAGATGAAGCAGCCCGCCGAGAGATAACTTCCGGCCAGCAACCAACTGGCCAGGAATTGTGACGCGATAACGGCATTATCCGGTGTGCCCAGATAGTTGACCGCGATCACCAAGGGGAAGTTAAACATTAAGGCAATGGCGCAGACGGTCCAGGCTGCCATGAATTTTCCGACCACTTGTTCAGTGGCGGTGACAGGCAAGGATTTCAGCGTGTCGCAAAAGCTGCTGTTGTATTCATCCGACCACAACTGCGTCGATAAAATGGGGACCAGCAATAGATAGAGCCAGGGGTGCAGTTCGAAGAAACCCTGCAAATCGCTGCTGTTTCGCTCCATCCAGTGCTGGGTGTTCAACCCCAATGTCGCACACAGCACGAGGAAAGCCGCCACACTCAGGTAAGTGCTCGGTGAGCAGGCATAACTGGCGAGTTGACGCTTGAAAATAACAGGTAGCAGCCTCAAGCAGATATCTCCTGGCTCAGATGGTGAACGACATCGCCCAGGCGACCCGGCTCCAGGCTCAAAGACGTTATGTTCCAGCCGCGATGTGCGATAAGCGCGTTAATCGAGGGGAAGATGGAGTGCCCGGGCATGGCCAGGACAGTCACCTTGCCCTGTGCATGTCGGTCTTCCTCGATGCCCGCGACACCGGGTAATACGGCAAGTGCGAGTAAATCCAACGGGCTGTCTGATGCCAGGGTCACCGCCTGAAAATGCCGGGAACTGCGCTGCAGATCTTCCAGTGAAGCATCGGCGGCCAGGCGGCCACCGGCGATGACCAGGGCACGGGTGCACATGTCCGTGAGTTCTTGGTACTGGCGGGAGGCGATAATGACCGTCATGTCCTCGGTCAGGGACTTGATGAGCGCGCTGAACTTGAGCCGTTGATCAGGGCATAGCCCTTGCGTGGGTTCATCGAGCAGGAGCAGGCTTGGGGAGTGGACTAAAGCCTGGGCCAGTGCAACCCTGCGCTTCACTTCAGGGGGCAGTATGTCGGCGGGGCAGTCGAGCACGGGCATCAGGTCCAGCCGTGCGGCTACCTGCTCTACCTGGCTGCGCTTTTCGAGCCCCCTCAAACCACGAATGGTCGCAATAAAATCAAGTATTTTTTTGACGGACATTTTGTGGTGGGTGAGTCCGCCCTGAAGTTGATAGCCAATGGCTTTTTTGGCTTGAAGTGAATGGGTTTGGGTATTGAACCCCAGAATATTGATTTGCCCAGAAGTCGGTTTGATCGTACCGGCGATCAAGTTCAATAAGGTTGTTTTCCCTGCGCCACTTTCTCCCAGCAGGCCCACGCACTCCTGATGCTGCGCACTGAAGGAGATGTTGGTAATTGCGTTTGTTCTGCCCAGCTGTTTTGTTAAGTTGCTTATCTCGATCATGTTGTTACCGAATAAGTGTTCGGGCGTGTGCGAAGCGGCGCTGTATAGGGAAGAGCCTTAAAAAGAGTACGTTCATTAGTTGTGGTTGGGAACGCATGGCGTGACTTATAAGAAGAATCCTACGTTCGGCTCGATAATTCGCTGAAACAATTGTTTTGTTTGGAGGGCTTATTAATGTTCGGATGTTTATCTGATGTTTATATAAGGTTTTCTCTTTTGTAACGAGGCCTGATCGCCATGATGCTTCTACGTACTCTTGTTCTTGAGCGCAGCGATGCGCAGGCACCTGTAAACGGTGCGTTGCTCTGTGGGTTTGCTGTCGCCCAAACCGCTTCGAACTTTCTTGTGTATAGCCTCGATGAAGAAGCCGAACCTGGTCATTCCAGGGTCTACATCGCGGTTTTGCGTAAAAAGCTTGAACGCTATTTCCTGGGCGGCGTTGATTCGAAGGAGGATTTGCAGGTGGCGATGCAGGTCTTCAAGCAGGTTCTGACGCTGGCGGCGGCACCAGGCTCCAGGGCGATTCCGGCTGCCGAGCCCCAGGTTCCGTTTCATTTCATTGACCTGAAGGGGTGCAGGTTGCCGCCTGCCCGACCCGAGGATCACCATTCGGTGATCATCAAGAAAGCATTGGTGATGAAGGTGATTACCCTGGGCATGTCAGCCCCTGCGTTGCCTGCCATCGAAAGCAGTACGGTGATCGTGCCGTCGATTCGCTTCTCATCGCAAATGGTTGCGCCGCCCCGCAACCCCACCCCCCCCAGGATTGCGCCACAGCCTGTGGTGGAAGATATCGTGGAAGAACCGGTGCCATCGTTTGTGGAGATGCCGCAGGCGCCCGCTGAGGCAGTTAAGGTGCCTTTTCAGGTTGAGCAGCCTGAAATCCCATCGTTTGAGGAACCTGCGCCGCTGGAGCAAGAGTCTTTGCTTGAGATGGACAGCACCCTGAGCAATCTCGCCAAGGTCGCTCAGGAGCTGACGCAAAAAAAACGCGCTGTCCTCGAAAAGGAAGAGCAACTTGAGCAGTGGCAGATGCGGCTGCAAGAGCAGCAAAGCCAATTGGACGAAAAACACCAAGAGCTGGAGCAGCGTCATGCTCAACTGCAGGATCAGCAATCAGAGGTCAACCAAAAGGCGGAAAAGCTGGCGATGATGATGTCGCAGCTGTCAGGAGTGCGCCAGCATCTGCACGGGACGCTCTTTGGCCTGGATCAGGTCCTGGATGGCCAGGGATAAGCCGATGGGCTCGCCGCCCAGGTTCATTTATCATCACCCCCAGCCAGCCAACGCCTGGGCATAATGCCTGGCGTATTTGGCACCATTGGACACTGCCTGGGGATGCAAGCGTTTGAGTACCAAGCTGATTACCAAAGAAGGCCATGAAGCGCTTAAAAAAGAGTTGGATTACCTGTGGCGGGAAAAGCGTCCGGACACCACGCGCAAAGTGACTTGGGCGGCCTCCCTGGGCGATCGCAGTGAAAACGCGGACTACCAGTACAACAAGAAACTGCTGCGGGAGATTGACCGGCGGGTGCGCTACCTGCGTAAACGCCTGGAAGATATGCGCGTGGTGGAATACATGCCCGAGCAGGAGGGCAAGGTGTTTTTCGGCGCATGGGTTGAAATCGAAAACGAACAGGGTGACACCAAGCGTTTTCGTATCGTGGGTTATGACGAGATTTATGACCGCATGGATTACATCTCCATCGACTCACCCATGGCACGGGCTCTGCTGCGCAAGGAGGTGGACGACGAGGCAATCGTGCACACCCCAGGCGGGGAGGTGTGTTGGTGGATCACCAAGATTGAATATGTGAAGCAGGCATAATGGCCCGTGCTCTGAACCGAGCACGGGCCAGCCAGGTCTCAGCCTTCGCGCAATACGGTCAGCGGGCTGGCATTCAGTGCGCGACGCGTGCCGAATACCCCGGCAGCGCCGATCAGCACGGCCCCGATCACGGGTAGCAGTAGCAGCCACGGGTGGGGATGCCACGCCAGGTCAAAGGCGTAGCGGTACAGCACCCACGTCACCAGTTCGGTACCCAATGCCGCCAGCAGGCCACTGACGGCACCCAGCAGGCCGAACTCGATGCGCCGGGCCTTGATCAGCAATTTGCGCTCGGCACCCAGGGCTCGCAGCAAGGCACCCTGGCGGATGCGTTCGTCCAGAGTGGCCTGCAAGCCGGAGAACAACACCGCCATGCCTGCCGCCAACACAAACAACAGCACGTACTCCACCGCCAGGGTCACTTGGGCGAGGATGCTGCGCAACTGCTCCAGCAACGCCTCGACCTGCAGGATAGTGACAGCCGGGAAGGCCCGTGAAAGATCGACGATCTGTTGGTCGTGACCGGGTGCCAGGTAGAAGCTGGTCAGGTAGGTCGCGGGTAAGTCTTTCAAGGTGCCGGGCTGGAAGATCATGAAGAAGTTGGGCTGGAAATTATCCCAGTTGATGGTCCGCAGGCTGGTGACCCGGGCCTCGCGGTTTTCCCCGCCGATGGTGAACAGCAAATGGTCGTTGAGCTTGAGTTTCAGGCTCTCGGCCACCTTGGCTTCCACCGACACGCCAGGAATTTCATCGCTCGGCTGCGCCGACCACCAGGCGCCTGCGGTGAGGGCGTTACCCGGTGGCAAGTCGGCAGCCCAGGTCAGGCTCAGGTCGCGTTGAATGGCACGGTCGCCACTGGAGTCCTTGCTGACAATCTCTTGCACGGGTTCGCCGTTGATGCTGATCAACCGTCCCGGCACTACCGGATACAACGGTGCCGCTTGCGCCTGCACTTCCAGCAGGCGGGCGCCAAAGACGTCCTTGTCGGCCGGCAGGATATTCAATGCGAAGTAGTTGGGCGCGTCTTTGGGCAGTTGATTTTGCCAGGTGTCGAGCAACTCGCCCCGCAACAGCGCGATCAACCCCATGGACAGCAGAATCAGGCCAAATGCCAGGGATTGGCCTGCCGCCGCCAATGGGTGACGCAGCAATTGTCCCAGGCCCAGGCGCCAGGGCAAGGAGGCGCGGGCCAATAGGCGTCGCAGGCTTTGCAACATCAGCAGCAACAAGCCGCCAAGGATCAATGCCGCGACCACGCCGCCGCCCAGCAGAGCGAAGGTCAATACCAGGTCCAGGCTCAGGCGCCACATGATCAGGCCCAGGGCAAACAGCGCCGCGCCGTAGACCATCCAGGTGCTTGAGGGGATGGGCAGCAAATCGCGGCGCAAGACCCGCAGCGGCGGTACGCGCCCCAGTGCCGCCAACGGCGGGAGGGCGAAGCCGGCGAGGGCGACCAGCCCGGTGCCGATCCCCGCGACGGCCGGCAGCAACCCGCCTGGTGGCACGTCGGCGGGCAGCAGGTCGTGGAGGAAATAGAACAAACCAAATTGCGCCAGCCAGCCGAGCAGGGCGCCAACCAGGCTTGCCAGCAAGCCCAGTACGCTCAGTTGCAGGCTGAACAGCAACATGGCTTCACGTCGTGACAATCCAAGGCAGCGCAGCAACGCACTGGCATCGAAACGACGACTGGCGAAGCGGTTGGCCGACAGTGCCACGGCCACGCCGGCCAGCAGCACGGCCACCAGGCTGGCCATGTTCAGATAGCGCTCGGCCTTGCCCAGGGCGCCGCCGATCTGCTGGTTGCCATCGCGCGAATCCTGCAGTCGCTGGTTGGCGGCGAGGCCCGGCTTGATCAGGTCGCGATAGGTTTGCAGCGCTGTGCTGCCTTGCGGGGCGCGCCACAGTTCGCGGTAGCTCACACGGCTGCCTGGCTGGACTACACCGGTGGCGTCCAGGTCGGTCAGGTTGATCATCACCCTGGGCGTGAGGCTGTAGAAGTTGCCGGCCCGGTCGGGCTCATACGTCAGGATACGCGCCAGGCGCAGGGTCTTCATGCCGACGTCGATGCTGTCGCCGACTTTCAGGTCCAGCGCGGTCAGCAGCCTTGCTTCCACCCAGGCTTCACCGGGTTTGGGGCCGCCGCCCGGCGTTTGCGTACCGAAGGGCTCGGCGCTGCTTTTCAACTCGCCGCGCAAGGGGTACTGCTCGTTGACGGCCTTGATACTGGAAAGCTGGATGCCATTGTCCGTGGCGATAACGCTGGAGAACTCCACGATGCTGGCGTGATCCAGGCCCAGTTCGGCCCCGGACCTGATTTGCTCGGGGCGGGCAGGTGAGCTGCCTTCGAGCACCAGGTCGGCGCCGAGAAACTCGGTGGCACGCAACAGCATGGCGCCGTTCAGGCGCGCGCCGAAGTAGCCGATGGCGGTGCTGGCCGCCACGGCCACCAGCAGGGCAAAGAACAACACGCGCAGTTCACCTGCGCGGGCGTCGCGCAGTAACTGGCGCATGGCAAGGCTGAACAGGCGCAACAGCGGCAAACGTGCCATCAAGGCTCCAGGGGCGCGACCATCAGGCCGGCTTCAAGGCGGATCAGGCGTCGGCAAC
>Ga0308157_10002890_pt1 | contig 26626 bp, 26 predicted proteins | sample PhyBR1_FD_201035 | JGI IMG/M metagenome (GOLD analysis project Ga0308157, IMG submission 201035) | Phyllosphere microbial communities from UC Gill Tract Community Farm, Albany, California, United States - DLSLB.R1 | ecosystem: Host-associated > Plants > Phyllosphere > Unclassified | place: USA...
GAAGCGCAGGTCGTCGAAGAACGACGGTTTCTTGCCCTCGATCTTGTGGCCGATGAACTGGCCTATCCACGCCAGCACGAAGATCGCCAGCGACAGCGGCAGGATGGCCTTGTCCGGCAGCGCGGCCAGCAGGGCCAGCATCAGCGTGCTCATCAGCAGCATGCCCACCGCGAACGGCTTCGACAGCTTGAAGTAGTAGACCAGCGAGGCCAGCGTCACCGCCACCGCCAGCAGCGGATGCGCGGCCCACAGCAGGCCCAGCAGCGTGAACACGATGATGGGCACGCAGATGAAGTGGATCACCTCGTTGGTGGGGTTGAGATGGCTCTCGCTGTACTTGGCCAGCAGGGTATCGATGGTGCGCGCTTGCGACATGGGTGTCTCCCGGTTTTTTTTAGTACGGTCGTGCCGTTGGCAAATTCTACACCCGAATCGCGGCGTGGCAACGCTTGGGTACAATGCGGCCATGGCCAACGATACCGATTTGATCCTCCCCGCACTGACCGGCCTGGCGCCGGTGATCGACGCGCGCACGCGCATCCTGGTGCTGGGCAGCTTTCCCGGCGCCGCCTCGCTGGCGGCGCAGCAGTACTATGCGCATCCGCGCAATCTGCTGTGGCCGATCTTGTCGGCCTTGACGGGGGAGCCGCTGGCGCAGTTGCCATACGACGAACGCCTGCCGCGCCTGTTGGCGCACGGCTTCGGCCTGTGGGATGTGTTGGGCGCCTGCGAGCGCGAGGGCAGCCTCGACTCGGCCATCCGCAAGCCCGCCGCCAACGACTTCGCCCGCCTGCGCGAGCTGTGCCCGCTGCTGGAGACGGTGGGCTTCAACGGCCAGACCTCCGGCAAATTCGCCCCGCAATTTGCGGCGCAGGGCTATCGCACGGTGGTATTGCCATCGACATCCCCCGCCCACGCCTCGCTTACCCTTGCGCAGAAATTGGAGATGTGGCGCCTGTTAATTGATGGGTTGAACGGCCAAGCGTAAACCCATGGCGCTCAGAACGGCGCGCAATGTTTTCAGCGAAGGAGTGCGATTTTCCGACACGGTACGGTGGGGCGTGTTGGGATTGGCGTCGGCTTGACGAGCGATTTCCTGTATGTCGCCGAATGCATTGCTCAGATAGCGAAGCGCGAGCATCAGATCAACTTCGTCCCCGGTGGCCAAAACATCGTTCAGATATTCTGCCGCCAGTGCCGGGTCGTTCCGGAACATCTCGATGGTCGCTTCTTCATGAGGACGGTCTGTGTTTTGCATGGCGTATCTTCCAGTCTTGCAGGTTAGCAGGATGAGACATACCCGCTCATCAGCACAACCGTCCAATCCTCGCGGCCGTTGGCGCGGGCCAGTTCGGCCATGGCGCGGTGGTCGTAGGGGACGGTGTGCAGTTGCGCGTGCCAGCGCTGTCCGCGCCGCTCGACGATGGCGTAGCGGGCGTCGGGCGAGCCGGTTTCGACGACGTGTGGATAGGGATGGTCGTCGATGTAGGCCGGCTGGCCGACGCTGCCGGGATTGACGATCAGCTGTCCGCGCGCGCCGCGCACGCTGCGCGCCACGTGCGTGTGGCCGCAGGCGATCAGGCCTGCTTCGACCCGGCCCAGGCGTTGTTCGATCTCGGCGGCGCTGGCGTGGCGGTCGGCCGTTTCCAGCAGGCCGGTGATGTCGCTCGCCGGCGTGCCGTGGCACAGGAACACGTCCTCGTTCCATTGCAATGCCGGCCGCAGCGTGGCGATCCAGGCCAGTTCGCGCGGCGTCAGCTGGGCGTGGGCGTAGGCGTCGGCCGCGCCGGAGCCGGGGTGCAGTTCGAGGATCTGCCGCTCGTGGTTGCCGGCCAGGTGGGTCCAGTCCCGCGCCATCAGGAAGCGCGCGGTCTCCAGCGGCAGCAGCGGGCCGGACAGGCTGTCGCCCAGGTTGACCACCGCGTCCACGCCCTGGCGGACGATGTCGGCCGCCACCGCTTCCAGCGCGGCCAGGTTGCCGTGGATGTCGGAGACGATGGCGATGCGCATGGCGCTCACTCCTCGAACGTGGCCAGCAGGCTGGCGGTGTCGACGATGGCGGCGTATTCGCCATCGAGGTTGGACAACGCCATCCAGTGTACATCGTCGGCGCTGCGCGGCACGCCCGCGTAGTCGGTCTTGGCGTAGGCGTAGCAGGCGTCGGCCACCACCTGGGTGGCGAAGCCGAGGTTGCCGGCGCTGCGGGCGCTGGCCTCCACCGAGTTGTTGGTGCTCACGCCCGCCAGCACCACCGCGTCGATGCCGCGCACCCGCAGCCAGCGCTCCAGCCCGCTGTTGACGAAGCAGTCCGGGACATTCTTCTCCACCACGTGCTCATGCGCCAGCGGCGCCAGCCGGGGCTGGAACTCGGCGCCCGGCTGGCCCGGCCAGAACGGCGAGCCCGGCGTGCGCGACATGTGGCGCACGTGGACCACCGGGGCGCCTGCCGCGCGCCAGGCGTCCAGCAGGGCGGCGATGTGGCGCTCGGCGTCGGGGTTGTTGCGTGCGCCGGCGGCGGGGCCGGCCATTCCTTGTTGCATGTCAATGATGATCAACGCCCGCATGATGTTTCCTTGTGTAAAAACAACCTCCCGCCGGGCGGCCGTGCTATGCGGCTTGCCTTGCCGGGGGCGCGTGGTTATGCTTGCCTTAAATATACTTTCTTTTAACACAGTTTTACCGGGGTATCGATCGCAGGTCAACTTAGCTGGGGAAAACATGGACAATCAGAAAATCGCCATCATCGGACTGGGCCGTATCGGTTCGGCCTTCTTGCGCAATATGCTGGGCCGCCGCGAGCGCGGCGTGGAGTTGGTGGCGGTGGCCGAAAGCGGCGACACCCCGGGCCGCCAGATGGCGCTGGACGCCGGCCTGGCGGTGCGCACGCTGGACCAGATCGTCGCGCTGGGCGACGGTGTCGACATCCTGTTCGACCTGACCGGCATCCCGGCCGTGCGGCGCGAGATCCGTGAAAAGCTGATGGCGATGGGCAACCACCACACGGTGATCGCCTCGGAAACCATCGCCCGCCTGATCTGGGCCATGACCACCGACGACGACCTGCCGGTGATCGCCGGCCGCAGCACCGGCTACTGAGCCGTCACGGCCCCACCGGCACGATGGTGGCCACGCCGTCGTCGGTGATGCCGATCAAGATCGTGCCGTCGCCCGACACCGCCAGCTGGCGCGGCAGCAACTGCTTGCCGGTGCCGGCCAGCTTGAACTGGTTCAGCAGCTTGCCGCTGGTGTCGTACACCCAAACATCGCTGGTCGAGGTCTTGACCGCGGCGCCGCAATAGATGCGGCCGTCGCTGCCCAGCTTGACGTTGTTGGGCGTGCCGTCGCCGGCCGCCAGGTAGCCCAGCACCCCCAGGTCGACCGGATTGAGAATGCTGCACAGCTTGGGCGTGCCGCTGGCGGTGTAGATGCGCGTGCCGTCCGCGCTGACGGCGATGTCCTGGCCCAGCGTGCCGGTGTTGGCGTGGCTGGCGGCCGCGATCCGGGCCGGGTACAGGGTGCCGCCGTTGAGCGCGCTGTAGTCGACGCTGAGCGTGGTGATCTGCACGGTGGCGCTGTTTTCCTGTTGCTGCAGCAGGCTCTTGCCGTCGCCGCTGGCGGCCAGCGGGCCGCCGCCGCTGAGCGGCAGGCTGAGGCGGGCGCCGTTGGAGGTCAGGTAGGCCGCGCCGGTGCTGAGCACCAGCATTTCCACGCCGTTCGGGCGGATCACCTTGAGGCGGGTGGAGGCGTCGGCGTCGACCGGCAGCTGGCTCACCACCGCCAGGGTGTTGAGGTCGATCGTGGCCAGCGTGCGGCTGCTCAGGTTCAGCAGGAACAGGTAGTCGCCGTTGGCGCTGGTGGCCATGTCGCCCAGGCTGGCGCCCAGGCCGGTGATCGAGCCGGCCTTCTGGCCGCTGTAGAGGTTGTAGATGTCGACGTAGGCGCCGCCGTTGTGCACGTAGGCGTAGGGCCGGATCGGGTCGGTGATCACGTTGCTGTAGGTGAGCACCGTGCTGACGTTGGCCACCGGCGTGTGCGTGCCCTTCCACATGGCCACGCGGATCGGCTCGGGCGCGCTGGCGTCCGCGTCGAGCGGGGTCAGCGTGACGGTGGCGATGTTCAGCGTGTCCGTGCCCAGCGGCGTCGGGTCGGCCGTCAGGGTCAGCTTGTTGCCGCTGACGCCGGCCACCAGCCAGGGCTGATTGGAGGCGGCGCTCATGCCGCCGAAGCTGCCGTAGTTGTCCTGCACGGTCAGGGTGCGGGTCAGGCGGGTCCAGCCCGGCGAGCCGCTGAAGGCCACCCCGGTCTCGGACGGCAGCAGCTTGTGCTTGTCGCGGTTGATGTTGAGCAGCACCGGCGCCACCACCTGGTCGCCGTTGACGCGGGCGGTGGCGTTGACCAGCACCGAGCTGGCGCCGACCGGCGCGCCGATCGGCAGCGCCTTGAAGGCGGTCTTGCTGCCGGCCTGGTTGACGCTGCCGCTGGCGACGGTGGCGCTGGCCCAGGCCGGCAGCGTGCCCAGCGTCCACGGCCAGGAGTTGGTGGAGGTGTTCAGGCTCAGCGTCACGCTCGGGCTGGCGCTGAAGTCGCGCCCGTAGGTGCCGCCCAGGGTGATGCTGTTGACCGAGGCGCTCAGCGTGGCCGGCGTCAGGTTGAGCGTGACCGGCAGCTCGCGCGCGGGCAGGCCGGTGGCGCTGAACGTGACGCTGCTGTTGTAGCTGGCGCTGGCCAGCGCGCCGGCGGTGGGATCGACCGTCAGCACGGCGGTGGCCGGCGTCTTGCCGCTGGTCGGCGAGATGCGCAGCCAGCCGGCGTTGGCCACCGCGCTCCAGCTGGCGCTGCTCTTGTCGTCGGTGTCGAGCGGGATCACCTGGGTGGCGATCGGCGCGCCGTTGACGGCGTTGAAGACGACGCCGTTGGCGGTGACCAGGCCGCTCGGCTGCACCGACAGCGTGGCCGTCAGCGTGGCGCTCTGGCCGTCGCTGGCCAGCACGGTCAGCGTGGTGCTGTACTCGCCCACGGCCAGCCCGGCCGGGTCGAAGGCGGCGCTGAGCGTGCCGCTGCCGCTGCCGCTGGCCGGCGTGGCCTTGAGCCAGGCCGCGCCGCTGCTGGCGGTCCAGGTGCGGCCCTCGCCGCTGATGGCGATGCTGACCGGGGCCGGCGCCGCGCCGCCCAGGTGGGCGGTGGCGTTGAAGGCCACGGCCGGCGTGGCGCTGAAGGTCAGCTGGCCGGCCGGCACCACCTGCAGGCTGTAGGGCAGCAGCATGGGCGAGCCGGGGAACTGGCTGGCGCAGCCGCTGTCGCGGCACAGGCGCACGCTGAGGTTGCCGGTGTAGGTGCCGGCCGCCAGCGACGGCGCGGTCTGCAGCACGGCGTGGTACTGGGTGTCGCTGTCGCGGATCAGCTGGGCGGTCGGCAGCAGCACGCCGTTGCCGTCGACGATGCTGGCCACCACGGTGCCGGCGTTGGCGAAGTCGGCCGGACGGGCCACGCTGGCGATGACGTTGAGGGTGAGCGAGGTGCCGGCGTTGACGGTGCCGCGCACGGTGGCGGGGTTGAAGCTGAGGGCGGGCGACACGGCCGGCGTGCCGGGGTCGGGCGCGGCGGCGCCGCCGCCGCCTCCTCCGCCGCATCCGGTCAACAGGGCGGCAAGCAGCAGCGGGAGGAGGTAGACGGGTCTCAGCATGGCGGTATCCTTGGGGTGAGCACAGCTTGATTTACACATTTTACAATTGTTGCGTAGTTGCAACTATGTGTCAAGCTCCGGGGCGCGTTTGACGGGCGCGCCCCGGCCAGAATACCACCGGCGCGCGCTTATTTGCCCGCCGCGTGCGCCTCGTACGCGCGGATGCGGTCCAGCTTGGCCGAATACAGGTCGTGGTCGCCGCGCGTGGTGCTGTTGGCCAGCGCCTTGACCATGTGGGCGTCCGCCTCGTCCAGGTTGCCCAGCTGGTAATTGGCCAGCGCCAGCCAGAACTGGAACTCGTGGTAGTCCGGCACGCGGTCGACCTCGCGCGCGAACAGGTCGCGTGCGCGGCGGTAGTCGCCGGCGCGCATGGCCTCCTGGCCCAGGTTGAAGTAATGGAACGGCGGCTCGGGTTCCAGCCGCGCCAGGCGGGCGCGCAGCGTGGCCGCCTCGGCCCGCTTGTCGGGCAGGCCCTGGGCCTCCAGCGCCTGCGCCAGGTTGGACAGGACCACGGTGCTGGTGGGCGCCTGCGACAGCGCGTAGCGCAGCACCTGCTCGGCCTCGGCCAGGTTGCCGTGGTGCTGGTAGACCACGGCCAGCGTGTTGTAGGCGTGCAGGAAGTCCGGATCCTGCTCGATCGCCTTGCGGGCCGACCAGTAGGCCTCGTCCAGCTTGACCTGCGACAGGAGTTCGGCGGCGCGGTTGTTCAGGTACATGGCGATGATGGTCTGCTCCTCCAGCGGCCGGGCGTTTTCGCGCGACTTGGGCGGGATGGGGATGAAGTCCACCGTCAGCGAGTTCGACAGGTCGACGCTGTAGCCGTTGCCGCTGTCGAGGCGCTGGCGGCCCAGCGCCAGGTTGACGTGGTCGCTGGCGAAATACAGGTCGCCGGCGCGGCTCCAGCTTTCGTCGAGCTCGACCTGCTGGAACTGCACCACCAGGTTGAGCTCGCGCGCCAGCGCGGCCGTCATGATGGCCAGCGACAGGCAGTTGCCGGCGCGCGCGGCGAAGGTCTGGGCGGCGTCGCGGGTGATGGCCGAATCGTATTCGAGCTGCAGCCGGTCCTTGCGGTACAGGGCGTCGAACAGTTCGCGGCGGGGATCCTTGTGCGACGGGCTGTGGCCGATCTCGCGGCTCAGGTAGTCGCGCATGGCCGGGCTGACCGCGAAGATGTGGGCGGTGTCGACCGGCACCGCCGGCGGCTGGAACAATTGATCGTGGAACACCATCGGCGCGGCCGCGCGTGGCGTCGGACCGGCGCAGCCGCACAGCAGCGCGGCGCACAAGGCCAGGGTCCATGGTTGCATGACGAGTCTCCCTTTGCTGCGGAGCACAAGCCGGCGCCGCACCAGGCAGCGGATTCTGTGTTCCGCTTGAGGAAAGTATCCTCGGCTCCCGGGGCGATGTCAAACGGGAATTCGCGTTGGCCTCAGGCCAGCGGACGCGGCTCCACCGGCTGGCCGTCGGCGTTGAAACGCAGCGCCACCAGCACCTCGGCGATGCCGATGCTGGCCAGCGCGTCGCGCAGGTCGTCGACCTCCAGTTCCAGGTCGGCGCCCAGGTCGAGCGGCTTGTCGCCGTGCGCCAGCACGGTGGCGCCCTCGCTCAGCTGCACGCGCAGCACCATCTCGTCGTCGACGTCGAACGGGGCGATGACCGCGCTCAACTGGTCCGGCGCGCGCGCGCCGATGGCCTGGTTCAGCGCCGACAGCAGCTGCAGCGTCGCGTATTCGGACTGACCCTGCTCGCGGGCGCCGAAGAACAGGTCCTGGTACAGGAAGTTCAGGCGCAGCGGCGCGTCGCCACGGCCGCGGCCCAGGCAGCGCGCCACCAGCGGCGCGTGTTGCTCGGTCCATTTCTGGTAGCGCGCGGCGCGCTGGGCGAAGTAGGCGTCGGCCGCCTTCTCGCTGGCCGGCACCTTGTAGAAGGCGTCGTCGGCGCGCTTCATGGCGAAGCCGAGCAGGAAGCGCAGCTCGACGGCGGCGTCGTCCGGGCCGAAGCCGGTGGCCGACCAGCCGGCCGCCATGCTGCGCTCCAGCGCCGGCGCGGCCGCGATCTTTTTCTCGGTCATCGATTGCGCCGCCTCGCGCACCATGGCGTGCAGCTGGCCGTAGGTGACGCGCTCGAACTCGTCCAGGTCGTAGGCGTGGCTGACCAGCACCACCCTGGCTTTCGGGCTTTCCAGGCCGGCGTCGGTGAAGCTGTCGAGCAGGGCGTCGTAGGCGGCGCCGTCCTGGAAATCGTGGGCCGGGTCCAGCCCGCCCTGGCTGTGCACGAACACCGGGATGGCGAAGGCGTCGATCTCCATCTCGGGCGCGCCCTCGCGCCGCAGGATCACGCTGGCCGCGCCTTCCTCGATGGCGTTGCGCAGGTAGCGGTAGCCGTCGCGCGACTCGTCGCGGGCCAGCTCGACGGCGCCGTACAGCACCTCGTCCTTGCCCTGGTTGAGCAGCTTGCGCAGCAGGCGCTGGAAGTCCAGCCCCTTTTGCGCCAGCTCGGCGCGGGTGCTGTCGGCCACGATGTCGTGGTTGAACTCGCCGTCGGCCAGGTCCAGCGCCAGCGCGCACAGTTCGGTGGTTTGTTGTTCGTCTTTCAGTTCCGGGGAATTGGCGGATTTGCGCGGTACGGGGCGCTTATTTTTCGGCATGTTTTTCTTATCGTTCGGTGTGGAAGGCTTCGTGCAGTTCGTCCAGCAGGTCGGCGGTTTCGTCTTCGGACAGGCCCAGGTGGCGGCAAGCCTGGTCGCCGCCTTTTTCCCACTCGTAGGACAGCTGGCGGCTGTGGAAGCGGGCGATGCCTTTTTCCGCCAGCAGCGCCAGCGCCACCAGCGAGCGCACGGCGTCGTCGGTGGCCGGGTCGTCCAGCACGCGGTAGTCGTGGTGCAGCAGGATGGCCCAGGAGACGTCCGGCGACAGCCCCCAGTTGCGCGCCAGCAGGCAGCCGATGGCGGCGTGGTTGGTGCTGTAGCGGCTGTCCTCGACGGCGGTGAAGGTCTGCACCGCGTCGTCGCAGGCGTCGGCGTAGGTGGCGGCGTAGTCGGTGAAGCGGTTCATCAGCAGCGGCACGCCGATGTCGCAGAACAGGCCGAAGGTGTGGGCGATGTCCGGCGGGGCGATGCGCAGCTTGCGCGAGAAGAACACCACGGCCTGGGCGCGCCGCGCCGACACTTCCCAGAACGCGTTCAGGTCGGCTTCCTTGCCCTCGATGGCCTGGCGCGCCAGCAGCCCGGTCAGCAGGGCCGCGCACTGGTTGATGCCGAGGAAATTGATGCCCTGCTCGACCGACTTGGCCTTGCGCGCGGCGCCGAAGAACGGCGAGTTGGCCAGCTTGAGCAGGGCGCCGGACATGCCGACGTCGTTGCCGATGATGCGGGCGATGCGGCGCGGCGACGGGTCGGGCTGGGCCAGCTCGCGCTGCAGGTCGACGAGCAGGCTGGGCCGGGGCGGAATACGGATGGAGCGCATCAGCGCTTCTTCCACCGCGTTTTCTACTGGCATGGCTGGGGCTGCAACTGTCGTCATTATGTTCTTCAGGGGGTAAGGGCTGGCGTTGCCAAGGTAATACTATAAACCAGTGCGCCGGCGCATGCCGGGCGTGCCTCACAAGATTATCGCCGCAAGCGCGCGCGGCGCGCACGAATTTCTCCCGATTTTCTGCCGGGGCCGCCATATTTTGTCGCTAAAAACCGTGGCGCGCGCCGTTTCGATAATCATTTGTCACGCCTTTCGTGAGCGTGCGGTCCAGATTGCCCTTTACAATATGCGGATGGACAAGTATCTGGCTGGTATCGATTTCAGCGCGCCCTCGGCCGAGGTGGGGCGGCGCCTGATCGGCGTCACCTTGCTGGTGGACGGGGTGGGCGGGCGCATCGTCGAGACCGAGGCCTACGACCGCACCGAGCCGGCCGCGCACTGCTACAACGGGCCGACGCCGCGCAACTTCTCGATGTTCGGCCCGCCCGGGCGCAGCTATGTGTACCGCTCGCACGGCCTGCACTGGTGTTTGAACTTCGTCTGCCGCGAGGAGGGCCACGGCGCCGGCGTGCTGATCCGGGCGCTGGAGCCGCTGGCCGGCCTGGAGCAAATGCGCGAGCGGCGCGGGCTGGACGATCCGCGCCTGCTGTGCTCGGGGCCGGGGCGGCTGTGCCAGGCGCTGGGCGTCACGCGCGAGTTCAACAACCTGGCGCTGGACGAGGCGCCGTTCGCGCTGCTGGCGCCGGACGCCGGTGCGGCGGTCGAGGTGCTAGCCGGCCCGCGCATCGGCATCAGCAAAGCGGTGGAGCTGCCGTGGCGCTTCGGCCTGGCCGGCTCGCGCTTTTTGAGCAAGCCCATGCGCTGACGGCGCCTCCACCTTGAACACCGACACCGCCTGCGACAGCTGCACCGCCTGCTCCTGCAGGCTGGCCGCGGCGGCCGCGGCCTGCTCGACCAGCGCGGCGTTCTGCTGCGTCACATCGTCCATCTGACCGACCGCCTGGTTGACCTCGGCGATGCCCTGGGCCTGCTCGGCGCTGGCGTCGCTGATGCGGGCGATCACCTCGTTGACCTGCTGCACCGAGGCGACGATGGCCTCCATGCGCTCGCCGGCCTGCTGCACCGAGGCGCTGCCGCTGTCGATGGTGGCCACCGAGGTGGCGATCAGCGCCTTGATCTCCTTGGCGGCGGCGGCCGAGCGCTGCGCCAGCGTGCGCACCTCGGAAGCCACCACGGCGAAGCCGCGGCCCTGTTCGCCGGCGCGCGCCGCCTCCACGGCGGCGTTCAGCGCCAGGATGTTGGTCTGGAAGGAGATGCTGTCGATCACGCTGATGATGTCGACGATCTGGCGCGAACTGGCGCGGATCGAGGCCATGGTCTGCACCGCCTGGCGCACGGCGGCGCCGCCGTGCTGGGCCAGGTCGGCGGCGCCGGCCGCCAGCTCGCAGGCCTGGCGCGCGCCGGCCGCGTTGTTCTGCACCGCCTGGGTCAGGCTGGCCATGGCGCTGGCGGTCTCCTCCAGCGAGCTGGCCTGCATCTCGGTGCGGGTCGACAGGTCGAGGTTGCCGCTGGCGATTTCATGCGAGGCGCAGTCGATCGCCTTGACCGAGGCCAGGATGGCGCCCAGCGTCTGGGTCAGGTTGTGCATGGTGTGGTCCAGCATGCGCGCGGTGTCGGCGATCTCGTCGCGGCCGTGGTTGCCCTGGCCGGCGGACAGCCGCCCGGCCGCCAGCGCCACCACCACGTCGGCGATGGCGCGGATGTCGCGCAGCATGGCGCCGCGCACCGCCATCGTCACGCCCAGCGACAGCGCGATCGACAGCAGCACCATCAGCGCCATGCTGTTGCCCAGCGAATGGAACTCGGCCCGCGCGCGCGCGTAGGCCTGCTCGCTGAGGTCCTTCTCCAGCGCCGACAGCTGCGCCAGCTGCTCGTTGAGCAGCAGGAATTGCTTCTCGCCGATGCCCATGGCGTTGGTGGCGATGCTCTGGTCGATGCTGGCCATCTCCATGGTGTCCTGCACCGCCTTGCGGTAGGCCACCAGCGTCTGCAGCAATTGGGCGGCGATCTTGTGCTCGGCCGCGTCCTCGCCGGCCGTGGTCTGCGCCGCCAACTGGCGCAACTGGCCCTCGATGACGACGTGGCCGGCCTTGAGCTGGCGCGCCAGCGCGTCCAGCCGGGCCTGGGAAAAACTGCCGTTGACCCACGCCAGCAACTGGTAGATGTGGGCGTGGGCGTAGCGCGTCTCGCCGGTGATGTCGGCGGTCAGGCGCAGGCGCGCCGCGCGCACCTGCACCAGGTTTTCCAGCGAGGCGTTCTGGCGCACCATGCCGTAGTAGGCGGCGGCGGCCGTGACGACCAGCAGCAGCAGCACCAGGCCGGGCGCCAGCAACAGTTTGGGACCGATACGCAGTTTGTTCAGCATGATGCTCTCCCGCCGCTATTTTTTGTAAATGCCCGCTTCCAGTACCACGTCGCCGACCCGCAGCACGTAGGTGGTCTTGGGTTCGATCTTGCCGCTGCCGGGGTTCTTGTACTGGTAGTCGACCCAGCCGTGGCCTTTTTTGGCGGCCACGTCGATGATCTCGCGCCGGTATTTCTTGCCGCTGGCGTCGGGCACGTCGGTCAGGTCCTTGCCGACGATGGAGGGGTTGAACGGGTGCGCCAGCACCACGCCGGTGGCCAGGTCGCGCAGGTCGACGTACAGCGAACCCTGCACGAACTCGGGGTCCTTGGCGGCGACCTTCTTCATCAGTTCCTCCTTGCCGTGGGCCTTGATGTAGGCGGCGCTCTTTTCCACCAGGGCGACGGCGTCTTTCTCGGTGGGCTCGGCGGCGCCGGCGGTGGTGTGCAACAGCGTGGCGGCGACAGCGGCCAGCAGGGCGGTCAGTCTCATGGCGGTTCCTTGTGTGGGGGAGGAGGAGGGGCTTGCTCCCACGAACTGTACGCCGCTGTCGCCGCCAGGGATTGCGCTGCCGCAAGTTCTGGCCGTGTGGCAATTTTGCACGCGCTCTGCGTCAAGGGAAAATGTATTTCCGTGTGTCAGTTGATTTTCGGCAATCGCATTTTTGGCGGGCGGCCTAGCATGCAGTTTCCGTCCTCCCCTTTTATTGCGATAGGAACCAGCGATGACCTCTACTCCGACAGCCTCCTGGAACAGCGCCGGCGCCCAGGCGCCCAAGTTCAAGCCCTTCATCCGCCAGACCATTTCCCATTCCCGCCAGTGGGAGTGGCTCACGCCCGACCTGCAGGAAGCGGTGCAGGTGGTGTCGCACGTGCTGCCGTTCCGCACCAACGAATACGTGATGGAGCAGCTGATCGACTGGAGCAACATCCCCGACGATCCGATCTTCCGCCTGACCTTCCCGCACCGCGACATGCTGGCGCCGGACGACTACGCCCAGCTGCGCGAGCTGGTGCTGGGCCGCGCCAACCAGCAGGCGCTGAGCGAGCTGGTGCGGCGCATCCGCCTGCGCATGAATCCCCATCCGGCCGGGCAGATGACGCACAACGTGCCGCGCGTGAACGACGCGCCGCTCAAGGGCCTGCAGCACAAGTACAAGGAGACGGTGCTGTTCTTCCCCAGCGCCGGCCAGACCTGCCACGCCTACTGCACCTTCTGCTTCCGCTGGCCGCAGTTCGTCGGCATGGACGACATGAAGTTCGACGCCAAGGAATCGCACCAGCTGGCCGACTACCTGCGCCTGCATCCCGAGGTGACGGACGTGCTGATCACCGGCGGCGATCCGCTGATCATGAACACCCGTTCGCTGGAGGCCTACATCGAGCCGCTGCTGGCGCCGGACCTGGCGCACATCCAGAACATCCGCATCGGCACCAAGTCGGTGGCGTACTGGCCGCAGCGCTTCGTCACCGACCGCGACGCCGACGACTTGCTGCGCCTGTTCGAGCGGGTGGTCGACAGCGGCAAGAACATGGCCATCATGGGCCACTACAACCACGCGGTGGAGCTGCGCCCGGAGATCGCGCAGCAGGCGGTCAAGCGCATCGTCGGCACCGGCGCCACCTTGCGCATGCAGGGGCCGCTGATCCGCCACATCAACGAGGACCCGCGCAGCTGGGCCGAACTGTGGCAGACCGGCGTGCGGCTGGGCGCCATCCCGTACTACATGTTCGTCGAGCGCGACACCGGCCCGCGCGAGTACTTCCAGCTGCCGCTGGCGCGCGCGCACGAGATCTTCCAGCAGGCCTACCAGATGGTGTCCGGCCTGTCGCGCACCGTGCGCGGACCATCGATGAGCGCCTTCCCCGGCAAGGTGGTGATCGACGGCATCGTCAACATCGGCGGCGAGAAGGTGTTCGCGCTGCAGTTCCTGCAGGCCCGCAATCCGGACTGGGTGCGCAAGCCGTTCTACGCCAGGTTCGATCCCAACGCGACCTGGATGGACGAACTGAAGCCGGCCTTCGGCAAGGACAAGTTCTTCTTCGAGGAGGAGGGCGGCAGCCGCAGCGAGTACGGCACCGAGCCGCCGGGCCAGCGCAAGGTGATCCCGCTGATCGCGGCGCGCCAGGACGATGGGCAGCGCGGCGGCGCGGCGACGGCCGGCTGCGGCGCCCACAATTCGGCGTAGGCGGCGCCATGTCCGGCCGCGCGGTGTTTGTGCTGGTGTTCCTGCCGTTCGCGCTGGGCCACTATTTATCGAGCTTGATCCGTACCGTGAACGCGACGCTGGCGCCGCAGCTGATGGCGGCGCTGGCGCTGACTCCCGGCCAGCTTGGCCTGCTGACCAGCGCCTTCTTCCTGGCGTTCGCGCTGGCGCAGCTGCCGGTCGGCATGGCGCTGGACCGCTGGGGCCCGGCGCGGGTGCAGCCGCCGATGCTGCTGCTGGCGGCGCTGGGCGCGCTGGCCTTCTCGGGCGGCCGCGATTTCGCCGAGCTGCTGGTGGCGCGCGCGCTGATCGGGCTGGGGCTGGGCGGCTGCTTCATGTCGGCGGTGAAGGCGGTATCGACCTGGGTCACGCCGGCGCGGCTGCCGTCGGTGCAGGGCTACCTGATCGCGGCCGGTGGGCTGGGCGCGGCGTCGGCCACGCTGCCGGTGCGGCTGGCGCTGCACTACACCGACTGGCGCGGCCTGTTCGTCGGACTGGCGGCGGCGGCGGCCTGCCTGGCGCTGCTGATACGGCTGGTGGCGCCGGCCGCGCCGCCGCCATCGTCATCGTCATCGTCGGCGGCGCGGCCGGCCAGCCTGGCGGTGCTGCGCGAGGTGTTCAGGCATCCGGCCTTCCGCGAGGTGGCGCAGCTGGTCATGGTGCCGCACATGGTGTTCTTCGGCATACAGGGCCTGTGGATCAGCCGCTGGCTGAGCGACGTCGCCGGCTTTTCCGACGCGGCGGTGACCTACCTGCTGTACCTGGGCATGGCGGCCGTGATCTTCGGCGCCATCGCGGTCGGCATAATCACCGAGTGGGCCGGGCGGCGCGGCGTGGCGCCGATCAGCGTGGCGGCGGCCGGCGTGGCGCTGTTCGTCGCGGTGCAGCTGGGCTTTGTGCTGAACTGGGCGCCAAGCTTCCAGCTGCTGTCGGTGGTGTTCACGCTGGTGGGCACGGTGACCGGCATCGAGTACGCGATCGTCGCCCAAAGCCTGCCGCCTTCGCTGACGGGGCGCGGCGCCACTTGCCTGAACCTGTTGATCTTCCTGGGCGCGTTCGCGATGCAGGCCGGCTTCGGGCTGGTGCTGGGTTGCTGGCGGCCCGACGCCCAGCAGCACTATCCGGCGCAGGCCTACCAGGTGGCGTTCGGGGTGCTGGTGCTGCTGCAGTTGCGGGGACTGTTCCTGTTCGCGCGGCGGCGCTGGGGGGCGGCGGCGCAATCCGGTAGAATCGACTATCCATCCGGGAATCCGGCAACCAGCCCTCCGATCACACGATGACCTCTCCATCCACCCCCTTTGCCTCCCTGCCGGCCGCGTGGCGGGACTGGATCATGGAAAACCTGGCGCGCGCCTGCAATCCGCTGGACATGGCCAACAGCATGGCCGCCTCCGGGCAGCACAGCATGGCGGTGGCGCGCGCCGCCATCGACGAGGCGCTGGCGCTGCGCGCGGCGGAAGGGCGGGCGCCGGCGGCCAGCGTGTTCGTGGCGCCGCAGCAGATGCCCTACATCGACCTGGAGCGCAACCTGATCGCGGTGCAGGACCGCATGGTGGAAGTGCTGTTCGTGCTGAAGCAGCCGCAGATCATCCTGCTGGGGAATGTGCTCAGCGACGAGGAGTGCGACGCCATCGTCGCCCATTGCGGCACGCGCTACACCCGCTCCACCGTCACCGGCGAAGCGGATGGCGCCAGCGTGGTGCACGAGGGCCGCACCAGCGAGATGGCCTTCATCCAGCGCGGCGAGGCCGAGGTGGCCGAGCGCATCGAGCAGCGGCTGGCGGAGCTGGCGCATTGGCCGGCCGAATGCGGCGAGCCGTTCCAGCTGCAGAAGTACGGCGTGACGCAGGAGTACCGCCCGCATTACGACTGGCTGGACCCGGACAGCAGCGGCCATCGCAGCCACCTGGCGCGCGGTGGCCAGCGGCTGGCCACCTTCATCCTGTACCTGAGCGACGTGGAGCAGGGCGGCGGCACGGTGTTCCCCGGCCTGGGGCTGGAGGTGTATCCGAAGAAGGGCAGCGCGCTGTGGTTCCTCAACACCGACGTCAATCATCAACCGGACAAACAGACCTTGCACGGCGGCGCGCCGGTGGTCAGCGGCACCAAGATCATCGCCAACAAATGGCTCAGGCAGGGACGCTACGGTTAGAATGGCGGGCATTGTCCCCGCTGTCAACCTAGGAACCCCATGAGACTTGTTCGTTACGGCCGTCCCGGCAAAGAGAAACCAGGCCTGATCGATGACGAAGGCAAGCTGCGCGACCTGTCCGGCGTGATCGCCGACATCGACGCGGCGCAGCTGGCGCCCAAGGCGCTGCGCAAGCTGGAGAAGATCCCGCACGCCTCGCTGCCGCTGGTGCGCGGCAATCCGCGCTACGGCGTGCCGGTCGCGCGCGTCGGCAAATTCATCGGCATCGGCCTCAATTACTCGGACCACGCGGCCGAATCGGGCATGCCGATCCCGAAGGAACCCATCGTCTTCATGAAGGCGATCTCCTGCCTGTCCGGCCCGGACGATCCCATCATGCTGCCGCAAGGCTCGAAGAAGACCGACTGGGAAGTGGAGCTGGGCGTGGTGATCGGCACGCGCGCGCAGTACGTCAGCGAGGAGGACGCGCTCAAATACGTGGCCGGCTACTGCGTGGTCAACGACGTGTCGGAGCGCTCGTTCCAGCTGGAGCGCGGCCCGCAGTGGGACAAGGGCAAGGGCTGCGACACCTTCGGCCCGGTCGGCCCGTGGCTGGTGACGCAGGAAGACATTTACGACGTGCAGAAGCTGGACCTGTACCTGGAGCTCAACGGCAAGCGCATGCAGACCGGCTGCACCGAGACCATGATCTTCTCGGTGGCGCAGATCGTCAGCTACCTGTCGAAGTTCATGACCTTGGAACCGGGCGACGTGATCGCCACCGGCACGCCGCCCGGCGTGGGCCAGGGCCGCAAGCCGCAGCGCTTCCTCAAGAAGGGCGACGTCCTGCGGCTGGGCATCGCCGGATTGGGCGAGCAGCAGCAGGACGTCGTCGCCTGGACCGCGCCGAAGTAATTACGTCGCACTGGTCAGCGCGCGGGTCAAGGAGTCGGCCAGGCGGCTGGTGATTTCCGCCAGTTCGGCCTCGGTGGCGATGAACGGCGGCGCAAGCAGGATATGGTCGCCGTGCAGGCCATCGATGGTGCCGCCCATCGGATAGACCATCAGGCCGCGCGACATGGCCTGCTCCTTCACCGCCGCGTGCAGCTTGCAGGCCGGATCGAAGGGCCGCTTGCTATCGCGGTCGCGCACCAGCTCCAGCGCCAGCAGCATGCCGCGCCCGCGAATGTCGCCCACGTGCGGATGGTTGCCGAAGGCGTCGCGCAGCATGCGGCGGAAGGCCGCGCCGCGCACCGTGACGGCGCCCAGCAAACAATCCCTCTGTATCACCTTCTGCACCGCCAGCGCGGCCGCCGCCGCCACCGGATGGCCCATGTAGGTATGGCCGTGCAGGAAGGCGCCGCTGCCGTCGCGCAGCTGGCGCACGATGTGGTCGCGCGCCAGCACCGCGCCGATCGGCTGGTAGCCGGCGCCCAGGCCTTTGCCCAGCACCACCAGGTCCGGCACCACGCCGTCCTGTTCGAACGCGTACAGCGTGCCGGTGCGGCCCATGCCGCACATGACTTCATCGAGGATCAGCAAAATGCCGTACTGGTCGCACAGCTTGCGCACGCCACGGAAGTAGCCGGGCGTGGGCGGCACGGCGCCGCCGGTGGCGCCTACCACGGTCTCGGCGACGAAGCCGATGATGTTCTGCGGGCCTTGCTCCAGGATGGCCGCCTCCAGCTCGGCCAGCAGGGAGGCGGTGTAGTCCTCGGTGCTTTGGCCGTCGGCGCGGCCACGGTACTCGTTGCAGGCCGAGACGCGCGGCACCTCCATCAGCAGCGGCTCGAACGGGCGGCGGCGCCACTCGTTGCCGCCGATGGCGAGCGCGCCCAGCGTGTTGCCGTGGTAGCTCTGGCGGCGGCCAATGAACACACTGCGATCGGGCTGGCCGGCTTCGAGCCAGTACTGGCGCGCCAGCTTGAGCGCGGTCTCCATCGCCTCCGAGCCGCCCGAGACCAGGTAGACGTGATCGAGGTCGCCGGGAGCGTCGTTGGCCAGGCGGGTGGCCAGTTCCTCGGCGGCCTCGCAGGTGAAGAAGGCGGTGTGGGAGTAGGCGTTGCGGTCGATCTGTGCGTGCATGGCGGCCAGCACGTCGGGATGGGCGTGGCCCAGCGAGGAGACGGCGGCGCCGCCGCTGGCGTCGAGATAGCTGCGGCCCTGGCTGTCGCGCACAGTCAGGCCGGAGGCGCTGACGGCCAGCGGCGGGATGCGGCGCAGGTTGCGGTGGATGATGTGGCTCATGACGACCTTTCAATCGGGGTGACGAAGAGCAGACGATAGCCGTGATCGGCTTGTGTTCTGTTGATCTATGCCGCACCATGAGCGAATATTGTTTAAGGATGCGCGCCATGGATGATCGTTTGGGAGCTATACCGTTTGCCGACATGACTGCCGCCCAGCAGGTGGCGGCGCAGGCCGTGATCGACGGGCCGCGCGGAGCCTTGTACGGGCCCTTCGTGCCCTTGATCCGCAGCCCGGAGCTGATGGCGGCGGCGCAGCGCATGGGCGAGTACCTGCGCTACCGCAGCGCGATCGGCACGCGGCTGACGGAGCTGGCGATCCTGGTGACGGCGCGGCAGTGGAGCCAGCAGGTGGAATGGGCGATCCACGAGCCGATCGCGCGCCAGTACGGCATCGCCGACGAGGTGGTGGCGGCGGTGGCGGCGCGGCGGCGGCCGGAGGGCATGGCGGCCGACGAGGCGCTGGTGCACGACTTCTGCATCCAGCTGCACCAGCGGCAGCGGGTCGACGACGAGACCTACGCGGCGGCGCTGGCGGCCTTCGGCGAGCACGGGGTGGTGGACCTGATGGGCATCAACGGCTACTACACCTTCCTGGCGATGGTGATGAACGCGGCGCAGACGGCGGTGCCGGCATCCGCCGCCACGCCGCTGCCTGATTGACGATCAAAGAGAGACTGATGAATCAACTGAGAGACTATTTTTTGCGCCGGCAAGCGGCGCTGCCCGCCGATGGACCCGGCTTCAGCGCGCTGGTGGTGCGCGATGGCGAGGTGGCGTTCGAGCTGCATCATGGCCTGGCGTCGCTGGAGCTGGAGGTGCCGTTGTCGGCGCGGTCGGCGTATTACCTGGCGTCGGAATCCAAGCAGTTCACGGCGGCGGCCGTGCTGGCGCTGGTGCGCGCCGGGAAGATCGGGCTGGATGACGATGTGTGTGCGCTGCTGCCGGAGCTGGCCGGCTTCGAGCAGCCGTTCGCCTTGCGCAGCCTGCTCAATCACAGCAGCGGCATCCCGGACTACTTCCAGTTCCTGCGCTGCCAGCCGGGCTGGCACGAGGCTGACTATTTCAACAACGCCGACATCCTGCGCGTCATCGCGCACATGGACACGGTCGATGGCGGCACCGGGCATCGCTACAGCAACAGCAACTACATCCTGCTGGCGGCGCTGGTCGAGCGCCTGAGCGGCATGCCGGCCGCGCGCTATCTGCGCGAGACGCTGCTGCTGCCGCTGGGGATCACGCGCATGGGCTTCGACGACGACCGCCAGAACGTGCTGCCGCATCGGGTGTGCAGCTACGAGGCCGATCCGCAGCGGCCGGGCGGCTACCGCCAGCATCTGGGCAATGCCAACACGGTGGGCGACGGCGGCATGTACGCCAGCACGCAGGAGCTGGTGCTGTGGGAACGCGCGTGGCACCGTCAGTGGGCCGATTCGGACAGCTTGCTGCACGCGATGCTGCAGCCATCGCCGCTGGCCGATGGCACGGTGCCGGATTACCGCTTCGGTCTGGAGTGGGTGCGGCGCCAGGAGCACGACGTGGTGTTCCATGGCGGCTGCCTGTGGGGCTTCAATACGCTGGTGCTGCGCCTGCCGCAATTGCGCATGTCGGTGATCCAGCTGGCCAATTCCGACCGCGCGCAGCCGGAACTGGAGCCGCTGGTGGCGGCGGCGCTGGCTTAGGCCAGTACCTTTTTCAGCCAGGCGCTGATGTGGTCCACTTCTTCCTGGCACAGCGAGTGCTGCATCGCGTAGTCGTGCCATTCGACGTTGTAGCCGAGCTGCTTGAGCAGGTCGCGCGACTGTTCGGCGCGGGCCACCGGGATCACCGGGTCCATGCGGCCGTGCACCATGAAGATCGGCGTGGCCAAGCTCGCTTGCGTGTGTTCGGCCGCGGCCTTGGCGGCGATCGGCACGTAGCCCGATAAACACATCAGGCCAGCCAGCTTTTCCTTCTGGCGCATGCCGGTCTGCAGCGTCATCGCGCAGCCCTGCGAGAAGCCGGCCAGGATGATGCGATCGGCCGGAATGCCGCGCGCCTTCTCGCGCTCGATCAGCGCCTCCACCTTGGCTTGCGACGCGCGCAGGCCGGCTTCGTCTTCCTGGCGGCCCAGGTCGCTGGCGACGATGTCGTACCAGGCCCGCATCACGTAGCCGTTGTTGATGGTCACCGGCATGGTGTCGGCGTTGGGGAAGACGAAGCGGATCGGCGGCAGGCCGCGCAGGTCCAGCTCGTGCAGCATGGGCACGAAGTCGTTGGCGTCGGCGCCCAGGCCGTGCATCCAGATGATGGCCACGCTCGGGTTGGCGCCGGTTTCTTTTTCGATGGTTTGCAGCAGGGTGCTCATGGGCGTCCTCAGGGTTGGGGGCGTTGCGCGGATTTGGGGCGGAAGGCCTTGCACACGGCCGGATCGGTTTCCATGTAGGGGCCGCCGATCAGGTCGACGCAGTAGGGCACGGCGGCGAAGATGCCGCCCACCAGCGTGGCGCCGGCCGCGTCCTTCAGGCCGCCCAGCGTTTCGGCGATGGCCTTGGGCTGGCCCGGCAGGTTCAACACCAGCGCGGCGTGGCCGGCGGTCTCGCGGATCACGGCGGTCTGGCGCGACAGGATGGCGGTCGGCACGAAATGCAGGCTGATCTGGCGCATCTGCTCGCCGAAGCCGGGCATCTCCTTGGTGCCGACGGCCAGCGTGGCCTCGGGCGTGACGTCGCGCCGCGCCGGGCCGGTGCCGCCGGTGGTCAGCACCAGGTGGCAGCGGGCCACGTCGACCAGCTCGGTCAGCGTGGCTTCGATCTGCGCGCGCTCGTCGGCGATCAGGCGGGTTTCAACACGGTAGGGAGTGGTGAGTGCGCGCGCCAGCCAGTCTTGCAGCGCGGGCAGGCCGAGGTCCTGGTAGACGCCGCCGCTGGCGCGGTCGGACACCGATACCAGGCCGATGACCAGGGTGTCGGTGTTACTCGTCATCGGACTCGCTGTCTTGCTCGTCGTCGTCGGAGGCGGCGGCCGGCTTGCCCTTGCCCGCTTCGATCTGCTTGAGGATCTGGAAGATCTCGCGGTAGGCCTTCGGCGGCTTGTTCTCGGCCTGTTCCTTGCGGGCGTTGCGGATCAGCGTGCGCAGGTGCTGCACGTCCAGTTCCGGGTTTTCCGCCAGCAGCGTGGTGAGCGCCTTGTCGTCGGTGAGCAGCTTGTCGCGGCGGCGCTCCAGCGCGTGCATGGCGGCGGTCTCGGACTTGGAGGCGCCTTTCCACGAATCGATGGCTTGCTGGATCACGGCCACTTCGGTCTCGTCGAGGGTGCGCATCTTCTTGCCGACGAATTGCAGCGCGCGGCGCCGGCCTTCGTGGTTGGTGATCTGCTGGCATTCGAGGATGGCGTCGCGCACGTCCTCGGGCATGGGCACGCGCTTGACGCGGTCGCGGGGCGCTTCGACCAGGGTCTCGCCCATTTTCTGCAGGGCGTCGGACTGGCGCTTGAGTTCGGATTTGGAAGGACGTTCGTACTCTTGCTCGAATTCGGTGGAGCTGAAGCCCACGCCGCCGCTGCCGCGATTGGGATTTACCATAATATTAACTTTCTGTCAGGCGCGTGGCCGCACCTGTAAACTGTAAACGACTGCTATGATACCTGTTTTAGCGCCCACCCGAAGATTACAGCCCATGAGCGATACCCATTTCACCCACACCCAGGACCAGTTGAAACAGCTCGCACGCGATGTGCTGGCGTTTGCCAAGGCGCAGGGCGGCACCGATTGCGCCGTCGAAATCAGCGAGGGCAGCGGCCTGTCGGTGTCGGTACGCAAGAGCAAGATCGAGACCATCGAGCAAAACAAGGACAAGGGCATGGGGGTGACGGTGTTCATCGGCCAGCGCCGCGGCAACGCCAGCACCTCGGACTTTTCCCCGGCCGCGCTGAAGGCGACCGTGGAGGCGGCCTACAACATCGCCCGCTTCACCTCGGACGACGATTGCGCCGGCCTGGCCGACGCCGACCAGCTGGAACTGGCGCCGCGCGACCTCAAGCTGTTCTATCCATGGGACATCAGCACCGCCGACGCGGTGGCGCTGGCCCAGCGCGCCGAGGCGGCCGGTTTCGCGGTCGATCCGCGCGTGACCAATTCCGAGGGCGCCGGCGTGCATGTGCAGCAGTCGCACTTCGTGGCGGCCAACTCGCGCGGCTTCATCGGCGGCTATCCGTATTCGCGCCACACGCTGTCGGTGGCCATGATCGCCGGCAAGGGCGCGAAGATGCAGCGCGACGACTGGTACACCTCGGTGCGCGACGCCAAGCAGATGTCGGCGCCGGAAGCGATCGGCCGTTACGCGGCCGAGCGCGCGCTGGCGCGCCTGAACGCGCGCACCATCGACACCCGCACCTGCCCGGTGCTGTTCGAGGCGCCGCTGGCGGCCGGCCTGCTGGGCGCCTTCGTGCAGGCGACCTCGGGCGGCTCGCTGTACCGCAAGTCCAGCTTCCTGCTCGACTCGCTGGGCAAGCAGGTGCTGCCGAAGCATATCCAGATTAAGGAGGATCCGCATGTGATCGGCGGCGTCGGCTCGGCGCCGTTCGATGAAGAGGGCGTGCGCACCGTCAAGCGCGACGTGGTCAAGGATGGCGTGGTGCAGGGCTATTTCCTGTCGACCTATTCGGCGCGCAAGCTGGGCATGAAGACCACCGGCAACGCCGGCGGTTCGCACAACCTGTCGCTGACCTCGTCGCTGACCAGGAAGGGCGACGACTTCGCCGCCATGCTGCGCAAGATGGGCACCGGCCTGCTGGTGACCGAGCTGATGGGCCAGGGCACCAACTACGTGACCGGCGACTATTCGCGCGGCGCGTCGGGCTACTGGGTGGAGAACGGCGTGATCCAGTATCCGGTGGAGGAGATCACCATCGCCGGCAACATGAAGGACATGCTGGCGCAGATCGTCGCGGTGGGCGCCGATGTGCTGGTGCGCGGCACCAAGCAGACCGGCTCCATCCTGATCGAAAACATGGTGGTGGCGGGCGGCTGAGTCTACTCGCGCTTGCACAAGGTGCTCGACGGCAGGCCGCAGGTGATCAGGCGGCCAACGTCGGGGTTGGTCAGGTAGTTCAGGTGGGCGTAGTCCGGGCGTTCCAGCAGGCCGAAATAGCTCGGCGCGTTGGAGGCCAGGATGTTGTAGACCACCACGCCTTCGCCCGCGTATCTGTCCGCCGGCAAGGTGTACGACAGTAAATCGTTGGGATCGGTGAAGGCCACCAGCGTCAGGCGCTGGTCCGCCGCCGCGAGCCTGGCGGGCAGGCGCTTTTGCAGCAGCCGTTGCAGGCTGTCCGGGCCGGCCGCGGCCAGCGGCGCGGCGCCGATCTGCTGGTCCGCCAGCGACAGCAGCGGAATCTGGTTGGCCGCCATCACCAGCAGGCGCAGGCGGTCCACGGCGCGCTGCGCCACCAGCGCCGCTGGCGAACCGGGCGCTTCCTCCGACATGCGCAGCAAGGTGTCGAACAGGATCTTGCTGCCCATGCTATGCGAGATCACCACCAGCGGCGCCTCGGGCGAGGTCTCGCTCGTCCCCATCACTTGCAGGATCGCGTCGCGCATGCGGCGCTGGATGTCGTCGCGCGCCACGCCCTGGTAGATCAGCGCGTCGGGCAGGCAGTCGTCGATCAGGCCGTCCTTGAAGCGGGCGTTGAGCCGCGCGCGCGACCGCGTGAACGGCGGCGCGCCTTCGCAGATGGACGACTTGCCGGTCTGGTCGTAGCACAGCTGGCGCTTGAGCGGCGTGGTCAGCGGCGACCAGATCAGCGCGTCGAAGCGCAGTTTGCCGGCCGACGTGGCCACGTTGGACGAGACGATCTGGATCTGCGGTCCGCCAGTGCCCGCCGCGCGCGCTGACGTGGCGCTGGCGGCGGCCGTGAGCGGCTGCGCCAGTTGCGACACGACCACGCCGGCCCAGCTGGTGTCGTGGGTGCAGATGCCGTGCACCAGCAGCACATCGGCGGACTTGCCGCCGGCGCGGGCGGCCAGGTCGATCAGGCCGGGGAAGTTGGTGTTGGCGTCGAGCGGTTGCGGCGGACGGTAGGGTGTGGAGCAGGCGCACAGCGTCAGCACAATCAGCAACAGTGCGCGGCGTATCCAAGTCAGGGTATTCATGCTGAACCTCCAGTGGCGGCGCGCAAATGCGCCGATGAGGTCCAGTGTATTTTTCCCTGCGGCGGCGACCTTGTCGCGCCGCAGGGAAGGGCTCAGCTAAGGCTTATTGCTGGGCCACCAGCGATTGCAGCACCGGCTGCAGAATCGACTTGCCCAGCTCGGCGCTGCGGGCGCCGTTCCAGCCGGTCTCCGGATCCGGATCGTTGGCGTTGTCCTTGAACGGCATCTCCAGCGTCAGCGACAGGCAGCCGAAGGCATGGGTGATGTGCGGCGAACCCATCGTCAACGTCTCGTCGGTGTACGGCGTTTCGCCGTAGCCGTGCTCGTCCTGGAAGTCCGGGCTGGCGATCAGGAAATTGTCGATGAAGTATTGCTGCGCTTCGGCCTGGTCAGGCGTGAAGTTCGGCAGCGACTCGCTGCCCGCCACGAACACGTAGGGCAGGCCCTCGTCGCCGTGGATGTCCAGGCACAGGTCGCAACCCACTTCCAGCATCTTGTTCTTGACCAGGAACACTTCAGGGCTGCGTTCCATGGTCGGGTTCAGCCACTCGCGGTTCAGGTTGGCGCCGGCCGCGTTGGTGCGCAGGTTGCCGCGCACCGAGCCGTCCGGGTTCATGTTCGGCACCACGTAGAACACCGCTTCCTTCAGGCACTGGCGGCCGAAGGGATTGGCCGGGTCCAGCAGCGCCTCGACCATGCCTTCGACAAACCATTCGGCCATCGTCTCGCCCGGATGCTGGCGTGCGATGACCCAGACTTTTTGATCGGCTTCGGGATCGCCGATGACCAGCATGTTCAGGTCGCGGCCGTCGATGGTGCTGCCCAGGTCGACCAGCTTGACCAGCGGCGACAGTTGCGCATTGTCCAGCAGAGACAGGTGGCGTTCCCACGAGTACGGCTCGAAGTAGGCGTAGTAGACGCTGTCGTATTCCGGCGTGTGGTTGATGGTCATCACGGAGCCGTCATAGGTGGTCGGCACGCGGAACCAGTTGTCGCGGTCGTAGCTGGCGACGGCCTGGTAATCCTTCCAGCCGTCCGGATAGGCGGCGCTGCCGGCGTTCAGGAAGCGCAGCGACAGCGGCGTGGCCTGCGCGCCCTGCACGCGGAAATAAAACCATTGGGTGATGTCCGCGTGGGAGTCCTTGCGGATGTTCAGGTCGATAGCGGCCGGATCGTCGGCACGCAGGACCTCGATGGCGCCGGCGTCGAATTGCTGGCTGATTTTGATAGACATGGCTGAATCCCGGTAAATTCTATGTAAGAAGTTTGTTTGCGCTTGTGGCGCAGTGGCGACATGATACAGGGTCTGGAGCCCGGCGCTAAGCCAGCCCGCCGAAGCGGTCGAAGAAGGCCGGCTCGGCGGCGGAGGCGGTGGGGTCCTCGCGGCGCAGCGTGGTGTCGATGTGCTGCTCGGCCGCCGCGAACACGGCCAGGTAGATCGCGCGCGTGAGCTCGTAGGCCAGCGCGCCCGGCCACGGCGTCGGCAGCAGCTCGACCGGCAACTGCGGATCGTGCAGCTGCACCCGCCGGTAGGCGTGGATCAGCAAGGTGCGTATCACGTAGGCTTGCTGCGGCGCCAATCCGCCGTCCGCCGCGGCCGCCTGCACCGCCGCCAGCAGCGGCCCGAACTGCGCGATGAATTGCTGATAGCCCTGCGCCACGCCGCTCAAATCCCAGCCGGCCGCCACCAGCTCGCTCAATGGCCGCCCGCTGACCTGGCGCATGGCTTTGCCCTGCACCACGTACAGCTTGCCGTCCACCCCCAGCCGCTTGAGCAACTCGTCGAGCGCCGGACCGTCGGCCGCCGGATGGCCCATGATGCCGGGCGCGATCACGCTATAACCTTCCCACAGCAACTCCTTGCGTACCGCGCTGCGCTCGGCCGCGTTCAGCGCGCCGTCGCCGTTGAGGATCAAGGTCCAGCTGCCGTCCCAGTGCACATTGAGCGGCGCGTAGATGCGGCGGTAGGCGTGCACGAAGCGCGCCATCGCCGGCGCCGTGATCGCGTACGAGCTGCGGCGCCCGTCCCGCTGCGCGCCCAGCCAACCCTCCTGCGCCAGCCGGAACACCGCCGTGCGCAGCAGCCGGTCGTTGACGCCGAACGGTGCCAGCAACTCGATCAGGCTGCCCAGCCACACCATGCCCCCGTGCGGCACGATGGCGTCGCCGAAAATGGTCACCACCAGCGATTTCGAGCGGGGCGGGTCGCTGGCCAAAAATCCGGCTATCCAGTCGTTGCAATTCATGGGCGAACATCTCTTTCTATACACACAGACAAGAGTTTACTTTGCCTGACCATCGGCGCAGCATTTATTTCACGTCCCTTGCCGATGGGATACTGATTTATAATCTGATT
>Ga0308157_10002891_pt1 | contig 26619 bp, 22 predicted proteins | sample PhyBR1_FD_201035 | JGI IMG/M metagenome (GOLD analysis project Ga0308157, IMG submission 201035) | Phyllosphere microbial communities from UC Gill Tract Community Farm, Albany, California, United States - DLSLB.R1 | ecosystem: Host-associated > Plants > Phyllosphere > Unclassified | place: USA...
GTGGACGAGCACTACTACGCCCTGCCGCAGTGGTTCCGGGAGCACGCCGACCGCTACGACAAGTACGCCCGCACCGGCCCCAAAATCTTCGCTGGCGAGTATGCCGCCCAAAGCGTGGCCATCGGCAGCCCCGAAAACAAGAACACCTGGGACTGCGCCATCTCGGAAGCCGCTTTCATGACCGGCCTTGAGCGCAACGCCGACGTGGTGGGTATGGCCAGCTACGCCCCGCTCTTCGCCAACGTAGACGCCTGGCAGTGGACGCCCGACATGATTTGGTTTGACAACCTCAACTCGTATGGCTCGCCCAGCTACTACGTGCAGAAAATGTACGCCTTGAACAAGGGGACCAAGGTGTTGCCCGTAACCATGCCAGCCGGCGCCAAAAACGGCACCGACAACCTCTTCGCCAGCGCCGTGGCCGACGAGCCAACCGGCGAGGTAGTGGTGAAACTGGTAAACTACTCCAGCAGCCCGCGCCCCATCAGCATCAACCTAGCCGGCGCCAAGGGCCTCGGCAAAACCGGCCGCGCCCAGACCATGGCCAGCGCCGACTTGCAAACTCAGAACAGCCTGGCGGAGCCCAAAAAGCTTGCCCCACAGGAATCAACCTTTGCCGTGAAAGGCAGCACGCTGACTTACACGCTGGCCCCCAATTCCTTCACGGTGCTGCGGGTAGCCGGTAAGAAATAGGGGCTAGCCCCACCACCAGTGGAAGGGACGTCATGCCGGGTCGAGCGTGACGTCCTTTTTTCTGCCTCCCTACATCATTTTCCAGTCCCACCCTTTCTGAGTTATGACCCCATTCGCTACCATTTTTACCCCGCCGCTACGCGCCCGGGCTAGTCGCCTGTTCTTGCTGGTATTTGCCATTTTTTCGGGCCACGCGGCGCTGGCTTTGCAGGGCTACCCGGGGGCGCACGACCCCTCCACGATGGTGAAGCGCAACGGCGTGTACCACATCTGGACCACTGGTGACCAGGTATACCACCTGACTTCCACCGACCTCATCAGCTGGCAGCCCGCGGCCCCGGTGTTTGCGGCGGGCACCTGGCCGGCCTGGATTAATGCGGCCGTGCCCGGCTTCAAGGGTATCTTTTGGGCCCCCGAATGCGTGTTCAAAAACGGCAAGTACTACCTCTATTATTCGTGTTCGCTGGGCGGGCGGCTCAGTGCCATTGGGCTAGCCACCAGCCCCGACCTCGCTACCTGGACCGACCAGGGCCTGGTAGTAAGCTCAGACAATACCTCGCCCTGGGGCAGCATCGACCCGAGCATTTTCACCGATGCACAGGGCAAAATGTGGATGGCTTTCGGCTCGCACCTGAGCGGCATCTGGATGATAGAGCTGGACCCCACTACCGGCAAGCGGCTCGACACGAATATCAAAAACGTGGCAGGCCTCAGCCCGTGGTGCGAGCACGAGGCCGCCACCGTGCTGCAAAATGCGGGCTATTACTACCTGTTTTATAATAAAGGCACTTGCTGCGCGGGCTCGGCTAGTACCTACTACGTGCAGATGGGCCGCTCAACCAGCCCCACCGGCCCTTACCTCGACCAAAACGGCGTGGACCTGCTGCAAGGGGGCGGCACCGATTTTCTGGTGGGAAAAGACAAGTACCTCGGCCCCGGCCACGTGGGCTTATTTGCCGAAAGCGGCGTCAACTACCTCACCTACCACTACTACGACCGCAGCCGCAACGGGGCGCCCACCCTCGGCATCGGTAGCCTGAGCTGGGGCGCCGGGGGCTGGCCCGTAGCCAGCCAGGACTGGCTGGCCGCGGGTACCTACACCATCACCAACCAAAACAGCGGCAAGGCCTGGGCCAGCGCCAGCTGCACCGCCGTCGCTGGGCAGGCCCTGGTGCAAAGCACCGCCACCGGCCAGCCCTGCCAGCAGTGGAAGCTCGCGCCCCAGGGCAGCGGCGTGTACAAGCTCACCAATGTGGGCAGCAATCTCAATGCCGACCAGGCCGACTGCGCCGAGGTGGCCGGTACCAAGCTGGGCCTGCAACCCAATTCGGTGCTCAACTGCCAGCAGTTCCGGGTGGAGCGCGCTGCCGATGGCACTTACGTGCTGGCCGCCTTTTATGGCAACAAGGTGGTGGAAGTGCCCAATGCTACCCTGGCCGACGGTCAGCAGCTGGGCTTGTGGGACTATAACGGCAACCCTGGCCAGCGCTGGGCTATCCAGCCGGCGGGCGTCGTTACGGCCGCAGTTGGGGCTGGTCAGTATCCTGAAGTTCAGATTTTTCCGAACCCCGCGCCGGGCGGCAACTTCACCCTGGCGCTGCCGCCCACCACCGCCGCTACCGTGCGCGTGCTCAACCTAAGTGGCCGCGAGGTGTACCGGACGGAGCTGCGGGCGGGCGGCTCACGCACGGTGGCCGCCGGCCTGGGCGCCGGGGTCTACCTCGTGCAAATTGCTACCGCTAGCCTCACCGCCACCCGCAAGCTCGTGGTGCTATAGCCGCCGGCCGGCCCCAGCCAACCGCTTGAAAAAGCTGGCTTTAGCAAAAGTGATGGCTGGCGGCCGCGCTCTCTGGAGGCGAATAAATTACTGAAGGAAGATTAGGCGGCGCATCAGGCCGCCTAATCCTCTTTTGCTTGCTGCGCTCCCGCGTGGCCCTGGCCCAGTGCGCCGGGCTGCCATTCGGGATTGCCGCAGCCTGGGCAAGCTACCTTAGCCGCTTCCCGGCCGGGGGCCAGGCGGTTGTAGTTGCTGCCAGCCGGCTTGCCCGCGGCTATCCTAGTGGGCCGAAGCGAGCTTGACCTCCATCAGGTTGGGGGTTTCGCGCACGATGCGCAGGGAGGTGCCGCGCAGGGCCACGCGCAGGGCCTGCCGCCGCGTGAGGCGGCCGCGCACCGGCTGCACCGGCAAGCTCATCAGCTTCTTGTCGGTGTAGCGGATGTAGCAGCCCGTGGCGTGGGCAATGGCCCGGGCAGTTTCGTCGAAGCGCTGCGCGGGCAGGTTGTACACCACTTGCAGGTCGCACTTGCCCAGCTCGATACGGGCCGCAGCGGGCGTGGTCTGGGCGGGGCGGTGGGCGCTAGCGAAGCCGGAAGCAGCCGGGCTGGCTGCCGCTAGTACGTGCGCAAAAACTACTAGGCAGGAAATAACGCGGGTAGTAAGCATGCGTGAAAGTAACCATTCCGCGGTATTCTTGGCTCAAGACAAAGATTTGAGTTAAAAATACTATCCATCCTTCGGCTGAGTACCGACCTAAAAAGTTAGCGCCAGCACCACTTTTCTACTAGTAAGCAAGGCGTTAATAGCTCATAAACAAAAAATGCGCCGCCGCTAGGCCCCCGCGGGCCACGCGCGCACAAACTGGCACTGGGCGGCCGTTTCCGGCGAGTTGGTATCGGCTTTGGCATCGGTGCGGCGCAGGTGCTGCACAAAATCGAGCGCCCGCTGCCCGGTAGCGTAGCCGTGCCGGGCCAGAAAGCAACCCACCACCGTGCCCGTGCGCCCGCGCCCGCCCCAGCAGTGCACGTAGGCCGGCTGGCCGGCGGCCAGCGCCGCGTCGAGCATATCCAGCACGCGCTGCATATGCGCCGGGGCCGGGATGTCTAGGTCCACGGTGGGCAGGCGGTGCGTCGTGGCCGCCACACCCAGGGCGGCGGCTTCCTCGGCCAGTTCGCGCTCGTAGCCCGGAATAACGGCGCCGTCGTAGTTCTGCTCATCATCGTGCATGAGGTTGACAAACGTGCGGATGCCCTGCGCCAGCAGGCCGCGCAGTTGCTGGCGGGTGCCGGCCGGGTCGGGCTTCACGGGCACGTAGCCGACCAGCAACTTGCCTGGCAACACCCAGTACGAGCGGTCGAAGGGCAGCACGGGTGACGGAACGGAGGTCGGGAACGCAGCAGCCATAGGGCAAAGAAAGCGGGTTAATTCTCACCATAATCCTAGCCCCTGGCCTGCGCTACGCAGGAGGAGGTAAGAGCTAGGTAATGGCCAGCGCTAGGCTACCGGCTCGGCCTGCCGCGCCACCGGCGCGGGGTTGGGCAGCGAGGCCAGCACGCCAATGCCGGCCGCTACCAGGGCTACCAGCCCGAAGGCCGTGCGCAACGAAAAAAGCTGGCCCAGAAAGCCAATCAGCGGCGGGCCCAGCAGAAAGCCCAGAAAACCGATGGTAGACACCAGCGCCAGCGCCACACCCGGCGACACCGAGGTGGCCCGCCCTGCCGAGCTGTACGAAAGCGGTACCACCGAGGCAATGCCAAAGCCAATCAGTAGGAAGCCTGCTACTGCCGGCACCAGGTAGGGAAAGCCCACGGCTAGCCCCAAGCCACTCACAATGAGCGCGCTGCTAAGTTGCAGCATCCGCATGGTGCCGAAGCGGTGGGTGAAGTAGTCGCTCAAAAAGCGCCCTAGCGCCATCGTGCTCATGCAGGCCACGTAGCCGGCCGTGACGAGCGTCGCATCGGGCTGCACCACCTTCTGAAAGTACACCCCCGCCCAGTCGAACATGGCACCCTCACTCATCATGCCGCAAAAGGCAATGAGGCCGATGCGCAGCAAATACGGGTCGGGGTGGCGCAGGCTGAAGCCGGGGCCAGACTCGTCGGTTTTGCCCACATCCTGGCGTAGCGTGTAGGCCTGCGCCCAGCCCGCAATGGCCAGGCACACCACCAGCACCAGCACAAAGTGACGCAGCGGCGTTTGGTGCCAGCCAATGAGCGCCGTGCCCAGCGCCCCGCCCAAAAAGCCCGCCAGGCTCCACAGACCATGAAAGCTACCCATAATGGGCTTAGGGTAAAGCGCTTGCAAGCCAATGGCCTGGGTATTGACCGAGATATTGAGCATGTTGCCCGCAAAGCCAAACAGCGCCAGCGCCGGGGCCAGCGTCCAGAAGCTGCCGGCCCAGCCCAGCAGCGGTAAAAAGCAGGCGTAGAGCACCGAGGCCAGCAGCACCGTGCGCCGGCTGCCCCAGTTGGTAGTGAGCCAGCCCGCTAAGGGTAGCGATAGCAGCGAGCCCAGCGGAATGGCTAGCAGCAATTGCCCGAGCTGGCCCGAGCTCATGCCCAGCTTGGCGCTGATTTCGGGGATGCGCGAGGCCCAACTCGCAAAGCACAGGCCGGGCAAGAAAAAGAAGGCGCTCACCGCCACCCGGCTCTTGGTAGTTGCAGTCATACTAAACCTAACGTCATGCGGGCGTTTGCCCCTGCAAAATTACCGCCGCCGGCCGCTCTGGCCCAGCAAAACGCCCACCCGGGCTAGCCCCGGCCAGGCGGCCAAAGGCAGTTCGGGTAGGCGAGCGGAGTTGCGAAAAAATCTTATACGGCTTACTTGGCGGGCTGTACGCCCTCGGTCGTCATTTGCACGCGTTTGAGGGTGCCGTCTTTATTATAGTTCAGATAATCAATGCACACCGAGCGGCGAAAACTGCTGCCCGCCGTATTGACGCCGCCGTTGTGGTAGATGAAATAGGACTTGCCCTTGAAGTCGATGATGGCCTGGTGGTTGGTGTTAGAGTTGCCGGCTAGCTCATTCAGCAGGCCCTTGTACGCCCACGGGCCTTCCAAGCTGCGGCTCATGGCGTAGGCTATTTTTTCGGGAAATTCGGTAGCGAAGCTCAGGTAATACCAGCCGTTGTGCTCGTGTACCCAGGGCGCCTCTGTAAAGCGCGGCAGCCCGGTCACGGTCTGGATGGGGCCGTCGAGTTCCGTCATATTGGCCTTCAGCTTGGCGTAGCGGCAAATAGTATTGCCCCAAAACAGGTAAGCCTGACCCTTTTTATCGATAATAACGGTCGGGTCAATATCATCCCAGGTGATTTTGCTTTCCGTCATGTCATTGGTAATCAGGGCCGAGCCCCGCGCATCCTTAAAGGGCCCCGTTGGGTTATCGGCTACTGCCACGCCAATAGCCTTGCCCGGAATGGAGCCGTGCTCCACGGCCGCGTACCAGTAAAACTTGCCGTTGCGCGCTATCACCTGCGAGGCCCAGGCATCGTCCTTGGCCCATTTAAAGTCGCTGACTTTCAACGGTACGGGGTGCTCAGTCCAGTTCACCATGTCGGTCGAGGAGTAGCACAGCCAGTCGTGCATCACGTAGCGCTCTTGCGGGGCGGGCGCCTCGTCGTGGCCAGTGTAGAGGTACACCGTATTGCCCTGCACCATGGCGGCCGGGTCGGCGGTGAATTTATTCTTGATGATGGGGTTGCCGCCGGGCGCGGCGCTAGCCGCGGTTTGGGCCAGCGCCGGGCCGGTGGCCAGCAGCAAAGCACCGGCCAAACAGGTAAAGGGAATTCTCATTGTGGCTAGGGTAGCAGCTTGCAGAATAAGTGATTATGGGTTAAAAAATAAAATGACCGTCATGCTGAGTTTGCCGAAGCATCTTGCCCGCACCGCCAGGGTTACTAATCCAACGGTGCGGTAGAGATGCTTCGGCAGGCTCAGCATGACGGTCGTTTTTCAGCTATTGGTCCCGTTAGCAAGTAGCTACGCCGGCTGCTTGGCCCCGTCTACGGCGGCGGCGCGCTTCTTCTCTACCGAGTCAATCAGCTTGCCGAAGGGCTCGATGAATTTCTCAACGCCTTCTTTTTCCAGCTGGGCGGTTTGGGCGTCGAGGTCAATACCTACTTTGGGCAGGTCGCGCAGCACGGCCTGGGCTAGCTCCAAGCCTTGCTCGAGGCGGTCGGCGGGCTGGCCTTTCTCCTTGAAGATGTCCATCGTTTCGACCGGGATGGTGTTCACCGTCTTCGGCCCGATGAGGTTCTCGACGTATTTCAGGTCGTCATACTTCGGGTTTTTGTTGCCGGTGCTGGCCCACAGCAGGCGCTGGGTATGGGCACCTTTGCTTTCGAGTGCCTGCCAACGTGGGCCGGCAAAAATCTCCTTATACATCTGATACGCCTGCTTAGCGCTGGCCAGGGCCACTTCGCCCACCAGCGACTGGGCCAACTGGCCTTTCTCGCCGCCTTCGGCCGCGATTTTCTCCAGTTGCGGGTCAATCAGCACGTCGATGCGGCTTAGGAAGAAGCTAGCCACCGAGTCAATATTCTCCAGCGACTGGCCAGCCTTCAGGCGGTCTTCGAGGCCCGCGATAAATGCCTCAGCCACGGCCTTGTAGCGGTCGAGTCCGAAAATCAGGGTCACGTTTACGTTGATGCCTTCCGAGATGAGCGTGCGGATGGCGGGCAGGCCTTCGAGCGTGGCCGGCACTTTTATCATCACGTTGGGGCGGTTCACATCCTTCCACAGTTGGCGGCCTTCGGCGATGGTGCCGTCGGTGTCGTGGGCCAGCTTGGGCGATACTTCGAGGCTCACGTAGCCATCGCTACTGTTGTCGTGGCTCTCGTACAATCCTTTGAAGAGGTCGCAGGCGGCTTGCACGTCGGCCACGGCCAGGCCCACGTAGATTTCCTCGGCCGTTTTGCCTTGCTGGGCCTGCTCCTTGATAGTCTGGTCGTAGTCGGCCGAGCCACCGATGGCCTTTTCAAAAATGGCGGGGTTCGAGGTTACGCCGCGCAGGGCGTCGTTGTCGATGCGGGCCTTCAACTCGCCGTTTTGCAGCACTTTGCGGCTGATAAAATCAAGCCACAGGCTTTGGTCGAGGCGGCGAATGTCAACTAACGGATTCATGGCAAAGAAACTAGGGTGAAAAGTAGGAGGGAGGCTAGCCAGCAACGGTGCCGGACAGGCCTCCAGGTAGTACGTATAAACCAACCGCTTAGGCCGGGCTAGGGTTGCCGAACTAGCCGCCGGCTAGGGCTTGGTAGCCACGGTAGGCCAGCCCTCGGAGTTCCAGGCTAGCGGCTCGATGCGCAGCTTGGGGCGGCCGTGGTCGTGCCCATCATAGCCGTGAAATATCAGGTAATCAACCTTATCGAAAGTTGCTACGGCGTTGTGGCCCACGCTAAACCAATCGGCGTTGCCTTGCAGCACAAGCGTGCCGCCGCCCTGCTCCATGGGCACGCCGGCCTGGTCGAGGTAGGGCCCCGTGAGGGTGCGCGACCGGCCCACCATCATCTTATAGGTGCTCTGCGGGCCGCGGCAGCAGTAGTCAAACGACACAAAAAGGTAATAGTAGCCGTCGTGCCGGAAGATAAACGGCCCCTCAATGGCGCCATCGCCGGGCAGCGAGTCGGTGAGAGCGGCGGTGCGCGGGCGGCGGGCCAGTGTGCGCCACTGCGCGGGCTCGGCCGGCCCCGTGAGGTCAGGCCGCAGTTGCACCAGCTTAATGCCGTTCCAGAACGAGCCGAAGGTGAGCCACGGCGTGCCCTTTTCATCGCGGATAAGATTGGGGTCGATGGCGTTCCACATATCGCGTCCGGGCACCGACTCAATCACCGCGCCGTGGTCAACCCACTTAAAGTCTTTCCCCTTGGGGTCGAGCGTTTTAGTGGTAGCTAGCCCGATGGCCGAGCGGTTTTTGCCAAATGTCGAAATCGAATAAAACAGGCTGTACTGCCCGTTGAAATACGAGATGTCGGGCGCCCAGATATGCTCCTTAAATCCCGGCACGTCGTGCTGCGCCCAGGCCGGGGGGCTAGCGAAGACGGGCTTTTCGGGCGTCCAGTTCTGCCGGTCTTTCGACGACCATACCGTGACGCCGTTGCCGGTGCCAAAGAGATAGTACGTCCCGTTCTGGCGCGTCAGCACCGGGTCGTGGATAGGGATGGCGGGTGGGAGAGTTTGGGCCGCGAGCGACTGGCTGGTAGCCAGCAGCGCCGCGAAGAGCAGGTTTCTCATGCAATAGGCTAGTTTACATAATCGATTGTGTAAACTGTCGGCAAGTACGGAAATTTTAAGCAGATTAGTACCAGCGCCCATAATATATGTATTTGGTTTAACCCGATAATGGGCTGCTTGTCCTACTAATAAGTGGCATGGGCTCGATGCACAAACGTTTGTGTATTCTGTTCGGTGGCCAGTTAACAAAAATATAATAATGCATATGGCGGCGAGTAGACAGGTTGCGAAAACTATCAAAGGCGAGTAGGCCCACCTGCGATGGAATAAGCATATGCGCCCCCCTGCTATTGGGTTCGTGAGCAAAGTCAACTACGAAAGGATTTAGCTTTGCTGAGGTACTAAATAGGTCGTCAACTGCTCGAAGCATATGAATTGGACAAGAAGGAAATTTGTAAAGGCCGGCCTAGGAGCATTAGTGACGTTTAGTTTCATTGACTCGTTTTGGATTGAGAAGTTCTTTCTTGAAAAAAACGAATTCTTTCTCGGGTCAGCACACAAAACGAAACTTGATATTAAAGTTGTCCAATTATCAGACCTGCATATTCAATCTGTTACTTATTCATTACGAAAACTTGCTAAACAATTAAATTACATACAGCCAGAACTAATTCTTATTACTGGTGATGCAGTTGATAAAGGAAGTAGTGTTTATATTTTGAACGAGTTTCTGAGTCTTATCAATTTCGATATTAAGAAAGTGGCAATTCTTGGAAACTGGGAGTATTGGGGCCACGTAGATTTAAAAGAACTGAAAGAGGTTTACTTAGCTAATAATTGCGACTTATTAATTAACGAAACTAGGCGTTATGCATTTAGGGATAAGTTGTTGTCCATAACCGGTGTTGACGATTACGTTGGGGGAAGCCCAGATATAGTGGCTGCGTTAGGGCGCTACCAGCAAAGCGATTATCATATCGTATTGAACCACTGCCCACAATACAGCGAAGTAATTTTTGCGAGTACGGCCGGAATACCTATTGATTTTATTCTGGCGGGGCATACACACGGCGGGCAGGTGAATTTATTTGGTTTTGTTCCTTTTAAACCTCAAGGAAGTGGAAAATATCTAAAAGGATGGTATCAAAATGGAGAAAATAAAATGTATGTTTCGAAAGGTATTGGAACAAGTATTCTTCCCATGCGTTTTATGGCGCGAGCTGAAGTAGCAATATTCTATCTTGGCTAAGTGTACGTAGTCAAAATTAAAAAATTCTACTAGTTAAGAGTAATTTCTTGCTTTCGTGCGAGCGCGATATAAAAAAAGCCTCCACATTGTATGGAGGCTTTTTTTATATCGTAATTATTATTAGTTACCCCGGTTGCCCCGGGTCCGAGTGCAGCAATCCGGCGGGTACATCCAGTTCGCCCGAGTGGAAGCCGATGAGGCCGTTGCGCTCGTCCTCGATGTTGGTGGCCTGGGTGTACACGTCGCCCGCGATAGGCCGGGCGCGCAGCTCGCGCTTGAAATCGCGGATGCTGTTGGTGCGGGCCTCGGCGTCGGCGGGGCCGCCGTAGTCGGAGAAGCCAAAGCCACCCCACTCGCTCACCAGCAGCGGGCGCTGGCCGCGGTAGAAGTAGGGGTCGCCCACCACGAGTGGGAAAGCGGCCGTGCCCTCCAGCTCGCCGTGGATGAGGCGGTCGAGCAGCTCGCGCCAGCGGCCCAGGTCGGGGGTGTAGAGGTGGGCCGTGAGCAGGTCGCTCTTCAGCTGGCCCTGGTAGGAAATGTGGTGCCAGCCATCGTTGTCAATCACCAAGAACTGTGGGTGCGCCAACTGCATGAAGTTGTACATCTGCACGATGTAGCGCTGGGTAGCCGGGTTGGTGGCAATATCCTGGGCGCCCCAGTCCTCATTATATAGGCTCCAGATGACGATGCTGGGGTGCGTTTCCATGAGCGAAAGCATGCGTAGCAGCTCGGCGCGGTGGTTTTCGCGGCTGCGGGGCGTGCTGCTGTGGGGACTGGGCACCTCCACCCACAGCAACAGCCCCAGCTCGTCGGCCAGGTTGTAGATGCGGGGGTCGATGCCAGCGATGTGCACCCGCACGAGGTTACAGCCCAGCTTTTTCATGGCGTGCATGTGGCGCTGCATTTCGGCGTAGGTGGCGGTGCCGGGCTGGTAGAGAATGCCATCGAGGTAAATCGGCTCGTTATTCAGGTACACCTTGCGGCCCCGCGCCTCAATCTTGCGCAGGCCGAAGCGGGCCTCAATCTGGGCCGAGTAGCCGGTATTATCGATGAGCTGGGCCACGAGGCGGTAGCGGTGCGGGTTTTCGGGGCACCAGACCTCGGCGCCGGGCACTTCCATCGAAAAGCGCTGCTCGTGCTGGCCAGCGGCCAGGCGCATATTAAAATCGGAGGCGGCTAGGGGTGCCCCACCCGGCGCGGCATCGGGCTCGAACACTTGCAGGCGCACCGTATAGTCGCCCGCGTCGTGAATGCGCAGCGTCAGGTTGAAGCGCACCAATTGGTCCTCGATGGTGCTCACCACGCCTACCCGCGAGCGCAGGCGGTTGCGCTCCACGGCTTCCAGCCACACCGAGCGCACGGCGCCCGAGTGCGTTTGGTACCAGATGCCGCCGCGCTTGTACACGTGCGATTCCTGCTTGCCGCGGGTGGTTTCGGCGTCCATCGTGTCGGCAATGCGCACAGTGAGGCGGTTCATGAGGTGCAACTCTTCCTCGGGCAGCTCGTAGGTGAAGGAGGTGTACTCGCCGTAGTGCACATCTTCGCCCTCAATGGTGCGTAGCTGCTGGCCGTTGAGCCACACCCGCGTTTCGTAGCCGCAGGCCCCAAACGTGAGCTGAATGAGCGAGCGGCCGTTGCTGCCGCTCGCCACCTCGGGCGCCGGAAATTCGCGCTCGTACCAGGCCACCACTTTATCCTGCCAGCCGGCCGTGGCCTCGGTCGCATGGGCCTGCACAATGTGCTCTTCGATGGAGCCCGGCCACTGGGCCGTGAAGCGGTAGTCGTGGCCTTCGTACCATTCTTCGATGAGGCCCGCATCGTCGGGGTCGATGGCAAAGCGCCAGGTGCCGTCGAGTAGGAAATGGGTGCCCGAGCGCAGCACCGCGCGTGGCAGCGAGTTGTCGGCTTCTTCGGTGGCGTGCGTTTCGGGCGTGGCCGAAAGGCCGTAATTGGCGTGCGTGAGGTCGTCCATAGGAAGTAAATAACGGCAGAATACAACAAACATATTGATGCCGGCAAGGTACTTGGCAAAAACCGGGCTAGCCCCGCTGGCTGGTCGCCGCGGGTTTGCAGAGGTTAGGTACGGCAAGCCAAGGCCTACCGGCTGCCCACCGCGCAGTTCAAAAGCCAGCGGGCTTTTACCTTTACCGCGTGTCCGATTTTGCTGCTAATTCGCTTTTCTACGACGTGGCCATTGTGGGGGCCGGCCCCGCGGGCACGGCCTGCGCGCTGGCGCTGCGCGGCCGCGGCCTGCGGGTGGCGCTGCTCGACAAGGCCACCTTCCCGCGCGATAAGGTGTGCGGCGATGCCGTGCCGGGCCACGCCTTCAAGGCCCTGCGCCAGCTCGACCCAGCCTACGTTGAGGCGCTCTGGCAGCTCGCCCCGCGCGACGACGTGCGCCGCAGCCGCTTGGTGGCGCCCGACGGCGGCAGCTTCTATATGCACTGGAAGCTGCCCGCCTTCAACAGCCCGCGCCTCGACTTCGACGCCGCCCTGCTAGCCCTTGTGCGCCAGCACACGGCCACCGAAGTGCTCGAAAATGCGGCGCTCAAAAACATTGAGATAACGCCCACCTGCGCCCGGCTGCACCTGGCCAGCGGCCAGCAAATCAGCGCCAGCCTGGTCATCGGCTGCGACGGGGCCAACTCGGTGGTGGGCCGCCGGCTGCTGCCCGAGGCCCGGCTGGCCCGCGCCCACCACAGCGCCGGTGTGCGCGCCTACTTTGAAAATGTGGCCGAGGCCGAGAGCGGCACCACCGAGTTTTTCTTCAGCCGCAGCCACCTAGCGGGCTACTTGTGGCTGTTTCCGGTGGGCGCGGGGCGCTACAACGTGGGCCTGGGCATGCTCTCCGAATTGGTTGCCAAGCACAAAATCGACCTCAAAAAGCTGCTACTGGAGCAGCTAGCCACGCACCCGGGGCTAGCCAGCCGCTTCGTGGGGGCGCGCCAGCTAGGCTCCATCCAGGGCTTTGGGCTGCCGATGGGCGGCGGGCGGCAGCGCCCGGCCAGCGGCGCCCGCTTTGTGCTGTGCGGCGACGCGGCCTCGCTCATCGACCCCTTGCAGGGGCACGGCATCGACCTGGCTATTCGCAGCGGCATCCTGGCCGCCGGGCAGGCTAGCGACTGCTTTGCGCAGCAAGATTTCAGCGCCGAATTTATGCGCCGCTACGACGACGAGTTGCAGCGCCGGCTAGGGCCGCAGCTGGCCCACAGCTACCGGTTGCAGCGCCTGCTCGGCACCCGCCCCTGGCTCATGAACCTGGGCGCGCGGCTGGCCCGCCTGCCTGGCCTGCGCGGCTGGGCGCAGCGGCTGGTGGGGTAGGCGCGGGTTTGCAGTCTACCACAACGTCTGTCGTGCTGCCTTCGCCAGCCTGACAATATTTAGTAGGCAATTTACTGATAGGCTTACCCATGCGCCGTTTTCTACTCCTCCTGCTATTCGCCGCGCTAACTCTGCTGGCCGTGCTGCTCGTGAACACGCTGCGGCTGCCCAACCACCAGCTAGGCGCCGGGCCCGCCGCGCCGGCCGCCGCGGTCGCGCCCGATTCGGCGCTGGCCCACCTGGCCGGCGCGCTGCGCATCCCCACCGTGTCGCGCACGCGCTATGCCGACACCGATACCGTGCCCTTCGACCAGCTGCAAGCTTATTTGCAGCGCACGTTTCCGCTCGTGCACCAGCGGCTGAAGCTGCAAAAAGTCAACCGCTACGGCTTGCTCTACGAGTGGCCCGGCACCGATGCGGCCCGGAAGCCCCTGCTGCTGCTGGCCCACCAGGATGTGGTGCCCGTGCTGCCCGGCACCGAAAGCCAGTGGACGCGCCCGCCCTTCGCCGGCCAGCAGGCCGGCGGCTACCTCTACGGCCGCGGCGCCCTCGACGACAAGCTCAACGTGCTGGGCCAGCTCGAAGCCGTGGAGGCCCTGCTGCGCGCCGGCTACCAGCCCCGGCGCACGGTGCTGCTCGCCTACGGCCACGACGAAGAAACCCTGGGCCTGCGCGGCGCCGCGGCCCTGGCCGCGCTGCTCAAAACCCAGCACCCGCAGCTCGCAATGGTTTTGGACGAGGGCGGCCTCGTAAAAGCCGACGGTGTGGCCGGGCTAGCCCAGCCCGTGGCCCTGGTAGGCATCAGCGAGAAAGGCTACCTCACCCTGGAGCTGTCGGCCCGCGGGCCGGGCGGGCACTCCAGTATGCCGCCCGCGCTCACGAGCGTGGGCCGGGTGGCCGCCGCCGTGGCCAAGCTCGAAGCCGAGCCCTTTCCGGCTAGCCTCGACGGCGGCGTGAGTGGCCTGCTAGCCTACCTGGCACCGGCCGTGCCCTTCGGCAAGCGGGTGGTGTTTGCCAACCAGTGGCTGTTTGGGTCGCTGATTAAGAAATCGTTGGCAGCCACGCCCTCCGGCAACGCGGCCCTGCGCACTACTACGGCGCCCACCATTATCCGGGGCGGCGAGAAAGACAACGTGCTGCCCGACCAAGCCACGGCCACCGTCAACTTTCGGCTGCTGCCCGGCGATTCAGTCGGGGCGGTTATTCGTCGGGTGAAAGCACTTATCGCCGACCCGCAAATTCAAGTGAGAACGGTGGGCGAGGGCCGCGCCGCCGCACCCGTGTCGGGCACCGACAACGCGGCGTTTGCCACGCTCACCCGCACCATCAAAAGCGTGTTTCCGCAGGCGCTGGTGGCGCCCTACGTGGTGGTGGGCGCCACCGATGCGCGGGCCTACACCAGCCTGTGCCCGCGGGCCACCTACCGCTTCATGCCGGTGCTCATGGACCAGGCGGCCATCGAAAGCCTGCACGGACCCAACGAGCGCCTGCGCCCCGGCGCCTACCAGGACGTTATCCGCTTCTACGCCGCCCTCATTCGCAACACGCAGTAAACATCCCGCGTCCCCGGTTTGTCGTAGCAGTTCCGAACCCCGAAATACTATGTCCTTTACCTCTGCCCAACCCCTCGACCTGCTCTACGACGCCGCCCGGCGCGGTGACGTGGCCGACCTCAAGCGCCAGCTGCAAGACCCGCAGCTCGACCTCAACGCCCAGAACGGCAAGGGCTACACCGCCCTCATTCTGGCCACCTACGACAACCACCCCGACGCCGCCCGCCTGCTGCTCGACGCCGGCGCCAACCCCGACTTGCAGGATGCCAGCGGTAATTCGGCCCTGATGGGCGTCAGCTTCAAGGGCTACGCCGATATCGCGCGCCTGCTCATCGAGCGCGGGGCTAGCCTCGATTTGCGCAACGGTAACGGCGGCACGGCCCTCATGTTTGCCACGCTTTTCGGGCGCAACGAAATCGTAAAAATCCTGCTCGACGCCGGCGCCGATGCCTCCATCCACGACTACCGCGGCCTCTCGGCCCTGCACCTGGCCGGCCAGCAAGGCAACGAAGAAGCCTGGAACCTGCTCGGCGGCCCTGAGCAGGAAGATTAACAGGAAACTTAAGTAGTAGCGCGAAGCCGGAGCTTCGCGCTACTCGCTGCTTAAATCTGGCGCAGCAGGCCGCCATCGGCGCGCACCGAGGCGCCAGTGGTAGCCGCCGCCAGCGGGCTCACCAGGTAGGCCGCCGTGCTGGCAATCTCATCCACCGTGATGAAGCGCTGCAGCAAGGACGAGGGCCGCGCATCGCGGAAAAACTCGTGCTCGGCTTCTTCGCGGGTTTTGCCCTCGCCGGCCAGCTTCTTCAAAAATTCCTCCACGCCCTCCGAGGCGGTAGGGCCGGGCAGCAGCGAATTGACGGTGACCTGGGTGCCCTTGGTGAGTTCGGCCAAGCCGCGCGCCACGGCGAGCTGGGCGGTTTTGGTCATGCCGTAGTGTATCATCTCGCTCGGCGTCTGGATAGCCGACTCGCTCGAAATGAACAGGATGCGGCCCCAGCCCTGCTTCAGCAGCAGCGGAAAATACTGGCGGGCCAGCCGCACGCCGCTCAGCACGTTCACCTCAAAAAAGCGCAGCCACTCGGCATCGCTGATTTCGACAAACGGCTTGGGCTCGAAAATGCCGATGTTGTTGATGAGAATGTCCACCGTGGGCACTTGCTTTAGTAGATTATCAACCTGGCTAGCCTGCTCAAAATCGACGGCCACACCGCTGACCTGCGCGCCCGGCGTCTGGGCCAAAATGGCTTGTTTGGCTTCTTCGATGCGCGCCTCGGTGCGCCCGGTGAGGATAACGGCCGCGCCCTCGGCCGCCAGCCGTTGCGCAATGGCTAGCCCAATGCCGCCCGTGGAGCCCGTAATAAGGGCCGTTTTAGAGGTGAGTTGAAGGTCCATGAGGAAGGAAAAGGAAAAGGTACTTCACCTTAAAACTCGCCAAGGCTGGGTTTTGATTTGAAAGCTGCGCTGCTGGCCTTGCACCAACCTTTCGGCCGCGGGGCGGGTACACGCTGCGGCCGGCAAGTGCTGCCTGGCCGTAGCTTATGAAAGATTACGCGACGCATCTACTGGAAGAATTACCCGATGGCCTCACCACGCTGCTCGTTACGGGGGGCAGCCTGGTTGGGGGCTGGCTGCTTAAGGTGCTTATATTTTGGGTATTGCGGGCTTATGAGCGACGCACGGGCTCGGCGCTGGCCGGCTCGGTGCTGCGCCACCTAGGAGCGCCGACCGCCTTCTTTTTGCCGGTGCTGCTGGTGGCAGTGCTGCTGCCGCTGGCCGCGCTCTTGCCCGGCCCGCTGGAAGTGGCGCGCCGGGTGGTGGGCATTGCCTCCATCATCACGTTTGCCTGGCTGCTGATGCGGGCCATGGAGGTGCTCGAAGACCTAGTACTCGACCATTACCGCCTCGACCGCGACAACAACCTGGCCGTGCGTAAGCTGCTCACCCAGTTGCAGTTCGTGAAGAAAATTGGCGTCTCGCTCATCTTCTTTGTAGCGCTGGCCCTGGTGCTGATGAGCTTTGCCACGGTCCGGCGCATCGGCGCGGGCCTGCTCACCTCGGCGGGTATTGCCAGCGTGATTGTGGGCTTTGCGGCGCAGCGTTCGCTCAGCAATTTGCTGGCGGGCTTCCAGATTGCCTTCACCCAGCCCATCCGCATCGATGATGTGCTGGTGGTGGAGGGCGAGTGGGGCCGGGTCGAGGAAATCACCTTCACCAACGTCATTATGAAGCTCTGGGATGAGCGCCGGCTGGTGCTGCCGCTCGACTATTTCATCGAGAAACCCTTTCAAAACTGGACGCGCACTTCCTCGCAGCTGCTCGGCACAGTCTTTCTGCACGTCGATTACAGCCTGCCCATCGACGCCCTGCGCGCCGAGCTGGCCCGCGTGGTGGCCACCACTCCGCGCTGGGATGGCCGCGTGGCCCTGGTGCACGTTACCGATGCCCAGGAGCGCACCCTGCAACTGCGCATCTTGGTGAGCGCCATTGATGCCTCCACGGCCTTCGAGCTGCGCTGTGAGGTGCGCGAGAAGCTCGTGGCCTTCATTCAGGCCACCTACCCCGAATGCCTGCCTAAAACCCGCGCCTTAGTCGATGGGCCTGAACCATTGGTGCCCCTAGCGGGCTGAGCCAGTGGGCCAGGTAGCCATTCGCTAACGAAGTAGTAAGCTGAACCATAAGCAGTGTCGGGTGCCTGGCGAAAGAACAATTCGGTTGTTTTCTTGAACTTTAGGTAGTTATCTTGCGCTTCTGCCTCTCTTCAGCCTGCCTTCATGAAGCGTCACTTCGAAATATTAGATGGCCTGCGGGGCACGGCTGCGCTTTTGGTGCTGCTTTTTCACCTGCTCGACGGCCTGCTGCCCTACGCCGCCAACCCTCTGCGCCACGCCTATCTGGCCGTCGATTTTTTCTTTCTGCTCTCGGGCTTCGTCATTGGCTACGCCTACGATGACCGCTGGCCAGGCCTCAGCCTGGGGGCTTTTGTGCGGGCGCGCGTCATTCGGCTGCACCCGTTGGTGCTGCTATCGGTGGTACTAGGAGCCCTGTGCTACTGGTTCGACCCCTTCGTGGGGGCTAGCCAGCACGTGAGTGGCCCGCGCCTGGCCCTCATGCTGGGCTGCGGTGCGCTGCTGCTGCCCACGCCGCCCAGCAGCGTGCCGGGCGGCTGGCTCACCCACCCGCTCAACTCGCCAGGCTGGTCGCTGCTGCAAGAGTACGTGGCCAATATCGCTTACGCGCTGGTGGCCTGGCGGCTGAGCCGCCGGGCGCTGGCGGCGGTGGTGGCGCTTACGGCGCTTGCCCTGGTTGCCACGGCTCTCAAGCACGGCTCGCTCGATGGTGGCTGGGCCTGGCACTCGTTCTGGATGGCGCCGGTGCGGGTAGCGTTCCCGTTTGCGGCGGGGCTGCTGTTGCATCGCCTGCGGGTGCAGGTGCGCGTGCCGGGGGCTTATGTACTGCTCTCGTTGCTGCTGCTCCTAGTGTTTATGGCGCCTGCTTTTGCGCCGGCGGCGTACTATCATCTTTTTTGCGTGTTGGTGGTATTTCCGCTCATTGTGGCAGTAGGGGCGGGGGCTACCTCGGCCGGGCGGCTGAGTGGACTGTGCCGGCTTTCGGGGCAACTGTCGTACCCGCTCTACCTCGTGCATTTTCCTTTCACCGCCATTTTTGGGCATTGGGTAAAAGCCACGCATCCGCCGCTAGGCCAGCTAGTGGGAGCAATGGTGGCCCTCATCGCCTTCTTACTGTTGCTGGCCTGGGCTGCGCTACGCTTCTACGACGAGCCTGTACGCGCTTGGCTCAATGCCCGCACCCACCGCCGGCAGGCTCTGAAGTCCCAGTTGCAAGGAGCCCCAGCCGCTTAAACTAAGCTGCTAGTACCTTATGAGGCCAGCCACAGTGTGGCCAGGGCTAGCCCCGCTGGCGGCGTTTGCACCAGCAGGATGCGGCCGCCGGACGTGGCCGCCCCCAAATACCCGCCACCGCCACGCATCCCAGAAAAAACGTGCCGCCGCCTTGTAGGGCTCGTCGCCCAGCAGCCAGCGGCACCTAGTGTATCTCGCGGCTACACTGCTCGGTGAGGGGTCGGTCGTCGTGCACACTTTCTTCCCGCCCGCGCACGGCCTCGTCGTGCCCCTCAATGTTGAGGTGGTCGCGCAGCGGCTTGCCCTCGGCCGTGAGGCCGTGCAGCAGCGAGCGCGTTTCGTCCAGCGTCAGTAAGTTGCCCTCGATGGCGTTGGAGTGGTAATTTCAGTCGAGCCGAAGCTTTTGCAGCACCCGCTATGCCTGCGCAGGGTCGAGGGGGCGCAGGGCATCCAGCTCTACCTTGAGGCGGTCTAGGTCGGCGAAGAGGGGCATATCAAAGGCAAGAAGGAGAACGAAGATTCAACAAAAGAACATCATGCTGAACGCAATGAAGCCTCTCGCTCGCTTGGCCAGGGGGTACTACTCCTGACGATTCGGGCGAGAGGCTTCACTGCGTTCACCATGACGTTCTTGCGGTGGCCGCCGGTTATTCTCCCAGCTTTCCCAAAATCTCCAGCGCGGCCTTGGCTATCACCGTGCCCGGGCCGTAGATGCCGGCCACACCCGCGTCGTAGAGCTGCTGGTAGTCCTGGGGCGGGATGACGCCGCCGGCGATGACGAGGATATCGGGGCGGCCTTCCTGCTCCAGCTCCATAATGAGCTGAGGCAGCAAGGTGTTGTGGCCGGCGGCTAGGCTGCTCACACCCACCACGTGCACGTCGTTGTCGACAGCCTGGCGGGCAACCTCGGCGGGAGTTTGGAAGAGGGGCGCCAGGTCTACATCGAAGCCGACATCGGCGAAGGAGGTGGCGATAATTTTGGCGCCGCGGTCGTGGCCGTCCTGGCCCATTTTGGCCACGAGCATGCGGGGGCGGCGGCCCTCGCGGGCGGCGAAGTCCTCGGCGGCGCGCCGGGCCTGGGCAAAGTCGGCGTTCTCGGTCATACCTTGCTGATAAATGCCCTGCACGGTGCGGCTGGTGGCCTGGTGGCGGCCCCAGCTAGCTTCGAGCGCGTCGGAGATTTCGCCGAGGGTGGCGCGGGCGCGGGCGGCCGTCACGGCCAGGGCCAGTAGGTTTTGGGTAGTGTCAGTAGGCGCTTCGGTGGTGGCGAGGCCGTTTTTGGCAGCGTCGGTGAGGGCGGCTAGGGCCGCTTGCACGGCGTCGTTATCGCGCTCGGCGCGAATCTTCTTCAGGCGGGCTACCTGGCTTTCGCGCACTGCGTCGTTGTCGATTTGCAGCACTTCGAGCGGAGCCTCGCCCTCGGGGGCCAGGTATTTATTGACGCCCACAATCACTTCCTGGCCAGTGTCGATGCGCGATTGCTTGCGGGCGGCGGCTTCCTCGATGCGCAGCTTGGGTAGGCCGGTTTCGATGGCCGCGGCCATGCCGCCGAGGGCTTCGACCTCCTCCATGAGCGCCCAGGCCTGGTTGGCGAGGTCGGCGGTGAGGCTTTCCACGTAGTACGAGCCGCCCCAGGGGTCCACCACCTTAGTGATGTCGGTTTCGTGCTGAAGGTAGAGCTGGGTGTTGCGGGCGATGCGAGCCGAGAAATCGGTGGGTAGGGCTAGGGCCTCATCCAAGGCATTGGTGTGCAGGCTCTGGGTGCCGCCGAGGGCGGCGGCGAGGGCCTCCACGGTGGTGCGGGCCACGTTGTTGAAGGGGTCCTGGGCCGTGAGCGAGTAGCCCGAGGTCTGGCAGTGCGTGCGCAGAGCCAGGCTCTTGTCGCTCGTGGGGTCAAATTGCTTGATGAGCTTGGCCCACAGCAAGCGGCCGGCGCGCAGCTTGGCAATTTCCAGGAAGTGGTTCATGCCGATGCCCCAGAAAAAGGAGAGGCGCGGCGCGAAGTCGTCGATTTTCAGCCCCGCCGCTAGCCCGGCGCGCACGTACTGCAAGCCATCGGCCAGGGTATAAGCCAGCTCCAGCTCGGCGGTGGCGCCGGCCTCGTGCATGTGGTAGCCCGAGATGCTGATGCTGTTGAACTTGGGCATGTGCTGCGCCGTGTAGGCGAAGATGTCGGCGATGAGCCGCATGCTCGGCGTAGGCGGGTAGATGTAGGTATTGCGCACCATGAACTCCTTCAGAATATCATTCTGAATAGTGCCCGTCAGCTTCTCGGGCGGCACGCCCTGCTCCTCGGCCGCCACGATGAAGAAGGCCAGCACCGGCAGCACAGCCCCGTTCATGGTCATGGAGACCGACATTTCGCCCAGCGGAATCTGGTCGAAGAGGATTTTCATGTCCTCCACCGAGTCGATGGCCACGCCGGCCTTACCCACGTCACCCACCACGCGGGGGTGGTCCGAGTCGTAGCCCCGGTGCGTAGCCAGGTCGAAGGCCACGCTCAGGCCCTTCTGCCCACCGGCCAAGTTGCGGCGGTAAAAAGCATTCGATTCCTCGGCCGTGCTGAAGCCCGCGTACTGGCGCACGGTCCAGGGTGAGCGCACGTACATGCTGGCGTAGGGCCCTCTTAAATACGGTGCTATGCCCGCGCCAAAGCCTAGGTGTGGTAGGTGCGCGGCATCGGCGGCGGTGTACACGGCCGGGCCGTCGCTAGGGTAGTCGGCGGGCTTAGCTGGGGCCGGTAGGCTAGCGGCGTCGTAGGCGATAGTGGAAAAGTCGGGGCGCATGAGGTCGTTATTTTTTGCTGGTCAGATTCCAGCGCTGCTCTAAAATTTCTTTTGCCCAGGGCAATAATCTGGTTTGAGACCAGCCTTCGTATACCATGTCTGTGTAGTACAAGCACTTCGATAAGCGCTGCTTGTCAGCAAACGCGCTGAACTGCTCATAATCGCGACAAAAATTAACGCTTTTGTGCGTCACATCGCAGATTCCATACTTGCGCTGCGAAGCATCATGGAAAGTGATAAAGCCGCGCTGATAGTTGATAGAATCAGGATTAAAAGAGAATGTGAACGCCGGGTCCTGAAAGCTCCATCGGCTATCCCCAACTCGTTGCGGACTGCTGATATCGGCAGTTATCAGTTGGTATGGCTCAACGACTGGAATGCGCCAAACGTCGGATTCCAAATCGTCTTCCAAGTAGAAGCGTAGCTTTTCCGGCTTGCGCTGCATATACAAGTAGCCGAAGGCAAGCGCCACCGGCAGCACTAGAATCACTGCGACCATCTTGCCCGCTGCTTTCATACGGCGAGCAGCAATTACCGCCCTTGCAGCCTAGCCAGCACTTCCTCGGTGCGGTGGCCTTCCACCACAAACTCCTTGAAGCCGAACACCCGCACGGCCTCCAGCAGCGTGGCCAGGTCGGAGTTGACGAGGGAGGGAATATCGAAGGTGTGGCCAGCGGGCACCTGCTGCACCACCCGCGCCAGGTGGTCGAACTGCTCGGGCCGGGCGTACATGAGGGTAGCTTCCTCGGGCTTGGAAAATAGTACGGAGTAGGAATCGGGCGCGATGTCGGACGGGAACGGGGCATCCGTGCGCTCGCTAGGGTGCAGCAGGTGCCAGAAGGCGTCGGCGATGTCCTCGTTCACGCGGGCGCCGCCCAGCAGCACCAGCGTCGCCTGCTTGTCCTGGTTGGCGCGGCGCTCGAAGTGCAGGGCGGTGGCCAAGCGCAGCACCTCGCTAGGGTAGGTGGCGCGGGTAGTGTCGAAGTCGCGCGAGCGCAACAGCTGCTTGGGCTGAAAATCAAACTTCTCCTTGGGGTTTTGGAAGCGGTTGGTACCCACCACTACATCCTGGCCGGTGGCAATGCGCTTGAACTTATCGAGGCCGGCCTGGCTGACACTTTCCAAGGCGCGGGCGCGGGCGTGCAGCATGCCGCCCTGCGCCTCCAGCGCCTGAAACTCGGCCCAGGCGGCGCGGGCCAGCTCATCGGTCAGGGTTTCGAGAAAGTAGGAGCCGGCCGCCGGGTCGGCCACCCAGTCGAGGTGGGCTTCATCCTTCAGAATAACCGGCAGGTTACGGGCCAGCCGGGCACTGAACTCGTTGGGGGCCTGGTATAAACAGTCGAAGGCCGCCACCTGAATGGAATCGGCCCCGCCGAGCACCGCGCTCATGGCCTCGGTGGTGTGGCGCAGCAGGTTGGTGTGCGGGTCGAGGGTAGTTTGCGTCCAGGTCGAGGTAGTGGCGTGGATAGGCAGCGTGGCCGCGCCCGCCGCCGGCAGCCCGAAGCTGTGCAGCAGCGTGGCCCACAGCCGGCGGGCCGCGCGCAGCCGGGCCAGCTCGGGAAAGTAGCTGGGCCCGATAGCAAAATCGAGGTGAATGGCCCGCGCCACTTCGGCCGCCGTGGTGCCGCTAGCCTCGTCGGGCAGCTCGGCCAGCATGGCAGTGGCGGTGCTCAGGCTGAAGGCCAGCTGCTGCGTGAGCGTGCCGCCCCGGTTGCCGAAAAACGTTCCGTTCACGGCCAGCGTCGAAAACGCGGGCCACTCGCGAGTCAGCGCCAGGCAGCGCCGCAGCGTGGCCCGGAAGGGCAGCAGCTCGGCCCCCTCGGGCACGGTAAGGGGCGCAAACCGCAAAAAGCCGCGCAGCGGCTGGCCGCCGCTGGCCGTGTGCAGGCGCTCCAGCAGCTGGTCGGGTCCTTGCAGCACAGTGTAGCCCACCCAGGTGGTGGCCAGCGGCAGGCGCTCGGCCAGTTCGGCCACGGCGAAGGCGGCGGCATCATTCGAAAAAACGAAGTGCAGCCCCTCGGCGCCGCGGGCCAGGGCATCGGCGCCCTGCTCGATTTGCAGGCGGCCGTCGGTGCCGGCGGGCACGTGCAGGGCCACCACGTTGCGGCAGGGGGCGGGGCGCGGGGGCAGCGGGGCGGGCGGGCCACCCAGCGCAGCTAGGGCCTCGCGGTGATAAAAGGGCTCGGCTACCAAGCCCTCAGGCAGCGCCCAGCGCAGGGTGGCGGGGTCGGTGCCCTTGGCTTCGCGGGCCAGCTGGGCCTGCCACTGGGCGGTAGTAACGGGCGCGAACTCGGGGAAAGAAACGGGCGGGGTTGGGGGAAGGGAAGAGTCAGTCATACTTTCTTTACGCAAACGCCGCGGCGACGTAGCTAGCCCACGCGGCCCGCAAGATACCGCCCCGCCCGGGATAGCTTGAAGGATTAAATAAGTAAAGTTTTGTAATAATTAAGTATAATATAAGCTATAAACAACTCGTAGTCTAGGTATATAGATTCAGGGTGAGGTGGGTTGGGCCTTGGGTAAAGATAGTGGGGTTGCTTTGCCACTGGGCACAGACGAGTTGGTGCGGGGTTAGCCCGCGCAGGGTTTTGAGAGGCTTGGCGTGGTTGTAGGCCAGCAAAAAGGCTTGCAGGTGCTCGTTGAGTTCGGCGGTGGTCTGGTCGTGATAGGGCTGGACGGTAGCCTCTTTCATAGTACGGTTCGTGCGCTCGACGGGACCATTGGTGCCTGGGTGGGCCGGTTTGGTCAACCGGTGCTCCACGCCGAAGGCCCGGCAGCTGGGGGCAAAGCTGTGCCCGCCCGGCAACCACTGGTGGGGCTGCGGGGGGAAGAGCACGCCATTGTCGGTCAGTACGGTGTGGGCCTTAAGGCAGCTTCTCCAGTCAATGAGCAGTTACGTATCCTGCTTGAATGTGTAGACTGGTGCCGCCGTCGCCCAGACCTGCACTTATTGACTGTGGGCCTAGATAAACGCCAAGCGGTGACCAATACAGTCTCTCAAGATGTGTGGCGGCAGCTCTTGCTTCTCTTTGACGCGCATCTGGCCGCTAATCCGGCTGGGCCCGCACAAGGAATGGTCTTTTGCGATAACACCGATAGGGTAAAGCTGACCAACCTAATGCACACGTTGCGGCAGCCTAGTAGCGCGGCGCGTACGCTCGCTACGCCTACTCTACAACAGATTATTGGCGACCCCGTGCTCTGGGATTCGCGCACCTCGTATCTGCATCAAATGGTCGACGTGATTGCCTATTTTGCTAAACAGTTGTTTGGACCTAATCGCCGCGTCCGCGCGAAGGGCACTCACAACTACTTTCATCGCCTAGCCCCAATCAATCTGCTGCTCAAGCAACAGGGAACAAGTATTCAGATGGTATAGGCAAAAAAAGGGGCGCTTGCGCGGCCCCGGGGAGTCCTGTTTCCAGAATAATCTAGTATCACACCACCGCAAAAATAACTGGAATCAGACGGAGTTGGTTCTGGCCGTATTCCCGCCGCTGATAGTATTAGCTACTCAAAAGGCATCGAAAGTCTTGTTAAAACAGAGATTTCGAAAGCATCTTAGCAGTGTTTTAATTATCCATATAAAGACTGCTAAATAAACCTTATTAAGCCTTATCACGAGCTTAGATACACGCAGGACTTGCACCAATTTAGTAGTCTATTGTGTTGGCGAGACTAGTCACGTTCCGGCCACTGCTTGCTGCTTGGCGCGGGGGTAGCCTCAACTAGGCGGTGGCGCCCTACTTTCGTAGCTGTTCTTTTACCCACACGATGCGGCACGTACTTTTCCCTTCCCGTCCTGTTGCGCGGTGCCTAGCAGGCGCTATACTCCTGCTGAGCACGTTGGCCTTGCCGGCTAGGCCCAGGGGGGCTACTACCGCCGCTGCGCCGGCACCCAATACGTTGACGGCGGCCGAACGCCGCCAGGGCTGGCGCTTGCTCTTTGATGGCAAAACCCCAACGGGCTGGCGTAGCGCCAAGGGGCCGGCTTTTCCTACTCACGGCTGGCAAATTGCCGATGGAAAGCTAACCACGCTGGCGGCCGCCGGCAAGGAATCAGCCAACGGCGGCGATATCATCACGACTGCCCAGTACCGGGCCTTCGACTTCTCGTTCGAGTTCCAGCTCACGCCAGGCGCCAACAGTGGAGTCATCTACTTTGTAACCTTGGCTGAACAAACGACTGGCTCCCCCATTGGCCTAGAATATCAGCTGCTCGACGACTCCCGCCACCCCGACGCCCAACTCGGCACCAACGGCGACCGCACGCTCGCCTCGCTCTACGACCTGATTCCGGCCGTCAAGCCGGCGGCCAGTCAGCGGCCCATCGGGGCCTGGAATGTCGGGCGGGTGGTCGTCTACCCCACTAACCACGTTGAGCATTACCTGAACGGAGTGAAAGTACTCGAGTACGACCGCGGCTCGCCGGCCTTTCAGACGTTGGTGGCCGGCAGCAAATACCACGTCTGGCCGCACTTCGGCCAGGCCCCGGCCGGGTATTTGCTGCTGCAAGACCACGGCAATCAAGTTTCTTTCCGCAGTTTAAAAATCAAGGAATTGCATTAAACTAGCGAGCAACTACTTCGCCTTCACCCCACAGCCGGTGCCGCCCGAATCAGTCCGAATCAGTAGCGAGGCTTTCCTTTCGCAGGGGGGCGCACTAGCGCCGGGTTGAACCAAGAACATCAAGTTAGGCCTGGTGCAGCGCGCTGGTGTGCTCGCTTCGGGAGGGGCACTGGGCTTACCTTGGGAAGAATAGTGGCTGGTAGGGTAAACTTACCGAAGCAAGCTAATTTCACTTCTTAGTAACTTATTGAATAACGTATTATATTCCAATTACTTATGGAAAAACTGCCCCTCATCCTGCTCGTAGACGACGAGCCAGCAACCAACTACACGCACGAGCGCTTGCTCAAGCAGCTAGGGGTAGCGGAGGAGATACACGCCGTAACGAGCGGCGAGGAAGCCATTGCCCTACTTAGGCGGGAGACGCCGCTGGCGCCGGCCCTAGTGCTGCTGGACGTCAATCTGCCCGGCCTGGGTGGGTTCGAGTTCATTGATGCTTTTCAGCACCTGCCGGCTGCTCAACGGGCGGCTACGCACATTGTGTTGCTAACGGGCGGCATGACGTCGCAGGACTTGCTGCGCCTCAACGAGCTACCCATTGCGGGGTTGGTCATCAAGCCCCTCACCCGGGAGAAGCTAAA
>Ga0308157_10002893_pt1 | contig 26595 bp, 18 predicted proteins | sample PhyBR1_FD_201035 | JGI IMG/M metagenome (GOLD analysis project Ga0308157, IMG submission 201035) | Phyllosphere microbial communities from UC Gill Tract Community Farm, Albany, California, United States - DLSLB.R1 | ecosystem: Host-associated > Plants > Phyllosphere > Unclassified | place: USA...
CCGGAAACGGCGGGACAATGACAAGAAGTGAAGGTTTGAACATGCAGGTTACCGAAACGCTCAATGAAGGGCTGAAGCGCGAGATTAAAGTCGTGGTTCCGGCCGGAGATCTCGAAGCCAAGCTCTCCGAGCGGCTCGAAACTGCCCGTGGTCGCGCCAAGATCAATGGTTTCCGTCCAGGCAAAGTGCCAACGACGCACCTGCGCAAGACCTACGGCAAGTCCTTCATGGCTGAGATCGTGAACGAAATCCTCAACGATTCGTCGCGCTCGATTCTTGCTGACCGCAACGAAAAATCGGCAACGCAGCCTGTTGTTTCGATGTCGGAAGACGAAAAAGAAGCTGAAAAGGTTCTCGACGGCAAGGCCGATTTTGTTTTCTCGCTGAGCTACGAAGTTCTGCCAGCAATTGAAGTTAAAGATTTCTCCAAGATCGCTGTGACTCGTGAAGTTGTCGACATTTCGGAAGAAGAAGTTGACGAACAGGTTAAGCGCATTGCGTCCTCGACCCGCACCTATGAAGCCAAAAAGGGCAAAGCCGAAAACGAAGATCGCGTAACGATCGACTATCTCGGCAAGATCGATGGCGAAGCATTTGAAGGCGGCGCAGACACAGACGCGCAACTCGTTCTTGGTTCGAACCAGTTCATTCCTGGCTTTGAAGAGCAGCTCGTTGGCTTGAAGGCTGGCGACGAGAAGGTTATCAACGTAACTTTCCCTGCTGAATACGGCGCAGCACATCTTGCTGGCAAAGAAGCGACCTTCGACATCACCGTTAAGGGCGTTGAAAAGGCTGGCGAACTCGTTCTTGACGATGAAACCGCAAAGAAACTCGGCATCGAGTCGCTTGAGCGTCTGCGTCAGGTTGTTCGTGAGCAGATTGAAAGCCAATACGGCCAGATCACTCGTCAGAAGGTAAAGCGTCAGATTCTTGACGCGCTTGATGGCGATTACGCTTTCGAAACCCCTGAAAAGCTGGTTGAAGCCGAATTCAACAACATCTGGCAGCAGATCAACTTCGACCTGCAGCAGGCTGGTCGTACGTTTGAAGACGAAGAAACCACGGAAGAAGCTGCTCGCGAAGAATATCGCAAGCTTGCTGAACGCCGCGTTCGTCTCGGTCTGGTTCTCTCCGAAATTGGTGAGAAGGCTGGCGTAGAAGTGACTGAAGAAGAACTGCAGCGCGCAGTTTACGATCAGGTACGTCGCTATCCAGGTCAGGAAAAGGAAATCTACGAATTCTTGCGCAAGACGCCGGATGCAGTTGCTAACCTTCGCGCACCGATCTTCGAAGAAAAGGTCGTTGACCACCTGCTCGCAAACATCAACGTGACCGATAAGAAGGTCTCGAAGGAAGAGCTGACTGCAGAAGACGAAGACGGTTCGGAAGCAAAGCCAGCTAAGAAGGCAGCAGCCAAGAAGAAGGCCGCTCCTAAGAAGAAGGCAGAAGAAAAGTCCGACGAGGCTTAATTCTTCCTTTGATATGATTACGAATTGGCCGCGCATTGCGCGGCCTTTTCTGTTTGACCGCACTGAATTGACTGGCCGAAAAGCTTGCATCCTATGGGGGTTTGCTCTAGCCAGTAAACAATCAGTTTTTAGCTCAATCCGAATATTTGCGAGCCAGCATGACCCTTATTGATACGCGCACACCAGAACCGAAACGATTCATCTCTGGCGCCACCGGCGACTGGGAAGTCGTCATTGGCATGGAAGTCCACGCACAGGTCACGTCCGAATCAAAGCTCTTTTCTGGTGCTTCCACATCGTTTGGCGCCGCGCCAAATGCCAATGTCTCTTTAGTCGATGCGGCCATGCCTGGCATGTTGCCGGTCATCAATATTGAATGCGTCAAGCAGGCAGTTCGTACCGGCATTGGCCTTAACGCACAGGTCAATCTGAAGTCTGTTTTTGACCGTAAGAACTACTTTTATCCTGATCTGCCGCAGGGCTATCAGATTTCGCAGTTCAAGCAGCCGATTATTGGCGAAGGCAAGATCATGATCTCGGTTGGTCCTGACAATAAGGGCCAGTTCGAAGACGTCGAGATCGGTATTGAACGTCTCCATCTGGAGCAGGATGCGGGCAAGTCGATCCATGATCAGCATCCGACTATGTCCTATGTCGATTTGAACCGTTCTGGTGTGGCGCTGATGGAAATCGTGTCCAAGCCGGACCTGCGTTCGTCTGACGAAGCACGCGCTTATCTGACCAAGCTGCGCACCATTGTCCGATACCTTGGCACGTGTGACGGTAATATGGATGAAGGCTCGATGCGTGCTGATGTGAATGTCTCGGTTCGTCGTCCGGGCGGTGAGTTTGGGACGCGCTGCGAAATCAAGAACGTCAATTCAATCCGCTTCGTTGGACAGTCGATTGAATATGAAGCACGTCGCCAGATTGCTATTCTGGAGGATGGAGGCTCCATTGATCAAGAAACGCGCCTGTTTGATCCGGTAAAGGGTGAAACTCGTTCGATGCGCTCCAAGGAAGAAGCGCACGATTATCGTTATTTCCCGGATCCTGATCTGCTGCCGCTTGAATTCGATCAGGCATTCGTTGATGCACTTGCTGCTGATCTGCCGGAACTGCCAGACGTCAAGAAAGACCGTTTTGTCGAAAAGCTCGGCATCTCGGTTTACGATGCGTCGATTCTGGTGAGTGAAAAGGCGATTGCTGACTATTACGAAGTCGTTTGTGACGGTCGTGATGGCAAACTGGCTGCAAACTGGGTCATCAACGATCTTCTTGGCGCACTGAATAAGGCCGGCAGAGACATTGAAGAATCGCCTGTTTCGCCAGCGCAGCTTGGTGCGATTATTGATCTGATCAAAGACGGAACAATTTCCGGCAAGATTGCCAAGGAACTGTTCGAGATTGTCTGGAACGAAGGTGGCGACCCGAAAAGCCTCGTTGAAGAACGCGGCATGAAGCAGGTTACCGATACCGGCGCGATTGAAAAGGCTGTTGACGACATCATTGCAGCCAACCCGGAAAAGGCTCAGCAGGCCAAGGAAAAGCCAAGCATGGCTGGCTGGTTTGTTGGTCAGGTGATGAAGGCAACGGGTGGCAAGGCCAACCCGCAGGCCGTCAACGATCTGGTCAAGGCCAAGCTGGAGATTGAAGAATAATGTGGGTTCGCAGCGCCAGTGAAGCCGATTTGAAGGCCGTACATGAACTGCTGGTTTCAACCTGGCATGCGACCTTTGATGACGTTCTTGGTCGGGAGACAGTGAATGCTGTTACCGGAAAATGGCATTCGATTGCGGCTTTGAAAGCCAATCTTAAGAAGCCATATTCAGAGTTCATCGTCGCCGATAACGGCGAGGGCGGCATCAACGGCATGGCATTTGCGAGCCAGACTGGTGATGGCAAGGCCTCGCTGCATCAGCTTTATGTGCGCCCTGAAGCGCAGGTGCAGGGCATAGGCACTATGCTTCTCGCGGAAGTCGAAATGGCTTTTCCGGGTGTTAACACGATGCGGCTCGAAGTCATCGAGCGCAATGCAAAGTCTATTCGCTTTTACGAGCGTAAAGGTTATGTGCAGGTTGGCCGCAGCGAAGATTGGGGCGATCCCAATTGCAAAGAACCCGTGCTGATTATGGAAAAGTCCCTCGAAGGCTGGAGTATGTAGCAACTCTTTGCTGCTGCATCATACTCTTGTGACAGCGGCAACTTGCCCCTTGCCTTGGGCCTTTGATAGGGCCATAAGCGTTCAAAACCCGGCAGTTATTCTGCCTGTGGCAATAACGGATCTGGATAGGTCATGAAAACATTTATTACGCAAGTCTTCACATGGTGGAACAGCCAGACACTCGGTACCCGCCTGCATACCTGGCGCAAAGGCGAACGGGTTGGCGAAGACGAGTTTGGTAATATCTACTATCAGGGCGGCAAAGACTCTGAAGGTCGCACGCGCCGCTGGGTCATTTTCAACGGCTATGCGGAAGCAAGCGCCATTCCTCCGGGCTGGCACGGTTGGATGCACCATCGCGTCGATACGCCGCCGAGCAAGGAAGACTACAAGCCACGCGATTGGCAGAAGCCTCATTTGCAGAACCTGACTGGTTCGCCGCTGGCCTATCGTCCAAAGGGTGCGATTGCAATTCCGGGAACGACGCCTGGGGAACGTCCGCGCGTGACGGGCGAATATGACGCCTGGACACCGGGTAGCTAAGTTTTCTGCGAAGACCGGCATGAGTTTTTCTGCCGGTCTTTTTCTTTTGCACCATAACGCAAAAGGTTTGAGGATAGATGCGCTGCACAGACGGTTGTAAAGCATTGTTGCTTGCGACCGGGCCACGAATCGTCACAATTGATGATTAGGAATTGTTGCGGCTCTATATTTAACCAGATTATACGGATATCCGTTTTGACGAAGCATTCTCCCGGCACGGTTGTTAACGGAAAGAACTGGATTACAAGCGCTGCGAAACTCGCTTTGCTTACCGTTCTCGCCGGAACATTGAGTTTCAATTCGGCCTTTGCAGAACGCATTTCTAATCCGGTTGCCGAATTTTCCGGGCTCGACAAGATCACAGGCCGCATCACGACATTCGATGTCTATATCAACGAGACTGTGCAATTTGGTGCGCTTCAGGTTACGCCAAAAGTTTGCTACTCGCGCACCGAGAATGAAGCGCCACGTACAGATGGTTTTGTAGAGGTTGATGAGATTACGCTCGACCGTAAAATTCGTCGTATTTTCACAGGCTGGATGTTTGCCGATAGCCCGGGTCTCAATGCTGTCGAACATCCGATTTATGATGTGTGGCTGAAGAACTGCAAGCAGTCGTCTGACGTTCCGCCGCCTAATCAGCGTCAATAATCAAACTTCAGAATGTTGCGCTGCCCTGAAGCGCTTCATCAAGAAGAACTTCATATTTTTTGCGCTTCACTTCAATTGCACCAAACCGTTCAAGATGCGCTGTTGTAAACTGTGTATCCAGCAGCACAAAACCTTGCTTATTCAGATGCTCGACCAGAAAAGCAAGGCAGACCTTTGATGCGTCGCGTTTACGCGTAAACATGCTTTCGCCAAAAAAAGCTCTACCAAGTGTTACGCCATAAAGCCCGCCAACGAGTTGCCCCTCGTGCCAGGCTTCGACCGTGTGGCAATGTCCGGCATCAAAGAGCTTGCCATAGGCCTCACGGATGGGAGCATTGATCCATGTTCGCGCACGTTCGCCAGAGCCACTCGCACAGCCGTCGATGACGCCCTCGAAATCACTGTCGAGCCTAATTTCAAAAACTGCCTGTCGGATGGTTTTTTGCAGGCTTTTCGGAACGTGAAAGCCGTCAAGCGGGATGATGCCGCGCTTATCAGGTCGAACCCAGAAAATCTCGGGATCGTCTGCTTCTTCTGCCATTGGGAAAACCCCGGTGGCATAGGCCCGCAGGAGCAATTCCGGGTCGATTGTATGGTCGTCCGGGGAAGCTCCTGCGGTCACTTTATTTATGCGCCCATGTTCTTATGCATTTGGGGTTTCTGACTGCTTAGCCAGATATTTTTCCAGCCAATGGATGTCGTAATCACCATTGGCAATGTCCTGATTGGAAATCAGGTCCTGGAACAGCGGTAGGGTCGTTTTCACGCCATCAACCACGAACTCATCGAGTGCACGACGCAAACGCATCATGCATTCAACGCGGTTGCGGCCATGAACAATGAGCTTGCCGATGAGGCTGTCATAGTAAGGCGGGATGCGGTAGCCGGAATAAACGCCCGAATCCACGCGGATACCAAGGCCACCCGGGGTATGATAATGGGTGATCAGGCCCGGTGAAGGCGTGAAGTTGCGTGGGTCTTCAGCATTGATGCGGCACTCAATGGCATGGCCAGAGAAACGCACGTCATCCTGCTTGACCGAAAGGCCAAGGCCAGCTGCTACGCGGATCTGCTCGTGAACAAGATCGATGCCGGTAATGGCTTCAGTGACCGGATGTTCCACCTGAAGACGGGTATTCATTTCGATGAAATAGAACTCGCCATTTTCATAGAGGAACTCGATTGTACCTGCACCCCGATAGCCCATGTCAGCAACAGCATTGGCACATATCATGCCAATCTTGTCACGTGCTTCAGCATTCAGCGCTGGTGAATTGGCTTCTTCCCAGACCTTCTGGTGGCGACGCTGCAAAGAACAATCGCGCTCACCCAGATGGATTGCATTGCCAGCGCCGTCACCCATGACCTGCACTTCGATGTGACGCGGCTTTTCGAGATACTTCTCGATATAAACAGCATCATCGCCGAAGGCCGCGCCTGCTTCGGTACGCGCAGTTGCAAGGGCAACGGCCAGATCGTCTTCGGTCTTCGCAACTTTCATGCCGCGACCGCCACCACCGGCAGAAGCCTTGATGATGACTGGATAGCCGATTTCTTTTGCGATGCGCTTGGCTTCGTTTTCGTCCGTCACGCCGCCATCTGAACCCGGAACGACTGGAATGCCGAGGCGCTTTGCGGTGCGCTTGGCTTCGATCTTGTCGCCCATGGTGCGGATATGCGCAGAGGTCGGTCCGATAAAGGTAATGCTGTGTGCTTCAAGAATCTCAGCAAATTTAGCATTTTCCGATAGGAAGCCATAACCCGGATGGATTGCATCAGCGCCGGTTATTTCACAGGCTGCAACGATTTGATGAATATTCAGATAGCTGTCGCGTGATGGAGGCGGTCCAATGCAAACGCTTTCGTCCGCAAGGCGAACATGCATCGCATCGGCATCGGCTGTGGAATGGACTGCGACCGTCTTTATGCCCAGTTCTTTACAAGCTCTGAGCACACGAAGAGCGATTTCGCCACGATTGGCTATGAGTATCTTTTGAAACATTGCGCTTTGCTGCCCGTTCATTGAATAAGCCCGGATTCTATTGACCAGATGGTCATCTTATTCGATGACGACAAGCGGTTCGCCGAATTCAACAGGCGCTGCATCTTCAATCAGAATAGCCTTGACCGTACCGGCGCGTGGTGCCGAAATCTGGTTCATGGTCTTCATGGCTTCGATGATGAGAAGGGTCTGACCTTCTTTGACCTGCGTACCAACTTCGATGAAGTTGCGTGCGCCGGGTGCTGGTGCCAGATAAGCGGTGCCGACCATTGGCGAAGGAACTGCGTTCTTCGAAATTTCTGCCTTGGTTGGCTCTGCTGCAACAGCAGCGACAGGTGCAGCAGCGACAACGGGTGCTGCCTGCATCACGGTGGCCGCAGCCTGAACCGTTACCTTGCGCGAAACGCGAATACGCAGATCGCCATGCTCGACTTCGATGTCGGTCAGGTCGGTTTCATTGAGGATATCCGCGAGATCGCGAATAGTTTCCTTGTCGATGACGGAGGTTTTGCTGGACATATTAGGCCCCTTTTAAGCTTTGCCCGTTGTTTTCTTCTTCTTTGGCAATTGCCGCGAGTGCGCGCAGGCCGAGCTGGTATCCCTCCGCGCCAAAGCCGCAGATAACGCCCTTGGCGACTGCGGAGACATAAGAGTGATGCCGGAAAGCTTCACGCGCATGAATGTTCGATAAATGCACTTCCACGACCGTAACCTTGGCCGAGCGAATGGCATCTTGAATAGCAATCGAAGTGTGGCTGTATGCAGCCGGATTGATCAGGACATAAGCGTTTTTTTCACCCGCTTCCTGAATCCAGCTCACAAGATCACCCTCATAATTGGTTTGGCGAAATTCGACGAATAAGTCCAGTTCTGCAGCGACACGTTTGCAGCTCGCTTCGATATCATCGAGCGTCGCTACACCGTAAATGCCTGGCTCACGTCTCCCAAGAAGATTGAGATTGGGGCCATTGAGAACAAAAACCGTTTTTGTCATATTCGTCCGTGATCGATAACGGGCCTATTACGAAAGTTCAATTACACTTCGCATTTCATATAGAGGGCTTGGAGGCAAGTCGAAACCCTCTAATTCAATGCATCTGATTTACCACAGCGTTTTTCCCGCTATTCTTTGTGGAATGAACACAATTTGTGGCAAAAATAGATATTCTCAGCTTTTGCTGGCAGCGCGTGCAGCGGCGATTCTTTCAATCAGACCTTCCGCACCAATTGCACCGGGAATAAGTTCGTTTCCGATGATATAGGATGGCGTGCCGGTGATGTTGAGCTTTTGAGCGAGCTGATATGTGTCCTGAAATGAACCCGTGATCGCCGGATCCTGCATCTTTTCACGAAGCTGCGCTTCATCGGCTCCGAGCTTGACTGCATCGGCAATCGCAGAAGCTTCGGTCGCGCGTTCTGGTGCGCCAAGCAGCAACTGGTGAAACTCAGCATATTTTTCAGGCACAAGCGCTTTGAAGGCCTGTGCCACGATATGCGCGCGGGTGGAATCTGGTCCCAGGATCGGCAGTTCCTTCATCACGAAACGCACATTTGGATCATGCTTGATGATCGCCTGCATATCGGGCAGAGCGCGTTTGCAATAGCCGCAATTATAATCAAAGAACTCGAATATAGTCACATCGCCCTTTGGATTGCCGAAGACGGCATCATGAGCGGGGTTGAAAAGCTGGTCCTGACTTGAGGTCAGAACATTCTTGACGTGCGCCTCTGCTGCTTCGGCCTGCTTTGTTTCAAGCGCCGTCTGCACCTCAATCATGATCTCTGGGTTTTGCAGAAGATAGTTTCGAACAATATTCTCAACGGCCTGTTCAGACGTGGCTGTTGAGGCGGCGGCCTGAATGGGCGCTGGCTGATTGACCGTGCCTGCATAATAACCCAGAGCAAGGGCTGCGGCACCAACGATCCCACCAGCCAACGACCCCAAAATCACATTCTTCATAGTCTTCACTTTCATACGTTCTGAAAAGCCGTATCGGTATTCGCTAGTATCGCGTCTTAGAGTATTCCCTGTTTTGATTGAATCATAGGAAACGCTCTAATTATTTGTCTTTCGCATTATCCCACGCAAAAAGCACACGCACTTTTGCTGGGAATGCTCAAGCTTATTACTTTTTTGTCTTCGCATTGATAATATCTTGCGCACGTAGCCAGTCCGGCGTTCCCCGTTTTAACTGCTTTTGCGCACGTATCGCAAATATCTGAGCCTGTTGTATTTTCCCGGAATAATAGTTCATGTCTGCGGTTGCAAGGTCTGCGCGTGCCATGTCGCCCGACTGACCATAGGCCTGTGCGAGAAAACCGTATCCGCCTGGAAATTCCGGGTCGGCTGCAATACCTGCTTTCAACTCTCTGATTGCTGTTGGCATGTTGGCTTTCGTGCCGGTGAGCATCAAAGCGCGGCCATAGCTCATGCGAAGGAGCGGTGATTTGCGCGTATCAAGTGAAACTGCACGCTGAAAAGCCTTGGCCGCCCCTGCAGGATTATTTGCCTTGATCAGAACTTCTCCCATCATTTCCTGAAAATACGGGTTCTTGGGCTGCTCTTTAATCAGTGCTTCGAATTTCGGCATTGCGGAGCGTGCCGAGCCGTTCAGATAAGTTGTAATTGCGCTGCCATAACGGGCAGGCAATCCTCCGGGACTGCTTCGAGATATGCGTTGCAACGCGCCCATATTGTTGGAATAGGCAGCGATTTTAACCCGCGCCATATCATGTCTAAGCTGGAGAGCCGCAGAATCCGTCTTATTATAGTTCGGGCTTTTTCTGGCAAGTTCCTCAAGATTGGCAATACGTTCACGCGGCAATGGATGGCTTATCCGATATTGATCGATTTGTGTGCCTGACAGGGAAAGGGCTGAAGCGAAACGCTGAAAGGTGTCAAGCATGCCCTTTGTCGATTGACCAGTGGCATTAAGATAGTTCACCGCCAAACGGTCCGCAGTTATCTCTTCGGTGCGCTGATAGCTAAGCAAATTGCGCATCGCCATTTCGGTACTTCCCATGGCGATACCACCACCAGCGCTTGCAGCTGCACCGCTGCCTGCCGCAGCCCCTGCAACGCCAGCGCCGACGCCAAGAAGCATACCGATGACCGCCATGGTGCGTGCGCGGCTTAGCTGCTCGCGCAAGCGATCCTGATGACCACCTGCAATATGTCCGGCTTCATGGGCAATGACACCGATGATTTCATTAGGCGTTTCTGACTGCATGATCGCGCCGGTATTGATGAAAATGCGGCGACCATCGACGAAAGCATTGAAACTTTGAGAGTTGACGAGAATGACGCGAACACCGCGCCCACCCAATCCGGCAGCTTTGAGGATTGGGGCTGCATAATCTGCAACAAGCGCTTCAATTTCTGCATCACGAACGATGGGAACGCCCCCGCCACGTGATTGCGCCTCGGCGGGCACTATGCCAGTTATAGCAATAGTGAGGGCTGCAAATGCCGCAACCGAGCGGCGCATCATATTTTGAAAAGAAAAAGCTCTGGCCGAGAAAGTTGCAGTCATGCTTCTCATAGTGCTCCTCATCTTCCCCAAACCAGACTGACGCGAATCTTAATGTCTGCCGCCACTGTAAGGATTTTACAGCAATCTTCATCGTTGTTTTTACGAAAGCATAGGCTCAAAAATCGCTTGCGATTTTTGGAAGACACGATGCGTATTTAAACTAGTTTAGAACATCTTTTATGCGTCCAATGGGACGCTTGGTACTCTATCTATCTGTTTTGCCGCATTGTCCTACGCAAAACCGCTAAGCACTTTTGCAGGAAATCCTCTAAAGCTGTTGCTTTACCAATCCGGCGATTATAGGGCGGGGGAGTTGCATCGCATTCCCTGCTTTTTGGAGGCCAAGTTGAATACTCTTTCCAACCGTAGCGCAGTCGAACCATTTCACGCTATGGATGTTCTGGCGGAGGCCAATCGTCGTCGCGCTGCGGGCCATCCGATTATTTCTATGGCAGTCGGGCAACCGGCAGATCCTGCACCACAAATTGTGCGGCTGGCTGCGGAACGCGCTCTGAAAGATGGGCGTATTGGCTACACTGATGCGCTTGGTCTTATTGAATTGCGCGAGGCAATTGCTGCGCATTATGCGCAAAATTATAGTGTAAGCGTGTCGCCTGAGCGTATCGCAATCACCACAGGGTCGTCAGCGGCGTTTAATCTGGCATTTTTGGTTTATTTTGATCTGGGTGATCGTGTTGCAATCACGCGTCCCGGTTATCCTGCCTATCGTAATATCTTGACGGCGCTTGGTCTTGAAGTGGTGGAAATAGCCAATGAAACCGGCGCATCTGGTGCGTTGACGGCTGAAGCCTTAGCTTCGGCCCATGCCGAAAAGCCGCTCAAAGGCGTGCTTTTCGCAAGCCCTGCGAACCCAACGGGCGCCGTCATCGACAAGCCGGAATTGCAGGCGATTATCGAGACTGCACGCGATCTCGGCATTCGCGTTATTTCGGATGAAATCTATCATCGTCTTTCCTATGAAGCGGAAGATGTGACCGCATTGCAGATTTCCAATGATGTTACCGTCATCAATTCATTCTCAAAATATTATTGCATGACCGGTTGGCGTATTGGCTGGATGGTTCTGCCAGAAGCCGATGTTCGCGCTGTCGAATGTCTCGGTCAAAGCCTATATATTTCTGCCCCTGAACTCTCGCAGCGCGCAGCAATCGAAGCATTCCATGCGACAGCCGAACTGGAACTTGTAAAAGACCGTTACCGTCAAAACCGCAAAATTCTGCTTGAGAATCTGCCGCACATGGGGCTAAGCCTTGCTGCACCTATGGATGGTGCATTTTATGCGTATTGCGATGTGTCGCGCTTTACCAATGACAGTATGCAATTCGCACGCCGCATGATTGCCGAAACCAATATCGCAGCCACACCTGGACGCGATTTTGATCCAGTCGACGGGCACCGCACCATGCGATTTTCGTATGCGGGCAAGGTCGAGGAGATCGAAGAAGCGGTACGTCGTCTTGAAGAGTGGCTTCCACGGCAAAAAGCCTGAAATCATAAAGCAAAAAGAAAACCGGCGTTTCCGCCGGTTTTCTTGTATCTTAAATGAGAGATGAGCTTGGCTTAGAAGAAGCCCTTTTTCTGCCACCAGCCGCCGCGCTTCGTCTTCTTTTCCTCAGTTTCACTTGAGGTAACAACAGCCTCGGTAACTTTCTGTGGTTCTATAACTTTTTGTGGCTCAACAACCTTTTGCGGTTCTGCAACAGGTGCAGTTTCCTCTACGGTTTCTTCCACTTCAACCTTGGTTGCAGCCTTGCGAGTACGGCGCTTTGGTTTTTCCGCTTCGGCTTCTTCCTCGGCTTGAACCGCTGCTTCCACAGACGCTTCTTCTTCAACAAGCTTCTTACGTGAGCGTCCCCTGCGAGCAGGCTTTGCAGGCTCTTCGCTCGGATCAGCCGCAACGACATCGTCGTTCGCTGCTTCTTCGCTTTTCGCGGTCTTGCGACCACGTGGCTTGCGAGCTGGCTTTGACGGCTTTTCGTCTGTCTCGACAGCCACTGGAGCCTCAATCACCTCAACGCTTGCGGTTTCAACAGCAACAGCCTCCGTTACGGCAGGCTTTTCTTCTGCCTTTACCGGTATCACTGGTGTGTAACCGACGAATTCAGGATCAGGCACTTTTTTGACCTGAATTTCGTCTTCACGACGGTTCTTGCGTCCACCACGACGACCGCGACGACGCTTCTTGCGACGATCTTCTTCACTCAGCGAAGCATTGCTCTGAGGGTTAGTATCCTCATCGTCTTCGTCGTCGGTACCTTCCGAACCCGCTTCGGTATTTTCGGTCTGTTCGCCGTTTTCACGATCGCGACCACCACGACGACGACGACGGCGACGCTTGTTGCGATCACCTTTTTCGCCATTCTCTTCGCGAGGCTGTGCATCGGTTTTGATTTCCTCTTCGGCCTCGTCATCCTCTAGTGGAATATCAGGGTCGTTGAGGTCATCTTCATAAACAATAGCCTGAACCGGCTGTATAGTCACAGGACGTGTCGATGGTGCGCCCTTGTCGATGACAAAATGCTGGTGACCAACACTATCGTCAGCATCAATGCTGATGTCGAGGCCGAAACGACCTTCCAGATCAGCCAGCAGCTGCCGCTTGTTGTTGAGCACGTAAAGTGCAGAAGCAACAGGCGTACGTACGGTAATATCGTAGCCCGTATGACGCAGCAGATAATCTTCAATGCCGCGAATAATATGCAGCGCCATTGAGGAATCTGAACGGACATGTCCGGTGCCGCCGCAATGCTGGCAAACCTGCATTGTGCTTTCGAGAACGGATGCACGAATACGCTGGCGCGACATTTCGAGAAGACCGAAATGCGAAATGCGGCCAACCTGAATGCGCGCACGGTCGTCTTTCAGGCAGTCCTTCATCCTTTTTTCGACAGCGCGATTGTTGCGCTTTTCTTCCATGTCGATGAAGTCGACAACGATTAGACCGGCGAGATCGCGCAAACGCAACTGACGCGCAACTTCTTCAGCCGCTTCCAGGTTGGTCTGGAGTGCCGTGTCTTCAATCGAATGTTCACGGGTCGAGCGACCCGAGTTCACATCGATGGCAACCAGAGCTTCGGTCTGGTTGATGATCAGATAACCACCGGATTTGAGTGTTACCTGTGGCACCAACATGCGATCAAGCAGCGCTTCCAGGCCGTAACGTGTAAAGATTGGAACCTGTTCGCGGTAGGGTTGAACAACTCTGGCATGGCTCGGCATGAGCATACGCATGAATTCTTTTGCTTCGCGATAACCGGTTTCACCTGAAACGAGAATCTCGGTGATGTCCTTGTTATAAAGATCGCGGATCGAGCGCTTGATCAGGCTGCCTTCTTCATAGACGAGCGAAGGTGCCATCGACTGTAGCGTTAGTGTGCGCACATTTTCCCACATACGCATCAGATATTCATAGTCGCGCTTGACTTCGGCATTGGTTCGGTTTGCACCAGCCGTACGCAGGATTACACCCATGCCCTGCGGCACTTCGAGATCCTTGACGATGTCCTTAAGACGCTTGCGATCCTGTGGACTGGTAATCTTGCGTGAAATGCCGCCACCGCGAGCAGTATTTGGCATCAAAACCGAATAACGGCCAGCCAGCGACAGATAGGTAGTCAGAGCAGCGCCCTTATTGCCGCGCTCTTCCTTAACCACCTGAACCAAAATGATCTGACGGCGCTTGATCACTTCCTGAATATTATACTGACGGCGATTGGTCCGACCATGCGAGGGAAGCTCTTCCATGGCATCTTCAGAACCAACCGATTCAACGATGTCTTCTTCGTTCTCTACGTCCGAATCATCATCATCGTCATCATCAGAGTCAACGGCTTCCGAAATGACGTTGCCGCTCTGCTTCATCAGCGCGATGGCAGGCGTGCCCGGAATGTAGTTTTCAAACGCCGGGCCAACAGGTTCTGCCGCAGGCAAACCGTTATTGGCTTGCTGATCACCATTTTGACCATCACGGCGTCCGCGACGGCGATGACGGCGCGAGCGATCGTTGCTTTTAGCCTTTGGTTCGTCTTCATCGTCTTCCGCGCGGGCAGCTTTCGCTTCCGCTTCAAGAAGGGCTAAACGATCCGCAGCCGGGATCTGATAATAATCAGGATGAATCTCGGAAAATGCGAGGAAGCCATGGCGATTGCCGCCATACTCCACGAACGCAGCCTGAAGAGATGGTTCGACGCGGGTAACGCGTGCGAGATAAATATTACCTTTTAACTGCTTCTTGTGTTCCGACTCGAAGTCGAATTCTTCAATTTTGTTCCCACGCGTTACGATAACGCGTGTCTCCTCCGGGTGGGAGGCATCTATAAGCATTTTGTTGGACATTATAATCTTTCTTACCGGCGCAAAGACGCAAGCCGCTTAAGCCTGACGAGGCCGCGAAGGCTGTCGTTCTGGCTGGGGTGCATCTGCCGAATGATATTGGGTTCGTCGGAATAAAAGCTGCTGTCCTTGCGCGCGATGGCCTCATGGCAATCACGGTCTCCAGGCTTGCAATGGTCAGTCTTGCTTGACCCATAGCTGTTCCGAACGAAACGACCTCGTATATGACCCGAAAAAGCCGGGCCGACCTGTTTGCTCTTTCAGAGCGCTGGCGACAGCGCGTATCCATGCGCAGTCGGCCGATTAAAAAACGGAGGCGGCGGGGAGCCGTATTCCGCTGAATTCTGTGCGGGTTAATGGGTGGAGATCTTACTACGCCACTGTTTTTGCTGACTTTCCTCGCGCTCCGTTTTAAAAACCGGCAAACGATTCTGGTAGCTAATCCATAACCTACCTTAGCTTTTATGGCGTAGTTCGAACTATGACAAGTATGAATATCAGTTGACACCTTGATCGTAATTTTGCCGAAAGGTGTTTATAGAGCTTATTTGAGCTCATCGTAGCTCGGAAAGTCGGCCGAGAAGTCTTCGTTAACCATAATTTTGTACGGATAGATTTATGAAAGACATGCAATCACTGTTCGAAGTGCAAATGTCTGATCGAAAATTATTCCCTAGAGTTTAGATCGCGATTACGGATGTCTTGCGTGAACCAGAAAAGCGGCTTCAAAAAAATATTGGTGGCACCAAAACTCATCATGCTTCTGGCAATGATGTGCGCTGCTGTTTTTCACATTGGTTCCGCTAAAGCCGAAGATACTGCTCCGCTTTCAGCATTAACATATCGCATGGCAGGCGATGATTTGCGTATGCGGGTTGTGATCATGTTTGATCGCGAACCGAAATTTTCGACGCTGTTGCTAGCCAATCCGCATCGACTAATTTTTGATTTACCAGAAACCCGTTTCGGCTTTGATGACAAAAGCCTTGAGGCGAGGGGCATTGTTTCGCGTGTGCGCTATGGGTTGGTCGGCGAAAATCGCTCCCGTCTCATTCTGACACTGCGTGGCCCATTCAACGTTGAAGATATTCAGGTGCTCAAGAATGAAACTGCGCCTGGCTACCGGCTTGTCGCTGATATAGTGGCTTCATCGGATCGTGAGTTTTCTGAAAAGCTTGCTTCTCAACATGAAGTCACAGGATCGACTGAGCGCAAACAAACTGCTGGAACGGCGGTTCGAACGCCCGGTGCCGACACTACGCATCCATTCATCGTGATGATTGATCCCGGTCATGGTGGCATCGATAGCGGTGCGGAGAGCCTGAGCGGTATCAAGGAAAAAGATCTGACACTGGCTTTTGGTAAGGAATTGCGGGATCGTCTGGCGAAAGAAAAGAACATCAAGGCTCTGATGACGCGCGATGACGATACGTTTCTGCGTCTTTCAGAGCGTGTGCGCCTTGCTCGACAGCAGTCGGCAGATCTCTTTATTTCGATTCATGCAGACACGATCAATCAGGGCGATATTCGTGGGGCGACCGTCTATACAATCTCCGACAAGGCGTCGGATTCCGTTGCTCGCGCTATGGCTGAGCGTGAGAACAAGTCGGATAGTATTGCAGGCGCTGCTCCGGAAGCATTACCCGAAGTTGCCGATATTCTGCTCGATCTGACCCGCCGCGAGACGCATACATTTTCATTGAGCTTTGCCGAAAAAGTCATCCACTCGCTTCAGGGTGAAGTGAATCTTATCAACAATCCGCATCGCTTTGCTGGGTTTCAGGTTCTGCGGGCCCCGGACGTACCGTCAGTTTTGATCGAAATTGGCTATTTGTCTAATGCCGAGGACGAGAAGCTTATCAGCAATCCGGAGTGGCGCCGAAAGCTCGCAGATCGCATAGCTCTGGCAATTCGAGCGTTTGAAATTCAAAAACATCCAGATATTTTGTCAAAAGGCTGAAATAGTGTAGATTTCAGTGGGATTTAATTTCCGCGGTTACTTATAAGATGCACGCTTGCAACAGCGTTAAGTATTTTTGTCGGCCTTTTCGTATTGTGTGGGTTTAATTGGTAAAAATTGGGAAACGATCTTGCCTTTGACGCATTTGGTGGTCACTAAACCATCTGTTGGTTAAAGGGTTTTGATCGGCGGGAGATATTAGTATTGCTCCCTTGTTTTACGGATAATCTGAAGGCGGGATTCCGGGTTCATGGTAAGGCTTATCGGATATTTCTTTGGAATTGGAACGGTTCTGGCGCTTATAGTTGCCGGAGGTGTTGCCATTTATATTGGAAGTCTCACCAAGGATTTGCCTGATTACGAGGTGCTCGCAAAATACGAGCCCCCGGTGATGACGCGCGTTCATGCGTCGGACGGTAGCCTAATGGCGGAATATGCGCGTGAACGCCGCATGTATTTGCCAATTCAGGCTATACCGAACCGCGTTAAGGCGGCTTTTATCTCTGCTGAAGACAAAACTTTTTATGAGCATCATGGACTGGATTTTGGTGGTCTCGCCCGTGCAATAGTTACAAATGTCAAGAATATGGGATCAGGTCGTCGCCCGGTTGGTGCTTCCACCATTACGCAGCAGGTCGCAAAGAACTTTCTTCTCTCATCGAACCAGACTTATGACCGCAAGATCAAAGAAGCAATTCTTGCGATGCGTATTGAGCAGGCCTATTCCAAGGACCGCATTCTCGAGCTCTATCTCAACGAAATTTTCTTCGGCCTGGGTTCCTATGGTATCGCCAGTGCTGCTCTTACCTATTTCGATAAATCCGCAGGCGAACTCAGCATTGCAGACGCAGCATATCTTGCTGCTTTGCCCAAAGGCCCGAACAATTACCACCCGTTCCGTCACCCTGAACGCGCGATTGAACGCCGCAACTGGGTAATCGATCGTATGGCTGAAAACGGGTACATTACGACACAAGAAGCAGATGAAGCCAAGAAAGAGCCACTTGGTGTTAAGACGCGCACAGCGACTCATTATCTTTTTGCGTCTGAATATTTCAGTGAAGAAGTGCGCCGCCAGATAATCCAGAAATATGGCGTTGATGCGCTCTATGAAGGTGGCTTGTCTGTCCGTACGACGCTAAACCCTACTTTGCAGGTTGAGGCGCGCAAGGCGCTGCAAACCGCAATGCTCCGTTATGATGAAGCGCGGGGATGGCGTGGACCTTTGAAGCACGTTGAACTTGGCAGCGATTGGGCCGCCGCTTTTGGCGATATGCAATCTTACGAAGATGTACCGGAATGGCAGCTTGCTGTGGTGCTCAACGTTTCTGCTGCGGGCGCTGATATTGGTCTTCAGCCCGCCATTGAGGGATCAGGATCACGCAGTAGAGAGCGTACACGCGCCTTTATATCAGCCGATGATATGAAATGGGCAATGCGCGTCACCAATATTGATGGCAAGCGCGGCAGTGCGAAATCGCCGGAAGGCGTTCTGAAAGCCGGTGACATTATTTACGTCTCGAAAGCTGGTGAGGGCGACTCGCGTTTCCGTTTGCAGCAGCCGCCAAAGCTACAAGGCGCACTGGTTGCGATGGACCCGCATACGGGTCGTGTTCTGGCAATGGTCGGCGGGTTTTCCTATGGCCAGTCAGAATTCAATCGCGCCACGCAGGCGTATCGCCAGCCAGGCTCATCCTTTAAGCCATTCGTTTATGCAGCAGCCCTTGATAACGGCTACACACCTGCCTCCGTCGTTCTTGACGGTCCGTTGGAAGTCAATCAAGGCGGCGCACTTGGCGTCTGGGCTCCGAAGAACTATTCCGGCAAATTTTCCGGCCCATCGACGCTTCGCTATGGTATCGAGCAGTCGCGTAACGTTATGACTGTGCGTCTTGCTCAGGATATGGGCATGAAGACGGTTGCGGAATATGCAGAACGTTTCGGTATTTATGACAAGATGATGCCGGTTCTGTCGATGGCGTTGGGGGCTGGTGAAACCACTGTTCTGCGCATGGTGACGGCGTACTCGGTTATAGCCAACGGCGGACAAAGCATCACACCGTCAATGATCGACCGTATTCAGGATCGTTACGGTAAAACTGTTTTCAAGCATGATGCCCGTAAGTGCGAAAACTGCAATGCTCAGCAATGGTCAAATCAGGAAGAGCCGACACTGATCGATGATCGCGATCAGGTGCTGGATCCGATGACCGCCTATCAGATCACGTCAATGATGGAAGGCGTTGTGCAACGCGGTACCGCACAGCTTTTGAAGAGCCTTGATCGCCCGATTGCTGGTAAAACTGGTACGACAAACGACGAAAAAGACGCTTGGTTCGTCGGTTTCACGCCGGACATGGTTGTCGGTGTATTCATGGGTTATGATACGCCGACCCCGCTTGGTCGTGGTGGTACGGGCGGTGGATTGGCTGCGCCGGTATTCAAGGATTTCATGAGCGAGGCTCTTGCCGGAACGCCTAAGGTCGACTTCCGTGTGCCGGAAGGCATGACGCTGATAGCGATCAATCGTAAGACTGGTATGCGCACAAACCAGGGCGATCCGAACTTGATCATGGAAGCATTTAAGCCGGGCACCGGTCCGTCTGACACTTATTCGGTTATCGGTATGGATCAGTATCGTGAAGGCTCGCCCGTTCAGCCGCAGTCGCCCCAGGCCACACGGGCTATCAACTCTGGTTCGGGCGGACTTTACTAATTTACCCCCCTTTACACTGCGCCGCGTGCTAATTATGGTCCGCGGCGCTTGGATGGCTTCACGCCAGTCCAATTCAGGGTGTGAGGTTGGCTCATTTTGAGCCTCTGTTTTCTCCACATATACGCGGAATAATGAAGGAACGATTTGCCCATGCGCGCGGAAATCGAGACGTTGGTTGACGAAATTCAGCAGGCCATAAGCCTGCTGAGGAGGCATCTTTGACTGGGATCAGGCAATCAAACGTCTGGGCTATCTGAATCAGAGAGCTGAAGACCCGACCCTTTGGAATGATGCACAGGAAGCACAGAAGTTGATGCGCGAGCGCCAGCAACTGGAAGACAGCATCAACGGCATTAATGCACTCAGGCAGACGCTGAACGACAGTATCGAACTCATCGCTATGGGCGAAGAGGAAGATGACAAGTCGATCATCGCGGACGCTGAAAACACCATTCGCGAATTGAAGAAAGACGTCGATACCCGCCAGATCGATATGTTGCTTTCAGGTGAAGCAGATTCCAACGATACCTTTCTGGAAGTACATGCCGGTGCAGGCGGTACGGAAAGTCAGGATTGGGCATCGATGCTTCTGCGCATGTATACCCGCTGGGCTGAACGCAATGCGCGCAAGGTCGAAGTGATGGAAGTGCATTATGGCGAAGAAGCTGGCATCAAGTCTGCGACCATTCTGATCAAGGGCCATAACTCCTATGGCATGGCAAAAACAGAATCCGGCGTTCATCGTCTGGTTCGTATCTCGCCTTATGATTCGAATGCCCGCCGCCACACGTCCTTTGCAAGTATCTGGGTTTACCCGGTCATTGATGATAATATTGATGTTCAGGTAACGGAAGCCGATGTTCGCATCGATACATATCGTGCGTCGGGCGCGGGTGGTCAGCACGTCAACACGACGGACTCTGCTGTGCGTATTACGCATATCGCCAGCGGTATTGTTGTGCAGTGTCAGGCTGAGCGTTCGCAGCACAAGAACCGCGAAAAAGCGTGGTCTATGTTGCGTGCTCGTCTTTATGAAGCCGAGCTCAAAAAGCGTGAAGAGGCGACGGATGCAGCCAATGCCAGCAAGACTGACATTGGCTGGGGTCATCAGATTCGTTCTTACGTGTTGCAGCCCTATCAGCTCGTCAAAGACCTGCGTACGGGTGTCGAAAGCACCAATCCGCAGGAAGTGCTTGACGGTGCTGTTACACCATTTATGGAAGCGGCCCTTGCACATCGCATCAATGGCAGCGCTGAACTCATCGAAGATATTGATTGAATTTTTTAAGAGAAAACCTAAAAAACCCGGCCGTGAGCCGGGTTTTTTGTGTGATTTTAAGAATCTTTGGACGCAGCACGCAGCTTATATGTTCGCGGTCCGGTTATAATCGGATCGACCTTCTGGATCATGAGCGCGTCTTGAGGTGTAAAAAGTTCTGGCTGGGCGGAGATGCCGGGAGGTAATTCTGAAGGCATTTCTGGCAAGGGCTGCATGCGTGAAGGTTTTTTCAGCATTGCTGCAAGCTTGCTGGTGGCTTTATCAAGGCTTGGCTGATTTTCAGGCGCCTTTTCAAATCCGATATAGAGGCTTGCTCCAACGCCGAGGAAGGCAACCATAGCGCCAAGCATTGTCATGCGTGCCCATTTCGTCAAAACAGGACTATTCAAACGCGTACTGCGTTTAGTTTTATCTGTTCTGTCCCACTTTTGCGCCATGCCAGCAGTCTTCGCATCCTGGTTCTTTGATTCGATTGCATGCTAGCATGGTTAACAAAACTTATCCGAAGCTTTCGTGCTTGAAGCGTATTTCGATCTGACTGCATCAGATCGATGCTTTAAGCCTTTGCTTTAACGTGCATCTTATCTAATCGGAGCGGGGTCGAAAATTAGTCCAGTGGACTAATTTTCCAGTGTAGGCGCTTCACACTTTTCGGGATGTGCTTAGAGCGCCTGAGCTGTCTCAAGCACGGCTTGCGCATGACCGTCGACTTTTACTTTTTCCCAAACCTTGGCAATTTTGCCCGCGGAATCGATCAAAAAAGTCGTGCGCTCAACGCCCATATATTTGCGGCCATACATGCTTTTCTCGACCCAAACGCCGTAAGCCTCAAGTGCTGTCTTGTCTTCATCCGCTGCCAGATCGACTGTTAGCTCATGTTTTTTACGAAATTTGGCGTGTTTTTCTGCACTATCTGGCGAAAGGCCAACGATACGTGCGCCGATTTTGTCGAATTGTGGCTTTAGCTGGGAGAAGGCAATGGATTCCTTCGTGCAACCTGAAGTGTCATCCTTTGGGTAGAAATAAAGTATAACCGGTTTGCCTTTAAGCGATGACAAAGTGATCGTATCGCTGTTGTCGGACGGCAATGTGAAGTCAGGTGCCTGATCTCCAACTTGGGGACGAGCCATATCTGCGCCTTTCTTTTATGGATAAACGGGGAAGCTGCCTGTTACACTTACATTTAAAGCTATCGCATTCGGGCTAGGCTTGTGCAACTGTTTGAGCCCGCTCAAAAGGGCCGGACTTCATCTGACGATAAAGTATCGAACAGGGTTATCAACGGTTTGGGCGATATGCAGAAATATAATAAAAGCAGGAAGATACAGAGTTTTTATCATCTGCCTTTTAAAGGTGAGTATTTGCGGAAATTAAGTGTTCGGCTGGAATATTGACAGATAAACCACGCAAAATCCGCTTCACGAAGCGGGAGATGGACAGAATCGAGCGCCTCGCTGCCGAAGGCGGTGAGAGCGGCGTGCCTGCACTCATGAGGCCCCAACGCTCAATTTTGCGATGGTGTTCGCACGCTATTCTATCCTTATGCATCATCGTTGTTCTGGTTGGCGGCGTGGCTTTTGTTATCCTTCGCGGCGGTGTGAATAGCGATCTTTTGCGTGACGAAGCTCAAAAGAGCATAACCCGAATGCTGGGCAAAGACGCTTCTGCCACCATAGGAAGTGCCGGATTATCACTAGATCAGAACAGCCTGGTTGCGATGGAGGCAAATGACGTCTCAATTGTTGATCCGCGACAGGGCATAGAAATCAAGAATATAAAATCGGTGCGGCTCGGTCTGGCACCATTACCATTGTTGACTGGAAATGTTCGTGTTGCTGAACTGGAAGTGGATGGTGCGGCTTTCGATTTGCCAGAGCAGGAAGGTGCGGGTTTCTGGAAATCGCTACCCTACGACAGTCGTGGCTATGTTGACTTCGATGCGGTTTCGGAAGAGCTTTTTTCCGCCATGCGACGCAATCTAGAATTGTTGCAGGACCAGAACACACAGGCCATCGGACTGCTCAACACCACAATCCGCTTTAAAACAGGCGATGAGCAGCAAAGTATCGAGGTTAAAAAGCTTCGTCTTGTTGAAGATTCAGGGAAAATCTCGGTCAAAGGCAGTGTCGTCTGGAAAAACAAGACAATTACGGTTGATGGCAGCATAGATCGCAAAGGCCGTCAGAATGATCTCGATGCGTTTCAGATCAAGATCAGCAATTTGCCGATTGATATGGGTTCGCCGGAGGAAGTTGCTCCGATCATTGATGGCAATCGTGCCAATCCCGCGCATTTCGATCTAAAAGGTAATGCTAGCCTTGCTCTGTCTGGCAAGGTGGCCAGTGGGGACACGCCTGAGCGCGTTACAGCGCAACTTGCTGTCGATAACATCAACATGGAACTTGGCCGCGTTACCGATCTGCGCGGCAATGCGGTGCTGCTTATTGAGCACTCGGTTGGTAGCGGCAAGATCGAAATCAAACCATCTCGCTTGCAGCTGGGCGGATTAAACGCGGTGTTTCATGGCGCTTTCGGGCCGGAGCCGGATGCAACCAACAATTCAGGTGGTCCCGATTACCGCTTTGAAGTGGTAACAAGTTCAGCCACCAGCATGCCCGCAGAATCAATTGATCCGCAATTGGCTTTTGGCGTGAAAATTGCTGGTCATTTTCTGGCTGACCAACAGCGCCTGCAATTTTCCAACCTCGATGTTCAGACCAGCAAAGGCGAACTTTACGGGCAGGGCAGCATGGGTTTTGGCAATGGTTCGCCAGAAATGATCTTCATGCTTCGCATTCCTGAAATGCCGGTCGCGGATGCCAAGCATCTATGGCCCATCGATGTTGCAGATGGTGCGCGTGAATGGGTTCTGAAAAACCTGTTTGGCGGCACGTTGAAAGACAGCCGCATCGATATTTCGCTCGCAGGCGGGCGCTTTAATGGCCCGGGTCTGCCTCCGCCACTGACAGGCGAGGAGATCAAGGCAGACTTCAATGTGACCGATACGCGTTTCGACGTGATTGGTGAATTGCCGCCCGTTCGTGATGTTGCGGGAAACATCTCTGTGCGCGGCGCACATACGACAATCAAACTGGCAAATGGCATTTCCTATACTCCGGATAATCGCAAAGCGACGGTTTCCGACGGAACATTGATTATTCCATGGGGTCCGCAGCGCCCCGTCATTGCAAACCTTGATCTGCTTGTTTCGGGCGATGCCGCGGCAATCGCCGAGATTGCCGGTAAAAAGCCGATCGACGTTTTGAAAAACGTGCCTTTTCTTCCGGAAGACGCGACAGGTGATGTCAAAGCACGTGTGAAAGTCGGTTTTGCCGTTTCCAAAGGCGCACCACCAGGAACGCTGACATGGGATGCAGATATTGGATTTACGAATCTTGCTATTTCCAAGCCCGTTGGCGGTTCGACCGTCAGCGATGCAAATGGCAGCATCAAAGTCAATCAGTCGGTAGCGCTTATCACAGCAGATGCAAAGCTTGATGGTGTTCCCGCTAAAATCTCGATGACAGAGCCTGTTGATCGTTCTGGCCCTGCCAAACGTGAACAGAAGATCAAGCTTGAGCTGGATGACGCGGCCCGCAACAAGCTGCTGCCAGGATTGAAAGACCTGTTCTCCGGCCCGATTTCCATTGATCTTGGCATGGAGGACAGTGGCAAGCGGCACGTCGTGGCCGATCTAAATAAGGCCCAAATCGATCTACCTTGGCTCGGTTGGCGCAAAGGGAGCGGTGTTCCAGCTAAAGCGACATTCGATCTGATTGAAAGCAAAGACAGTGGAGGCAAGCTCGATATTCGCAATCTGGATTTAACGGGCGATACATTTGGCGCGAAAGGCAATCTGTCCATTGTTGGTGGTGATTTTCAGTCGGCAGATTTCAGCGATATACGCCTTACGCGTTCAGATCGCATGAGCGTGAAAGCCGCTAAGGCCTCGGGCGGTTACCGCGTTACCGTGCGCGGATCGCAATTTGATGCGCGCTCAATTATTAAACAAGTATCTGATCTGCAGAAAAAAACGGAAAACTCTGGTGGCGGCAAAAGTCCACGCGTTGTCGTCAGCGCCCAGATCGATGAAGTCAGCGGCTTTAACGATGAGAAATTGCGCAACGTGGCGGTTTCATACGAGAATGCGGGAAGCAAAATTTCCGGCGTTTCGGTCAACGCGGTCACGTCTTCTGGGCAATCTTTTGTTGCAACAAACAACGATCAAGGTGATGCCAGATCTGTATCACTGCAATCTAATGATGCGGGTGCAGTGCTGCGATTCTTTGACTTTTACGACAAGATGCGCGGTGGTAAGATCACTGTCGGTCTTGCAGGGCAGGGCAATGGCCCCTTAAGCGGCCAGATCGATGCGCGTAATTTTTCAATCATCAATGAACCGCGGCTGGCAAAAATTGTTACGAGTTCTCCGAATACCGGCGGTACCAGCCTTAGTCAGGCAGCCAAACGCGATATTGACGTGTCGCGGGTTGATATTGAGCGTGGTTTTTCTCTGATCGAAAAAGGCGAAGGCTATATGAAGCTCGCCAAAGGTGTTGTGCGCGGCCCCTCGGTTGGGACCACTTTTCAGGGAACGCTGTACGATCCGCGTGGAAATATGTCCATTACCGGCACATTCATGCCGGCCTACGGTGTGAATCGTATTTTCGGAGAAGTACCAATCTTTGGTGCGCTCTTGGGTAACGGACGTGATCGCGGTCTTTTGGGCATCACGTTCAAACTTGAGGGAACTGCCAAGGCGCCGCAGGTGATTGTGAACCCAATCTCTATTATCGCGCCGGGTATTTTCCGTTCGATCTTTGAGTTTTAAAGCGCAATAAAAAAGCCGGGCTGAACCCGGCTTTTCTTAGTTTTCAATTTCGATCACGCAGGGCGGATGAGCACATGGCGCTTCTTGCCGAGTGATACCTTGATCACGCTTTGCTCATTCAAAGCCGTTGCATTGATGCTCAGGCGCGGGTCAGTGACTATTTCATCATTGATGCGAACCGCGCCGCCTTCGATGTGACGGCGTGCTTCGCCATTGGTGGCGCAGAGTTCTGCAAGCACCATCAATGCCAAGACCCCGATGCCGTCATTAAGCGTTGCCTTATGCACGCCAACGGTCGGAAGATTTTCCGAAAGTTCACCGTCTTCGAAAGTCTTGCGAGCAGTATCAGCGGCTTCTTCGGCAGTGTCGCGGCCGTGCAGAATTGCAGTAATCTCGGTTGCGAGGATTTTTTTCGCTTCGTTGATTTCTGAACCGCCGAGCGCTGCAAGCTTCGCAATCTCATCCAAAGGCAGCGTTGTGTAGAGCTTAAGGAAGCGTTCGACGTCTGCATCTTCCGTATTGCGCCAGTATTGCCAGAAGTCATAGGCGCTGAGCATATCGGCATTGAGCCAGATAGCACCGCCCAGCGATTTACCCATCTTCTGGCCTGATGCTGTGGTGAGCAAAGGCGAGGTGAGGGCGTAAAGCTGTGGCGTACCCATACGGTGACCGAGATCGATACCGTTGATGATATTGCCCCATTGATCTGAACCGCCCATTTGCAGGCGCATGTCGTAGCGCTTGCTGAGTTCAACGAAATCGTAGGCTTGCAGGATCATGTAGTTGAATTCGAGGAACGACAATGACTGTTCGCGATCAAGACGGGTCTTAACCGAATCAAACGACAACATGCGGTTGACCGAGAAGTGGCGTCCGACATCACGCAGGAATTCGAGATAATTAATATCCCGCAACCAGTCGGCATTGTTGACCATAAGCGCGTCGGTTGGGCCATCGCCAAAGGTCAGGTAATTTGCAAAGACACGTTTGATACCCGCTATGTTTTCGGCAATGGTATCTTCAGTCATCAGCTTGCGTGCTTCATCCTTGAAGGACGGATCGCCAACCATGCCGGTCCCGCCGCCCATAAGAGC